>Ga0209058_1000029_pt1 | contig 101048 bp, 89 predicted proteins | sample GraSoiAngelo_147_FD_185904 | JGI IMG/M metagenome (GOLD analysis project Ga0209058, IMG submission 185904) | Grasslands soil microbial communities from the Angelo Coastal Reserve, California, USA - 14_1009_05_40cm (SPAdes) (version 2) | ecosystem: Environmental > Terrestrial > Soil > Grasslands... | reverse complement strand
CGCGATTTTCTTCCAATACGTGCGCCGGGCGCCGACCGTGCCGTTCGTGACGCGGGAGCAGTTCCGACCCGTTCTCAAGGTGCTGTGGCCGGCGGTGGCGCTGGTCGTTCTGACCCAGTGGATCGGCCTCTACGTCGCCGCGTCGCTCTACACCGGCTTTTATATGCGCTGGATCGGGCGCCACACCTGGCTCGCCGTGCTCGCGGTTGCCATCCTCTTCCCGCTCGCCACGTTCTTCGTCTTCGAGAAGTGGTTCCTGGTGCCAATGCCCAAGGGTCCGCTCGAGGCGTGGCTCGGCCAATAGCGATGGGGATCGAGAACCTCCTCCTCGGATTCCACGTCGCGATCACGCCCTACAATCTGTTCGTCGCCGTCGTCGGCATCACGCTCGGAACCATCATCGGTGTCCTACCCGGGCTCGGGGGCGCCAACGGCGTCGCGATCCTGCTCCCGCTCACGTTCACGATGCCGCCGACCTCCGCGATCATCCTGTTAACGTCGCTCTACTGGGGCGCGCTCTTCGGCGGCGCCATCACGTCCATCCTCTTCAACATCCCGGGCGAGCCCTGGTCGGTCGCGACCACCTTCGACGGCTATCCGATGGCGCGCAACGGGCAGGGCGGCCAGGCGCTCACGGCGGCCTTCACCTCGTCGTTCGTCGGCGCGCTCTTCTCGATCATCCTGATCACCTTCTTCGCGCCGTTGCTGGCGGAGATCGCGCTCAAGTTCGGGCCGCCCGAGTTCTTCGCGATCCAGCTCTTGACCTTCTCGAGCTTCGTCGGGCTGGGCGGCGGCAACCCGCTCAAGTCGCTGGTTTCAATCTTGCTCGGCTTCGTGCTCGCCGCCGTGGGGCTCGACATCGTCACCGGCCAGCTCCGGATGACCTTCGGCTTCGTCGACCTCATGAAGGGGTTCGACTTCATCGTCGCCGTCATCGGCCTCTTCGGGATCGGTGAGATCCTCTTGTCCGTCGAGGAAGGCCTCTCCTTCCGCAGCGTTCCGACGGGCATGAATTTGAGAGTCGTCCTGGAGACCTGGAAGGTGCTGCCCCGTTACGCTCGCACCTTCGTGCGCGGCTCCTTCATCGGCTTCTGGATGGGGTTCAAGCCGGGCGGGGCCACGCCCGCGTCCTTCATGAGCTACGCGTTCGCGAAGCGATTCGCGAAGCATCCGGAGCGCTTTGGTAAAGGCGAGCTCGAGGGCGTTGTCGCGCCCGAGACGGCGGCCCACGCTGCGGGCGTGGCCGCGATCTTGCCGATGATCACACTTGGGATTCCGGGATCACCGACAGCCGCGGTGATGCTGGGCGGCCTCATCATCTGGGGTCTCCAGCCCGGGCCGCTCCTGTTCAAAGAGAAGCCCGACTTCGTCTGGGGGCTCATCGCGAGCATGTACACGGGCAACATCATCGGCGTGTTGATGGTCCTCGCCTTCGTACCGTTCTTCGCGGCGATTCTCCGGATCCCGTTCGCAATCCTCACGCCCGTGATCGTGGTCGTCTGCGCCGTCGGCTCCTACGCCGTGCACAACAGCATGATCGACATCTGGTACATGGTGATCTTCGGAGTCGTGGGATACGTGTTCAAGAAGCTCGACTACCCACTCGCACCGCTCGTGCTGGCCCTCGTGCTCGGCGACCTGGCCGAGAACGCGCTCCGCCAGAGTCTCATCATGTCCCAGGGCTCATTCGCGATCTTCTTGACGCGCCCGATCGCGGGCGCCATCACGGCCGTGGCTATCTTCTTCTTCGTGCTCCCGGTGCTGACACCTTGGTGGCGGCGAGCGCGCGGGACCGCGGTGCCGGCGCCGCGGGAGACCTGATGGCGCTCCTCACCGACCCCGAGTTCTGGTTGCGGCTGTTCGGCATCGGCATGGTCAACCTCCTCCTCTCGGGCGACAACGCCCTCGTCATCGCGCTGGCGGTGCGGGCGCTGCCCAAGCACAAGCGGATGCTGGGGCAGATCTGGGGCGCCGCCGGTGCGGTCGTGCTGCGCCTGATCTTCGTCGGGATCGTGAGCGTACTCTTGAGAATCCCGCTGCTGCAGCTCGTGGGCGGGCTGCTCCTCGTGTGGATCGCGGTCAGGCTCGTCAGGCCGGAGACTGCCGGCGAGAACCAGGTCCGGCGGGGCGCTTCCCTCTGGGAGGCGATCTGGATCATCATCGTCGCCGACGTGACGATGAGCCTCGACAACGTGCTCGCGATCGCGGCGACCGCCCACGGCGATTTCCTCCTCGTGATGTTCGGCATCGGCCTCTCGCTGCCGATCGTTGTCTGGGGCGCCGGGCTCCTGGCGCTCCTCATGAACCGCTATACGTGGATCGTCTGGCTCGGAGGGGGCCTGCTCGGCTACGTCGCGGGCGAGATGCTGATCGAGGACCCGGTCGTCATGCGATGGTTCGGGGAGACCGCGGCAGCGCTCCACTACGGGCTGCCGATCGCCATCGGCGTGCTCGTGACGACGCTCGGGTGGTGGCTCGGGCGTGGCCGCCGGCACGCCCACGTGCCGGAGAAGCTCTGAGCCGGCTGATGAGCACGCCCGGCCGCCGGCCAGTGGGTGATCACTCCGTCGAGCTTGGACCGATCAAGTCGACGCGGATCTACGAGGAGATCGTCCGGCAGGTCAAGCAGCTGATCGCCGAAGGACGCTTCAAGAGCGGCGACCGGCTGCCGCCCGAGCGCGAGCTGGCCGAGAAGTTCGTCGTCAGCCGCACCTCCGTGCGCGAAGCGCTACGGGCGCTCGAAAGCCTGGGGCTCATCGACATCCGGCCGGGCGAGGGCACGTTCGTCCGCGAAGTGTCGATCGACGCGCTGGTCGGCCCGCTCGCCCTGCTGATGACCACACAGCGGGAGGCGATCGGCGAGCTCTTCGAGGCACGGCGGGTGCTCGAGCCGGCGCTCGCGGCGCTCGCGGCGAGCCGTGCGACGCCGGACGAGGTCCAGGAGATGGAGCGGATCCTCGAGGACCAGGCGCGGGAGATCGCTGCCGGGAGGACCGGGCTCGCGCAGGACGCCGCGTTCCACGCCGCGGTCGGCACCGCCGCGCACAACCGGGCGATCACGCGGATCGCGCACGCGATCATGGATCTCCTGACGCAGAGCCGCGAGGAGTCGCTCAACACGCCGGGCCGGCCGACCCGCTCGCACCAGGACCACCGGCGCATCGTCGAGGCGATCGCGCGCCGCGACAGCGCCGCCGCGCGACAGGCGATGCTCGACCATCTGATCGCGGTGGAGGGGCTCGTGCTCGGGCCGGCGTCTCAGCGTCCCCGCGGCGAGAATTCGGACGCTTGACCGGGTCGGCGCGACTTCGTATACTCGCGATCGTGATTCGCATGACGTCGCGAGTACCGCTCCTGGGACTGATTCTGCTGGTACTGCCAGCCCTGCCTGGAGCATCCGCGACGTAAGCCGACAACGGATGCCACGGGCGGGGGACGGCCTGTGGCGCAGGAAACCTCAAAGGCCACGGGTCGAACGACCCGTGGCCTTTCGTGTCTGGGCGAGGGTTTTCCGAGAATCCAGGGACCAGCGAATGAGAGAAGGCGCGGCAGCGGTAACGAGCGGTAGAATAATTGACACTGGTGCTCGTTATCCACTAACATCACAAGACTTTTTTGGTCATCGGGGACGGAGACCCGCGCCTATGACGAAATACGTCTACTTCTTCGGAGGGGGCCATGCCGAAGGCTCCTCGGTCATGCGGAACCTGCTCGGTGGTAAAGGCTGCGAACTGGCGGAAATGACCAACCTCGGCATTCCCGTGCCGCCAGGATTCACCGTGACGACGCAGGCTTGGGCCCACTACAACCGATCCGGGCACGAGTGGCCCGAGGAACTGTGGGACCAGGCCCTCGAGAACCTCCAGCGGCTCGAGTCCGCCGCGGACGCCGGATTCGGCGACCCCAAGCAGCCCCTCCTCGTGTCGGTCCGCTCGGGTGCCCGCGTCTCGATGCCCGGGATGATGGAGACGATCCTCAATCTCGGCTTGAACGACGCCACCGTCGAGGGCCTAGCGGCGCGCACCCGCAACGAGCGATTCGCGTGGGACTGCTACCGGCGCTTCGTCACGATGTTCGGCGACGTCGTGCTGGGCGTCCGGCGCGAGATCTTCGACGCCGAGCTCGAGGCGATGAAGTCGCGGCTAGGGGTTAAGACCGACCCGGAAGTGCCGGCGCCGGAGCTGCGCAAGCTGACCGACGCGTTCAAGAGCATCGTCAGCGAGCGGACGGGGCGCGCCTTTCCGGAAGACGTCAAGGATCAGCTCCGGCTGGCGATCAACGCCGTGTTCGACTCCTGGTTCGCGAAGAAGGCTACGGAATATCGACGCATCCACAACATCCCCGAGGAATGGGGCACGGCCGTGACCGTGATGGCCATGGTCTTCGGCAACCTCGGGGAGACCTCCGGCACCGGCGTCGGCTTCACGCGCGATCCCCGCACGGGCGAGCGGCGCTTCTACGCCGAGTACCTGCCGAACGCGCAGGGCGAGGACGTCGTCGCGGGTATCCGCACGCCGCTCCCGATCGAGGCGCTGCATCAGCGGATGCCGGCGGTCTACGACGAGGTCCTCGAGATCGCCGGGCGCCTGGAGCGTCACTACAAGGACATGCAGGACATCGAGTTCACCGTGCAGGAGGGCAAGCTCTATCTCCTGCAGACGCGCGCCGGCAAGCGCTCGGCGCGCGCCGCCGTCAAGGTGGCTCGCGATCTGGTCAACGAGCACGTGATCGACCAGCACACGGCCCTGCTCCGCGTCCGGCCGCTGGAAGTCAACGAGGCGATCCGGCCCGTCTTCGACGACCGGGACAAGGCCGCCGCGATCCACAAGGGACGGCTGCTGGCTCGCGGGCTTCCGGCCGCGCCGGGAGCGGCGGTCGGCAAGGCGGTGTTCGATGCCGATCGCGCGGTGGAGTGGGCGCACGCGAACGAGAAGGTCATCCTCGTCAGGCCCGAGACCTCGCCGGAGGACGTCGCCGGCATGTACGCCGCGGAAGGCATCGTCACGTCGCGCGGCGGCCGGACGTCGCACGCGGCCGTGGTCGCGGTCGGGATGGGCAAGGCCTGCGTGGTCGGCGCCGCGGAGATCCTCGTGGACGAGCAGCGCCGCGTCTTCGAGGTCGGTGGCCGCATCGTCCGCGAGGGCGACTGGATCTCGGTCGACGGCGGCACCGGCGAGGTCCTGCTCGACAGCGTCAAGACCGTCGAGGGTCAGCTCGGCGACGAGGTCCGCGAGCTCCTGGCCTGGGCGGATCGCTACCGGACCGAAGGCCTCGGCGTGCGGGCCAACGCCGATACGCCGGCCGACGCCGAGCGGGCGCGCGAGTTCGGCGCCGAAGGCATCGGCCTCGTCCGCACCGAGCACATGTTCTTCGCGCCCGATCGGATTCGGATCGTCCGCGAGATGATCATGGCGGCCGACCAGGCGACGCGACGCGCCGCGCTCGAGAAGCTCCGCCCGTTCCAGCGCGACGACTTCATGGGCATCTTCCGCGCCATGAACGGGCTCCCGGTGACCATCCGCCTGCTCGACCCGCCGCTTCACGAGTTCCTGCCCAACCATAAGGAGTACAAGGAGCTCATCGAGACGAAGAGCCGCTTGGAAGCGCTCGGGATCAACCCCGAGGAGCAGGCCCGCCTCGAGACGATCATCGCCAGCGTCGAGAAGCTGCGCGAGGCCAACCCGATGCTCGGCCATCGCGGCTGCCGGCTCGGCATCACGCATCCCGAGATCTACGGCATGCAGGTCCGGGCCATCATGGAGGCCGCGTGCACCGTCGTCGAGCAGGGCGTCCACACTGAGCCCGAGATCATGATCCCGCTGACCGGAACGGTCGGCGAGATGAAGGAGACGTTCGGTCAAACCAAGCGGGTCGCCGACGGCGTCATCGCCGAGACCGGCGTGTCCGTGCCGTACCTGATCGGCACGATGATCGAGGTCCCGCGCGCGGCACTGATCGCCGCCCAGATCGCCGAGTTCGCCGAGTTCTTCTCGTTCGGGACCAACGACCTGACGCAGCTCACCTACGGCTACAGCCGCGACGACGTCGCGAAGTTCCTGCCGAAGTACCTCGACATCGGCCTGGTCCCGCACGATCCCTTCTCGGTCCTCGACCAGGAGGGCGTCGGCGAGATGGTCAAGATCGGCATCGAGCGGGGGCGCAGTCGGCGGCCCAACTTGAAGATCGGTATCTGCGGCGAGCACGGCGGCGAGGCGTCGTCGGTGGAGTTCTGCCACCGCGTGAAGATGACCTACGTGTCGTGCTCGCCCTATCTCATCCCCGGCGCGCGGCTCGCCGCGGCGCAGGCGCGCATCAAGGAGCGCCAGGTCGGCGGCAGCGGGGACTACCGTGTGTAGGTTCGAACTCTAGGAGGAGCGCGAAGTGAAAATGCCCGGGGCCCGAATCGTTCTGGAGTGCCTGAAGCGCCAGGGAGTCGACCTTGTCTTCGGTCTGCCGGGCGGCGCGGTCCTCCCCATCTACGATGCCCTGTACGATTTCGAGGGCCTGCGCCACATCCTCGTACGCCAGGAAGCCGCCGCCGGACACGCCGCGGAGGGCTACGCGCGGACCACGGGCAAGGTGGGCGTCTGCCTCGTGACATCGGGCCCCGCCGCGACGAATCTGGTGACGGCGCTTCAGGACGCGATGATGGACTCGATCCCGATCGTCGCCTTTACCGGTCAGGTCCCGACGCACCTCATCGGCAACGACGCGTTCCAGGAGGCGGACAACGTCGGCATCACGCGGCCGTGCACGAAGCACAACTTCCTCGTGAAGGACGGCAACGACCTCGGGCCGATCATCCGCGAGGCGTTCCACATCGCGTCCACCGGGCGTCCGGGACCCGTCCACGTGGACCTGCCGAAGGACATCCTCGTCAAGGAGTGGGAGCTCGTCTGGCCCGAGCACGTCCAGATGCGCTCGTACAACCCCAACTACGAGGGTCACCCCGGACAGGTCAAGCGCGCGGCCAAGCTTCTGGCGCGCGCGAAGAAGCCCGTGCTCTACGTGGGCGGCGGGGTGATCTCGGCCGACGCCAGCGCCGAGCTCAGACAGCTGGCCGAGCTCGGGCAGTTCCCGCTGACTCAGACCTTGATGGGTCTCGGGGCGTTTCCAATGGACCATCCGCTCTCGCTCGACATGCTCGGCATGCACGGCAGCTACTACGCCAACATGGCCGTCCACAACTCGGACGTGCTGGTCGCGGTCGGCGCGCGCTTCGACGACCGGGTGACGGGCAAGGTCGACGCGTTCGCCCCGCACGCGGAGATCGTCCACATCGACATCGATCCGTCCTCGATCTCGAAGAACATCAAGGTGGGGGTGCCGATCGTCGGCGACTGCCGGCGGGTGCTCGTCAAGCTGCTGGACGCCCTCCGCGAGGAGCTGAAGGACGAGCCGGCGCCGGCCGTCCGCGAGGGCCGGCGGCAGTGGGCCGCGCAGATCGCGCAGTGGAAGCACGACTTCCCGTTCCAGTACGAATGGAGCGACGATGTCGTCAAGCCACAGTACGTCATCCAGGAGATCTCCAACGCGACCGGCGGCGAGGCCTTTATCGTCACCGGCGTCGGCCAGCACCAGATGTGGGCGGCGCAGTACTACAAGTTCAAGCACCCGCGCATGTGGTGCACGTCGGGCGGTCTCGGCACGATGGGCTACGGGCTGCCGACCGCGATGGGCGTCCAGGCGGCCAACCCGGGCAAGCTCGTGATCAACATCGACGGCGACGGGTCGTTCCAGATGAACAGCCAGGAGCTCGCCACTTGCTTCACCGAGGGGCTTCCGGTCAAGACCGTGATCATCAACAACGGCGGCCACGGCATGGTCCGGCAGTGGCAGCGGATCATCTACAAAGAGCGTTACTCCGCGATCGACCTGCCGCAGATCCCGGACTGGGTGCGGCTGGCCGAGGCCTACGGTTGCGTCGGCCTGCGCGTGACGAAGCCGAGCGAGCTGGTGCCGGCCATCGAGAAGATGATCGCGACGCCGGCCCCCGTCATCCTCGACGTGTGCGTCGACAAGGACGAGTGCGTGTTCCCAATGGTGCCGGCCGGCGGCGCCAACACCGACATGATCCTGGCGCCGCCCACCCGCGAGGTGCGAGACAAAGCCTCGAAGTCGCAGACGGGCTTCTGATGCAAAACGGCAGCGAGCCCCGCAAGCACATGATCGCGGTCCTGGTCGAGAACAAGTTCGGTGTCCTCTCCCGCGTCGCCGGCCTGTTCTCGGCGCGCGGCTACAACATCGAGAGCCTGTCGGTGGGCGAGACGCTCGACCCGACGGTGTCGCGCATGACGCTCGTCGTGCGCGGCGACGAGTTCGTCATCGAGCAGGTGACGAAGCAGCTGCACAAGCTGATCGACGTGATCAAGGTGACCGACCTGACCGACGAGGGACACGTCGAGCGCGAGCTGGTGCTCATCCGCGTGAACGCCGAGCCGGCCAACCGGGCGGAGATCCTCCGCACCGCGGACATCTTCCGGGCGCGGGTCGTCGACGTCACGCCGGTCTCGTTCGTCCTGGAGGCCACCGGGGACGAGGGCAAGCTCGAGGCGCTGATCGAGCTGCTCCGGCCGATCGGCATCCAGGAGCTGGTCCGTACGGGCAAGGTGGCGATCGCGCGCGGCCCGAAGACGCGCGTTCGCCGCGTTGAGACCCCGCGCAAGCCGCGCGTCGCGGATGACCCGAAGGTGGTCGGCTTCGCCGACTAGAACGACTAGAAAAGGAAAGGACACCAGATGGCCGCGAAGATCTACTACGACCAGGACGCCGATCTCGGCCTGCTCAAGGGGCGGAAGATCGCGATCATCGGCTACGGCAGCCAGGGCCACGCCCACGCGCTGAACCTCAAGGACTCGGGGCAGGACGTCGTCGTCGGGCTCTACAAGGGCTCGAAGAGCTGGGCGAAGGCCGAGAAGGAAGGTCTCCGCGTCGCGACCGTCAACGAGGCGGCGCAGATGGCCGACGTCATCATGATCCTGCTGCCGGACCAGAGCCAACGCCACGTGTTCGAGACCGAGATCAAGGGTGGGCTGGGCAAGGGCAAGATGCTCATGTTCGCCCACGGCTTCAATATCCATTTCAACCAGGTCGTCCCGCCCCCCGAGGTCGACGTCACCATGATCGCGCCCAAGGCGCCGGGCCACGTCATGCGCGATCTCTTCACCCAGGGCCCGGGCGTCCCGGCGCTGCTCGCCGTGTACCAGGACGTCTCGGGCCGGGCCCGCGACCTCGGGCTCGCGTACGGCAAGGGCGTGGGCTGCACGCGCGCGGGCGTGATCGAAACGACGTTCAAGGAAGAGACCGAGACCGACCTGTTCGGCGAGCAGACGACGCTCTGCGGCGGCATCTCGCACCTGATCAAGGCCGCCTACGAGACGCTGGTCGAAGCGGGCTATCAGCCGGAGGTCGCCTACTTCGAGTGCATGCACGAGATGAAGCTGATCGTCGACCTCTTCTATCAGGGCGGGCTCGCCTACATGCGCTACTCCGTCTCGGACACCGCCGAGTACGGCGACTACACGCGCGGCCCGCGGGTCGTCAGCGACGCGACCAAGGCCGAGATGAAGACGATCCTCGGCGAGATCCAGTCCGGTCAGTTCGCGCGCGAGTGGGTGCTGGAGAACCAGGCCAACCGCGCCGGGTTCCTCGCGATGCGGCGGCGCGACGCCGAGCACCCGATCGAGGAGGTCGGCAAGCGCCTGCGCGCGATGATGGCGTGGATCAAGCCGCCCCGAATGGGATGATGGCGAAGCTTCTCGTCGCGCGCGAGGGCTGGCCCTTCATCGCGATTCCGGCGGCGATCGCCGCCGGGCTCGCGCTGACCGGCCGGCGCGCCCTCGCGGTGCCCTTCGCGGCAGCGTCGTTGGCCTCCCTCGGCTTCTTCCGCGACCCGGAGCGTGAGACACCGGCCATTCCCGGCGCGGTGCTGTCGCCGGCCGACGGCAGGGTGATGTCCGTCGACGAGCTCGACGACCAGTTCGTCGGCCCGTCCGTGCGCGTCGCGACCTTCCTGTCGCCGCTCGACGTGCACGTCAACCGCGCGCCCATCGCCGGGCTGGTCGTCGGCGTCACGTACTCGCGGGGCCGCTTCGTCGCCGCCTATCAGGCGGAGGCGGGGCAGGCGAACGAGCGCTGCGTCGTCAATCTCCAGGGCGACAGCATCAGGGTCACGGTGGTCCAGATCGCCGGCGCGGTCGCGCGGCGCATCGTGTGCCGCGTGGGCCCCGGCGACAAGCTGTCGGCGGGCGAGCGCTTCGGGATGATCCGGTTCGGCTCGCGCACCGACTGCTACATGCCGCGCGGCACGCAGGTGCACGTCCGGGCCGGCGACCGGGTCACCGGCGGCGTCACCGTGCTGGGGATGGCCTCGTGATCCGGCGTCACAAGGGGCCGCGGCGGCGGCGCTGGCACGAGCTCCGCGAGAAGCGCGGGCGCGGCATCGTCCTCTTGCCGAGCCTCCTCACCACCGGCAATCTCTTCTGCGGCTTCTTCGCGCTCCTGCTCACGGTGGAGGGACGGTTCACCGAGGCGGCGCTGGCGATCTTCGTCGCGATGGTCATGGATCTGCTCGACGGGCGGGTGGCGCGGCTGATGAAAGCCACCAGCCAGTTCGGCGTGGAGTTCGACTCGCTGGCCGACGTCGTCTCCTTCTGCGTGGCGCCGGCGTTCCTGGTCTACTCCTTCGCGCTGAAGGACCTGAGCCGACCGGCGTGGTTCGGCGCCTTTCTGTTCGTGATCTGCGGCGCGCTCAGGCTCGCGCGCTTCAACGTCCAGACCGGCACGGTCGATCGGCGCTTCTTCATCGGGCTCAGCACACCCGCGGCGGCCGGCGTGATCGCCTCCAGCGTGGCACTGCTCGGTGACGAGCCTCCGGAGCGCTGGGAGCAGATCGCGCTGGCGGCCGCGTCGGGCGTGCTGGCGCTGCTCATGGTCTCCACGTTCCGCTATTGGAGCTTCAAGGAGGTGGACTTTGTGCGGCGCCGGCCGGTGCAGACGCTCCTGGTCGTCGTCCTGGCCATCATGATCGTGGCCACCAAGCACGACGTGTTCCTCTTCGCGCTCTTCACCGGCTACGCCGTCTCGGGACCGGTGCGGCGCCTGCTCGTTGGACGCTCGCTCTCGGCGCCGGCCGAGCTGGCCACCAAGGAATCGCCGTAGGAGGCCGTATGGATCGCGTCATCGTCTTCGACACGACGCTGCGGGACGGCGAGCAGGCGCCCGGCTTCTCCATGAACACGATGGAGAAGCTCGAGATGGCCCGGCAGCTGGCCCGGCTCCAGGTCGACGTCATCGAGGCCGGCTTCCCGATCTCGTCGGACGAGGACTTCGAGGCCACCCGCGCGGTGGCCCGCCAGGTGGGCACCCTGGACAACGCGCCGTCGATCTGCGGCCTCTCGCGCGTCGGCCTGGCCGACATCGACCGCTGCTGGGAAGCGGTGAAGTACGCACGTAAGCCGCGCATCCACACGTTCGTCGCGACCTCCGACATCCACCTGAAGTACAAGCTGCGGAAGTCCCGCGCCGAGGTGCTCCGGGCATCGGTCGACGCGGTCCGTCACGCGCGGGCGTACTGCGAGGACGTCGAGTTCTCGCCGGAGGACGCCTCGCGCTCGGACTTCGACTACATGTGCGATGTCCTGTCGGCGACGATCGAGGCCGGCGCCCGGACGATCAACATCCCCGACACCGTCGGCTACGCGATCCCGCGCGAGTGGGGCGAGCGCATCGCGCGGATCCGCGAGAAGGTCCAGGGGCTCGACCGGGTGGTGCTGTCCGTCCACTGCCACAACGACCTCGGGCAGGCGGTGGCGAACTCGCTGACCGCCATCATGCAGGGCGCCCGGCAGGTCGAGTGCACCACCAACGGGATCGGCGAGCGCGCGGGCAACGCGTCGCTCGAGGAGATCGTGATGGCGCTCCGGACGCGCAAGGACTTCTTCGGCATCGACACGCGGGTGCGGACCGAGGAGATCTTCAAGGCCTCGCGGCTCCTCTCCCACATCACGGGCGTCCACGTGCAGCCGAACAAGGCGGTCGTCGGCGAGAACGCCTTCGCCCACGAGGCCGGCATCCATCAGGACGGCGTGCTCAAGGAGAAGCTCACCTACGAGATCATGCGGCCGGAGGACATCGGCCGCCCGTCCAACAAGCTGGTCCTCGGCAAGCACTCCGCTCGCGCCGCGCTGGCGTCGCGGCTCAAGGAGCTCGGCTTCTCGCTCGCCGGCTCGGACCTCGACCGGGCGTTCAAGGCCTTCAAGGATCTCGCGGACCGGAAGAAGGAAGTCTACGACGAGGACCTGATGGCGATCGTCACCGACGAGGCCACGCAGGGCGAGGCGCTCTACGAGCTCGACTACCTGCACGTCATCAGCGGCACGGGCGTCGTGCCGTCGGCGACGGTGCGTCTGAAGAAGGAAGGCCAGACGTTCCAGGACTCGGGGGTCGGCGACGGGCCGGTCGACGCGGTGCTGGCGGCGATCGACGCGATCACCGGTCTCAAGGGCCGGCTGCAAGACTACTCGCTGCGGTCCGCCACGTCGGGCAAGGACGCGATCGGCGAGGTCGCGATGAAGATCGACTTCGACGGCACGGTGGTCTCGGGCAAGGGCGCGTCGACCGACGTCATCGAGGCGAGCGCGCGCGCCTACCTCAGCGCCCTGAACCGAATCGCGCGGTCGTCGTCCCAGCGAATGAAGGAAGTCGGCCCCTAGCGGGGCACGCGAACACTCTGGAGGCCGGGTGATGGCGACGTATCGGATCGCGGTGCTGCCGGGGGACGGAATCGGCCAAGAGGTCACGCCCGAGGCGGTCCGCGTGCTCGAGGCCGTGGGCAAGGGCACCGGCACCGGGTTCGAGTTCGAGCGGGGGCTCGTGGGCGGGGCGGCCATCGACGCGACCGGCCAGCCGCTGGCCCCGGGCACGCTCGAGCTCTGCCGGGGCGCGCACGCGATCCTCTTCGGCGCGGTCGGCGGCCCCAAGTGGGACGACGTGCCCCACGAGCAGCGGCCGGAGCGAGGCCTCCTGGCGATCCGCAAGGAGCTGGACCTCTACGCGAACCTCCGTCCGGCCCGATGCTTCCCGATGCTCGTGGACGCCTCGCCGCTCAAGCGGCAGGTGGTCGAGGGGACCGATCTCATGGTCATCCGCGAGCTGACCGGCGGCCTTTACTTCGGCGAGCCCCGCGGGGTGGAGCGCTTCGCCGACGGCGGCGCGCGCGCGATCAACACGATGGCCTACACCTCGCGCGAGGTCGAGCGCATCGCCCGCGTCGGGTTCGACGTCGCCCGCAAGCGTCGCCGGCGCCTCACCTCGGTCGACAAGGTGAACGTGCTCGTCGTGTCGCAACTCTGGCGCGAGGTGGTGACGCGCGTCGGCCGCGAGTATCCGGACGTGACGCTCGACCACGTCCTGGTCGACAACTGCGCGATGGCCCTGGTGCACCGGCCCACGCAGTTCGACACAATTGTGACCGAGAACACCTTCGGTGATATTTTGTCGGATGAGGCCGCGATCCTCGCCGGATCGATGGGGATGCTGCCCTCGGCGTCGCTCGGCGGATCGGTCGGGCTCTACGAGCCGGTGCACGGCACCGCGCCCGACATCGCCGGCAAGGGCATCGCGAACCCGATCGCGGCGATCCTCTCGGTGGCGATGCTGCTGCGGTACTCGCTCAACATGGAGAAGGACGCCGACCGGATCGAGCAGGCGGTGCTTGGGGTGCTCGAGCGGGGCCATCGCACGGCCGATATCGTCGGGCCGGGCGCCAAGGCGACCGGGACCCGGGAGATGGGAGATCTGATCGTGCGCGAGCTGGAGAGGCAGTACTGATGGCTTCCGGACTCTCGATCGCCGTGGTGGGCGCCACGGGCGCCGCCGGGCAGACCACGCTCCGGATCCTCGAGGAGCGAAAGTTCCCGGTGTGCGAGCTGCGCGCGTTCGCCTCGGAGCGGTCGGTGGGCAAGACGGTCACGTTCCGCGGCGAGCCCGTCACCATTCGGGCGATCGAGCCGGCGGCGTTCAGGGGCGTGGACATCGCCTTCTGCTCGGCCGGCTCGGCGCAGTCGAAGGAATACGCGCCGATGATCGTCAAGGCCGGCGCGACGGTGATCGACAAGTCGAACGCCTTCCGGATGGACCCGGACGTGCCGCTCCTCGTGCCCGAGATCAACGCTCACGCGGCGCGCCGGCACCACGGGATCCTCGCGTGCCCCAACTGCACGACGATCGTCACCGTCATGCCGCTCAAGCCGCTGCACGACGCCGGACGGCTCACCCGCGTGATCGCGACCAGCTTCCAGGCGGTCTCCGGGGCCGGCGTCCACGGCATCGCCGAGCTCCGCGAGCAGACCCTCGCGTGGGCCCGCGGCGAAGCGATGGTGGCGCGGCACTTCCCCCACCAGATCGCCTTCAACCTGGTCCCGGCCATCGACCGCTTCGGCCCCGACGGCTACACCGCCGAGGAGATGAAGCTGGTGAACGAGACGCGCAAGATCCTCGAGGCGCCGGGGCTGCCGGTGGCGCCGACCACCGTGCGAGTGCCGGTCTTCACGTCCCACTCCATCTCGGTTACCGCCGAGACCGAGGTGAAGATCACGGCCGGCCGCGCGCGCGATCTCTTCGCCCGATTCCCCGGGCTCAAGCTCTGGGACGATCCCGCGCAGCACCGCTATCCGATGCCGATCGCGGTCGAGGGGCAGGATGACTGTTTCGTCGGCCGGATCCGCGAAGACCTCTCGAGCCCGAACGGGCTGAGCTTCTGGGTGGTCGGCGATCAGCTGCGCAAGGGCGCGGCGACGAATGCGGTCCAGATCGCCGAGTTGCTGCTCAAGTCCTAGGGGTTCGGCGGGCAGGCGCGCCTCGGGCAGCCCGCGCTAGTGTCCCTCCGACGCTACCTTCGCCGGCGCTTGCATCGTTACGATCGGTTCCACCTGGTGATGGTCTTCACCATCGTCGTGGCGGCTTACGTCGCGGTGCCGCAGGTCGTGCGGTTCGTCGACGCCGTCCGCGGATACGATCCGGCCTTCTACGAGCCCAAGGACTTCGAGCGTCAGGCCTGGCTCAAGCGTCAGGTCGCGTCGACGGTGATCCCGGGACTCTCGTGGGAGATCATGATCGACATCATCCTGTTTCTTCTCGTGGCGGTCGTCTGGCTCACCTTCGTCCCGGCGCGCAGTCCGGGACGGCACCCGCCGCCGCGATAGCCTCGGCCCGTTCGACCTTCCGTCTGGTGCTGTCCTACGACGGCACGGACTATCACGGCTGGCAGGTCCAGGCCGGCGCCCGCACGGTGCAGGGGACCCTGGTCCAGGCGGCGCGCCGACGCTTCGGCGCCGACACGCGCGTGACCGGCGCGAGCCGGACCGACGCGGGCGTGCACGCGCTCCGGCAGGCCGCCTCCCTGACCACCGCGGCGCGCATCACCGCGGCGGGTCTTCGGGGCGCGCTCAACGCCGATCTGCCGCGCGACATCCGCGTGCTCGACGCGCGCGAGGCGCCCGCCGGCTTCGACGCGCGGCGCGCCGCGCTCGGCAAGCGCTACGTCTACCTGATCGATGGCGGCCTGATCGCGAGCCCGCTCCTGTCCCGCTACGCGTGGCACATTCCTCAGCCGCTCGACGTCGCCGCGATGCGGCAGGCACTCGCGGCCCTTCGCGGCCGCCATGACTTCGGCGCGTTCTGCGCGGCGCCCGGCCGCGAGAAGGATCCGGTCTGCGTCGTGCGCGCGCTCCACGTGATCCGCCGCAAGGAGCGGCTCGCGGTGTGGCTGTCGGCCGATCGTTATCTGCATCACATGGCGCGGAACATCGTCGGCAGCGCGGTCGCGGTCGGCCGCGGAGCGAGGGACGCCGGGTGGCTCGGCGCGGTCCGCGAGTCGCGCGACCGCAGGCAGGCCGGCCCGACCGCCCCTGCGCTGGGTCTTACCCTGGTCCGAGTGATGTACCCGCGCTAGCCGGTTGCCCTTCGCCGTGGCCTCGAAGCCGACCGAGCCCGCGGCACCTGAATCACTGTCGTATCGGATCCCTGACAAATGACCGAATTCCCGTAGTGTTTTATTGAACGCTTCTGCCGCGGTTTCGTGACGACTTCGCGCTCGGTGACTGGTAGGTCAATTCACGTCGGGAATATGGTAAACTCTCGCAGCACTTGACCTTTTGGAGCCTATGCACCAGACCCTGCTGACGGTCGCGATCATAGGGTACGTCGTCGCGACGGGTCTCGCCCTGGCTTACCTGGTCCAGCGGGAAGAGCTGCTGCACCGGTTGGCTTCCCTGGCGACCCTGACCGCCTGGGTGCTGCACACTGTCGCCTTGCTCACCCTGGCGTTCAATCTGGGACGCCCGCCGCTGGCCAGCATGCCGGAAGCCGTCTCGGTGGCCGTGTGGGTCGTCGTGGTGCTGGAGATGTGGATCGAGCGACGCTCCGGTCTCTCGGTTCTGGGCGCGTTCGTCCTGCCCGTGGCCGTCGTGTTCAGCATGCAGTCGACGCCGACGCGCTCGCTGATCGGACCAACCCTGAGCGGCGCGTGGCTCTGGGTGCACATCGGGCTCGCGCTCGTGGGCATCGCGGCGCTCGTGCTCAACTTCGCCGGCGCCGTGATGTATCTGCTGCAGGAGCACCAGCTCAGGACGAAGCGGCCGGGGACCTTCTACTACAGTCTTCCGGCGCTCGCCACGCTCGATCGGCTCACGTATCGGACCCTCGCACTCGGATTTCCGTTCCTGACGACCGGCCTGATCCTGGGCGTTCTCTGGGCGGGAACGGCGTGGGGCAGCGTCTTCACGTTCGACCCTCTGGCCCTCTCGTCCTATGTGGCGTGGGCGGTGTACGCCGCGACCCTGGCCGGACGCGCGACGGGCGGCTGGCACGGTCGCCGCGCCGCGTATTTCGCGATCGTCGGCTTCGCCGTCCTCATGCTGACCCTCGGCGCAGGCCTGTTCCTGCCCGGAAAGCACGGCGGCTAGATGGCGCTGTTCGTCTCGGGGCTCTCGCACCGGAACGCGCCGGTCGAGCTGCGCGAGCAGCTGGCCGTCGACGAGGACAAGCTGCGCGAGCTCCTCCGCGACATCGCCGCCGCCGGCGTCGTCCGCGAGGTGATCATCCTCTCGACGTGCAATCGGGTCGAAGTGTACGCCGTCGCCGACGTGCCCGGCGAGGCACGCGCCACGACGTTCCGCCGGCTCTGCCGGCATCGCGGCGTGGAGCCCTCCTCGGTGGAGGCGGCCCTCTACACCTACACCGAGGGCGACGCGGTTCGCCACGCCTTCCGCGTGGCGTCGAGCCTCGATTCCATGGTGATCGGCGAGCCGCAGATCCTGGGCCAGGTGAAGGACGCCTTCGCGCTCGCGCAGTCGTGCGAGGCGGTCGGCCCCGCGCTCCACTCGCTGTTCACGCAGGCGTTCGCCGTCGCCAAGAAGGTCCGCACCGAAACGGAGATCGCGCGGCACGCCGTGTCGGTCTCGTTCGCGGCGGTCGAGCTGGCCAAGAAGATCTTCGCGGGGCTCGAGGGCAAGGCGGTCCTGCTGGTCGGCGCGGGCAAGATGAGCGAGCTCGCCGCGCGCCATCTCGTCGAGCAGGGCGCGTTCCCGGTCTACGTCACCAACCGGACCTGGGCGCGGGCCCAGGAAATGGCCCGCACGCTCTCGGGCACCGCGGTACCGTTCGACGAGCTCTCGACCGCGCTCGCCGCGGTGGAGATCGTCATCACGTCCACGGGCGCACCGGAGCCCTTGATCGGCCGCGACATGGTCCAGCGCGTCATGCACGGCCGGCGCGGTCGGCCGCTGTTCTTCATCGACATCGCCGTCCCGCGCGACGTGGACGGCGCCGTCGGCTCGCTCGACGACGTGTACTGCTACGACATCGACGACCTGAAGCAGGTCGTCGACGCGAACCTCCGTGAGCGGGTCCGCGAGGCCCACCGGGCCGAGGCGCTGATCGACCGGGAGGTCGGGAAGTTCCTCGCCAGGCAAGGCGACGTCGAGGTGATCCCCACCATCGTGTCCCTCCGGGAGCGGCTCGAGGCGATCCGGGCCGGCGAGGTCAAGCGCACGCTCGCGCGGCTGCCCGGCGCGCTCCCCGAGACCCGCGAGGCGATCGAGGCCTTGTCGACGGCGATCGTGAACAAGATCCTGCACGCGCCGATCACGAAGCTCCGCGAGTCGTCCCGCGCCGGCTCGCCCCGCTCGTGGCTCGACCTCGTCCACGAACTCTTCGGTTTGACACGACGATGAAACCCGCCTGCGCTTTACCGGCGAGGGTTGATCGGGCGTGTCGGAGCCGGCTCGCGTCTATCTCAGGCTACCCTCGGTCCAAGGCGTGCTCATGGCCCCCGCTACAATAACCATCAAGATCGGGACGCGCGGAAGCCCGCTCGCGCTGGTGCAGGCCGAGTGCGTCGCTGCGCCGCTGCGGGCGCTGGGCAGCGACGTCCAGATCGTGCCGGTGCGGACCGAGGGCGACCGGCGGCTCGGGGTCCCGCTGGCGGCGATCGGCGGCAAGGGGCTCTTCGTCCGCGAGATCGAAGAGATGCTCCTCGCCGGCGCGATCGACTGCGCCGTGCACAGCCTCAAGGACCTCCCGGCCCAGATGCCCGTGGGCCTGGCCCTCGCGGCGTTCCCCGAGCGCGAAGATCCGCGCGACGTCCTCGTGACGCGCGAACCCCGCCGCTTCGAGGATCTGCGTCCGGGGGCGCGCCTGGGCACCGGAAGCCCGCGCCGGCGCGCGCTCGCGCTGGCGCTGCGCGCGGACCTGGTCGTCGAGCCGCTCCGCGGCAACGTCGGCACGCGGCTCGGCAAGCTCGAGAGCGAGGCTCTCGACGGCGTCCTCCTCGCGGCGGCCGGGCTCAAGCGCCTCGGCGTGACGCCGCGGCACGTCCAGGCGCTCGATCCGGACGCGTTCGTGCCCGCGGTGGGCCAGGGCGTGCTGGCGGTCGAGACTCGAGCCGACGACCGGCGCGTGCGGGCCGTTCTGAGCCGGCTCGATCACGCAGCGACACGGGCGTGCGCCCTGGCCGAGCGCGCGTGCCTGGCTCGTCTGGGCGCGTCGTGCAACTCGCCGGTCGCCGCTCACGCGGTCCTCGAGGGCACGACCATGCGAATCACGGCCCTCGTGGCGAGCGACGACGGGCGCAAGGTCCTTCGCGCCACCGGCTCCGGCGCCGCCGACGACGCCGAGCGCCTCGGGCGGCAGGCCGCCGATTCACTGCTCGAGCAAGGCGCCGCCACGGTGGCCCCGCTCCGGCCGGTGATGTGATGGGGCGAGTCGGGCGCGCGACCGTGGAGCGACCCCTCGAAGGGCGAACTATCGTCGTCACCCGCGCGCGGGCCCAGGCGCAGCGGTTCGTCGAGCTCCTGGAAGCCGCGGGCGCGCGCGTGCTCCAGGCGCCGACGATCGTGATCGAGCCGCCGGCGTCGTGGGAGCCCCTCGACACGGCCCTCGCCGCGCTGGACTCGTTCGCGTGGGTGATCTTCACGAGCGTGAACGGCGTGGCCATGGTCGACCGGCGTCTGGCGGCGCGCTCCACCGCGTGGGCGGCCATCGCACGCAAGCGGGTGGCGGCGATCGGCCCGGCGACGGCGGACGCGCTCGCCGAGCACGGGGTCCGGCCCGAGATCGTCCCGTCCGAGTACCGCGCCGAGGCGCTGGTCGATCGGCTTCGCGCCGTCATCGGGCCCGGCGATCGGGTGCTCTTGCCGCGGGCGAAGGAGACGCGCGACGTGCTGGTCGTCGAGCTCCGCCGCCTCGGCGCGGCGGTGGCCGAGGTGCCGGCGTACCAGACCCGGCGGATCGAGGACGGGGTCGTCCGTCTCCGCGAGGCGCTCGCGTCGGGCGCCGTCGACGCCCTGACGTTCACCAGCTCGTCCACCGCCCGGAATTTCGCCGAGCAGTTCAGCGACGAGGAGCGGAGCGCCTGGCGCGGGCGCATCACCGTCGCCTCCATCGGCCCGATCACGGCGGCGACGGCCGCCGAATACGGCCTGTCGACCGATGTCATGCCGAGCGAGTACACGATCCCCGCGCTGGCGCGGGCGCTCGCCGACTACTTCGCCCGTGCCGCGTGGAATGCCGGCCGCCGGCCCAGAAGGAGCGTGTGATGGCGCATGCAATGTTCCGTCCTCGACGTCTGCGCGAGAAGCCGCTGCTGCGCAAGCTGGTCCGCGAGACCGCGCTGGCGGTCGACGACTTCATCTATCCGCTCTTCATCGTCCACGGCCGCGGCGTGCGCGAGCCCATCGGCTCGATGCCCGGCCAGTTCCGGCTCTCGATCGACGAGATGGTGAAGGACATGAAGGACATCGCGAGCATGGGGATCCCCGGCGTCCTCCTGTTCGGCCTGCCGGCCGAGAAGGATCCGCGCGGCTCGGAGGCGTACGCCGAGGACGGCATCGTGCAGCAGGCGGTGCGGGCGGTGAAGGACGTCGTGCCCGACCTGCTGGTCGCCACCGACGTGTGCCTCTGCCAGTACACGAGCCACGGGCACTGCGGTGTCGTCGAGGGCGGCACGGTCCGCAACGACCCGACGCTCGAGCTGCTGGCGCGCGTCGCGGTCTCGCACGCCGAGGCCGGCGCGGACATGATCGCGCCCTCCGACATGATGGACGGCCGGGTCGGCGCGATCCGCGAAGCCCTCGACGAGGCGAGCTTCACCGACACGCCGATCATGGCCTACTCGGCGAAGTACGCGTCGAGCTTCTACGGCCCCTTCCGGGACGCCGCGGACTCGGCGCCCCAATTCGGCGACCGGCGGTCGTACCAGATGGATCCGGCGAACTCCGCCGAGGCCATGCGCGAGATCGCCCTCGACCTCGACGAGGGGGCCGACATCGTCATGGTCAAGCCGGCCCTGCCGTACCTGGACATCATCTCGCGGGCGAAGGCTGAGTTCGGCGTGCCGCTGGCCGCCTACTCGGTCTCGGGCGAGTACGCGATGATCCGCGCGGCGGGTCGCCTCGGCTGGCTCGACGAGGAGCGCGCGATGATGGAGGCGCTCACGGCCATCCGGCGCGCGGGCGCCGATGTCGTGATCACCTACTTCGCCCGCGACGCCGCGCGCGTCCTGGAACGTGGCGGCGTGAGCTGAGCCATGGCCCTGCCGTGCGAAGCGAAACCTTCCAATCCTGATCGAGTGAGCTGAGGGCGTGCGTATCTCGGCGAAGGGCGAGTACGCGATCCAGGCCGTGCTGGATCTGTCGCTCCACCGCGAGCGCGGCCTCACGGCCATCCAGGAGATCGCGCGGCGCCAGGCGATCCCGCAGCGCTACCTCGAGCAAGTGTTGCTCGCGCTCAAGCGCGCCGGTCTCTCGACCTCCAAGCGAGGATCAGCGGGCGGCTACCAGCTCACCCGGGCGCCGGAGGACATCACGGTGGGAGACGTCCTGAGAGCGGTGGAGGGGACCGGCGCGCCCTTCGAGGCGCAGCGCCGCGGCGGCCGCGGCACGGGCGAGCGCCACGATCTGGCCGAGCTCTGGGACGAGATCTCGAACGCGGTCTCGAAGGTAGTGGATCAGCTCACCTTCGGCGATCTCGCCGCACGGGCCGTCGCGCGCCGGAGCGCGGCGCGGCCGATGTACCACATATGAGCGCACCGAAGATCGCGCAGTCGGTTCTCGAGCTGGTCGGCCGGACGCCGATGGTCCGGTTGAACCGGCTGCCCAAGCCGGGCGGCGCCGTGGTCGCGGCCAAAGTCGAATCGCTCAATCCCGGAGGCAGCGTCAAGGACCGGATCGCCGTCGCGATGCTCGAGGACGCCGAGCGGCGCGGCGTGCTCAAGCCGGGCGCGACGATCGTCGAGCCGACCAGCGGCAACACCGGCATCGGTCTGGCGATGGCAGCCGCGGTGCGGGGCTACCGGCTGATCCTGACGATGCCCGACGACATGAGCGTCGAGCGCCAGCGCCTGCTGGCGCGGTTCGGTGCCGAGCTTCACCTCACACCGGCCATCGAAGGCATGACGGGCGCGGTCCACGCCGCGCGCGAGCTGCTCCGCGAGCACCCGGACTACTTCATGCCGCAGCAGTTCGAGAACCCGGCGAATCCCGAGGCGCACCGGCGCACGACTGCGCTCGAGGTCCTCGACGCCGTCGGCGGCCGGCTCGATGCCTTCGTGGTCGGCGTCGGGACCGGCGGGACCCTGACGGGAGTCGGCGAGGTTCTCAAGGAAAAGATCCCGGCGGTCCGCATCGTCGCGGTCGAGCCCGCGGCGTCGCCCGTGCTCGCGGGTGGCAAGGCGCGGCCCCACGCGATCCAGGGCATCGGCGCCTCGTTCGTGCCCGGCGTCCTCAATCGCGCGATCATCGACCGGATCATCCAGGTGCGTGACGAGGACGCGCTCGCGTGGTCGCGACGGCTCGCGCGCGAGGAGGGCCTCCTCGTCGGGGTCTCGGCCGGCGCCGCCGCCTTCGCCGCGTGCATGGTCGCCGCGGAGATGTCGCCGAGCCAGCTGGTCGTCACGGTCCTCCCGGACACCGGCGAGCGGTACCTGAGTCCCGGAGGCTAGCCATGTCCGTGACGGTCTACATCCCGACGTCGTTCCGTCGGGCGACCAACAACCGCGATCGAATCGAGCTGGCCGCGAACGACGTAAGCCGGCTGCTCGATCAGCTCGAGGCGTCGTACGGGGGCCTGAAGGGCCTGGTGCGCGACGAGGGCGGCGAGGTGCACCACCACGTGAGCATCTACGTGAACAACGAGGCGATCGAGTCCCTCCAGGGGCTCTCCACGCAGCTCAAGGACGGCGACGAGGTCGCGATCATCCCCGCGCTGGCGGGCGGGGCGAGCACGATCGTGACCGCGGAAGAGCTTGAGGCGATCCGCCGGCAGGCGGTCGAGGAGTACCCGCGCGAGTCGTGCGGGGTCATCCTCGAGCAGGGCCAGCTGCGCCGGCTCGTCCGCTGTCGGAACATCCAGGACGAGCTCCACGCCAAGGATCCGCAGCGCTATCCGCGCGACACGCGGACGGCCTACTTCATCGACCCCAAGGATCTCCTGCGCATCGGGCGCCTCGAAGGCGAGGGATACGAGATCGCCGTGATCTATCATTCCCACGTCGACGCCGGCGCCTACTTCTCGCCGACCGATCGTCAGCAGGCGCAGATCGGCGGCGAGCCGACGTACCCGACGGCGACCTATCTGGTGACGTCCGTGATGGCCGGACGCGCCGAGGCGGTCGCGGCGTTTCGCTGGAGCGCATCCGAGCGTGACTTCGTGCCGGTCGCGCTCGACTCGGATCGCTGGCGCTGGCACGAGCGGCTCTCGTTCACCGCCGGCCGGGTCTGGGAGCGGCTCGGAATCGGCGCGCGGCTCGGCCGGAGCTCTTGATGCGCGACTCGAAGAGCCTCTTCGAAGCCGCCTCTCGCCTGATCCCCGGCGGCGTCAACAGCCCCGTCCGCGCCTTCCGCGGCGTCGGCGGCGAGCCGTTCTTCGTCGCGCGCGCCGAGGGCGCGCGCCTCTGGGACGTCGACGGCCGCTCGTATCTCGACTTCCTCGGCTCGTGGGGACCGCTCATCCTCGGCCACGCCGCGCCGCCGGTGGTCGCGGCCGTCACCGAGGCGGCCGCGCGCGGCACGAGCTACGGCGCGCCGACCGGGCTCGAGGTCGAGATGGCCGAGGCGATCACCGCGGCCTTTCCGTCGATCGAGCTCGTGCGGCTGGTCAGCTCGGGGACCGAGGCCGCGATGAGCGCGATCCGCCTCGCGCGCGGCGCGACAGGCCGGTTGCTCCTGTTGAAGTTCGACGGCTGCTACCACGGCCACGCCGACAGCCTGCTCGTGAAGGCCGGCTCCGGAGGCGCGACGTTCTCGATTCCCGACAGCGCCGGCGTGCCCGGCCCGCTCGCGCAGCTCACCGTGACCGCACCGTTCAACGACCTGGACGCCGTGAAGTCGATCTTCAGCGAGCGCGGCCGCGAGATCGCGGCGGTCATCGTCGAGCCGGTGGCGGGGAACATGGGGGTCGTGGCGCCGCGTCCGGGATTTCTCGAAGGCTTGCGCGAGATCACGCGGGCTCATGACGCCGTGCTGATCTTCGACGAGGTCATCACCGGATTCCGCGTCGCGTACGGCGGCGCCCAGGAGCTCTACGGGGTGCGTCCGGACCTCACGTGCCTCGGCAAGGTCATCGGCGGCGGGCTGCCCGTCGGGGCGTACGGCGGATCGCGGCGGCTGATGAGCCACGTGGCGCCGCTCGGCGCCGTCTATCAGGCCGGCACGCTGTCGGGCAACCCGCTCGCGGTCGCCGCGGGGCTGGCGACCCTGGCGCGTCTGCGCGACCGCGAAGTCTATCGGCGTCTCGAGACGCTCGGCGCCGAGCTCGAGCGGGGACTGCGCGCCGGCGCCGAGCGCGCGCGTGTGCCGCTGACCGTCAATCGCGTCGGCTCGATGCTGACCGGCTTCTTCTGTGACACGCCCGTGACCGACTACGCCTCGGCGAAGCGCTCGGACACCAAACGTTACGCGCGCTACTTCCACGGCATGCTCGAGCGCGGCGTGTTTCTGGCGCCGTCGCAGTTCGAAGCCGCCTTCGTCTCGCTCGCGCACACCGATGCGGACATCGCGTTCGCAGCGCGCGCCGCGGCCGACGCGCTGGCCGCCGGCTGAGCCGAGCTCCGCGACCGCCCGCAACGCGCGCCGCACACGCTCGAAAACCACGTGAATAGATTGACGGCCGGCGGGACTACGTGATAGCGTTCACGAGCAAACTAGAAACCGCCGGAGGGCGATCGACTGTCGATGATGGCGAAGGCGGGAGTAGGCGCACTCGGCGCGGCACTCCTAGCCGTTCTGGTCTTCCTGGCGATCTCGTCGTGGAGCCGTCAGCCGGCCGCCGCCGCGAAGCCCTCGGCGCAGCCCATCAACTTCCCGCACAACGTCCACGTCGGCACCTACAAGATCGATTGCCAGTACTGTCACAGCGACGCGCGCCGCTCGGAATACGCGGGACTTCCGTCGGTCGAGCGGTGCATGGGGTGTCACAAGATCGTCGCCGCCGACAAACCGGAGGTCAAGAAGCTCGCCGACTACCACGCGAAGAAAGAGCCGATCCCCTGGGTGCGCGTGAACAAGCTGCCGGAGTTCACGTACTTCCCGCACAAGGCCCACATCCGCGCGGGCCTCAAGTGCCAGGGCTGTCATGGGCCGGTCGAGACGATGACGACCTTCGCGGCCCGGACCGGCACGTCGCTGCGGGTCGACCTTTTGAACCTCGTGGGCTTCAGTCCCGCGCCGCCGCCGTTGACGATGGGCTGGTGCATCGAATGCCATCGCGAGCAGAACGCGACGGCCGGCCGGCGCGCCCCGCTCGACTGCGTGACCTGTCACCATTGAAAGCAACGGAGCCACGCGTGCCCGTCACTCGCATCTTTGGTCGAACCCGGCTGGAATCCGGCGGACGGAGCCACCCGTGTCAATCACTCGCTACCCTCGGCTGACCCGGGCTGGAGTACTCGATAGAACGGAGCCACATGCGTCTTTCACTCGCCACTCGCGGTTGGAACCCGGCTGGAGCAATCGGTAAATGAACCGACGCGACTTCTTCAAGATCGTCACGGTATCCGGCGCCGCGGCCGCGACCGGAGGCTGTCAGCAGGCGAGCGAGACGATCCTGCCGCTGGTGGTGCCGAACGAGCAGCTCATCCCGGGTGTCGCGTCGTGGTTCGCCACGGTGTGCCGTGAGTGTCCGGCCGGGTGCGGCGTCATCGCCCGCAATCGCGAAGGGCGCGTCGTCAAGCTCGAGGGCAATCCCGACCATCCCGTCAACGCCGGCGCGCTGTGCCTGCGCGGCCACGCCGCGCTCCAGGGCCTCTATCATCCCGACCGGATCGCGGGCCCGCTCGTCCGCGATGGCGGCCCCGGCTTCAAGAGCGCCACGTGGGACGCCGCCGCGAAAATCGTCGCCGACAAGATCGGTGCGCTCCGCGCCGGCGGCAAGGGCCGGGCGATCGCCGTCGTCACGCAGCTCGAGAACGGGAGCTTGGGCGGCCTGCTCGACCGCTGGGTGCAGGCGCTCGGCGCGCGCCCGCGGGTAACCCTGGAGCCGTTCGCCTACGAGTCGATCCGCGCCGCGAACCGCCTCACGTTCAACCGCGACGCGATCCCGTACTACGCGTTCGAGGACGCCGAGGTCGTGCTCTCGTTCGGGGCCGACTTCATCGAGACCTGGCTGTCGAACGTGAGCTACGCGCGGACGTTCGCGCGCATGCACTCGTTCCGGGACGGGCGCGCGGGCACGTTCATCCACGTCGAGCCGCGCCAGTCCCTGACGGCGTCGAACGCGGACGAGTGGGTCCGGAACGCCCCAGGCACGGAGGGACTGCTCGCGCTCGCGATCCTCCGCGTGATGGTCGACGAGGGCGCGGCCGATCGGCGCTTTGGCGACGCGGTCGCGTCGGTCGACGTCAAGCGCGCCGCGGACGAGAGCGGCGTCGGCGTCGAGACGATCAAGCACCTCGCGAAGGTGTTCGCCCACGCCAAGCCCGGCCTCGCCGTCGGCGGCGGCGTCTCGGTCAGCGGCACCAACGCCACCCAGACCCAGGTCGCGATCAATCTCCTGAACGCGGCGGCGGGCAACGTCGGCAAGACCGTGCGCTTCGGCGCCGACTCGGCGTACGGCAAGGTCACTCCGTACGCCGAGGTCGCGAGCCTGGCGGGCGCGATGGCGAACGGCGAGGTCGAGGTCCTCATCCTGGGTCCCGGCGTGAACCCGGCCTTCACCTTGCCCTCCGGGCTCAAGCTCGCCGACGCGGTCCGCAAGGTGGCGCTGGTCGTCAGCTTCGCGAACGTGCCCGACCAGACGAGCGCGCTCGCGCACGTCGTCCTGCCCGACACCCATTGGCTCGAGTCGTGGGGAGACTACTCGCCGCGCGAGGGCGTGGTGGGCTTCCTGCAGCCCACGATGTCTCCGGTCCGGGATTCGCGACCCATGGGCGACACGCTCCTTCGCATCGGACGGGCCGCGCTCGGTGTCGAGGAAGGGAAGGGGCCAATTCCGTGGCCGACATTCGAGCAATACGTGAAAGGCACTTGGGCTCCACTGGTTAAGGGAGACCTTGAAGGCGCCCTGCGGCGCGGCGGCGTGTTCGCCGACGTCGCCCCGGCGGCGGTCACCCTGAAGGTCGTCGGCGGGAATGCGGAGCCCGCAAAGCTCGACGGCGACCCGAGCGGCCTGACGCTCCTGGCCTATCCGTCGCTCAGGTTCTACGACGGGCGCAGCGCCGTCAGCTCCTGGCTCCACGAAGCGCCCGACACGATGACGCAGGCGGTGTGGGACGCGTGGGTCGAGATCTCGACCGAGACCGCGCGCAAGCTCGGCGTCGTCCAGGGCGACATGGTCGCGGTGAAGTCGTCGCAGGGAACGCTCGAGCTCCCGGCGTACGTCTCGCCGTCGCTCCATCCCTCGGCGGCCGCGATTCCGATGGGCCACCGCTACACGCCCTATCAGCGCACGCGATACGTCGCCGCCGACGCGCGCTCCCTGAACCCGATGGACATCCTGCCGGCGGTGACCGATCCCGCGTCCGGCGGCCTCGCCTTCATGAGCGCGAAGGTGACCCTGACCAGGCTCGGCACGCGGCGTCCGCTGGCCGTGCTCCAGGCGACGCACGACCAGGACGACCGCGAGCTGGCGCAGCACGTGGCCCTCGGCGCCGCACGCGAGCAGGCGCTGCGCGGCCGCGCCCCCGAGCCGCCGCCGCCGACCCTGTACGAGGAGCAAAAATATCCCGGACCGCGCTGGGGTATGACGATCGACGTCGACGCGTGCGTCGGCTGTCAGGCGTGCGTGGTCTCCTGCCAGGCCGAGAACAACGTCCCGGTCGTCGGGAAGGCCTCGGCGGCATACGGCCGCCAGCTCCACTGGATGCGGCTCGAGCGCTGGGCGGAAGGCAAGCCCGAGCATCCGACGAACCTGTTCCTGCCGATGCTCTGTCAGCACTGCGAGGTCGCCCCGTGCGAGCCGGTGTGTCCGGTCTACGCGGCGTACCGTACCGAGGAAGGACTCAACGGGCAGGTCTACAATCGCTGCGTCGGCACCCGCTACTGCGGCAACAATTGCCCCTACCACGTGCGCCGGTTCAACTGGTTCCAGTACGAGTTCCCGGCGCCCCTCGACGTGCAGCTGAACCCGGACGTGACCGTCCGCCAGCTCGGCGTCATGGAGAAGTGCACGATGTGTCTGCAGCGGATCATCGCCGGCAAGGATCGGGCGCGCGACGAGAAGCGCGCGGTCCGCGACGGCGACATCCAGACCGCGTGCCAGCAGACGTGTCCGACACAAGCGATCACCTTCGGCAACCTCAAGGACGAGGGCAGCGCCGTGACGAAGCTGACCCATTCGCCGCGCGCCTATCACGTCCTGGAGGAGGTCGGCACGCGGCCCTCGATCACCTACCTCCGCAAGGTCGTTCGCGGACCACACGCGTGAGCCGATGAGCGACGGCCGCACCACCACATCTCCCACGTTCGCCGACGTCAACCGCGACGTCCTCCGCACGCTGGATCCGCCGGGCAACCTCTACTTCGCCTGGATGTGCTTCGTGGCGCTCCTGCTGGCCGGATTCTTCGCCGCGTGGACCGGGCAGGTCTGGTGGGGGATGGGCATGGCCGGCAAGCGCGTGCCCCAGATGTGGGCGATGTACATCACCACGTTCGTGTTCTGGATCGGTATCGGCCACGCCGGCACCTTGATCTCGGCCATCCTCTATCTGTTCCGCGCGCGCTGGCGGACTTCGATCTATCGCGGCGCCGAGGCGATGACGATCTTCGCGGTCATGACCGCGGGGCTGTTCCCGCTGATCCACGCCGGCCGCATGTGGTTCGCGTACTTCCTGCTCCCGTACCCGAACCAGCGTTTCCTCTGGCCGAACTTCCGGTCGCCGCTCGTCTGGGACGTCTTCGCGATCTCGACCTATCTCTCGATCAGCACCGTCTTCTTCATCGTCGGGCTCGTGCCGGACATCGCCGCGCTACGGGATGCCTCCACCGGCTGGCGGCGCCGGATCTTCGCGATGCTCTCGCTCGGCTGGGAGGGATCCGACACGCAGTGGCGCCACTACCGGCGCGCGTACGGGCTCCTGGCGGCCCTGGCCACGCCGCTCGTCCTCTCCGTGCACAGCGTCGTGTCCTGGGACTTCGCGATGGCCCTGGTTCCCGGCTGGCACTCGACGCTCTTCGCGCCGTTCTTCGTCGACGGCGCGATCTTCTCCGGGTTCGCGATGGTGCTGATCCTCATCCTGCCCATGCGCCACTTCTTCCACCTGCACGCGTACATCCAGGAAAAGCACCTGGACGCGATGGGCAAGCTGATCCTCGTCACGGGGCTCGTTCTGACCTACTTCTACATCTGCGAGATCTTCACCTCGCTCTACAGCGGCGAGCACATCGAGAAGGCCTCGCTCTTCTGGAAGGTGACCGCCACCTACGCCTGGGCGCTGTGGACCATGTACTTCTGTAACTGCATCGCCCCGCTGGTGCTCTTCTGGAAGCGAGCCCGTACGAGCCCGGTCGTGCTCTACGTCGTCTCCATCCTGGTGCTGATCGGCATGTGGTTCGAGCGGTTCAACATCATCGTCCCGTCGCTCGGCCACGACTTCTACCCGTACACGTGGGGCATCTACTATCCGAGCCCGACGGACACCATGATCGTGATCGGCAGCTTCTCGTTCTTCTTCCTCCTGTTCCTCGGCTTCATCAAGCTGATGCCGTCGCTGTCGATCGTGGAGGTCAAGGAGACGATCCCGCCGCCGGTCCGGGACAGAGCCCATGGCCACTGAGACGGTCCTCGGCGTCTTCGCCCACGTGGACACGACGGTGCGCGCCCTCGAGGCGCTGCGCGCGCGCGGCTACCACGACCTCACGGTCTACACGCCCTTGCCGGTGCACGAGATCGAGGAAGTGCTCGACCGCGACCGGCCGGTGAGCCGGGTGCGGCTCTTCACCCTGATCGGCGGGCTCACGGGCATCGCATCGGCCTTCCTGCTGACGATCTGGAGCTCGATGGTATGGGGACTGGTCACCGGCGGCAAGTACATGCAGCCGGCGGGCAGCCGGATCAGCGGCTCGTCGCTGCCGCCCTTCTTCATCATCGCGTTCGAGCTGATGGTGCTCTTCGCCGGGTTCGCGACCGTCATCGGCATGGTCGTCCTCGGGCGCCTGCCGCGACTCCGGCCGAGCGCGAGCTACGATGCGCGCTTCACCAACGACCGCTTCGGCGTCGCTGTCCACTGCGCCCCCGAGCGCGCCGCCTCGGTCCACGAGCTCTTGCGCACCTCCGGCGCCGAAGAAGTGAAGTCGAGATGAAATATGTGTTCATCCTGATGCTGCTCGTGGTCGGCGCCGCGGCCGGGGCGTGGGGCTCGGCCATCGTCGTGCGCTGGAACGACAACATGACGCAGACGGCGCGGATCGTCCCCGGCGAGCGCGTCTTCTCGATGCCGCCGGGCGTGGTCCCGCGCGGCGGCGCGCTGATCGTTCCCAAGGAGCAGCGCGACGTCGCGGCCAAGCAGCCGAACCCGATCAAGGCGTCCGAGACCTCGGTGGCGATCGGCAAGGAGCGGTACGCGACCTTCTGCGCGCCGTGCCACGGCCCGGAGGGCAAGGGAGGCACCTCCGGGCTGGTCGCGACGAAGTTCCTTCCGACCCCCGATCTGACGAACGCCGAGCTGCAGAAGCAGCGGACGGATGGCTACTGGCACAGCTACATCGTCGTCGGGGGCGCGGTGATGCCCGCGTACGGCGAGGCGCTGTCGACGCAAGAGGCGTGGCACATCGTGAACTTCCTGCGGTCCATCGCCCAGAAATGACGGTTTTCTGGAGTCTCGTGGCCGCACTCGGCGCGGTCGTGTTCCTCGTCGGCGCGAACTCGTCCGACGCGCCGCAGGTGTGGTCGATCTACCTGGTGAACCTCGTCTTCTGGTCCGGGCTCGCCGTGACCGGCCCGGCGATCGCCGGGATGATGCAGGTCACCGAGGCGCGCTGGTCGCCGAGCGTCCGCCGCATCGCGCTGACGACCGCCGGATTCCTGCCGATCTCGTTCGTGCTGCTGCTCGTGCTCTACACCGGGCAGACGGTTCTCTATCCGTGGGTCGCCAAGCCCATCCCCGCGAAGGCCGGCTGGCTCAACGTGCCGTTCTTCTGGCTCAGGACGTACGCGTGCGCGGCGGCGCTCTTCGCCGTGTGCTTCGTCTTCGTGCGGGCGCTCCTGCGCGACGCGATCCCGCCCGACGACGAGCGCGAGCGCACGCATCGCAATCGCGTGGCTGTCATCCTCCTGATGCTGTGGGTCGTCACGGTCTCGCTGTGGGGCTTCGATCTCCTGATGTCGCTGGACCCCAAGTGGTACAGCGGCCTCTTCGGCGGCTACGTCGCCGTGAGCACGCTCTACACCGCGTTCTGCCTGCTCGCGATCCTCACGGTCCGCACGAACGCCCGCGGGCGCGCCTCGATCCCGCCGGCCGCTGTCCAGGACGTCGCGAAGCTGCAGTTCACGCTGTCGATCGTCTGGATGTACTTCTTCTGGTCGCAGTACCTCGTGATCTGGTACGGCAACGTGCCGGTCGAGACTCGCTTCTTCATCCAGCGAGTCTTCGTGCAGCCGTGGACGACCCTGGCGTGGGTGGTCCTGATCGTGGGCTGGCTGATCCCGTTCGCGTATCTGCTCAAGCGTCTCACCGGCCGGCCGCCGCAGCGGCACGCGCCGCTCGTCGTCGTCGCGGTGTTCGGTCTTGTCGCGATCTTCCTCGAGCGGGTCTTCCTCGTGTTCCCGTCGGTCTCGTCGACCGCGCGCCTTCCGCTCACCCTCCGCGACCTCGCGATCACGGCCGGCTTCCTGGCACTCTTCGTCCTGAGCCGCCGCTGGTTCTTCGCCCAGTTCAAGCCCGTCCTCAATCTTCCTCACACCGGCCACTAGTCTTCGCGACGCCCTGCGCGGTGTAGTACAGTAGCCAATGTGCTGAGCGTCGAGGACGCGCGCGAGCGGATTCTTTCACGCGTAGCGCCACTGGGCAGCGAGCGAGTCGACGTCATGGGGGCGCTCGGGCGCGTGCTCGCCGAGCCCATCGTCTCGCGGGCGACGATTCCGCCGTGGCCGAACTCGTCGATGGACGGCTACGCCCTCCGGGCACAGGACACGAATGGAGAGCCCGTCGAGCTCGCCGTCGTCGGCCGGATCGCCGCCGGCACGATGCCGTCCCGACCGCTCGGAGCCGGAGAGTCGATGCGCATCTTCACCGGCGCGCCGTTGCCCCAAGGCGCGGATGCCGTCGTGCCCCAGGAGGATGTCGCCGCCAGCGGCGACCGGGTGACGATCCGCGGGCGTATCGCGCCGGGCGCCTACGTCCGGCCGGCCGGCGAAGACGTCCGCGCGGGCGACGTCGTCGTCAAGCCCGGCGGGGTGCTCGGCGCCGCTGAGGTCGGGCTCCTGGCGACCCTCGGCTACGCGCAGGTGCGCGTCTATCGCCGCCCGCGCGTCGCGATCCTCTCAACCGGCAACGAGCTCGCGGACCTCGGGACCCAGCCGGGACCGGCCCAGATCCCGAACACGAACACGTACTCGCTGATGGCGCAGGTGATCGAGGCCGGCGGCGAGCCCGTCAACCTGGGTGTCGCGCCCGACCAGCTCGACGCCATCACGGAACGGGTGTACTGGGGGCTGGCGTCCGCGGACGCGCTCGTGACGTCCGCGGGCGTATCGGTCGGAGAGCTCGATCTCGTCCGCGAAGCGCTCGAGCAAAGCGGTGCCGAGCTCCATCTGTGGCAGGTGTCGATGCGTCCGGGCAAGCCGATCACGTTCGGCACCCGCGGCGATCGTCCGGTCTTCGGGCTGCCGGGCAATCCCGTGTCCGCGATGGTCACCTTCGAGCTCTTCGTGCGCCCGGCCCTGCGACGACTGGGGGGCGCGGACGTGATCGATCGCCCGCGGCTGCGGGCGCTGGCACTCGAGCCGATCGCGAATCCCGGCTCGCGGCGCGGTTACCTTCGCGTCACCTTGACGGCCGGCGCGCACGGCTACGGTGCGCGCCTGACCGGTGATCAAGGCTCGGCGATCCTGCGCTCGATGGTGCTCGCCGACGGGCTCGCGGTCGTCGCTCCTGACACGACGATCGGCGCCGGCGAGTCGGTCGACGTCATCGTGCTCCGCTCGCTCGAGCCGAGATCGCGCTGAGCTGTTTGACATCGTTTTCGGCCGCGTGCTACGGTCGAAATGGATGAGTCGAGGCCTCTGCGTGGTGGCTGCGATGGCGGTTCTCGCGAGCGGCTGCGCAAGCCGGCGCGCGGTGGACCGACTCGAATCCGACGTCGGGCGGGTCCGCTCGGAGCTGGCCGAGCTTCGGGTCGCTCAAGAAGCCACCAGCCGCAATCTCGCCAACGCCACCTCGCAGCTCCAGGCTCTCGACGTGAAAGCGCTCGGAGACGAGATCGCGCGGCTCAACCGCCGGGCCGATGCGGTCGACGCGACGCTCGCCGAGACCCGAACGAAGGTCGACACGCTGGCGCCGCCGCCGGCCGTGTCGAGCGTGCCGGCGCCGGCGACATCGCCGGTTCCCGCGCCGCTGCCGCCGCCTTCCGAATCGGCCTCACCGGTCCCGGCCCCGCTGCCGCCGGCGCCCGCGGTGATGTCACCCGTCCCGGCGCCGCTGCCGCCGCCCGAGCCAGCCGTCACGACCCCCGTCCCGGCGCCGGCGCCGCCCCCCGCGGGCGTCGTCGAGAAGCCGCAGGTGCCTTCGCCGCCGTCGCCGACCATGCCGGCGAAACCGGCTCCGAAGGCCGCGGGCAATCCCGAGCAAGAGTACGCTGCGGCGCTCGCGACCTATCGCGCCCGCGAGCACGGCCAGGCGGTGATCGATTTCATGGACTTCATCGCGAAATATCCCAAGCACCCGCTGGCCGGAAACGCCCAGTACTGGATCGGCGAAGCGTACTGGGCCCAGCGCGACTATCGGCAGGCTCTCGTCGAGTTCGACAAGGTGTTCGAGCACGGTCCGGCCAAGGCGCCCGACGCGCTCCTGAAGATCGGCCTCTGCCATCTCCGCCTGAACGACGTGTCGCGGGCGCAGCAGGCGTGGCAGCGCGTCGTCAACGAGTATCCGAAGTCCGAATCGGCGGCGATGGCACGCTCTCTGATCGCCACGCACGCCGCCGCCCGGCGGTAGCGTTCGCACCGTATCCGTTCGGGCTCTCTGGCGAGCGGCGCCGCTTCGCTATACTGACAATCCGCGATCGATGATTGAGGTCCGCCCCGGCGATCCCTGCTATCCCGCGCTGCTCGGCGCGATACCGTCGGCGCCCGCGCTCTTCGTGCGCGGCGAGCTTCGCGACGACGACGCGCTGGCCATCGCGATCGTCGGTTCGCGGCGCGCCACGCCGTACGGGGTCGCAGCGACCGAGCGACTCGCGTCCGACCTGGCCGCGCGCGGTGTCACGATCGTGAGCGGCCTGGCGCGCGGGATCGACACCGCCGCGCACACGGGCGCGCTGGCAGCGGGCGGGCGCACGCTCGCGGTCCTCGGCTGCGGCGTCGACGTCGTCTACCCGCCCGAGAACGCGCCGCTCGCGCGCACGATCGAGTCGCACGGCGCGATCCTGTCGCAGTTTCCGCCGGGCATGCCGGCGCTGCCCGGCCACTTTCCCGCGCGCAACCGCACGCTGGCGGGGCTGGCGCTCGGCGTCGTCGTGGTCGAGGCCGCCGAGCGGAGCGGGGCTCTCATCACGGCGGGATTTGCCGGCGATCTCGGCCGCGAAACCTTCGCCGTTCCTGGCCGAATCACGTCGCCGACGAGCGCCGGCACCAATCGACTCATACAGGACGGTGCTAAACTCGTTACATGCTGGCAGGACATCGTGTCAGAATTGCCAGAGCAATGGCGCCGCGCCGTACGCGGGTTGTCGGCGCCGCCGGGCGCGCCGCACGCGCCCGAACCGGGGAGTGACGAGGGTCGAATGCTGCACGAACTGGCTCCCGATGAGCCGCGGCACATCGAGCAGTTGATCGCGCGCGCCGGATTGCCTCCCGCGCGGGCGGCGGCGGTGCTCGTGACCCTCGAGCTGGGCGGTTGGGCCCGGCAGCTTGCGGGACAGCGGTGGGTCTCGCTCGACGCGCGCGCGAGGAGAGTCTAGGTGGCGGCGAAACGGTCACTAGTGGTCGTGGAATCACCCACGAAGGTCAAGACGATCCAGAAGTATCTGGACTCGAAGTACATCGTCAAGGCCTCGATGGGCCACGTCCGGGACTTGCCGAAGTCGCAGCTCGGCGTCGATCCCAAGAAGAACTTCAAGCCGAAGTACGTCGTCTCGCCGGCCAAGAAGAAGATCCTCGACGATCTCAAGAAGGCCGCCGAGAAGGTCGAAGCGCTCTACGTCGCCACCGACCCCGACCGCGAAGGCGAGGCGATCGGCTGGCACCTCGCCGAAGAGCTCGACATCGCCAAGAAGAACGTCTACCGCATCACGTTCAACGAGATCACCGAGCGGGCGGTGAAGGCGGCCTTCACCCAGCCGGGCAAGATCGACCTCAAGAAGGTCGACGCCCAGCAGGCGCGCCGCGTGCTCGATCGCCTGGTCGGCTACAGCCTCTCGCCGCTGCTCTGGGAAAAGGTCCAGCGCGGCCTCTCGGCCGGACGCGTGCAGTCGGTGGCCGTGCGGCTGATCGTCGACCGCGAGCGCGAGATCAAGGCGTTCGTGCCGGTCGAGTACTGGTCGCTCCACGCCCGGCTCAGGGCGTCGCGTCCGCCCGAGTTCGTGGCCACGTTGAAGGAGGTCGCGGGCGAGAAGGCGTCGCTCGGCAACGAGGAGGCCACGCGCGCGCTCATGGCCTCGCTCGAGGGCGTGCGCTTCGTCGTCAAGTCCGTCACGCACGGCGAGCGGCGGCGCAATCCGGCGCCTCCATTCATCACCTCCACCTTGCAGCAGGAGGCGGGCAAGAAGCTCGGCTTCACCGCGCGCAAGACGATGACGATCGCGCAGCAGCTCTACGAAGGCATCGATCTCGGGTCGGAGGGCGCCGAAGGCCTCATCACGTACATGCGGACCGACTCGGTGCGGGTGGCACGCGAGGCGCAGGCGGCGGCGCGCGGCTGGGTCATCGCGCGAATCGGCGAGGAGTACGTGCCCGAGGCACCGCCGACCTACCGCTCGCGCGGGAGCGCCCAGGAGGCACACGAGGCGATCCGTCCGTCGGAGCTCAGGAACGAGCCCCGCGCCGTCACGCAGTTTCTCTCCAAGGACCAGATGGCCCTGTACCGGCTCATCTGGGAGCGCTTCCTGGCGAGCCAGATGATGCCCGCGGTCTACGACACGGTCGGCGCCGACATCGAGGCCGATCGGTGCCTGTTCCGCGCGCAGGGGGCCACGCTCAAGTTCAAGGGCTTCACGGCCGTCTACGAAGAGAGCCGTGATGACGAGGAGGCCCAGCCCGAGCAAGACCCGGAAGGCCAGGTCCCGCCGCTGGAAGAGGGCGAGGTGCTGACGCTCCTTGCGCTCGACCCGAAGCAGCACTTCACCCAGCCGCCGCCGCGCTTCACCGAGGCCTCGCTGATCAAGGCGCTCGAGGAGCTCGGCATCGGCCGGCCGTCGACCTACGCCTCGATCCTGGGGACGATCATCAACGATCGAGGCTACGTGCACCGCGAGCGGCGCACGCTCTCGCCGACCGAGCTCGGCATCGCGGTGACCGACAAGCTGATCCCGTACTTCCAGGACATCATGAACGTCGAGTTCACGGCCCAGATGGAGGACAACCTCGACAAGATCGAGGAAGGCGAGCGCAAGTGGGTCGACACGGTGCGGGAGTTCTACGAGCCGTTCAAGCGCGACCTCGCCCGGGCCAAGCGCGAGATGCAGAGTGAAAAGGTCGGCGCGCCCACCGGCGAGACCTGCCCGGAGTGCGGCAGCGAGCTTCTCGAGAAGCGCGGACGGTTCGGCAAGTTCCTGGCGTGCTCGTCCTATCCCGACTGCCGCTACACGCGCAACCTCGACGGCAGCGGCCGCGCCGAGGACGAGCCCGCCAACGAGAATTGCCCCACGTGCGGCAAGCCGATGGTTATCAAGCACGGGCGCTTCGGCAAGTTCATCGCGTGCTCCGGCTATCCGGAGTGCAAGACGACCAAGCCGGTGACGCTCGGCATCGCGTGCCCCGAGACGGGCTGCGCCGGGCAGCTGGTCGAGCGCCGCTCGCGCAAGGGCCGCACCTTCTTCGGCTGCTCCGCGTACCCGAACTGCAAGTTCGTAGTCTGGCGGCGGCCGATCAACGAGCCGTGCCCGAAGTGCGGCGCCGCCTTCGTGACCGAGCGCGTGCTAAAAAGTCGCACCGTCCGCAGCTGCGCGCGCGCGGGATGCGACTTCGAGCGGGAGGTCGAGCTCCCGGTGACATGAAGGATTCGCTGGGCGCGTTTTTCCGTCACCTCTCGCTCGAGAAGGACGCCTCGCCGCACACGCTCCGAAGCTACCGGACCGATCTCCTCGAGTTCGCCCAGTACGCCGGCACGGGAGATCCCTCGACCTGGCTGGGTGACGTCGACACCCGCACGATCCGCGGCTGGCTGGCCCACCTGCACGCGCGCTCACTCGACGCCGCGACGATCGCGCGGAAGCTCGCCGCCGTGCGCAGCTGGTTCCGGTTCCTGGTGCGGCGCGGCGCGCTCGAACGGAACGTCGCGCGCGAGGTCCGGGGCCCGCGGCCGCCGAGGAAGCTCGTCTCGTTTCTGCCGATCGACGAGGCGACGGCCTTGATGGAGGCCAAGGCGCGCGACGGCGCGGTCCGCGCACGCGACACCGCCGTGCTCGAGCTCCTCTACGCGACCGGCCTGCGGGTCTCCGAGCTCGCCGGCCTCGACCTCGACGACGTCGACCGCGCGATCCGGACGGTGCGCGTGCTCGGCAAGGGCCGGAAGGAGCGGATCGTGCCGTACGGGAGCCGGGCCGCGGGCGCGCTCGCCGCCTACCTCGAGGGCCGCGGCGGCGGGGCGGGACCGCTGTTCGCCAACCCGCGCGGCGGGCGCCTCACCGTCCGCTCGCTGTACACGATCGTCCGGCGGAGCGCAGTGTCGACCGGGATCACCCGGCGCGTGAGCCCGCACACCTTGCGCCACACCTTTGCGACCCATCTGCTCAACGCCGGCGCCGATCTCAGGGTGATCCAGGAGCTCCTCGGCCACAGCCGTCTCTCGACGACGCAGCGCTACACGCACGTGGGCGCCGATCAGCTCATGCGGGTCTACGACGCCGCCCACCCCCGCGCGCGGGCAAAATGACTCGAAGCGGCAGAGCGGGCGTGCGGAGCCACGCCGCGCCTGTATCAGGCCACCCTCGGTCCAAGGCGGGCTCACGGTCCCCGCTACAATGGTCCCCGCTACAATCACCCCCGCTACATCAAATCCGGTCGACGACGGTGATCGCCGTCCGTCACCGCGATCAGGTGGCGGTCGCCGGCGACGGGCAGGTCTCGATCGGCAACACCATCGTCAAGGCCGGGGCCCGGAAGGTGCGCAAGCTCTACGGCGATCGGGTCGTGGCGGGATTCGCGGGAGCGGCCGCCGACGCGTTCACGCTCTTCGCCCGCTTCGAGGCCAAGCTGGAGGAGCACCGCGGAAACCTCCCGCGCGCCGCGGTCGAGCTGGCTAAGGACTGGCGCTCCGACCGCGTGCTGCGCCGGCTCGAGGCGCTCCTGGCGGTGGCCGATCGCGAGCACTCGTTCATCGTCTCCGGGACCGGCGACGTCATCGAGCCCGACGACGGCCTGATCGGCATCGGCTCGGGCGGCCCCTACGCGCTCGCCGCCGCGCGGGCGCTGATCGCGCACTCCGATCTCGACGCCAAGGCGATCGCGACCGAGGCGATGCGCGTCGCCGCCACGATCTGCGTCTTCACCAACGATCACCTCACTGTCGAAGTCCTGTGAAGCCGGGCCATTTACAATAATCCCGCTACAATAATCCCCGCGACAATGACCAAATTGACCCTCACACCCGCGCAGATCGTCGCTGAGCTCGATCGCTACATCGTCGGCCAGCAGAAGGCCAAGCGCGCGGTGGCGATCGCGCTCCGCAATCGGTGGCGGCGTCAAAATCTTCCCCCCGAGCTGCGCGACGAGGTCGCGCCGAAGAACATCATCATGATCGGCCCGACCGGCGTCGGGAAGACCGAGGTCGCGCGGCGACTGGCCAAGCTCTCACAGGCGCCGTTCTTGAAGGTCGAAGCCTCCAAGTACACGGAGGTCGGCTACGTCGGCCGCGACGTCGAATCGATGATCCGCGACCTGACCGAGCTCTCCGTGAACATGGTCAAGGCCGAGATGACGGCCGGCGTGCGGGAACGGGCGGAGCAGCTCGCGGAGGAGCGGCTGCTCGACGTCTTGCTGCCCCGGCGGGCCCAGGAGCCCTTCTCGTCGAGCTCGCTCGAGGAGATCACGCCGGACGCGTCGCGGGAGACGACCAAGGACAAGCTCCGCGCGCAGCTCAGGGCCGGGCGGCTCGACGACCGGCTCGTCGAGCTCGAGATGCAGCAGCAGTCCCTGCCGATGATCGAGGTCCTCTCCGGCCAGGGCATGGAAGAGATGGGCATCCATCTCAAGGACATGCTCTCGAACATCATGCCGAGCCGGACGAAGCGGCGGAAGGTGCGCGTTGCCGAGGCGCGGCGGCTGCTGGCGCAGGAGGAAGCCCAGAAGCTCGTGGACATGGACGAGGCGGTGACCCAGGCCATCCGGCGCGCGGAGAACTCGGGCATCGTCTTCCTCGACGAGCTCGACAAGGTCGCCGGACGGGAAGGGGGCCACGGCCCCGACGTCAGCCGCGAGGGCGTGCAGCGCGACCTGCTCCCGATCGTCGAGGGCTCGTCGGTCACGACCAAGTACGGCGTCGTCCGCACGGACCACATCCTGTTCATCGCCGCTGGGGCGTTCCACATCGCCAAACCGTCGGATTTGATCCCGGAGCTCCAGGGGCGCTTCCCGATCCGCGTCGAGCTGGACCCCTTGACGCGGGACGATTTCGTCCGCATTCTTACCGAGCCTCGGAACGCGCTGATCACGCAGTACGTGGAGCTCCTGAAGACGGAACAGGTGACCCTCCGGTTCGCCCCGGAGGCGGTGGAGGCGATCGCAGAGATCGCGATGCAGGTGAACGCGAGCACGGAGAACATCGGCGCCCGGCGCCTGTACACGGTGATGGAGAAGCTTCTCGAGCAGATCTCGTTCGACGCGCCGGATCTGCCCGGCAAGGAGCTGACCGTCGACGCCGCCTACGTGGGCCAGCGCCTCGGCGACATCACCCGCGATCAGGACCTTTCGCGGTACATCCTCTGATGACCGACCCGCGCCGGGCCGAGATCCTGCTCGAGGCGCTCCCGTATATCCGGGAGTTCCGCGGAAAAACCATCGTGATCAAGTACGGCGGCGCGGCGATGGAGCGGGCCGACCTCAAGGACCCGTTCGCCCTGGACGTGATCCTCCTGCGCCTGGTCGGCATCAACCCGGTGATCGTCCACGGCGGCGGCCCGCAGATCGGGGCCCTGATGAAGCGGCTCGGCAAGGAGCCGCGCTTCGTGGGCGGCATGCGGGTGACCGACGAGGAGACGGTCGAGATCGTCGAGATGGTGCTGGTCGGCAAGATCAACAAGGAGATCGTCAACCGGATCAATCAGCACGGCGGCCGGGCCATCGGCCTCTCGGGCAAGGATGCCGGCCTCCTGCGGGCGCGCCGGCGGCCCCATCGGCTGCCGACCGGCGAAGAGGTCGATATCGGGCTCGTCGGCGAGGTCGAGGCGGTCGGCACCGAGGCCATCCGGCTCCTCACCGACAACGACGTCATCCCGGTCATCGCGCCGGTCGGGGTCGGGAGCGGCGGGGAGACCTACAACATCAACGCGGATCTCGTCGCCGGCGACATCGCCGCGGCGCTTCGCGCCGAGAAGCTGATCCACCTGACCGACGTCCAGGGGATCCTCGACGTCGACCGTCGGCTGGTGAGCACCCTGACCCGGAAGGACGCCGAGCGCCTTATAAAGGAAGGCGTGATCGACGGCGGAATGCTGCCGAAGGTCGAGTCGGCGCTCCGCGCCCTGGAGGGCGGCACCGGCAAGGCCCACATCATCGACGGCAGCCAGCTCCACGCAATCTTGCTGGAGCTCTTCACCCGCGAAGGTATCGGAACCGAAATCGTTCTGTGAGGTCGACGCCGATGGACACCAAGACGCTCCTGGAATGGTCGGCGAAGTACCACACCCCGAACTACGGTGCGCGGGCCCCCATCGTCCTCGTGCGCGGCGAAGGCGTCCGCGTGTGGGACTCGGACGGGCGCGAGTACCTCGACTTCGGGGCGGGCATCGCCGTGACTTCGCTGGGCCACTGCCATCCGCGCGTGACCGGCGCCATCCAGGAGGCCGCCGCCACGCTCCTGCACGTCTCCAACCTCTACCACTCGGCGCCGCAGATCCACCTGGCCAAGCTCCTCACCGAGCACTCGTTCGCCGACCGCGTGTTCTTCTCGAACTCCGGCGCCGAGGCCAACGAGGCGGCGCTCAAGCTGGCCCGCAAGTACGCGCGCGAGCGGATCTCGTCGGACCGCTTCGAGTTCGTCGCCACGCGCAATTCCTTCCACGGCCGCACGTTCGCGACGGTCGCGGCCACCGGTCAGGAGAAGTACCACCACGGCTTCGAGCCGCTGGTGCCGGGCTTCAAGCACGTCGCCTACAACGATCTGCGCGCGATGGAGCGCGCGATCGACAACCGCACCGCCGCCGTGATCATCGAGTGCGTCCAGGGCGAGGGCGGGGTCAACGTCGGCGACGAAGACTACCTGCGTGGGCTCCGGAAGCTCTGCGATCAGTCCGGTGCGCTGCTGATCGTCGACGAGATCCAGACGGGCGTGGCGCGAACGGGCCGCCTATGGTCGTACGAGCACTACGGGATCGAGCCGGACATCATGACGCTCGCCAAGGCGCTCGCCAACGGCGTGCCGATCGGCGCGATGCTGACCCGCGAGGAGATCGCGAGCGTCCTGGTGGCGGGCACGCACGGATCGACCTTCGGCGGCACCCCGTTCATCACCTCGGTGGCGCTGGCGACCCTCACCACGATCCTGGACGGCAAGCTCTGGGAGCGCGCCGCCCGGATGGGGCGCTATCTGATGGACGGGCTCCGGACGATCCAGGCGTCGAACACGGCGATCCGCGCCGTGCGCGGCAAGGGGCTCCTCATCGGGGCCGAGCTCGGGGCGCCGGTCGGGCCGGTCGTCGACGCCTGTCGCGAGGCGGGGCTGCTCGTGCTGTCGGCCGGCGAGCGCGTGCTGCGCCTGACGCCGCCGCTCATCGTCGAGGAGCGGGACTGCGATCGGGCGCTCGCGATCATCGGGACCGCCCTCGGACGCGCCTGACGATGCGGCATTTCCTGTCGGCCGCCGATCTGACGCGCGACGCCGCGCTCGGGCTCTTCGCCCTCGCCGCCGACGTCAAGCAGCGGCGCAAGGCGGGGCGGCTCACCGCGCCGCTGGCCGGGAAAACGTGCGCGCTGATCTTCGAGAAGCCCTCGCTCCGCACTCGCGTCACCTTCGAGGTCGGCCTCATCCAGCTGGGCGGACGCGCCGTGCATCTCGACGGCCGCGAGATCGGCCTGGGCACGCGTGAATCGGTGCCCGACGTCGCCCGCAACCTGTCCCTGTGGGTCGACGGCATCATGGCGCGCGTCTACTCCCACTCGACGATCACCGCGCTCGCCCGGCACGCGACGATCCCGGTGATCAACGGGCTGTCGGATCGCGAGCACCCCTGCCAGGCGCTGGCCGATTTCTTCACGCTGTGGGAGCGCGGCGTCGACTTCGGCAGGCTGCGGTTCGCGTGGATCGGCGACGGCAACAATGTCTGCCACTCCGTGATGCTCCTCGGTACGCTGCTCGGCGCCTCGATCGTCGTCGCGTGCCCACCGGGGTACGAGCCCGACGCGGGCGTGGTCGCCACGGCGCGCCGGCTCGGCGGCCGGATCGACGTCACCGAGGACGCGCGCGCCGCGGCGACCGGCGCCGACGTGATCTACACCGACGTGTGGACCAGCATGGGGCAGGAGACCGAGCACGAGCGGCGGGCGGAGGCGTTCAGCCGCTACCAGGTCAACGACACCCTGGTCGGCTTCGCCAAGCCCTCGGCGCTCGTGATGCACTGCCTGCCGGCGCACCGGGGCGAGGAGATCACGGACAGCGTGCTCGACGGCAAGCGGTCCGTCGTCCTGGAGCAGGCCGAGAACCGGCTCCACGCGCAGAAGGCCGTGATGCTCCATCTCCTGGGGAGCTCGCTCGATGACGCCTGATCCCAAGCGGGTGGTCCTGGCCTACTCGGGCGGGCTCGACACGTCGGTGATCCTCCGGTGGCTGATCGAACGCTACCGCTGCGACGTCGTCGCGTTCTGCGCCGACCTCGGTCAGGGCGAAGAGCTGATCCCGATCCGCGACAAGGCGACGCGGACCGGCGCCGTCGGCGTCCACATCGTCGACCTGCGCGAGGAGTTCGTCTGCGACTTCATCTTCCCGATGCTGCGCGCCAACGCCGTGTACGAGGGCGCGTACCTCCTGGGCACGTCGATCGCGCGGCCGCTCATCGCGCGCGCGCAGGTGGAGGTCGCCGCGAAGGAGGGCGCCGATGCCGTTGCGCACGGCGCCACCGGCAAGGGCAACGACCAGGTCCGCTTCGAGCTGACCTACGCCGCGCTCGCGCCGCATCTGCGGGTGATCGCGCCGTGGCGCGAGTGGGACCTCAACTCACGCACGTCGCTGATCGAGTTCGCAAAGCGTCACGACATCCCGGTGCCGGTCACCGTCGAGCGGCCCTACAGCACCGATCGCAACCTCTTCCACATCTCGTACGAGGGCGGGGTGCTCGAGGACCCCTGGGCCGAGCCGCCGGCCAAGATGTTCCAGCTCACCAACGATCCCGAGGCGGCGCCCGACGTCCCGCAGGCGCTCGAGATCGGCTTCGAGCGCGGCGATCCGGTGACGGTGGACGGCGAGTGCCTGAGGCCGGTGGCGCTGCTGACGCGCCTCAATCGGCTGGGCGGCGAGCACGGCATCGGGCGCGTCGACCTGGTCGAGAACCGGTTCGTCGGCATGAAGTCCCGCGGCGTCTACGAGACGCCCGGCGGCACGATCCTGCACGTGGCGCGGCGGGCGCTCGAGTCGATCACGCTCGACCGCGAGGTGCTCCACCTGCGCGACTCGCTCGTGCCTCGGTACGCCGAGATGATCTATTACGGCTTCTGGTTCGCGCCCGAGCGCCAGCTGCTGCAGTCGCTGGTGGACGAGTGCGCCCGCGACGTCACCGGCACCGTGCGGCTGCGGCTCTACAAGGGCAACGTCACGGTCACCGGCCGGCGGTCCCCGCGGTCGCTCTACCGCACGGACTTCGCGACGTTCGAGGCCGATTCGGTCTACCGCCAGCGCGACGCCGAGGGGTTCATCAATCTGAACGCGCTCCGCCTCAAGATCCGCGCGCTCCGGGACCGTCACGCCTGACCCGTGCGGATCGACGTCGCACCGACCGCCGATGCGGTTGTCCCGGCCGAGCTCGCGGGCGTCACCGCGCTGGTGATCGACGTCCTGCGCGCCTCCACGACGATCATCACGGCGCTCGCGAACGGGTGCGACGCGATCGTCCCGGTCGCCGAGCCCGCGGAGGCCCGGCGACGGGCGCTGGCGATGCAGAACGGCGGCGCGCTGGTCGCCGGCGAGCGACAGGGCGAGCCGATTCCCGGGTTCGACCTGAGCAACTCGCCCGTGGAATTCCAGAGCCCGCGCGTCCGGGGCAAGACGGTGTACTTCACGACGAGCAACGGGACCCGCGCGCTGCTGGCCGCCCGGGCCGCCCACGCGATAGGCGTCGCGGCGCTCGTCAACGTCACCGCCGCGGCCGCGTGGGCCGCGGACGCCGGGCGCGACGTGGCCATCCTCTGCGCGGGCTCGCACGGCCGGTACTCGCTCGAGGACTGGACATGCGGCGGGCTCGTGGTCGATCGCATCCTGGCGGCGGTGCCGACGGCCGTGCTCACCCCCGCCGCCCGCGACGCCCTGGAGACGGGCCGCCGCTACGCCACGGACGTCGGCCGGCTCAAGGACGACGCACCGTGGGCCCGCCGGCTGATCGCGGCGGGGCGCGCGGCCGACGTCGACGCGTGCCTGCGTCTGGACACGACGAGCCTCGTGCCGCGCTACGTACCGCACGTTGACAAGGTCGTGGGCGACCGCCAATAATTACCGGTGCTCATTCGTTCCGGCGACGGAGCTCGAGCGTGAACTTGCCGATCGGCCTCACCCTGACCCGCATCGTCGCAGTGCCGCTGCTCATCGTGTTCCTCATCTCGTCGTCGCGGGTGCACGCGCTGATCGCCGCGGCCATCTTCATCCTCGCCGCCATCACCGACTGGGCGGACGGGATGCTCGCGCGGCGCCGTAACCAGGTCACGACCCTCGGGACTTTGCTCGATCCGATCGCCGACAAGCTGCTGGTCGCCGCCGCGCTGGTCTCCCTGCTCGCGATCGACAAGATCGACGCGTGGATCGTCGTGGTGATCGTCGGACGCGAGCTGGCGGTGACCGGCTTGCGCGCGGTGGCCGCGTCCGTCGGCGTCATCGTGCCGGCCTCGCGCCTGGCCAAATGGAAGACGGTGAGCCAGTACGTCGCGATCACGATGCTGATCGTGGAGAAGGGGTTCGACCCGCCGGGATTCCGCGTCGCGGCGACGGTCACCCTGTGGGCGGCGCTCGGGCTCACGATCGTCTCGGCGGTCGACTACTTCTATCGGTTCTTCCGGAAGGCCGACTACCGCGCGATCGTACCGGGCGAAGAACGCTGGTCGTGAGCGCCATCCTCGCGATCGGCGCCGCGTACCTGATCGGTGCGGTGCCCGTCGGTTATCTCGTGGGGCGCGCCTTCGGCGTCGCGGACATCCGACGGCACGGCAGCGGGACCATTGGCGCCACGAACGTGCTGCGGACCGCGGGCCGCCTCCCGGCCCTCCTCACGCTCGGCGGCGACATCGCGAAGGGCTACCTCGCGGTGGTGACCGGCGCGGCGCTCGGCGCGAGCCCGCCCGGATCGGACACGGGCATTATGGCGGCGTCGGCCGTCGCGGCGGTCGTCGGCAACTGCTGGTCGGTCTTTCTCGGCTTCCGCGGCGGCAAGGGCGTGGCAACCGGCCTGGGCGCCCTGCTGAAGATCGTGCCGCTGGCCCTGCTCCCGGCCGCGCTAGTGTGGCTGGCCGTCACGATCAGCTTCCGGTACGTGTCGCTCGGGTCCATCCTTGCCGCGGCGTGCGTCCCGCTCGGCGCCTTGCTCCTGGGCACGCCCACGCCCTTCGTGATCGCCGCGTTCGCCGTCGGCGCGATCGTCGTCGCACGGCACCACGCGAACATCACCCGGCTCCTCGCCGGCCACGAGCCGAAGCTCGGCCACCGGCACTCCGCGTGAGCGTCGCGGTCATCGGCGGGGGCAGCTGGGGCACGGCGCTGGCGATCCACGTCGCGCGGACCAGCGCGGCGGTGCGACTCTGGGCGCGCGAGCGCGAGGTCGTCGACGGAATCCGCACGCGGCGCCGGAGCCCGTGGTATCTGGCCGACATCGACGTGCCGCCGGCGGTGGAGCCGACGAACGACATCGACGAGGCGCTCCGCGGCGCCACGCTCGCGATCATCGTCGTGCCGTCCGAGTTCGTGGCGGCCACGCTGAAGACGCTGCCGGCCATCCCGGCCGACGTGCCGATCCTGTCGGCGACGAAGGGACTCGATCCCGAGCGCCACCTGCGCATGAGCGAGGTGATCGCCGAGCGATTCCCCGACGCGCGCGTGGCCGTGCTCTCGGGGCCGACGTTCGCGCGCGAGGTGGCGCTCGCGCGTCCGACCGCGGCCGTGATCGCCACCCGGGACGACACCCTGGCCGCCGCGCTCCAGCGGAGGCTCGGCACGCGGGAATTCCGGCTCTACGCGAACCACGACGTCATCGGCGTCGAGGTGGGCGGGGCCCTGAAGAACGTCATGGCCATCGCCACCGGCATCGCCGACGGCCTCGGGCTCGGCGAGAACGCGCGCGCCGCGCTCGTCACGCGGGGGCTGGCCGAGATGACGCGCCTGGCGGTCGCGCTGGGCGCCCTCTCCGGCACCATGGCCGGGCTCGCCGGGCTCGGCGACCTCGTGCTGACGTGCACCGGGAGCCTGTCGCGCAACCGGCAGCTCGGCATGGCGCTCGCGAAGGGCGAGACCGCGGCGGCGGTCGAGCGCGAGACGCGCATGATCGCCGAGGGCGCACGCACGGTCGTCTCAGCGCTGGCGCTGGCCCGCCGCTACTCCGTCACCTTGCCGATCTGCCACGAGGTCGGCGCCGTGCTCTTCGAGGGCAAGCCGCCGGCCGACGCGCTCGCGTCGCTCCTCGAGCGGCCCGTGAAGCGGGAGGACCGCTAGCGCGATGCCCGAGCTGCGCAAGGATCCGGTCGTCGGACGCTGGGTCATCATCGCGACGGAGCGCGCGCGCCGGCCGTCGGACTTCGTCGCCGAGCCGGTGCGTCCGCGCGCGAGCGCCTGCGCGTTCTGCGAGGGCCACGAGTCCCAGACGCCGCCGGAGATTCTCGCCGGCCGGCCGTCCGACGGCCGGCCCAACGGCCCGGGCTGGACCTATCGGGTCGTGCCCAACAAGTTTCCGGCGCTCCGGATCGAGGGCGAGCTCGAGCCATCGGGCGAGGGCCTCTTCGACCGGATGAACGGGGTCGGCGCCCACGAGGTCGTCATCGAGACGCCCCAGCACGGCGCGTCGCTCGCCGGCCTCTCGGTCGACGCCGTGGCCGACGTGCTGTTCGCGTTCCGCGAGCGCATGCTCGATCTGAAGAAGGATCCGCGATTCGCCTACGTCCTCGTGTTCAAGAACCACGGCGAGGCCGCCGGCGCCTCGCTGGAGCATCCGCACTCGCAGCTCATCGCGACGCCCATCATCCCGATCATGGTGTCCGAGGAGCTGGCCGGCTCGGCCCAGTATTACGACATGAAGGAGCGCTGCGTCTGGTGCGACATGGTCCGTCAGGAGCGGCGGGGCAGGGCCCGGCTGGTGATCGAGTCGCGCGACTTCGTCGCGCTGGAGCCGTTCGCGCCGCGCTTTCCGTTCGAGACGTGGATCCTCCCCGTACGGCACCGGGCCGCGTTCGAGGAGTCGACGGAGGAGGAGCTGCGCGGCGCGGCCGCCATCCTCGGCGAGATCCTGCGCCGCGTGAACCAGGCGCTCGGCGAGCCGCCGTTCAACTTCATGCTGCACACGGCGCCGTTCCGCGAGGCCCAGCTGGAGTCGTTTCACTGGCATCTGGAGGTGATCCCGAAGCTCACGGCGGTCGCCGGCTTCGAGTGGGGCAGTGGCTTCTTCATCAACCCGGTGCCGCCCGAGGACGCCGCCGAGGCTCTGCGGGCAGGCACGATCCGATCGTGATAACATCCCCGGCTGTGGCGCGGGAATAGCTCAGTGGTAGAGCACGACCTTGCCAAGGTCGGGGTCGCGGGTTCGAATCCCGTTTCCCGCTCCAGTATTTTTTCGATCGGCGGCTCCCTCCATCGGGGCGGCGTAGCCAAGTGGCTAAGGCGGAGGTCTGCAAAACCTCTACTCAGCGGTTCGAATCCGCTCGCCGCCTCCATGTCCCCGACACCGCCGCCAACATCTCGAGGGTTCGCGGAGAATATTCATGGCCGAATTGATCAAGCGGGTGGGTCCGCCCAAGGCGACCGACCTCAAGGGTGACGAGTTCACCTGGACGATTCAGCTCAGCGTCGCGCCGTCGCGCGAATGGTCGCGGCTGTTCTCCGAGCCCGCCGAGTCGACGGTGCTCTGCCATCCCCGCCGGCTGGGCATGATGCACCAGGCGCTGGTCTTCAAATCCGACGAGGGCCACCTGGCGACCTGGGTGCAGTACATCGACAAGTGGATCGTCGGGGCGAACAAGGGCATGGAGGAGCAGGAGGCGGCGGAGCGTCAACGCAAGATGAAGGCGCTCGTCGAGGAGGAAGAGCGGCAGAAGCGCATCCGCGAGGTCAACGAGAAGTTCAAGAATCTCTGACGTGTATTGCCCATTGCACATTACATTCGCGGAAGCCTGATGTTAGCGTTGCGTCATTGTGCGACCGTTACAGGAGCGCTACGAGATCATCAGGCTATGGCGCGCCGGGAATAGCGCCAAGAGCCTTGCCCGACGGAGTGGGATCCCGCGCGCGACTATTCAATACTGGATCCGGCACTTTGCTGGTGTAGCCCAAACGGCAGAGGCAACCGACTTAAAATCGGTACAGTGGGGGTTCGAGTCCCTCCACCAGCACCAGCACGCCGCTTACGTCTATCTCCTGGGGCTGTACCTCGGCGACGGCTACATCAATCGACCGCCAAAGACATACCTTCTCCGGATCTTTCTCAACGACGGCCCGCCTCGCGTCGTCGCCGAAGCGTCTCGAGCGATCGCGCTGCTCATGCCCAGACGTGTCGGGCTTGGCCGACAGGGCCGATGCCGGTTCGTCAGAGCGTACTGGGGCGGGTGGCCGGCAATGCTCCCACAGCACGGGGCCGGCAAGAAGCATTCTCGAAAGATCGCGCTCGAGCCGTGGCAAGAGAAGCTCGTCGCAGCGCACCCGGATCAGTTCGTACGCGGCTGCATCCATTCTGACGGCTGTCGGCATCGGCGCATCGTCAGAGGCAAAAACTATCCGGCTTACGCATTCTCCCAATCGGTCGTCGGATATTCTCGAGCGCTTCGCGTGGACGTGTCGGCTCCTCGGTCTGCGGGCCATCCGCTCGAGCCAGATCGCGATCTCCATCGCTCGTCGGCCTGACGTCGCCAGGCTCGACGAGATCATGGTCCGCTCGTGGAGCGACCAGCCGCAGGCGGGGACACTGTCCGGCTGATCGTCATACCAGCCCGCTCCGAACGCCGTGATATCCTGCGTTGTGTGCTGCCCCTCGTCATGAGCTCACCGGGCGCGATCGCGTTCCAGGTCGGTCCGATCGTCATCCGCTGGTACGGCATCCTCATGGCCACGGCGATCGTCGTCGGACTCTGGCTCGGCTATCGCGAGGCTAAGCGCGAAGGCCTGCCGGCCGACGACATCATCAGCGCCGGACAGTGGGCGATTCTGGCGGGGCTCGCCGGCGCGCGGCTCTACGAGGTCGTCTTCAACTGGGATTACTACGGCCGCTATCCGTCGAAGATCGTCGCGGTGTGGGAAGGCGGCCTCGCCATGCACGGCGGTCTCATCGTCGGGCCGCTGGTCGGCGCGTGGCTCGCGTATCGGTGGGGGCTGCCGATTCTCCGCGGGCTCGACGTGGCCGCCCCGTCGATGGTGCTCGGACAGGCCATCGGCCGCTGGGGCAATTTCTTCAACGAAGAGGCCTTCGGGCGGCCGACCGATCTGCCGTGGAAGCTCTACATCTCGCCCGAGCACCGCCCGCTCGGCTACGCCCAGTTCGAGTACTTCCATCCGACCTTCCTCTACGAGTCGCTGTGGGATCTCGTCGTCTTCCTGCTGCTCGTCGGTCTGCTGCGCTCGCGCCTGCGGCCGCGCCCCGGCGCCCTCTTCTTCGCGTACGTCGGCCTTTACTCGATCGGCCGCTTCGCCATCGAGGCGCTCCGGCTGGACAGCTTCTGGCTCGGCCCGGTCCGCGTGCCGCAGCTCGCGAGCGTGATCGGCGTCCTCATCGCGGTGGCGGGAATGGCCTGGACGAGCCGCCGCGCCACCGAATCGCCGGCCACCAGCTGAGCGCCTCGGGCGCGCTGCTCGGCGGTCGCGGGGCTGGCGCCCGGCGTGCCGAAGCGAGACTATCGATGATATGCGCCTCGAGCGAGTCGACTCGTATCTCTGGCGGATTGCCCAGGACGAGAGCCGTGGCATGCGCGTCCCGGCCCTCGTCGTCGCCGACGACCGCCTGATCGAGTCGATTCGCTCCGACGCGTCGCTCGACCAGATCGCTAACGGCGCGACCTTGCCCGGGATCGTGCGGGCCGCGATGGCGATGCCCGACATCCATCAGGGCTACGGGCTCCCGGTGGGGGGCGTCGTCGCGACCGACGCCCGCCACGGCGTCGTGAGCCCGGGCGCCATCGGGTTCGACATCAACTGCGGCGTGCGCCTGCTCGGAACGGCCCTCCGGGCCGACGCGATCGCCGACCGCATGGAGGCGCTCGTCGACGCGCTGTACGCCGCGATCCCGACCGGCGTGGGCGCCCGCGGCGAGCTGACGCTCGACGCGTCCGCGCTCGATCGGGTCCTCGCGCGCGGCGCCGCCTGGGCGGTGAAGGCCGGATACGGCGACGCCGAGGACCTCACGCGGATCGAGTCCGGCGGGAGCCTCGAGGGCGCCGCGCCCGACAGCGTCTCGGCCCACGCCCGCGAGCGCGGCCGCCGCCAGCTCGGGACGCTCGGCTCGGGCAATCACTTCCTCGAGGTGCAAACGGTGGAGGTGGTTTACGACGCGCGCGCGGCGAGCGCCCTGGGCGTGAGCGAGGGGCAGGTGACGGTCATGATCCACACCGGCTCGCGCGGGCTCGGCCACCAGGTGTGCACGGACTATCTCGACGTGACCGGCAAGGCGCTCCGGCGCTACGGCATCACCGTGCCCGATCGCCAGCTCGCGTGCGCGCCGGTGGATTCCGACGAGGCGCGCGCCTATCTCGGCGCGATGCGCGCCGCCGCCAACTTCGCCTTCGCGAACCGTCAGGTCCTCGCGCACTGGACGCGCCGGGTCTTCGAGCAGAGCCTCCGGATCGGCCCGCGCGAGCTCGGCATGCGCGTCGTGTACGACGTCGCCCACAACATCGCCAAGGAGGAGGAGCACGACATCGACGGTGGACGCCGGCGGCTCATCGTGCATCGCAAGGGCGCGACGCGGGCGTTTCCCGGACAGCCCGTGCTCGTCCCCGGCGACATGGGCCGCTACTCCTATCTGCTGGTCGGGACCGAGCACGCGATGCGGGAGACGTTCGGGAGCACCTGCCACGGCGCGGGACGGCGACTCAGCCGAACGGCCGCCGTGAAGGCCGCGCGGGGCCGGCGGATCGGCGACGAGCTCCGCGGGCGCGGCGTCCTGGCGCGCGCCACCGGCCGGGACGCGCTCGCCGAGGAGATGCCCGAGGCGTACAAGGACGTCCAGGACGTCGTCGACGTGGTGCATCGCTTCGGCATCTCGACGCGCGTCGCGCGGCTCAGGCCGCTGGCCGTCATCAAGGGATGACCGCGCGCCGCGTGGTACACTAACGCGATGTCCTGGTCGCTGAAGAAGAAATCACAGGCGCTGCTCGCCGACGAGCAGGGGACCGTGATCAAGGACTGGGGCGGCAAGATCTCCGTCGCCCTCGTCTATCCCAACACCTACGCCGTCGGCATGTCGAACCTCGGTTTCCAGACGATCTATCGGCATCTGAACGCGATACCCGACGTCGTCTGCGAACGCGTGTTCATGCCCGAGCCGGCCGACCTGGACGAGATGCGCCGCGCGTCGATGGCGCCGTTCTCGCTGGAGTCGCTCCGGCCGCTCACCGACTTCCACCTCGTCGGCTTCTCAGTGACCTACGAGGGCGACTACGTCAACGTCCTGCGGCTGCTCGCGATGGCGGGCATCCCGCCGCGAGCGAGCGCGCGACGGCCGCACGATCCGCTGGTGCTGATGGGCGGCGTGTGCGCCTTCTCGAATCCGGAACCGATGGCCCCCTTCATGGACTTCGTCGTTGTCGGCGAGGGCGAGGAGCTGGTCGTCGAGCTGATCGCCGCCTATCGCGCGGGATATCGCGACCGCGCCGGCCTTCTCGCCGCGCTCGCGGGGCTCGACGGCGTCTACGTGCCCGAGCGGTACGCGATCGGTTACGGAGAGGACGGAACGATCGCGGAGGTCGCCCCGCGCGACGGCGCGCCCGCGGTCGTCGCCAAGCGACGTCTCCGCAACGTGAACGCCTTCGAGACCGTCGCGGCGGTGAAGACGCCGCATGCCGAGTACGGCCACATGGCGCTCCTCGAGGTCGGCAAGGGCTGCGGGCGCGGCTGCCGCTTCTGTCTGGAGGGCCAGGTGTACCGTCCGGTCCGGCATCGCACCGTCGACGCCCTGCGCGAGACCGTGGAGCGCATGGCGGCCTCGGGCGAGCGCCGCATCGGTCTCGTGGGCGCGTGCGTGTCGGACTACCCGTGGCTCGCCGACCTGCTCCGAGTCGTCGAGGACAACGGGATGGAGCTCTCGATCTCGTCGCTGCGCGCCGACAGCCTCAGCGAGGGGCTGGTGGCCGCGCTGGCGCGGGGCGGCCACCGGACCTTGACCATGGCGCCCGAGGCGGGCACCGAGCGGCTGCGCCGCGTCATCCGGAAATCGATCAGCGACGAACAGCTGATGACCGCGTGCGACCTCGTCCGCGCTCACGGCATCCCAAATCTGAAGACCTATTTCATGATCGGCCAGCCGACCGAGACCATCGAGGACGTCGCGGCGATTCCCGATCTGGCCGGGCGGATGCTCGAGCGTCTACGCGTGCTCGACCCGGCCGGCCGGCCGTTCGGGCGGCTCACCCTCTCGGTGTCGTCGTTCGTGCCCAAGCCCTGGACGCCGTTCCAGTGGGCGCCCTTCGACGGCGCCGACTCGCTCCAGGTCAAGCTCGAGATCATCAAGCGCGGCGTGCGCCGCTTCTCCAACGTGCGCGTGCTCCACGAGAATCCGCGCGAGGCGGCGCTGCAGGCGCTCCTCGCCCGCGGTGACCGGCGGGTCGGCGACTTCCTCGAGCTCGCGGCCGTCCACGAGGGCGACTGGCGCCGCGCCCTGCGCGAGTGGGACGGCGACGCCGCCTTCTACACGACGCGCCGCCGCGCCCTCGACGAGCGGCTGCCGTGGGATCACTTCGACGTGGGCGTCAAGAAGGCCGGGCTGCTCCGCGAGTGGGAGCGGGCCGGCGCCGAAGACGCCGTCCCCGCCGGGGTGCGCTGATGGCCGTCCGGGACGTCTATCAGCGGCCCCTGCGAAACCTCAGAATCTCGGTCACCGACCGCTGCAACCTGCGCTGCAGCTACTGCATGCCGGAAGAGGACTACGTGTGGCTTCCGCGCGAGCAGATCCTCGACTTCGAGGAGATCAGCTCGCTCGCGGACGTCTTCATGGAGCTCGGCGTCGACAAGATCAGGCTCACCGGCGGCGAGCCGCTCCTGCGGCGCGATCTGCCGGCGCTGATCCGCCTCCTGGCGGCCAAGCCGAAGCTCAACGATCTGGCGCTCACGACCAACGGCGTCCTGCTCGGCGAGCAGGCGCGCCCGATGGGGGCGGCCGGGCTCCATCGCGTCACCGTGAGCCTCGATACGCTTCGGCCCGAGCGCTTCACCGCGCTCACGCGCCGCGCGAATCACGCGCAGGTGCTGGCGGGCATCGCGGCACTGGCGCCGGCAGGCTTCACCGGGACGAAGCTCGACACGGTGGTCATGCGGAACGTCAACGACGACGAGCTGCCGGAGCTGATCGAGTACGGCCGGACCGTGCCGGCCGAGGTGCGCTTCATCGAGTACATGGACGTGGGCGGCGCGACCCGCTGGTCGACGGACAAGGTCGTGAGCCGCGCGGCGATGCTGGAGACCCTCGAGCGGCGATACGGGCGGATCGAGCCGGTGGTCGAGGAGAGCACGGCGCCGGCCGATCGCTATCGGCTCGCCGACGGCACGATCTTCGGGATCATCTCGTCCACGACCGAGCCGTTCTGCGGGAGCTGCGACCGCAGCCGGCTCACGGCCGACGGCGTCTTCTATCTGTGCCTCTACGCCCAGCAGGGCGTCGACCTCCGGGGGCCGCTCCGCCGCGGGGCCTCGCGTGACGAGCTCGCCGCGGTGATCACCGGCGCGTGGAGCCGGCGCGCCGACCGCGGCGCCGAGGAGCGGCTGAGGCTGCGGGACCGCGCGCCGCTCGTGCAGATCGGTCGCCTGCGCGAGGATCCGCATCTGGAGATGCACACGCGGGGCGGGTAGCGCCGCTGAAGTCGTGCGCGCTGCAGTGTCGCGGGGCGAGGAGCCGCCGGCCGCGGCGCGTCCATGAATCGGGAGGGCAAACGCGTGAGCGCCTCTGAGACCACCAAGATCGACGTGCAGGAGCACGGCGCCGACCGGCAGACTTCCGACCGGCGGCTGTTCATGCAGCTTTCTGCATTCGGCGGCTGTCTCGACGCCAAGCCGCTGCAGCGCGCGCTCGAGTCGAGCCGGCTCGAGGCCGCCCTGTACCAGGACGTCAACGATCCGCGCGGCGTCGCCCTGGTCTCGATGAGCGAGGATCCGACCTTCTTCGTGGCGGGGCTCCGCGACCTGCTCAACGCCGAGCCGTTCGCCGGACTCTCGCACAAGCCCGAGCTCACGATGTTCGGACGGACGTACGCCTCGGGCTTCGAGACGGATCTGGAGGACTGGCTGCTGCGCCGCCCGCGCCGCGCCGCGCTCAACCCGGCGTGGCCCTGGGGAATCTGGTACCCGCTGCGCCGCACCGGATCGTTCAGCAAGTTGACGGCCCAGGAGCAGGGCGCGATCATCCGCGAGCACAGCGTGCTGGGCCGCGCCTACGGCGACGCCGACCTGGCGCACGACGTCCGGCTGGCCTGCCACGGCCTCGACGTCAACGACAACGACTTCGTCATCGGCCTGGTGGGCCGCCAGCTCCACCCGCTCTCCCATCTCGTGCAGGCCATGCGAAAGACCACGCAGACGTCGCAGTATCTGCAGACGCTCGGCCCCTTCTTCGTGGGCAGGGCACTCTGGCAGAGCCCGTACGCGGGCTAAACGAGGAGGACTCGATGGCTCAGGCGACCCTGCCGCCGTGGATCCAGGCGCTGCAACAGCGCGACCCCGAATTCGTCAGCTCGTACATGGCGCAGCGCGAGCGCATCCTGCGCGACGGCGCCATTCCGGCGAAGTACAAGATCCTCATGACGATGATCGTCGACGCGCTGCTCTCGCATCCGGACGGCGTGGCGAACATCGCCGGGCGCGCCCGCGCCGCGGGCGCCTCGGACGCGGAGATCCAGGAAGCGGTCGAGGTGGCCTATCTGTTCGGCGGCACGCCGGCGCTGGTGACCGCGATGAACGCGTTCCGCGCCTGAGCCGGCCGGGCCGATCAGCGGGCCGGCGTCGTGACGAAGATGCGATGCGACGCGCGGAGCTCCGTCTGGGCGAGGACCTCGAAGCCGGCCTCGCCGAGCAGCCATCGCCAGTCCTCGACCGTGTACTTGTTGTGCGCGGGGAAGAGACGAAACGCCCGCTTGAGCGCCTCGGGCCCGCTCTCGTTCAGGACGTCCCGCCGATAGTCCAGGTAGGTGGAGAGCGGCTGGCGAACCCAGTCGTTCAGCAGGAAGATCCCGCCGGGAGCGAGCACCCGCCGGATCTCGGCCAGGGTCGGCAATGGCTCGTCGAAGACGTGGAGCACGGACGACATGCTCGTGAGATTCGCGGTAGCCGAGGCGAGCGGCAGCGGCTGGGTCACCACGTCGTGGAGCGTCAGGGTCACTCTCGCCGGCTTGAAGGTCAGCTGCCGGGCGTGGGCGATCATCGCCTGTGTGACGTCGTAGCCGTGGAGGACCGCGTCCGGGTAGCGCTCGCCCAGATCGCGCAGCAGGAGCCCGGGTCCGCAGCCCAGGTCGACCATGACCGCGCGCGGCGGGAGCCGCCGTCCCGCGTGCGCGTCGAAGAACGTCCAGAACGCCGCGTCGAAGCGCTCGGCGTGCGTCGCGACCATCCGCTGCAGCAGCTCCTCGTCCGATGCGCCGCCGAGCGATTGATGAGTGGGCACGCGGACCTCCCGCCAAGAGTCTAACGCAGCCGGCGCGTTCCGTGGGAGGATGGCGCCGCGTGATGAGCCGGCCCGAGACGGCGGCGGCGGGGGCGACGCGACGCAAGACGACGGCGCTCCTGATCCCGCTCGCCGGCCTCGCCGCGGCACTGTTCCTGCCTCCGCTGCTCGCCGGTCTCCCGCTGGCCGGCCAGCGGGCGCTGATCGTCACCTTGATCACCATTCTGCTGTGGACTGGCGAGATCCTGGCACCGGGCGTCGCCGCGCTCTTGAGCGTGACCCTGCTCGCGCTCAGCGGAGCCACCGCGAGCCTCCGCGAGGCCCTGCAGGGCTTCGCCTATCCCGTGCCCTTCTTCCTGATCGGCGTGCTGACGATGGGCGTCGCCGTCGTGCGCAGCGGGCTCGCCGAGCGGCTGGCGCGCACGATTCTGGAGAAGGCGAGGGGACGGAGCCTGACGGTGTACCTCCAGCTCGTCATGTCGTTTCCCGTCCTGACCTTCCTGCTGCCGTCGGCGACGACGCGCTCCGGGATCTTGATCCACATCTACGACGAGGTCTTCGCGCTCGGGCGGGTGGAGCGGGGCGCGGACGTGGCCAAGGCGGTGATGCTGGCGCTCTCGTCCATCAACCGTCTGGCCTCGACCTCGCTCTTGACCGGCGGGATCACCCCCGTGATGAGCGCCGCCCTCATCGGCGGCATGTCGTGGACCGGCTGGTTCGCGCTGATGGCGGTGCCCTACTACGCGATCCTTCTCCTCGGCGGCGCGCTCACCTACACGCTGTATCGACGCGGCTTCGCCCACGGCCTGCCGACCCCCGAGCCCACGCGCCGGCGCCCGATCTCGGGAACGGAGTGGCGGACGATCGGGATCATTCTGAGTGCCTCGGCCCTCTGGCTCACCGACGGCGTGCATCATCTGGATCCGGCGCTCCCGGCACTGCTCGCGTTCGCCGCCCTCCTCACGCCGGGATTGGGTCCGCTCGTCTGGGGAGACCTCGAGCGCGGCGTGGGGTGGGCGAACTTCTTCGTCATCGCCGCGTCGATCTCGCTGGCCCACGCGCTGGGCACGAGCGGCGCGGCGCCTTGGCTCGGCCGGCTCCTGGTCGGTGGGCTGCCGGCGTTCGGCGACAGCGCGCTGGCCGTGGTCGTGCTGCTGATGCTCGGCGCGACTCTGCTGCGCGTGGTCGTGCCCAACATCTCCGGCTTTCTCGCGCTGGCCCTGCCGATCGCGATGTCGGTCGGGCGCGAGGCTGGCGTCAGCCCCGTGGTGTGCGCGCTGGTCGTGATGATGACGGGCGACGCGGTCATCTACTACCCGGCGCAGAGCTCGTCCGCGCTCGTTATCTACGAGCGCGGCCACGTGTCAGCGGCCGAGATGCTCAGGTTCGGTCTCTGGATGACCCTGGTCGGCTGGCTCGCGATCCTCGTCGTCGCCCTCCCCTGGTGGTCCCTCGTCGGCCAACCCCTCCGCGCGCGTTGAGCCGCCGTTCGAGCGCGGTCCCAACACCAGCGAGCGCTGAAGGAACCGCGGTTCGAGCGCGGGCTTTGCCCGCGCAATCCTTTCCTGGGGGAGGCTCGGATGGGCCTCGACGGCCCCCTCCGAGTTAAAAAAGCGGTGCGGGGAGCTCCGACTTGCCCATCAGGTAGAGATCGACGCCCCGCGCGGCGGAGCGGCCCTCGGCGATCGCCCACACGATCAGCGACTGGCCGCGCTGCATGTCACCGCAGGCGAACACGCTGGGCACGCTGGTCATCCAGCTCGCGTCGCGCCAGACGTTGCCGCGCTCGGTGAGCCTGACCCCGAGATCGGTCAGCATCCCCGGGCGCTCGGGACCGAGGAAGCCCATCGCGAGCAGCACGAGCTCGACCTCGAGCGTGAACTCGCTGCCGGCGATCGGCTTGAACTCGAGCTGGCCTCCCTCGCGGACCATGTCGACCTTGACGGCCTCGAGCGCCTTCACCCGGCCGCGGTCGTCACCCACGAAACGCTGCGTGGACACCGCGTAGACGCGCTCGCCGCCCTCCTCGTGGGCGCCCGACACCCGAAAAATGTTCGGCCACTGGGGCCACGGATTGTCGGGCGCGCGCTGGTCGGGCGGTCGCGGCAAGAGCTCGAACTGGTGGACGGAGGCGGCGCCTTGTCGGTGCACCGTGCCCAGACAGTCGGCGCCGGTATCGCCGCCGCCGATGATGACGACCCGCTTGCCTCGAGCGCTGATGAACCGCTCGTCGGGAATGTGATCGCCCTCGCAGCGGCGGTTCTGGAGAGTCAGGTACTCCATCGCGAATTGGACTCCGTCGAGCTCGCGCCCGGGAATCGCGAGATCTCGCGGCCAGCAGGCGCCGCCGGCCAGAACCACCGCGTCGAAGTCGCGGCGCAGGGTCCCGGTCGGCACGTTGACACCGACGTGGGCGCCCGTACGAAATCGCACGCCGCTCTTCTCCATCAGCGACAGCCGGCGATCGACGAAGCGCTTCTCCATCTTGAACTCGGGGATCCCGTAGCGCAGCAGCCCGCCGATCCGATCGTCGCGCTCGAAGACGGTCACCAGATGGCCGGCACGGTTGAGCTGATCGGCGGCGGCGAGGCCGGCCGGGCCCGAGCCGACGACCGCGACGCTCTTCCCGGTGCGGGCGGGCGGCGGCTCGACACCGACCCATCCCTCGTCGAATGCGCGCTCGATGATGGCGACCTCGACGCCCTTGATCGTCACCGGGTCGTCGTTGATCCCCAGGACGCAGGCGCCCTCGCAGGGCGCCGGGCAGAGACGGCCCGTCCACTCCGGGAAGTTGTTCGTCGCGTGCAGACGATCGATCGCCTCGCGCCACTGATTGCGGTAGACGAGGTCGTTCCAGTCCGGGATGATGTTCCCGAGCGGGCAGCCCTGGTGACAGAACGGAATGCCGCAGTCCATGCACCGCGCGGCCTGCTTCGTCAGCTCGTCGACCGGATAGGGGAGGTAGTACTCCTTCCAGTCGCGGACGCGCTCGGCGACGGGACGCGCGGGCGGCTTCTTGCGCTTGATCTCGAGAAAGCCGGTGACCTTACCCACCGCTGGTCCCGACGAGCTCCGCGAAGGTCGGCTGGCGCCCTTCCGCCTGCGCGCGGGCCTCGGCAAGCAGCACGCGCCTGTAGTCCCGCGGCATGATCTTGACGACGCGCGGCTGCATGTCGATCCAGTCGCGCAAAATGCCCGCCGCGTAGGTCGATTCGGTGGCCTCGACGTGGCGCTGGATCAGGTCGTGAACCAGCGCGATCTCCGCGGGCTGGTCGAGACGCTCGATGTCCACCATGCCGAGATTGCACCGGCGCTTGAAGTCGCCGTCCACGTCGAGGACGTAGGCGGTGCCGCCCGACATGCCGGCGGCGAAGTTCCGGCCGGTCCGTCCGAGCACGACGACCCGGCCGCCCGTCATGTACTCGCAGCCGTGATCGCCGACGCCCTCGACGACCGCGTGGACGCCGCTATTACGCACGCAGAAGCGCTCGCCGGCCACGCCGCGGACGTAGGCCTCGCCGCTCGTCGCGCCGTACAGCGCGACGTTGCCGATGATGATGTTGTCCTCCGGGACGAATGTGCTCGCGCGGGGCGGGTAGACCGTCAGCTTGCCTCCCGAGAGCCCCTTGCCCCAGTAGTCGTTGGCGTCGCCCTCGAGGGTGAAGCTGACGCCGCGCGGCACGAACGCGCCGAAGCTTTGCCCGGCCGACCCGGTGAAGTGGACGCGGATCGTGTCGTCTGGCAGCCCCTCGCCACCCCAGCGCTTGGTGATGTGGTAGCCGAGCGTCGTCCCCACCGTGCGGTTGACGTTGCGAATCGGCAGCCGGAGCTCCACGGACTTGCGATGCTCGATCGCGTCCCGGCACGCGGGCACGATCGTCGTGTTGTCGAGCGAGCTCGCGAGCGCGTGATCCTGGGGCCGCACGCGCCGCCGCGCCACGTCCGCGGGCATGTCCGGCTGATAGAGCATCGAGGACAGGTCGAGGCCGCGCGCCTTCCAGTGGTCGAGCGCCGGCTTGAAGTCGAGCCGGTCGACGCGCCCGATCATCTCGTCCATCGTTCGGAATCCGAGGCCGGCCATGTGCTCCCGGACTTCCTGGGCGAGGAGCCGGAAGAAGTTCACGACGTAATCCGCCCGGCCTGCGAAGCGCTTGCGGAGCTCCGGGTCCTGCGTCGCGATGCCGACCGGGCAGGTGTTGAGATGACAGACCCGCATCATGATGCAGCCGAGCACGACCAGCGGCGCGGTCGAGAAGCCGTACTCCTCGCCGCCCAGCAGGGCGGCGATGACGACGTCGCGCCCGGTCTTCATCTGACCGTCGACCTGGACGACGATGCGGTCGCGGAGCTTGTTCAGCACGAGGACCTGCTGCGTCTCGGCGAGCCCGAGCTCCCAGGGAACGCCGCCATGCTTGATCGACGTGAGCGGCGAGGCCCCTGTCCCGCCGTCGTGGCCGGAGATCAGCACGACGTCGGAGAACGCCTTCGCGACGCCGGCCGCGACGGTGCCCACCCCGATCTCGGCGACCAGCTTCACGTGCACGCGCGCCTCGGGATTGGCGTTCTTGAGATCGTGGATGAGCTGCTTGATGTCCTCGATCGAGTAGATGTCGTGGTGCGGGGGCGGCGAGATGAGCTGCACGCCCGGCATCGCGAAGCGCACCTTCGCGATCCACGGATAGACCTTGCCCCCGGGCAGCTGGCCGCCCTCGCCGGGCTTGGCGCCCTGGGCCATCTTGATCTGCAGATCGGTGGCGTTGACCAGGTACTCGCTGGTGACGCCGAACCGCCCGGACGCCACCTGCTTGACCGCGCTCCGACGCCAGTCGCCGTTGGGATCGCGGCGGTACCGCGCGGCGTCCTCGCCGCCTTCGCCCGTGTTCGAGCGCCCGCCGATGCGGTTCATCGCAATGGCGAGGGTCTCGTGAGCCTCCTGGCTGATCGAGCCGTAGGACATGGCGCCGGTGGCGAAGCGCTTCAGGATCGACTCGACCGGCTCGACCTCGTCGATCGGCACGGGGGTGGCGCCGGACCGGAACTCGATGAGCCCGCGCAGGGTGGCCAGCTGCTTGCTCTGGTCGTCACAGAGGCGAGTGAAGTCCTTGAACTGCGCGTAGCTCCCGCTGCGCGTCGCGTGCTGGAGCTTGGCGATCATGTCCGGGTTGACCATGTGGTGCTCGCCGTCGCGCCGCCACTGGTACTCGCCGCCCCAATCGAGCTCCGCGCCGAGCGGACGCTCCGGGAAGGCGCGCTCGTGCCGCCGCCGCACCTCGTCGGCGATCACGTCGAGCCCGATGCCGGACACGCGCGAGACGGTCCCGGTGAAGTAGCGATACACCAGGTCGCCGTCGAGCCCGATCGCCTCGAAGATCTGGGCACCGGTGTAGCTCTGCAAGGTCGAGATGCCCATCTTGGCCATGACCTTGAGGATTCCCTTGTTCAGGGCCTTGATGTAGTTCTTGATCGCCTTCGCGCGATCGACCCCGGGCAGCAGCCCCTCGCTGATCATGTCGTCGATGGTCTCGAACGCGACCCACGGATTGACCGCGCCCGCGCCGTAGCCGATCAGGAGGCAGAGGTGGTGGACCTCGCGCGCGTCGCCGGTCTCGATCACGAGCCCGCAGCGCGTGCGCTCGCCGCGCCGGACCAGGTGGTGGTGCAGCGACGCCGTGGCCAGAAGGCTCGGGATGGCCGCGGTCTTGCGGCTGATGCCGCGGTCCGACAGGATGATGACGTTGTAGCCTTCGGCGATCGCCTCGCTGGCGCGGCGCTGGAGCAGCTCGAGGGTCCGCTCGAGCCCCGCCGCGCCCTCGGCGACCGGATAAAGCATCGGCAGGGTGAGCGCCTTGAAGCCGCGCTCGCTGACGTGGGCGAGCGTCGCCAGCTCCTCGTTCGTGATCACCGGATCCTTCAAGACGATCTGGCGGCAGGACTCCGGCTCCGGCACGAGGAGGTTCCGCTCGGGTCCGACCGTCGACTCCATCGACGTCACCAGCTCCTCGCGGATCTGGTCGAGCGGAGGATTGGTCACCTGCGCGAAGAGCTGCTTGAAGTAGTCGTAGAGCGGACGGGGCCGATTCGAGAGCACCGCCAGCGACGTATCCGTGCCCATCGAGCCCACCGGCTCCTCGCCGTTCTTGGCCATCGGCCCGAGCAGGATCCGGAGATCCTCGTGCGTGTAGCCGAACGCGATCTGTCGGGTCAACACGGTGGCATGATCCGGCGCCGGGACGTCGTGCGCTCGGAGCTCCTCGAGGTGGACGAGGTTGTCTCGGAGCCAGTCCGCGTACGGGTGCTCGGCGGCCAGCTGGGCCTTGATCTCCTCGTCGTCGACGATGCGCCCCTTGGCGGTGTCCACCAGGAAGATCCGCCCGGGGTGCAGCCGCTCCTTCATGAGGATCTTCTCCGGTGGAATATCGAGCACCCCGACCTCGGAGGCCATGACGACCATGCCGTCGGTGGTGACGTAGTAGCGCGAGGGACGCAGCCCGTTCCGGTCGAGCACGGCGCCGATGACGGTGCCGTCGGTGAACGCGATCGACGCCGGCCCGTCCCACGGCTCCATCAGCGAGGCGTGGTACTCGTAGAAGGCGCGCCGCTCCGGGCTCATCGACTCGTGGTTCTGCCATGGTTCGGGGATCATCATGAGGATGGCGTGCGGCAGGGACCGCCCGTTCATCACCAGGAACTCGAGCACGTTGTCGAACGTGGCCGAGTCCGACAGGCCGTCGCGCGTGACCGGCAGGACTTTCTTCAGGTCGTCGCCCAGCGCCTCCGACCGGCACAGCGCCTCGCGCGCCTTCATCCAGTTGATGTTGCCGCGCAGGGTGTTGATCTCGCCGTTGTGGGCGATGTAGCGATACGGGTGCGCGAGCGGCCAGGACGGGAAGGTGTTGGTGCTGAATCGCTGGTGGACGAGCGCCAACGCCGACTCGAAATCGGGATCGGTCAGATCGGGGAACATCGTCTCGATCTGGTCCGCGCTGAGCATGCCCTTGTAGATGAGCGTGTTCGAGCTGAGGCTCGGGATGTAGGCGTACTTGTTTTCCGGAATATCGAGCGCGGCCACCGCCTTCTCGAAGAGCTTGCGGATCACGTAGAGCTTGCGCTCGAAGTGTCGGTGGTCCCGCACGGCGGGCCCGTGGCCGACGAACACCTGCATGATGTGCGGCTCGACGGAGAGCGCGCTGGCGCCGATCAGGCGGTCGTCGGTGGGCACCTCGCGCCAGCCCAGCAGACGCTGGCCCTCCTCCTCGACGATCGAGTGCAGGAGCGCGCGCACGACGTCGCGCTGCTCCGGGTCCCGCGGCAGGAACACGAACCCGCAGCCGTACTCCGGGGCCGGCGGTAGGGGAATGCCCAGGCGGCCGCACTCGCGCCGGAGAAACCTATCCGGAATCTGGACCAGGATGCCGGCGCCGTCGCCGGTGTTCGCCTCGCAGCCGCAGGCACCGCGGTGGAGCAGGTTGATCAGGACCGAGAGTGCCCGCTGCACGATCGTGTGCGAGCGTCGCCCCTTGATGTCCACGACGAACCCGACACCGCAGGCGTCGTGCTCGTGGCCGGGGTCGTAGAGTCCCTGCGCGGGCGGCGGTCCGGGCACGGCTGCAGGACGTGGCGCTTCAGCCATCAGGATCCCCTTTGTGAAAACAGTTGCACGATATTACCGACAAACTCACTATTAGTCATCCCCAAAAAGTTGGATGATAAGCATCAGAAAATCTTATAATCGCGGCGGTGCACCTCGAGACCCTCAGGCTCTACTGTGATGTCGTGCGACTGCGCTCCTTCTCGCGAGGCGCGACGCAGAACTACGTCTCGCAGTCGGCCGCCAGCCAGGCCATGCAGCAGCTCGAGGCGGAGCTCGGCGTCGCGCTCCTCGACCGGACCAAACGCCCGTTCGTCGTGACGCCAGAAGGCCAGGCCTTCTACGAGGCGTGCCGCGGGCTCCTGGTGTCGTGGGACAAGGCCAAGGCCGGCATCGCCGCCGTGAAGGCGCGCGTGGACGGTACCGTGAGGGTCGCGGCGATCTACTCGGTGGGCCTCCACGACGTGAGCCGCCACATGCAGCGCTTCATGTCGCTCTACCCGGAGGCGCGCGTCCAGCTCGAGTGCCTGCACCCGCACAAGGTCGTGGAGGCGGTCATCCAGGGCGAGGCCGATGTGGGGATCATGTCGTATCCGCCGGCCGACCGCGCGCTGTCGATCGTGCCGCTCCGCTCCGAGCCAATGGCGTTCGTGTGCCATCCCAACCACCGCCTGGCGCGGCGGCGGCTCGTCACGCCCGCCGACCTCAACGGCGAGACGTTCATCGCCTTCGACGCCGGCCTGACGATTCGCAAGGCGATCGACCGGGCGCTCCGCCAGCACAACGTGCGGGTGAACACGGTGATGGAGTTCGACAACATCGAGACGATCAAGCAGGCGATCATCATCGCGGCGGGCGTCTCGATCCTCCCGCGCCACACCGTGCAGAACGAGGCCTCGATCCGCACGCTCGCCGTCGTGCCGATCGGCATCGCCCACCTCGTGCGGCCGGTCGGCCTCATCCATCGGCGCCAGAAGCCGCTCACGCCGACGGTCAACCGGTTCATCCAGCTGCTGAAGGACGCCAACGAAGAGCCGGCCCGGGCATCGGCGCACTCGTGATTGCCGGGCCCGTAGCGAGGAGTTAGGATCGAATCGGGGAGGGGGAAGTCATGAGTGGCGAGTTCGAGGACGAGTACTCCGCAACGATCGACGACGACCTCCGCAAGACCGACGACGACCTGCGCGAGAGCAGCGGCGCGCTGCTGAACGATACCATCGCCGTCCTGTCCCCCGCCGAGCCGATCTGCCTCTCCGAGGCCGCCACCGTCCACGACGCCGTTCGGACGATGCTGGCTCGCCGGCAAGCCGGCGTCCTCGTCACCGACGGTGAAGGCCGGCTCGCCGGGATCTTCACCGAGCGCGACGTGCTCACACGCGTCGTCGGCTGGGATCTCGACGCCCGCAAGACGCCCCTCGGCGAGGTGATGACGCGCAACCCGGAGGCGCTCACGGCTAGCGACCGGGTGGCCTATGCCATCCACTGTATGAGCGTGGCGGGCTACCGAACGATCCCCCTGGTCGACGCAGAGGGCCGGCCGATCGGCGTCGTGACGGTGAGCGACGTCGTCCGCTGGCTCGCGAGCCTGTTTCCGGAAACGGTCCTGAACCTGAGGCCGGGCGACGCCCTCAAGCGCCCGCACGAGGTCGACGCCGGCTGATGGGGACTTTCGCCGATTCCGCGCAATATGACCGGCGGGCGGACACGGAATCTTGCCCGTGCCGTTCTGGTCCGATAGAATGACCGTTGATCTGCCGGTGCCAGACCTGACAACGCCGGCGGGCAGCCTCTGTAGCGAATTTCCCGTGCCAGGCTCGCGGGATATGACTGCGCAAGGCGAGCGAGGAGACACAACGAGATGGGCCAAATAGCGACTCCCGCCACCGGCGTCGAGAAGTCGCGCAAGGCGCTGGATCGGGCAGTGATCCGCTTCGCCGGCGACTCCGGCGACGGCATGCAGCTCACCGGCGAGCAGTTCACGACCGAATCCGCGTGGGCGGGCAACGACCTCGCCACGCTGCCGAATTTTCCGGCCGAGATCCGGGCGCCGGCCGGAACGCTCTTCGGCGTGTCGAGCTTCCAGCTGCAGTTCGGCAGCCAGCGCGTCTACACGCCGGGCGACCGCCTCGATTGCCTGGTCGCGATGAATCCCGCCGCACTGAAAGTCCACCTGCGCGACCTCAAGACCGGCGGGCTCTTGATCGTCAACACGCAGGCGTTCGACAAGCGGAACCTCGACAAGGCCGGTTACGCCGCCAACCCGCTCGACGAGCCGGCGCTGGCCGAGCGCTACCGTCTGCACAAGGTCGACATGACGGGCCTCACGCACGAGGCCATCAAGGACCTTCCGCTCAACACGAAAGAGAAGGACCGGACCAAGAACTTCTTCGCGCTCGGCCTGGTCTCGTGGATCTACACGCGGCCGCTCGAGCCGACCCTGACCTGGATCGAGAAGCGGTTCGCGAAGAACATGGGCATCGCCGAGGCCAACACGCGGGTCCTGAAGGCCGGTCACGCCTTCGGCGAGACCGCGGAGATCTTCGCCGAGCATTACGCGGTCGAGCCCGCGGAGATGGCGCCCGGGCTCTACCGGGCGATGACGGGCAACCGCGCCCTCGCGTGGGGCATCCTCGCCGCCGCCCAGCGCTCGAAGCTTCCGGTCGTCTACGGCGCGTACCCGATCACACCCGCCAGCGACATCCTGCACGAGCTGGCGATGCACAAGCGGTTCCGCGTGCGGACGATCCAGGCCGAGGACGAGATCGCCGCCGTCACCGCGGCGATCGGCGCCTCGTTCGGGGGAGCGATCGGCGTCACGGCGTCGAGCGGCCCGGGCGTGGCGCTGAAGGGGGAGGGCATCGGGCTCGCGGTCACCGCCGAGCTTCCGCTCGTCGTGCTGAACATCCAGCGGGCCGGCCCGTCGACGGGCATGCCCACCAAGACCGAGCAGGCCGACCTGATGCAGGCGCTCTACGGCCGCAACAGCGAGGCGCCGGTGGTGGTGCTGGCGCCGGCCACGCCGGGCGACTGCTTCTACATCGCGTACGAGGCGGTGCGGCTGGCCGCGCGGTACATGCTGCCGGTCATCGTGTTGAGCGACGGCTTCCTGGCCAACGGCTCGGAGCCCTGGCTCATCCCGAATCCGGACACCTTGCCGCCGATCGAGATCGCGTTCAGGACCGAGCGGGAGGGGTTCTTCCCCTATCTGCGCGACCCGGCCACGCTGGCGCGGCCGTGGGTGCGGCCAGGCACGCCGGGCCTCGAGCACCGCATCGGCGGAATCGAGAAGCAGGACGTCACGGGCAACATCTCCTACGACCCGGAGAACCACGACCACATGGTGCGTACGCGCGCCGAGAAGGTTCGGCGCGTGGCCCAGGAGATTTCGCCGACGTCGATCAACGGTCCCGCCACCGGCGACCTCCTGGTCGTCGGGTGGGGCGGCACCTACGGCGCGATCACGGCGGCGGTCGAGCGCGCCCAGGCCGACGGCAAGTCGGTCGCGTCTATCCACCTGCGGTACCTGAATCCTCTGCCGCCGGACCTCGGCCACATCTTGCGCGAGTACCGCAAGGTCCTGGTGCCGGAGATCAACAGCGGGCAGCTCGTGCGCGTGCTGCGCGCCGAGTACCTGGTCGACGCGGTCGGCTTCAACCGGGTGCGCGGCCTTCCGCTCGCGTCCGAAGAAATTTTCGCAGCCATCATCCAACTTCTCGGGGGCCAAGGATGAGCCCGAGCGAAGCCGGAGCCAAGGAAGCGCCGCGGTACACCAAGAAGGATTTCGAGTCCGACCAGGATGTTCGCTGGTGCCCGGGTTGCGGGGACTACGCGATCCTGTCGGCCGTCCAGAAGACGATGCCCGACCTCGGCATCCCGAAGGAGGACATCGTCTTCATCTCAGGAATCGGCTGCTCGAGCCGGTTTCCGTACTACATGAACACCTACGGCTTCCACACGATCCACGGCCGCGCCCCGGCGATCGCGACGGGGCTCCGGGTGGCGCGGCCCGATCTGAAGATCTTCGTGGTGACGGGCGACGGGGACGGGCTCTCGATCGGCGGCAATCACATGCTGCACGTCCTGCGCCGCAACGTGAACCTCGTCATCCTCCTCTTCAACAACCGCATCTACGGGCTCACGAAGGGCCAGTACTCGCCGACCAGCGAGCTCGGCAAGGTCACGAAGTCGACACCGGTCGGCTCCGCCGATCGTCCGGTGAACCCGCTGGCGTTCGCTCTGGGCTGCGGCGCGACGTTTGTGGCCCGCACGGTCGACCGCAACATCCCGCACATGGACGAGATGCTGAAGCGGGCGGTCGCCCACAAGGGCACCGCGTTCCTCGAGATCCTCCAGAACTGCAACGTCTACAACGATCTCGCCTGGAACGTCATCTACGACCGCGAGTCGAAGGTGCAGCACGAGCTCAGGCTGGAGCACGCCAAGCCCCTCGTGTTCGGCCCGCCCGACGATCGGCGCGCGGTGATCATGCAGGGCGTCACGCCCAAAGTGGTCCGCGCCAAGGACGTTCCGGAGTCGAGCCTCTGGGTCCACGACGAGAAGAACGTCAACGCGGCGAAGCTGATCGCCGACCTCTTCGCGCCGGACTTCCCGATCCCGGTCGGCGTGCTCACCGCCGTCGACGCGCCGGTGTACGAAGACCTCATGCTCGAGCAGGAGCAAAAGGCGATCTCGGAGCGCGGACCCGGCGACATCCGCAAGCTCCTGACCTCGGGAGACACCTGGAAGATCTCGTAGTCCGCCGCGCGGGGCGGCCCGCATGCCCCTGAGTGGCGCGTTCCTCCAGGAGCTCGAGGGCATCGTGGGCGCGGGTGGCCTCGTGCGCACCTTCGAAGGCCGCCTCGTCTACGAGTGCGACATGCACACCTTCTACAAGGGCGCCCCCGACGCGGTCGCCCTGCCCCGGCGCACCGAGGAAGTCGTCGAGATCGTGAGCCTCTGCCGGCGCGAGCGGATCCCCATCGTGCCCCGGGGCTCGGGCACGGGGCTCATCGGGGGCGCGATGGCGCCGGTCGGCGGCGTCATGATCGGCACGAACCGGATGGACGCGGTCCTCGAGATCGATCTCCCGAATCGGTGCGCCACCGTACAGCCTGGCCTGATCAACCTCTCTCTGACCCGAGCAGTCGCAAGCCGCGGATATTTCTTCGCGCCCGACCCATCGAGCCAGATGGTGTCGTCGATCGGCGGCAACGTCGCGACCAACGCGGGCGGGCCCCACTGCCTCAAGTACGGGATCACCACCAACCACGTGCTCGGCCTCGAGCTGGTCACCGGCGCGGGCGAGGTGGTACGGCTCGGGGGCAAGGCCGCGGATCGGCCGGGCTACGACCTCCTGGGCGCCGCCGTAGGCTCGGAGGGCACGTTCGGCATCGTGACCGCGGTGACCGTGCGCCTGCTCCACGCCGCCGAGGCGGTGAAGACGATCCTCGCCTCGTTCACGGCGATCGAGGACGCCTCCGAGGCGGTCTCTGCGATCATCGCGGCCGGCATCGTACCCGCGGCGCTCGAGATGCTCGACAAGCTGATGATCCGCGCGATCAACGAGGGCACCGGCGCTGGCTACCCGAAGGACGCCGCCGCCGTCCTCCTGATCGAGCTGGACGGCCCGGCCGCCGAGGTCGAGGCGCAAGGCGAGCGCGCGGCGCGGATCTGCTGGGAGCGCGGCGCCCTCGAGGTGCGCGTGGCGGCGGACGCCACCGAGCGCGCGCTCCTCTGGAAGGGGCGGAAGGAAGCGGCGGGAGCGGTGGGGCGCCTGGCGCCGACTTATCTCCTGCAGGATGCGGTCGTCCCGCGCTCGAAGCTGCCGGCGATCATGCGCGAGCTGATCGCGATCGGCACGCGGCACCGGGTCCAGATCGCCAACGTGTTCCACGCCGGTGACGGTAACCTCCATCCGCTCATCCTCTACGACGACCGCTCACCGGACCAGCTCGAGCGCGCCAAGGCCGCCAACGAAGAGCTCCTGCGGGCCTGCATCGAGATGGGCGGCACCGTGACGGGGGAGCACGGCGTCGGACTGGACAAGGCGAAGAATCTGCCACTCCAGTACGGCGAAGCGGATCTGAACTTCATGTACAGGTTGAGGCGCGCGTTCGACCCCGATTCGATCATGAACCCCGGCAAGCTCTTGCCCTCGCACCCCGCCTGCGGCGAGGGATTCCGCCCCGCGCGACCCCGCGTGCCCGACGGCGCCTGGATCTGAGAGGCGATGGCCGTCTCGGCGCGCTCGATCGGCGAAGCCTTCGTCTCGATCGCCGGGCGCGATCGAGTCCGTGACGACACGGCGGCCCTCGCGGCCGCGACCGTCGACGGCGTCCAGCCCCGCTGGGCCGTGCGACCGGCCTCGCTCGAGCAGCTGAGCCGGATCCTGGCGCTGGCCTGCGACGGCCGACTGGCCGTCGTGCCGCGGGGCGCGGGGAGCTCGCAGGAGCTCGGCCACCCGCTGTCAAGAGTCGACGTCGTGCTCGATCTCACCGGGCTCGATCAGGTGATCGAGTACAACCCGGACGACCTCACCGTCACGGTGCAGGCGGGGATCTCATCCGGCGCGCTCGCCGCTCGGCTGTCACCGCGCCGGCAGTGGCTGGCGCTCGATCCGCCCGGCGGCGCGGCGCGAACCCTTGGCGGCATCGTCGCGACCAATGCGAGTGGGCCGCGGCGTGTGCGGTACGGTACCGCGCGCGATCTGCTGCTCGGGGTTCGCTTCGTCCAGGCCGACGGCGTCGTGACCTGGGGCGGCTCGAAAGTCGTGAAATCGGTCAGCGGATACGACGTGCCGAAGCTGATGGTCGGTGCGCTCGGCACGCTCGGGATCCTCGCCGAGGTCACGCTCCGACTCCATCCTCTACCCGAAGTCGAGCGCTCCTGGCTCGCGCTCTTCGAGAACCCGCGCGCCGCGCAGGCGCTGGTCGAGCGCGTCGTCGATTCGGCGCTCCAGCCGAGCCGGCTCGAGCTGTTCAACGCACGCGCGCTCGCGCAGGCGTCCGCCGAGTCCGCCGGTGCCGGCGTCGCGGTCTCGATCGGGAGTGTCGACGAGGCGGTGCGCGAGCAGGGAGAACGCCTGAAGGCGATCGCGGAATCGAGCGCCGGGCGGCTGGTCCCGCTGCCGGAGGGATTCTGGGGCGAGGTCGAGTCTGCGATGGCGCCGCTCGAGAGCTCCACGGTGCTCCACGTCGCCTCGCTCGCCGACCGGCTGGCGGGGACCATCGGCGCGATCGAGGACGCGTTCCGGATCGTGGCGCCTCGAGCCGAGGTTCGGCTGAGCGGGTGCGCGGCGCTGGGGACGCTTCGCGTCGTCGTCAGCGGCGCGACGGCCGCCGAGACCGCCGCGGTGACGACGCGGGTGCGGGCGTTGGTGGCCGAGGTCGGCGGCAGCGTCGTCATCGCTCGGGGCTCGATCGAGCTCCGGCGGTCCGTCGACCCGTGGGGGCCCGTCGAGCCACACGCCCTCGCGCTGATGCACGCGCTTCGAGACGAGTTCGATCCCGGACGGGTGCTCAACCCCGGTCGCTACGTCGGAGGTCTCTGATGGCCATCGGACCCGATGTCGGTGGGCCGGATCTCGACGAGATCAGGAAGTGCGTCCACTGCGGAATCTGTCTTCCGCAGTGCCCGACCTATCGGGTGCTCGGCGAGGAGATGGACTCGCCGCGCGGCCGCATCTATCTGATGCGGGCGGCCGCCGAGGGCCGGGTGGGTCTGACGGAGACGTTTCGGCGCCACATCGATCTCTGCCTCGGCTGCCGGGCGTGCGAGACCGCGTGCCCGTCGGGTGTCCGGTTCGGGACGCTCCTGGAGGCGACGCGCGCTCAGCTCAGGCGTGGCGGACCGCCGGCGAGGCGGCGGCTCCTCGAGGCCTTCGTATTCTCGGTCTTCCCGAAGCCCGCCCGGCTCGGCGCCGCTCTCGCGGCGTTCAAGCTCTACAACCGCTCCGGGCTTCGAGCGGTCGTGCGCGCGAGCGGCGTGCTGCGCAGGTTCCCAGGCCTCGCCGCAATGGAGGCCCTCCTCGACGACGTTCCCGCGGCGGTGCCGCTGCCCGAGGTCGTGCCCGCGCGCGGCCGCGTCGCGGGGCACGTGGGGCTCCTCACCGGCTGCGTCCAGCGTCATCTCTATCCGCACGTGAACCGGCAGACCGCGCATCTCCTCTCGCTGGCCGGCTTCGAGGTCGTGATCCCGCGCGGGCAGGGGTGCTGCGGCGCTCTCGAGCTTCACGCCGGACGGCCCGAGGCCCATGCCGCTCGCGCCCGGACGCTCGCCGCCGCCTTCCCTGCGGATCTGGACTTCATCGTCACCAACGCGGCCGGCTGCGGCGCGGCGATGAAGGAATACGGCCATCGGATCCCGGAGCTGACGGCCTTCGCGACGCGGGTGCGTGACGTCACGGAGGTCCTGGCCGGAGCCGACCTTCGGCTGGGCCCGCTCGATCTCGCGGTGACCTACCACGACGCCTGCCACCTGGTACACGGCCAGCGCGTCCGCCTCGAGCCTCGCCAGCTGCTCGGCCGGATCCCCGGGCTTCGCCTCGTCGAGCTCGGCGACAGCGAGCTCTGCTGCGGCAGCGCCGGCGTCTACAACCTCCTCGAGCCAGACATGGCGCGCGAGCTGCTCGACGCCAAGCTCGCCCGGATCGCCGAGTCCGGCGCGCGGGTGGTGGCGGCGGCGAACCCGGGCTGTCTTCTCCAGATCGCCTGGGGGTGCCGCGAGCGCGGTCTGGACGTGGCGATCGTTCATCCCGTAGAGTTGCTGGCAAGAGCCGCTGATGCGTATCAGGATTAAGGACCTCGCGAAGCTCCAGCCCGACAAGATGGCGAAGATCGCCCTGGCCGCCACGCCGCGAGCGCTGCTCGACCTCTATTGCGTGGCGCCCGGCCAGGAGCAGAAGCCCCACACCCACGGGGACCAGGACAAGTTCTACGTGGTCCTCGAGGGCCGCGGACGCTTCCGGCTCGGCGGCGCAGAGCACGCCCTCGAGGCCGGGGACGCGCTCGTCGCGCCCGCCGGGGTCGAGCACGGGCTCGTCAACGATGGCGACGCGCGCCTGCTCGTCGTCGTCCTGGTGACGCCACCGCCGCCTCACGCATGACCGCTCGGCGCGCGTCGCTGATGGTGACTTGCCTCGGCGACCTGTTCTTCCCCGAGGTCGGAGTCTCCATCGTGCGGCTACTCCGCAAGCTCGGCGTCGCCGTCGACGTGCCGGCCGACCAGACCTGCTGTGGGCTGCCGCTGTTCAACTCGGGCTATCGCGGCGACGCCGCGGCGGTGGCCCGTCGAACGGTCGCGCTCTTCAAGGAGTCGGAGTACGTCGTCGTCCCCTCGGGCTCCTGCGCCTGGATGGTCAAGCACGAGTACCCGGGCCTCATGGCCGACACGGCGGTGGGGCCCGAGGCGCGCGAGCTGGCGGCGCGTACCCACGAGCTCTCGCAGTTCCTTGTCCGGGTGCTCGGCGCGACGGAGTTCACAGCGGCCGTGCCCGGACGGGTGACCTACCACGACTCGTGTCATCTCCTGCGCGGGCTCCACGAGTCCGAGAGCCCGCGGATGCTCCTCGGCAAGCTCAGGGGCGCGGAGCTCGTCCCGCTGCCGGGCGCCGACGAGTGCTGCGGCTTCGGCGGCTCCTTCGCGGTGCGGCTGCCGGAGGTCTCTTCCCAGATCCTCGCCAAGAAGCTCGCGAACGTCGAGTCGACCGGCGCGGGCTGCCTCGTCGCGTGCGACGCCGGCTGCCTCATGCAGATGAACGGCGGGCTCAAGCGCGCGAAGTCCCGGGTGAGGGCGCTCCATCTCGCCGAGCTGCTGGACGGTGGGCGGTGAGCGACGCCGAGCTGACGACCCCGTTCCGGCAGCGCGCGGGCAGCGCGATGAAGGACGAGTTTCTCCAGGAAGCCCTCACGATCGCCACGACCAAGTTCATCGGCCTGCGCCGCGAGGCGTTCGCTGGCTTCCCGGAGGGCGAGGCCCTCCGCGATCGGGCCCGCGCGATCAAGGAGGCCACTCTCCAGCATCTCGACCGCCACCTCGAGACCTTGATCGCCAACGTCGAGCGGCTCGGCGGCCACGTCCACTTCGCCACGACACCCGCGGAGGCGCGCTCGATCGTCGTCGACATCGCGCGGCGGACGGGCGCGCGGATGGCGGTGAAGGCGAAGTCGATGGCGACCGAGGAGATTCACCTCAACGAGGCGCTCGAGGCGGCCGGGGTCACGCCGGTCGAGACCGACCTCGGAGAGTACATCATCCAGCTGGCGCACGAGCGGCCCTCGCACATCATCGCGCCGGCGATCCACAAGACGAAGGGGCAGGTGGCCGAGCTCTTCACCCGGGAGCTCAAGCGCCCGGCCGAGCCCGACCCCGAGGCGCTGACACGGATCGCCAGGGCCGAGCTGCGCGAGAAGTTCCTGCAGGCCGACCTCGGGATCACCGGCGCCAACTTCGCCGTGGCCGACACGGGCACGGTCGTCCTGGTCACCAACGAGGGCAACGGACGGATGGTCACCTCGCTGCCGCGCGTGCACGTGGCGGTGATGGGCGTCGAGAAGGTCGTGCCCTCGTTCACCGACCTCATGGTGTTCCTGGCGATCCTGGCGAAGAGCGCCACGGGGCAGAAGCTCTCCGTGTACACCTCGCTGGTCCAGGGACCGCGCCGCGCGGGCGAGCTCGAGGGCCCCGAGGAGTTCCACCTCGTACTGCTCGACGGCGGTCGGATCGCTCAGATCGGCGGGCCGCTGCGCGAGGCGCTGTCCTGCCTGCGCTGCGGCGCCTGCCTGAACGTGTGTCCCGTCTATCGCCAGATCGGCGGCCACGCCTACGGCTACACCTATCCCGGGCCCATCGGCATCCTCCTCACAGCCATGCTCGAGGGCGCGCCGGCCGTGCGAGACCTCGCCCACGCCTCGTCGCTCTGCGGCGCGTGCGTCGACGCGTGCCCCGTGCGCATCGACATTCCCCGGATGCTGATCGAGCTCCGGCGCGAGGTGGACGACGAGAAGCTCGCGCCGTGGACCGAGCGCGTCGCCTTCGCGCTCCTGACAAAGCTCCTCCAGAACCCTCGACTCTACCGGTTCGCGGCGAAGGCCGGCCGCGTCCTGCAGCGCCCCTTCGCACGCGACGGACGGATCAGTCGACTTCCGCTCCCCTTCGGCGAGTGGACGCGCACGCGCGACCTGCCGCCGGTGGCGTCGCGCACGTTCCAGGAGCGCTGGGCCTCGGACAAGGACCTTCGGGCGTGACGACCAGGGCCGAGTTCCTCGAGCGGATCCGCGAGCAGGTGAGGATGAGCCCCGGTCGGTCCCCGGCCTCTTCGGCCAGGCGCCCGCAGCATCCGGCGGCCGAGGCCGAGACCATCCGGAGAGAGCTCGTCGAGCGCTGGCCGGAAACACTCGAGGCGTTCCGCCGCGAGTTCGAGGGCGTGGCCGGCGTGTTCCACCGGACCGCGTCCATCGACGTGGTTCCCGCGATCGTTGCCCGCATCGCGCACGAGCGGCAGGCGCGCGAGGTGGTGACCTGGCACTCCGCCGCGCTCGGCGCCGACCTGGCGCCGGCACTCGGCGCGTGCGGACTCGATGTCCACCCGATGCCCGCTGCGGAGCCGAGCGGTGGCGCTGAGCGCGAGCGACTCCGGACGCTCGCCGCGCGCGCCGACCTCGGGCTGACCGGCGTCGATCTCGCCATCGCGGAGACCGGCACCCTGGTCCTGGTGTCGGGCGCCGGGCGGCCGCGGGCGACGTCGCTGCTGCCGCCGTGCCACATCGCGGTCTTCGACCGGACGGCCCTCGTCGAATCGCTGCGTCAGGCGGGTGTCTTTCTCGAGGCGTGGCACCGTGACGGCCGGCCGCCGGCGGGCGGCTCCGCGATCAACTTCATCACGGGTCCGAGCCGGACGGCCGACATCGAGCTCACCCTCACGCGCGGCGTTCACGGACCCAAGGAAGTGCACGCGATCTTCGTGGAGCAGCCCATCCGTGGCTGAGCGCTACTTCTCCATCGCCGACGTGGAGGCGCTGATCCCGACGCTGACCCGACTCATGAAGCACACGATGGCGGCGAACACCCAGGCGAGCGAGGCGCGGCAGCGGCTGCAGGCCGAGCAGCAGCGGATCGCCCTGGCGGGCGGCGGGGTCCTCGACCGGAGAGCCTGGCGCGCGGAGCAGGACCGCATCGAGCGCCTGACCGCGGAGATGCAGCAGGCGCTCGGGGAGATCGTCGAGCTCGGGGGGGTGCCCAAGGACCTCGGCCTGGGGCTGGTGGACTTCCTCCACCTCCGCGATGGCCGCGAGGTCAACCTCTGCTGGAAATACGGCGAGCGCGAGATCCGTCACTGGCACGGCCTCGACGAAGGCTATGCCGGGAGAAAGCCACTCTGATGGGGTACACCGCCATCCTGTTCGATCTCTTCGACACCCTCGTCCGCTTCGACCGTGAGCGCATGCCGGAGATCGAGGTCAACGGCAAGACGGTGCGCTCCTCGGCCGGGCTCCTGCACGCCATCTTGAAGACTCAGGTGCCCGAGGTCGGGATCGAGCGGTGCTACGAGGCCCTGGGCGCGAGCTGGCGGGAGGCCGAGCGGCTTCGGGCGATCGATCACCGCGAGGTGCCGGCCGCGGCCCGCTTCGCCCACTTCTTCCAGACCCTGGGGCTCGACGAATCCGCGCTGCCCAGCGGATTCGGTCGGTCCTTGATCGACGCGCACCGTAACGCGCTCGGACGGGCTGCGGAGTTCCCGCCGCACCACGGCGCGCTCCTGAGAAGGCTGGCCGAGCGTTACCGGCTGGCGGTCGTCTCGAATTTCGACTACACGCCGACGGCCCTCGACATCCTCGAGCGCGCCGGCGTCGTCGAGCTGTTCGACACGATCGTCGTGTCTGACGAGGTCGGCTGGCGCAAGCCCCGACGCGACATCTTCGACGCGGCGCTCGGCCGCCTCGGCGTCCGGGCAGAGGAGTCGCTCTTCGTCGGCGACCGCGCCGACATGGACGTGCTGGGCGCCCAGCAGGTCGGCATGGACGCGGCGTGGATCAACCGCGACCGCGAGCCGCTGCCGGCCGGGGTCGCCAGACCGACCTACGAGATCCGCGATCTGGGCGAGCTGGCGGCGATCCTGAAGCTCTGAGGCGGGGCCCTGTATCCTAAATACATGACCACCACACGCAAGATCATCATCATCGGCTCGGGTCCGGCGGGGTACACGGCGGCCATCTACGCGGCCCGCGCCAATCTGGTCCCGCTCATGCTCACGGGCGCGCAACACGGCGGTCAGCTGATGCTGACCACGCTCGTCGAGAACTACCCCGGCTTCGTCGAGGGCGTCCAGGGCCCCGAGCTGATGGAGACGATGCAGAAGCAGGCGGCTCACTTCGGCACCGAGATGATCAAGGACGACGTGACCGCGGTCGACTTCAGCCGGCGGCCGTTCGTCGTGACGGCCGGCGAGCAGACCTTCGAGTCACACACCGTGGTCATCGCCACGGGCGCGTCCTCGAAGCTCCTGGGGCTGCCGGCCGAGTCGAAGCTGATGGGGCGGGGCATCTCGACCTGCGCGACGTGCGACGGCTTCTTCTTCAAGAATCAGAACATCATGGTCGTCGGCGGCGGCGACTCCGCGCTCGAGGAAGCGCTCTTCTTGTCGCACCTCGGCCGCCGCGTGGACGTCGTCCACCGACGCGACACGCTCCGCGCCTCAAAGATCATGCAGGAGCGGGCGTTCAAGAACCCGAAGATCCAGTTCATCTGGAACACAGTGGTCCAGGACATCCTCGACGGGGAGCGCGGCAAGGTGACCGCCGTGCGCCTGGAGAACGTGAAGACCGGCGCCCGCGAGGAGCGGCCCGTCGACGGGCTGTTCGTCGCGATCGGTCATCAGCCGAACACGGAAATCTTCCGCGGCCAGGTCGAGCTCCTGCCGAACGGCTACATCAAGGTCAGGCCGGGAAGCACCGAGACCAGCGTCCCCGGCGTCTTCGCGGCGGGCGACGCGCAGGACTTCACGTATCGACAGGCGGTGACGGCGGCCGGCACAGGCTGCATGGCGGCGCTCGAGGCCGAGCGCTATCTCGAGGCCACGGAAGCCCGCTAGGTGCGCTATCATGGCTGCGGTGCGTGAAGCCAAACTTGGGAGGAGCGAACAGATGGCCGTGCCGGTCACTGTTTACAGCAACGTCGGCTGAGGGCCCTGCCACAAAGCGATGGAGTATCTATCGCAAAAGGGTATCCCGTTCACCGAGCGAAACGTGGGGAAGGATCCGAAGGCGCGCGAGGAGCTGATGGCGCTCGGCCTGCTCTCGCTGCCTGTCATCATCATCGGCGACAAGCGCCTCACCGGTTTCAATCCGAACGCGATCGACGCGGCGCTGAACGCGTCGTAGTCGAGGAGGCCGCATGCAAGAGCCCTCGGCCGCCAACATCGACAAGATGTGGGCATACGCCCGAAAGTACGCCGAGAAGTCGGGCACCTCGCTGCATCCCGACCGTGCCGTGACCGAGACCGTGGTGACCGGCCTTGCCCGTCACATCGAGCAGGTCGGCAAGCCCCTCTGCCCCTGCAACTTCTATCCGGATCCGGCCGCCGAGGCCAAGCTGCGCCGCTGGATCTGCGCCTGCGACGAGATGCAGAAGTACAAGTACTGCCACTGTCTGCTCTTCGTCCGATCCGACGGGCTGCCCATCACGGAGTACCTTCCCGAAGGGCACGAAGGTCGCGACGCCTACGGCATCCTGCGCGACGAGCATCCTGACAAGGGCCGCGCGATGGCGAAGGTCCTGGGCCGGCACCAGGGCGAGCCGACCCGCGGCGAGTAGGGCGTCAGGTCCCAACGCGGAGCGTCGCGAACAGGTCCTTCAGAAAGGCGATCGTCGACAGGTAGGACAGCTTCCCGGTCCGCGGATTCTCCGACGGAACGTTCTCGATCTCGACCGTCAGCCGTCCGAACTCGCCCTGCACCGTGATCCGGTGTCGGTTCAGCGGCTGCTCCGGCGACGCGAAGATGCGGATCCGGGTCCTCTCGGGCCCGATGCCCGCCAGCGAGAGCGCCGCCACGACGTTCACGTTCGCCGGGAAAGCGCGACAGGCCTCGGTGGCCGTGCCCTCGAAGATCAGCGTCTCCCGCGTGATCGCGTCGAGATCGATCCTCTGCGACTCGATCCACGGCGCGCCGGCGAGTCCGCGCGGAGGCTTGCGCGTCTCCATCGTGACCGATTCGATCGCGCCGATCCGGGCGCCCTTGACCCCGTCGAGCCCGGCGATCGCCGCTGACGGGACGTAGATGCGGCAACCGCGCGACGCGGCGAGATCGATCCAGTCCTGGCGGCCGATGAGCCCACCGCACGAGAGCACGACCAGATCCTTTCCGGCCTCGAGCGTCCGGGGCGCGATCTCGTCGCGAAGATGCGCCTGCGTCGACGCCTCGATCACCAGGTCCGAGGCGCGGACGAGCGCGTCCAGGGAGAGAAACGGCGCGGGGGAGCCGAGGCTCTTCAGGAAGCGCTCGGCCTTCTCCTGGTCACGGGCGGTCGCGCCGGCGAGGTGGAGGCCCGCGATGCCCTCGTCGAGGGCGCGGCAGAGCTGCCGGCCGATCGCGCCGAGCCCGACGACGCCGACCTCCATGATCGCGCATGGTATCATGCCGCCAGGCACTCGAATGACGGCAGCTGAGCGTCTGCGGCAGCCGCTCGAGCGGCTCTATCGCGAGTTCGACTACGCCACCCGGGTCGAGCTCGACGCCATCCGATTCCCCCTTCGCTACGCCGCCCCGCGCGACCGCGAGCTCGTCGGCCTCCTCGCCGCCTGCCTCGCGTACGGCCGCGTCGATCTCTTCAGCGCCGAGCTCGAGGGCGTCCTCGGACGCATGGGGCCGTCGCCCGCCGCGTTCGTCGCCGGGTTCGACCCGCGGCGCGACGCGGTCGCCTTCGACGACTTCTGGTATCGCTTCAACCGTCCCCGCGACCTCGTGGCCTTCTGCGTCGCCGCCCGCGACCTCCTCGCGCGCTTCGGCACGCTCGAGAAGTGCTTCCTGGCTGGGGACGCCGATCCGGCCGGCCCGATCGGGCCTGCCCTCGAGCGCTTCGCCCGCGCCTTCCTCGAAGCCGATCTGCGCGAAGTGTTCCCCCGCGGGCGGATCTCGCGCGGTTACCGTCACCTGTTCCCGCTGCCCTCCCTCGGCGGCCCGTGCAAACGGCTGAATCTCTTCCTGCGCTGGATGGTCCGGCGAGAGCCGCCCGACTTCGGCCTGTGGACGTCGGTGTCGCCGTCGCGCCTGGTGATGCCGATCGACACGCACATCGAGAATATCAGCCGCTCGATCGGGCTCACGCGCCGGCGCTCGCGGAGCTGGCGCATGGCCGAGGAGATCACCGGGCGGCTCGCGGCGGTCGACGGCGCCGATCCGGTGAAGTTCGACTTCGCGCTCTGCCACAAGCGCATGTCGGGCGACTGCCTCGACCGCCGCGACGCGAAGGTCTGCGGCCCCTGTGGCTTCAAGGCCGTCTGCCGCCACTGGCGGGGGAGAGGCGCACCAAAGGCTCGACATGGTCGTTGAGCTGCTGCTCGCGGCGGTCGTGCTCGTCGTCTTGGCCGTCGTGCTGTGGCTTCTGACGACCACACGCCGGGAACTCGGGGAGCTCCGGCAGGCCACCGCCCCGGCGGACGCCGTCACCGAGCTGCTCCGCCGCCAGATCGAGACGGTCCGCGCCGAAGGTCGCGAAGGCCAGGACAACGTGCGACGCGAGGTCGGCGACCTCGCCCTCCGCATGCGGGGAGACATCGGGGATCTGCAGCAGACCGTGGCGACCGAGCTGAAGGGTGTGAGCAGCGAGGTGACGCATCAGCTCCACGAAGGGATGAAGCTCTTTCAGACGGCGCAGACCACGATGGGCGAGCGGCTCGATCGGGCCGCCAGGGTGGTCTCGGAGGTGCAGGGAAGCCTCGGCAAGCTGGGCGAAGCCACGCAGCGGGTCGTGGAGGTCGGTAAGGACATCCAGGGACTCGAGCAGATCCTCAAGTCGCCGAAGGTCCGAGGCGGGCTCGGCGAGACGCTCCTGGCCGAGCTGCTCTCCCAGATGCTTCCGCAGGAGCACTACACGCTGCAGCATCCATTCAAGAGCGGCGAGCGGGTCGATGCCGCCCTTCGAATCGGCGACCGGCTCGTCGCGGTCGACGCGAAGTTCCCGCTCGAGAACTTCCGTCGGATGCTCGACGAGACGGAGGAGGACAAGCGGCGTCCGGTGCGGCGGCAGTTCGCGCGCGACGTGAGGACCCGGATCGACGAGATCGCGAAGAAGTACATCCTTCCCGACGAGGGCACCTTCGACTTCGCGCTGATGTACGTTCCGGCGGAGAACGTCTACTACGAGATCATCATCAAGGATGAGACGGATCTGGCCGACGATCCGATCGCGACATACGCGCTCTCCAAGCGCGTGGTGCCCGTCTCGCCGAACAGCTTGTACGCGTATCTTCAGGTGATCATCCTCGGCCTGCGCGGTCTGAGGATCGAAGCCAACGCGCAAATCATTCTCAATGATCTCGCGCGGCTCGCCGGCGACCTCGACAAGGTTCGCGAGCCGCTCCGGACACTCGGCCGACATCTCGGTCACGCGCAAAGCCAGTTCAGTGAAGCTGAGCGGGCGCTGGATCGTTTCGGCGCGAAGCTCGAGACAATCGAGCGCAAGGGAGGAGCCCAGGCCGAGCTCCCCGAAATCGCCCCTTGACCCGGTGCGACGCCGACCCGAGCAAAAAAATCGCGCGTGGTATGATCGGCCCATGAGCCCGCCCATCCCGATCCAGGTTTACGGAATCAACCTCCTGGTGCGATTGATGGCGGAGGGCCCGGCCGACGTCCGTGTGCACTGCCCGAAGGGCTCTCCGATCCGTTACGGCGAGGTGACCGCGCGGGGCGATGGATTCGACGAGGGCGCCAACGCGTTCCGGGAAATGCCGGATCTGAAGGCGGTGGTGGCCTTCGAGGAGTCGGCCGAAGAGGTCGAGGGCCACTATTTCTACATCGCGGGCGAGGAGTATCGCGTCATCAGGCTCGACGCAGTCATCCTGTCCTTTCCGCACGAGTAGCTCTCCGTGGCCCGCGCGGGCGCCACGGCTGTCAAAGCGGCGCTGGCCTGCCTCGACGAAGCCGAGCTGATCGACCTCACTCGAGCGCTTATCCGGATATCCAGCGTCGTCCGGCCGGGCGACGCCGGCGCCACCGAGGCCGCGGTCGCCCGCCACGTGGAAGCGTGGCTCACCAAGCAGGGGTTCGACCTCGAGGTCCAGGAGGTGGTACCCGGACGGCCGAACGTCGTCGCCTGGCTCGGCGAGAAGGGCGACGGCAAGAGCCTGCTCCTCGAGGGCCACACGGACGTGGTGACCGAGGGCAATCCCGCCGAGTGGACGCATCCGCCCTTCGGCGCCGATCTCGTCGACGGCCGGATCTACGGCCGCGGCGCCGCCGACATGAAGGGCGGGCTGGCCGCCGCGATGGTCGCCGCGACCGCCATCAAGCGAAGCGGTGCCGCCTTGAACGGGCGGCTGGTCGTCGGCGCGCTGGTCGACGAAGAAGGCGACATGATCGGCGCCAAGCATCTCTGCTCGACCGCGATCGGCCGCGAGCTCGACGCGGCGATCATCTGCGAGCCCGAGCAGAACGAGCTCTGTCTCGAGCAGCGCGGCGTGGTCTGGGCGCGGGTCGCGATCCGCGGCCGCATGGCCCACGGCGCGATGCCCGAAGCCGGTGTCAATCCGATCACGGCGCTCGGCGCGCTGCTCCAGGAGGTGCCGGCGCTCGAGCGCCGGCTGCGCCGCCTCTGCCGCCGGAGCCCTCACCTGCGTCCGCCGACGGTCACGCCCACGATCGCGCGCTCGCCGGTGCAGGGCGTCGAGCAACCGAACGTGATCCCCTCGAGCGCGCGGGCGCTCCTCGACGTCCGACTCACCCCCGGGCCGGACGAGGCGGCCGTGGCGCGCGAGATCGACACGGCGTGCGGCCAGGCGATGGCGCGATGCCCGGGGAGCACGATCGAGTGGGAGCCGGTCAACGGATTCCGTCTGGCGACCAGGGTCGAGCGGAGCGAGCCGCTGGTGGGCGCGATGGTCGCAGGGGTGCGTCAGGCGACCGGACGGCGCCCGATCTTCGGCGGCGTCCCGGGCTCGACCGACGGCACGATCCTCCGGATGCAGCTCGGCATCCCCATCGTGACGTGTGGGCCGGGTCCCCGGCTAATCCCCCACCAGACCGACGAGTACATCGAGGTGGCCGAGCTGCTCGACGCGGCGAAGATTTACGTGGCCTCGGCTCTGAACTTCCTCAAATGAGCGAGGCGCTGCCCCGGCTGCGGGCGGTGGAGTCCTTTCCCGTCGAGCACGAGGGACGGTCGTGTATCGCGCTTCGTGATCCCGGCGGCTACACGGACGCGATCGTCCTCCTTCACGGACCGCTCCTGGAGATCGTCTCACTCTTCGACGGCGAGCACACGGTTGCCGACATCCAGGAAGCTGTGATGCACCGTCACGGCCGGCTCGTCCAGCGGCGGCAGATCGAGGAGATCGCCGAGGCGCTCGACGAGCAGGGATTCCTCGACAGCCTGAGCTTCGCCGACCGGCGCGCCGTCATCGACGCCGACTATCTCGCGTCGCCCACTCGTCCCGCCGCTCACGCCGGCGGAGCGTACGCGGGCGAGGCGAGCGAGCTTCGCGGGATGCTCGACGGATTCTTCGCGCCGCCCGACGGCCCCGGGCCGATCGACCGGCCGCGCGCCCGGCAACGGGAGGGGCGCGGGAGACCTCCCGCGCCCGTGAGGCGCGGGCAAGGCCCCGCGCCCGAAGTGCGCGGGGTGATCGCGCCCCACATCGACTACCATCGAGGCGGCCCCGCCTACGCGTGGGCCTATCGCGAGCTGGCCGAGCGAAGCCAGGCCGATCTCTTCGTGATCTTCGGCACCTGCCACGCCGGGATGGAGCATCCGTTCGCGCTCACCAGGAAGGATTACGCGAGCCCGCTTGGGCCCGCGCCGGTCGACCGCGAGTTCGTGGACGCGCTCGCCAGGCGGGCCCGTCAGGATTGCTTCGGCTCCGAGCTCGCCCACCGCGTGGAGCACTCGATCGAGCTTCAGGCCGTGTTCCTCCGTTATCTCTTCGGGGACCGGCGCGACGTCCGCATCGTGCCGGTGCTGGCGAGCTTCGCGCACGAGGCGATGCATCGGGGTCGGCGCCCCGACGACGACTCCCGCGTTCCGCGGTTCTTCGACGCGCTCGCGGAGACGATCGCGGCCGGCGGGCGGCGAGTCGCGCTGATCGCCGGAGCCGACCTGGCCCACGTCGGCCCGCGCTTCGGCGACCCCGAGCCCGTCGGCCCCCACGAGCTGGCGCGCATCGAGCGCGAGGATACCGCCATGCTGGAGTCGGTGGAGGCGTGCGACCCGCACGCATTCTTCGAGTCGGTGGCGAGCAACGGCGACCGGCGCCGCATCTGCGGCTACTCGCCGATCTACGCCCTCTTGCGCTCTCTCGGGAGCGCCGCCGGCCGGGTGAAGCGCTACGGCCAATGGCCCGATCCCAACGGCGTCGTGTCCTTCGCCAGCGTGGTGTTCGAGTGACGGCGCCGGACGACGGGCCGAGCGTCGAGAACCCCGACGCGCCGCCGCCGGCGGAGTGGCGGCTGCCTCGACTGCGCGTCGACATCGACGGCGACTGGTTCGACGATGACGTCGCGATCACCCACGCCGGGATCCTCGCCAACCTCCGGTCGATGCTCAGGCGCGACGCCCAGGGATACTTCATCCAGACGCGCGTCCGCATTCCCGTCGAGGTGGAAGACGTCCCGTTCGTGGTCACCCGGATCGAGCACCGCGGCGAGGCCCTGCACGCGTTCCTGAGCGACGGCACCGAGGCGGACGTCGACCCGGCGACCTTGCGGACGGGCCCCGACGACGTCCCCTACTGTGCCGTCAAGGAGGGCGCCTTCGAGGCGCGCCTGTCGCGCGCGGCGGCGTTCCAGCTGCTCGGGCTGGCCGATTACGACGAGTCAACGGGACGCGGTGCGCTGCGCCTCGGTGGCCGCGAATACCCTCTGCGACGAAGCGCGTGACGAAGACGATCGCCCTGCTCCTGAGCGTCGGGCTTGCGGCCGCGGGCGCGGCCCTGTGGATCGGTGCTGCCGCCCAGCCGGTCACCGTCGACGAAATCGGCGACGAGAACCAGATGGTAGAGCAGGGCCGGCTGCCGCTCTTCGCGGCCAAGGGCGACGTGGCCCGGCTCTACGCCTTCGCCGCCACCAACGCCGAGACGCTCCGCTGGATGCCGTGCACGTGCGGCTGCGGGAGCTTCGGGCATGTCTCGAACCGATCCTGCTACGTGAAGGCCGAATCGGACGGGCGCGTCACCTTCACGAGCCACGCCGCGACCTGAACCCTGTGCCTGGATATCACGCGTGACGTGATGCGCATGAAGGGCGAGGGCAAGCCGCTGGCGGCGATCCGGGCGGCCATCGACGAGAAGTATCTCCGCTTCGGCCCGGCCACGTCGACTCCGCGGCCGTAGCTCGCGCCCCGGGGCGAGGCGACGCTCGAACGGTAGTATGCTCGGCGCATGAACGTCGCCGCCGTCCTCATGGAGATCCTGCGAGCCGCCGGGGTCCGCTATCTCTTCGGCAACCCCGGCACGACCGAGCTGCCGTTCCTCGACGCGCTGCCCGACTCCGGGCTCGAGTACGTGCTGGGGCTCCAGGAAGCCACCGCGATCGCGGCGGCCGACGGCTATGCACAGGCGTCGGGCCAGGTCGGCGTCGTCAACGTCCACGTCGCTCCCGGCCTCGCGAACAGCCTCTCGATCCTGCACAACGCGGCGAGGTCCCGGTCGCCGCTCCTGGTGACGGCGGGCCAGCAGGACACGCGCTTTCTCATGGACGAGCCGATCCTCGCCGGCGATCTCGTCCGCATGGCCGAGCAGTTCACGAAGTGGTCGTACGAGATCCGGCGCGCCGAGGAGGCTCCGGTCGCGCTGCGGCGCGCGCTCCAGGTCGCGCTGACGCCGCCGACGGGACCGGTGTTCCTGTCGCTGCCGATGGACCTCATGGGCCCGGCGGTGGAGGACACGGGCGCCGGACCGACGCCGATCGCCGCGCGCACCCGGCCCGACCCCGGCGCCGTCGCCCGCGCCGCCGAGCTCCTCGCCGGGGCCCGAGCGCCAATCGTCATCGCGGGCGACGGGGTCGCACGCTCGCAGGCGATCGCTGAGCTGACCGCGCTCGTCGAGCTCGTCGGCGCGCGCGTGCACGGCGAGCCCGTGTACCGGCGCACGAACATCGCGGGGGACCACCCGCTGTGGCGCGGCGGCCTCTTCCCGTCGCCGGCAGGCGTGCGCAAGGCGCTCGAGGAATGCGACGTGCTCCTGATCGTCGGCGCGAACGTCTTCACGTGGTTCCTCCACGCCGAGGGCGCGCCGTTCCCGCGCGGGCTCCGTGCGATCCAGATCGACGACGATCCCTGGGAGATCGGCCGCAGCTACCCGGTCGCGCTCGGCATCGCCGCCGACCCGAAGACGACCTTGGCCGAGCTCGGCAGCGCGCTGCACGACCGGATGAGCGAGGCCGCGCGCGGCGCGGCCGCCGCGCGCGCGGAGAAGATCGGCAAGGCGAGAGCCGACGTGATGGCGCGGGTGCGGGCCGCCGCGCTGGCGGAGGTCGACCGCACGCCCATCGGTCAGGCCCACCTCATGTACACCCTGGCCTCGCTGCTCCCGCGCGACGCGGTCGTCGTCGACGAGTCGGCGACGTCGCTGCCGTTCGTCCTCCGCTACGTGCCGTTCTCGACGCCGGGCTCGTTCTTCGGCGGCAAGACCGGCACCCTCGGGTGGGGGATGGGCGCGGCGATCGGCGTGCAGCTCGGCGCACAAGGCCGCAAGGTCGTGGCCACGATCGGCGACGGCGCGCTGATGTACGCGCCGCAGGCGCTGTGGACGGCCGCGCACTACCAGCTGCCGATCACCTACGTCGTCCCGAACAACTCCTCGTACGCGATCCTGAAATCCGGGATGCTGACCCTCGACCTCGCGTCGGCCAAGCGCGGGATCTATCCCGGCATGGACCTGGTCGACCCCGCCATCGACTACGTCGGGCTGGCGCGGTCGCTCGGCGTCCGGGCCGAGCGGGTCGAAAAGCCCGCGAGCCTGCACGATGTGCTCGCCGCGTGCCTGGCGCATCCCGGGCCCGCGCTCGTGGACGTCGCGATCGATCGCGGCTTCAAGGCTATGTGATGGCAGCACGAGCCGCAGGCGAGGCGGGTCTATGAATGCTCGGGTCGAGCGGACCGGCGGCGAGTGGATCGTCGACGCGCTCCGCGCCGAGGGCGTGCGCCACGTCTTCGGGATCCCCGGCGTCCACAACCTGGCGATCTACGACGCGCTAATCCGCCAGACGGAGATCACCCACGTGCTGGCGCGCCACGAAGCGGGCGCCGCCTTCATGGCCGACGGCTACGCGCGCGCCTCGGGCGCCCCGGGGGTGGTCGTCGTCACCACGGGTCCGGGCGCGACGAACGCGCTGACGCCGCTCGTGGAGTCCTACGCCGGATCGATCCCAGTCGTCGTGGTGATGTCCGACGTCGCCTCGGCGCTGGTCGGCCGCGACGTCGGCGCGCTGCACGAGGTCCCGAATCAGATCGAGTGCTTCAGACCGGTGACGCGCTGGGCGGAGGCGGTCACCGAGGCGGCCGCGGTCCCGGCGACCGTGCACGCCGCGTTCGACCTGCTCCGAACCGGCCGCCCCGGCCCGGTTGCGATCTCGGTCCCGAACGACTTTCTGACGGCCCGCTTCCATGCCCAGCCGCGGAGCGGCGGTCACGGCCGGCGGCCGCCGTGTCACGTGGACGCGATCGGCGAGGCGGTGAAGCTCTTGGCCAGGGCGTCCCGGCCCCTTGTCATCGCGGGCGGCGGCGTGATCGCCGCCGAGGCCGAGGCCGAGCTCGCCCGGCTCGCGCGTCGGCTCGGCGCGCCGGTGATCACGACGGTCATGGGCAGGGGCGCGCTGGGCGAGCGCGACCCTCTGTGGCACGGCGTCCTGCCCAACAGCCGCGCCACCGAAGCCGTCATCAAGGCTGCCGACGTCATCCTCGCGGTCGGCTGCCGCTTCGCTCACCGGTCGACGCAGGGACTGCTGCTGAACCTCTCGTTCGACCCCGCGCAGACGCTGATCCATCTCGATCTCGATCCGACCGTGATCGGCCGGCTCTTCAAGCCCGAGCTGCCGATCGTGGGCGACGCGAAGGATGGGCTGACCCGGCTGATCGAGGGTCTCGGCACGGCAGCTGCGCGAACGGCCTGGGACCATCGCTGGCGCGAAGGCCTGCGACCCGCGGCGAGCGGGCGCTACACTCGCGAGGTCGCGCACCTGATCGACACCCTGAGGGCCGCGCTGCCCGACGACGCGATCGTCGTGAACGATCAGACCGGCATCAACTACTGGATGGAGTGGCGCTTCCCGGTGCTGATGCCGCGGACGTTCCTCTATCCCGTCGGCTCCGCCACCCTGGGCTACGGCGTGCCCGCGGCGATCGGCGCCAAGATCGCCCGGCCCGACCGGCCGGTGGTCGCCGTCGTCGGCGACGGCGGCTTCATGTACTCGGCGAACGAGCTGGCCACGGCTGTGAAATATGGCCTGCCGGTCGTGTTCCTGGTGATGAACGACGACCGCTACGGGGCGATCAAGTGGCTCCAGCAGACGATCTTCGAAGGGCGGTGGGGTGAGGCGGACCTGACGAATCCCGATTTCCCGGCGCTCGCCCGCGCCTTCGGGGCCCGCGGCGAGCGGCTGACCGGCGTGGACGCGCTCGGCGCCGCCCTCGAGACGGCGCTCGCCGCCGACGGGCCGACCGTCCTCGAGCTTCGGATGACGGTCGACCCGCCCTGGGAGCTCTAGGCGGGGTTACTTCCCGCCGTTCGCGCCGCAGACCGCCCGCGGGGCTGGGGACCCGCCGGCCGAGGCGCGACTACTTTCCATGGAAGAGGTTCAGCGCCGAGCCTTTCCTGAACCACTCGAGCTGAGACGTCGCGAACGAGTGCGAGAGCCGTAGGGTCTCGCTCGTCCCGTCCGCGTGCTTCACGATGCACTCGACCGGCTTGCCCGGCGCCATGTCACGCAGGCCGATCAGGCTGAGCCGGTCGTCCTCGCGGATCCTGTCGTAGTCCGCCGGGTTCTGGAATGTGAGTGCCAGGAGGCCCTGCTTCTTGAGGTTCGACTCGTGGATCCTCGCGAAGCTGCGCACGATGACCGCGGCGCCGCTCAGGAGACGCGGCGAGAGGGCCGCGTGCTCGCGGCTCGAGCCTTCGCCGTAGTTCGAGTCGCCGACGACGACCCACTTCACGCCCTTGGACTTGTAGTCGCGGGCGATCGCGGAGAAGGGCTGCCCGGTCTGGCCGGTGAGGACGTTCTTTCCCTTGCCGGCCTCGCCGGTGTAGGCGTTCGTCGCGCCCATGAACATGTTGTCGCTGAACTTGTCGAGGTGCCCGCGATAGCGGAGCCACGAGCCGGCGGGCGAGATGTGGTCGGTGGTGGTCTTGCCCTTGGCCTTCAGGAGCACGGGCATGTCCTTGAAGTCCTGGCCGTCCCACGGCGGCCACGGCTCCATCAGCTGGAGGCGCTCGCTCTTGGGATCGACCTTGAGGGTGATGCCGCTTCCGTCGGCGGGAGGCGTCACGTACGTCGGGCGCCCGCGGTCGAAGTTCCTCGGGGGCACTTCGGGCGCCGTCTTCGGCGGCGACAGCTTGAACGTCTTGCCGTCGACGCCGGTGAGCGAATCGGTGAGCGGATTGAACGACAGCTTTCCGGCCAGCGCCAGTGCAGTCACGATCTCCGGGCTGCCGATGAAGTTCATCGTGGTCGGCTGGCCGTCGTTGCGACGGGGGAAGTTGCGGTTGTATGAGGTCACGATCGTATTCGGCACCTCGGACGCTTCCTTGGACCGGCGCCACTGGCCGATGCAGGGACCGCAGGCGTTGGCCAGCACGACGCCGTTGATGTCCTTCAGCGACTGCATCTGGCCGTCGCGCTCGATCGTGGCGCGCACCTGCTCGGAGCCGGGCGTGACCAGGAACGGGACCGCCGCCTTCAAGCCGTGCACCTTCGCCTGCTCGGCGACGTCGGCGGCGCGGCTCATGTCCTCGTAGGACGAGTTGGTGCAGCTGCCGATGAGGGTCGTCGAGATCTTGTCGAGGAACGCGTTCTTCGGATCGGCGACCTCGGCGGCGAGCCGGCCGATGGGACGCGCGCGATCGGGCGAGTGAGGCCCGACGACGTACGGCTCGAGGGTCGACAGGTCGAGCTTTACTACGCGCTCGTAGTACTTCTCGGGGTTCGCCTCGACCTCCTTGTCGGGGGCCAGGAGCTGCGGGTAGCGCTCCGCAAAGGGCACCAGGTCGCCGCGCCCGGTCGCCTTCAGGTACGTCGCCATCTTCTCGTCGAACGGGAACATCGACGTGGTGGCGCCGAGCTCGGCGCCCATGTTGGTGATCGTGGCCTTGCCGGTCGCGCTGATGGTCCGCGCCCCCGGGCCGATGTACTCGACGATCGCGTTGGTTCCGCCAGCCACGGTCAGCTGCCCGGCGACGTAGAGGATCACGTCCTTGGGCGCCGTCCAGCCGCTCAGCCTGCCGGTGAGGTAGACGGCGATGTGGCGTGGATAGAGGACCTCCCAGGGGAGGCCCGCCATCACCTCGACGGCGTCGGCGCCGCCGACACCGACCGCGCACGCGCCGAGGCCCCCGGCGTTCGGCGTGTGGGAGTCGGTCCCGATGATCAGCTCGCCGGGGAAGGCGTACTGCTCGAGGACGACCTGGTGGATGATCCCCGCGCCCGGTCCCCAGAATCCCGCGCCGTACTTCGCCGCCGCCGACTTCAGGAAGTCGTACACCTCCTGGTTCTCGGCGAGCGAGTCGCGCAGATCGGCCTGGCCCTCCACGCGCGCCTGGATGAGGTGGTCGCAGTGGATCGACGTCGGCACCGCGACTCGCTGGCGCCGCGTCTGCATGAACTGGAGCATCGCGGTCTGTCCGAGCACGTCCTGCAGCACGACCCGGTCGGGACGCAGGAACAGATAGCTCTTGCCGGCCTCCATCTCCTGATGCTCGGGATCGTCGGCGTGTCCCAGCAGGACCTTGTCGGCCAGGGTCAGCGGCCGGCCGAGTCTCTTCCGGACGATCGCGAGATTCCGCTCCATCGTCTCGTAGACTTTCGCGGCCATGTCAGCGGTCGATTCGATCGTCACCATCTCCGATGTCCTCCGCCCAGAGGGTCGGTTGCGCTTGAATGAATTGTGCCATCAGCGCCTGGCACCTCGCATCCTGAAGAACCTCCACGGACACCCCGCGCGATCGCAGGAGCTCTTCCTCGCCGAGGAAGGTCCGGTTCTCGCCGACGACGACCCGCGGAATGCCGTAGAGGAGAATCGCGCCGCTGCACATGGCGCAGGGCGACAATGTCGTGTAGATGGTGCACTCGCGATAGACCTGCGCGGAGCGGCGACCGGCGTTTTCGAGGGCGTCCATCTCGCCGTGGAGCACGACGCTCCCGCGCTGCACCCGCCGATTGTGGCCGCGCCCGAGGATCCGACCGCGGTGCACGAGCACCGAGCCGATGGGAATCCCCCCCTCGGCCAGACCGCGCTCGGCCTCCTCGACTGCGGCTCGGAAGAACTCGTCCACGTTGCGCCCCGTCCTCGGGCCCCCGCCCGCGACCAGATTACTCTATCCGGGTGGCCCGCGGTCGGCCCGCCGTCGCCGCCGGCGGTGAGGGGCACGCACGCCTCGGGCGCGATGGCCAGGGTCAACCGAAGCGCCCGGGACCAGGCTCGACGTCCAGCGAGAGAGCCCCTCGAAGGACGCGCTGTCGCCATAGCGCTTGGTCAGCACCCTGAGGGCAACACCCGGCATCAGTGCGCTCGGGCGCTTCGTCGGTGTTGCCGGTCACGGCCCCTCGGCGACTCAGGAGAGGACAGTGCCGCGGGAGGAGTCGATGTGCTAAAGCGCTCGACGCGAGGGGGGGGTGAGTCCGCACTCGCAGATCTTGTTGAGCAGGGTCTTGTAGCTAACCTTGAGAATGCGCGAGGCCTCGGCGCGGTTCCATCGCACGCGTTCGAGCACCTCGGCCAGGGCCTTGCGCTCGGCTTCGCGCGCGCCGCGACGGGCGATATCCCTCAGGCTCTCGGTGACGACCGGCGAGGGGTGCGGGACGGGGGCGTGGCCGTTTGGACCACGAGCGGCAAGGGCCTCGACCGTCTGCTCACCGTCTGTCAGAACGACCAGGCGACGGATCACGTTCTCCAGCTCGCGGACGTTGCCCGACCACGAGTACTCCGTCAGCAGCGTCATCGTCTCGGGCGAGAGCTGTTTCGCTCGGCCATACTGCGCGTTGAATTTTGCCAGGAACCACGCCGCCAGCGTGGGAATCTCTTCCCGCCTCTCGCGGAGCGGCGGCACACGGATCTCCACCACGTTGAGCCGGTAGTAGAGATCCCCTCGGAACTCACCGCGGGCCATCGCCGCCTCCAAATTTTGGTTGGTCGCGGCGATCACGCGCGTATCGATGTCGATCAGCCCGTGGCCACCCAAGCGCGAGAACCGAAAGTCCTGCAGTACGTGAAGGAGCTTCGCCTGGAGCGCCAGAGGCAACTCGGCGATCTCGTCGAGGTAAATTGTTCCCCTGTTCGCGTACTCGAATTGCCCTGGCTTCCGCCGGTGCGCGCCAGTGAAGGCCCCCTTCTCATGGCCGAAGAGCTCGGACTCGAGCAGCCCCTGCGGAATCGCCGCGCAGTTGACCTTGACGAACGGCCCCTCGCGGCGCGCGGACGCGGCATGAACGGCGCGTGCGACGAGATCTTTGCCCACCCCACTCTCACCACGGATTAGAACCGTCGTGTCGGTGTCGGCAATGCTCTCAATGATGGAACCTATGGTCTGCATCCGCGGGTGGCCGTCAAAGAGCGGAAGCGGATCGATGCGGTCGCTGCCACCATCCTGCGCCAGCGCCCTATGCGCTGATCTCGGGTGCCCCGCGCTCACGAAAAACCCTCCAGATTTCAGGTGTTTCCGAAAATCCTTAACCGTTCGTTCCAGTAGGGCAGCAAAGTATGCCACTACATGAAAATCGCGTCACGTCGAAAATTTTTCCCCTTTGCCGGACGCTAAGTTTCCGCTTTCCCGCATGTTGCTGCAGGGGTGATTCGCCACTTTCCCCGGTGATAGGATATTCGGAAGGTACGCCAAGGAGGGAGCGGATGAAGCTCCTGTTGATCGAGGACGATGAACAGGTGGCGCAGGTGCTCTCAGACGCCTTCGGTGCCGATGGCCATGAGACCGCGATCAGGTATTCCGGAGAAGACGGACTCGCCTATCTGGCGCACGAGCGCCCCGATGCCGTCGTGCTTGACGTACGGTTACCTAGGCTGAACGGGGTCGCGGTGCTGCGGCACATCAGGTCGACGGACCCCGGGCTCCCGGTCATTATCATGACCGGCCTCGCGACCCCAGGTGAAAAGGCCGAAGTCCTGCGCCTCGGCGTCACCGAGATCATCGAGAAGCCCGAAGTCCTGAAGCACTTCAGCCAAGCGCTCGCCCGAATCGGGAGTCGCGGTCGACGTCAGGACCCGACGTAGAGCCGATTCCCGCCCTCTCGCTTGGCCTTCCCCATGAGCTCGAGGGCCTGTTGGAGCATCTCGTCGGCTCGAGTCGCTGTTCTCGGGTAGGTTGAGCCCCCCGCGCTCCAGCTGGCCGTTTCGAGGCGGCTCATCAGCCTCTGGAAGATTGCGGCCAGGTGGGTCGCCTCCGCATCGATCAGAAGGAGGCTCAGCCACCCCTGCGACCATAATGCGACGGCGTCGGTGCCGCGGAGGTGACGCGTGACGGCCGCCGCGACGGACCGCGGCGACGTTTCGGCGTCGCCGGCAGAGCCGGACTCGACGGAGCAGCACACGACGGAGACGCTATATCGTAATCGCCGGGCCTTCTGGAGCTCGAAGTCGACCAGGAGTCTGAACAGAGGCTCGTCGACCAGCCATCCGGCACCTACAGAGAGCGGTCTGAGGCCACACGATTTACTCACGATAGGGCCTTGCAAGCACGCCTTTAGTAGCAAGTGATACGCCACCACCACACGAATCGATCAACTGTTCCGGAAATTGAAGCTTTACAAGTCTCCATTGTCGCGTATCAGCTCTGGGTACTATGAAAACTGTTGCAGAGAACTGTGCAGCGTTTGACGTGAAGTGCGCATCGTCTTTAATCATTTGGGCAGCCTCCGATCCCCTCATTCGCCTCATCACGATCCGCTCCCTGATGTTTAAGCGCGCGTAGCGCGATCAGCGCGAGGTCGTTGTAGCTCCCGAGCGGCGTTTGTAAGTAACATCGGCGGCGGCGACTCGTCCCGGCAAACGGCCAGCCCCGTCGTGATCGACAAGCGCGCCTGGTTCACTCCGGTATGGATCGAGACCGGCAGGTGCCGGCGGGCTCAGGGGCGAAGGACAAACTGGTGGGTGCGGGAGGCCGCTTTCGAAGACGATCCAGGCGTTCCGGCACCGCACGTGTTTGCTTGCGGCCAGCGGCGTCGCTTCCACTCCGTGATCGCGGCGTGGTCGCGCTCGCGCGCTGAGCGTATCGGGCGATAGAGGACTACCCGAGGAGGTATTGGACGTGGCCCAGATGGTGTCGCTCGCGCGTGAGCCCGCTTGATGAGCGTGGCGAGCCCCCGAGCTCGCGGGCCCAGCGTAAAATCCGCTCACGTTCTCCAGCTGTTGGGTGTGCAAAGACTTGCACACAGGATCACTTCACGCTTGACTTCCTGAGACAACCTTCGTTACGTTCAGCACGGAGACTGATGATGTTGCAGTTACAATTCGCCGTCGCTGTGACACAGTGTCGGATGTGGTTCGGATGAAGATGCGTTGGCCGTTCGTGGTGGGTCTTCTCCTCTGCCTCCAGTTCGTGCTGGATCCGATGGCCTTCGCGAGTCCGCCGGACCCAAGTTGGCTCAGCGGCTTTTGGGACGACGCGGACTTCGACGATGTCATCCTGCACCTCACCGGATGTTGCCCAGCTCTATCGTCTCTTCAATCAGACCCAAATGCGACGGCATTTGCCATTTTCGTCGGTGTTGTCCCAGATAGCCACCGACGCCCTAGTCCGGACCCCGCTTCGTTTTCGTACGATACCCGCGCACCTCCGAAGCTGTTCCACTGACCTGGTCGCGGCTCGCCGCCGCGGCTGACTGACAGAAGCGCATCCGCAGTTCGGGGGGATCCCCGCGGGCATACCGCGTGCGGACAATTCGCCTCGTGCTGCGGCCCAAGGCAACGCCCGATGACGAGCTCTAACACACTCGTCGGATCGCCTGGGGATGATCGTCTCGAGCACATGCGCTAGAAACCGCCATCGGAGAAAGGTCAGAGGGGGTAGGTGTACCCGATCCATTGGGTTCAGACGCGCTCGAAGTCGGTGCCAGTATACCGACTCAAACGGGAGCCTCTCGCGAACCGTCACCCCTCGCTCGCTCGATGGGTTGAGAAGGCGATTGATATTTCCTGGTGCGCCGCTCTAAGTGCTGTGGCAGCGAACACGACTCTCGGAACCACGACCTCGGTCAGTCGCTTCGGTCTGGTGAACTAGGCCATGCGAAAGGAAGAACTACCGAGCCTAACCGGAATCCGGTTTTACGCGGCCGTCCCCGTCTATTTGTCTCACGTTGCCATAATTCCGGGGGTGATGGCGTTGAGCGGAAGTAATCTGTTTTTCAATTCGGGCGACGTCGGCGTATCTTTCTTCTTCGTACTAAGCGGATTCATCCTGACTTACAACTACGCAGACGTCTTCCGGGGTGGCGTTTCCGCGGCCAAATACGGGCAGTTTGTCTGGGATCGGCTAACGAAGATCTATCCTGTACACGCCCTGACGCTTCTGATGGTGTTGCCCATCGCGGTGTTCAGTCCCCAGAAACCCCTCGACTGGCGGGCTGTGCCCTTCCATCTCACGCTGCTGCAATGCCTCTGGCCCGCCTCGGCACCAGCATTCTGGGAATATTTGAACGTCCCGTCGTGGAGCATCAGCTGTGAGGGATTCTTCTACCTTCTCACGCCGACGGCGGTGTTCTTCGCGCTCGGCCACAGGCGTCGCTGGGTACCGATGATTGTGGTTATAGGCTATGCGTGCGGCCTAGGATTGTTCCTCTGGCACGGCCAATCCGACAACGCTCATCTCTACTTCGTCGCCCGGTTCGCTCCCTCGAGGTTTGTGGAGTTTCTCGTTGGTGTCTTCGTGGCCCGCGGCTTCCTGACGTCGTCAAGGCAACAACTCGAGGGGCTTTCGAGCCGGGCGCAGGCGACGGGCATTGCGTTGATCATTGCTGGTGTCGTGTATAGGCAGTACGCGGCTTGGCCGTTGTGGGGAGGACTGCTTTACGTGCCCGGTTCAGTTCTCCTCATCCTCGGTCTGGCGGATGGACGCGGTTTTTTCGCGACTCATCTGCGTCGGCCGTGGCTCAACCGGCTGGGGATGGCCAGCTTTTCTCTCTATTTGATCCATTTCCCGCTTCTCCGGGCCATGAAAGGTTTCTTCCTTCACTTGGGATGGAGAGTGCACTCGTGGCCCGCCCTTTGGGCGGTGGTGATCGCGATGTTCATCGTCGTCCAGACCGCTGCATTGGTCACCTTTTATTGGTACGAGCTCCCATTGCAAAAACGTCTCAGGGGTCTGCTCGTCCAGCGTCGTGAGGTCGGACGCGCCGCGCTTCAACCGCCTTCCCGTGCAGCGGAACATGCGATGCGCCGACATTTATGGCTTGTCGCCCGTGACAAGCCAGAGCTCGCACGCGCTCTCCGGGCCGAGTTCGCAACCGAACCCGAGGTCGAGGTGTTGATGGACCGGCGCCTCTTCGAGCGTCGGCAGAGTCCGGCCAGCGTAGTGCCCGATCGCCGAGGGGCGGATCGCCGAGTCCGGCCTGAAGCCGACGTTGCGCTAAAGCTCGCGTCGCACGCGCTCGTAACTCTTCCGTAAGCAGTCTCCGTCGTCGCCGCCTTCCTCCTCGTCGCGCCTTCGTCGTCCTCCTGTCGCCGCATCCCTGATCGCGGGGCCACAGTGGTGCCAAGCACCGTCGTTTCAGGGTCTCGGCGTTGAACGGAGGCCCTTGATCACCGTGAATCGTCGGCAACATTCAGTGGAGCCACGCTGCGTCAACGTCTCCGTCGGCCACTTCCTTACGCTCGGTTTTCAGGTTTCCCTCTATGGCCGGAGGTATCAAGCAGCTCGCATTTTTACGAGGTCAACAGGACCTGGTTGTCGCTCTGAAATGAGTTCCAGCAGGGTGCTCAGAAACTTGATGCCAGGTATGGGGCGAGGATGAGAGTTCGACCTACAATACGCATGAGGACGCCCACGGAGGCGCGCACGCACCGTGACGATCGGGACAGCGGAGACGCGATATGGAGCTACTCGTCAATTAGTCCGTCCGCCGGCGATTCGCCGAGCGGGCCGAGGGGTTAGAGTGCTCGGCGGGATAGGTCACGGGGGGCCTGAGCGGTGGAGCGTCCAGCGGTCAGGTTAGTCTTACGACTCCTGCAGGGCGAGGCTCTCGACGCGGTTTAGCGCAAGAGCAATCGCCCGCCCATTAGCTGGAGAGGGGTCTTTTTCGGGCAGGGGAGGCGGGAACTGAAGACGCGGAGTGATCCGGGGAACGGGAAGAGCGGCGAACTGATGATGCGGTCAGAGCTCTAGCCGAAGACCTCCTCGAAAGAGGAGGTTCACGGACGAGCGGAAGAAGCACAAGCGGTGAGGGCGTTGGTTAGCCCGGCATTGGCGAGCGGTACCCGCTCACCATAACCCGCGGTCTCTCGGGTGGCCAGTTCACTGCTCCGCTGATGAGATGAGACTCGTGTTTGTCATGGTCGCAAAACGGTCATCGTCGCGTTTGTCAGTCACTTCCGCAGGACGACGACGGAGTATGTTTTCGGCATGAACAGGCGGGGCTCGCCGGTGCCGTCTGCGGGCACGACCCAGGTGTTGGTCACGGCCGTGGCCTCTTCGGGCAACGAGTACAGCACCTGGCGATCGTCCAGCCACTCTACCTGATCGTCAACGCTCCGCTCCTCGGAGAGCGGCCAGTCCTCGAGAGTCGTGAGCTCCAGCACCGACAGGCGCCACGTTACCGGACCGACCCCTCCGCCCTCACGCTTCTTGAAGGCGAGTCGGGTGTTGTCAGGTGACAGCGAGGGGCACTCGACGTTCTCGCGGAGGACGCGGACCTCACGAGCCGTCAGGTTCCCCTCGATGAGATAGGTCCGTCCTCCGGTCCGGAGCGTGGCGTAGAAGCGCTGGCTATCGCGCGCAAAGGTCACACCCCAGATGTTGAAGTCAACCTCGCGAAAGACCTTGCCGTTGCGCCATACCGTGAACTTCTCGACGTCGTCGCTCAGTAAGTCGCCGCTCTTGAGGTCCACCACGGTCGTCAGCGTCGAAAAACTAGCGCTAGTATAAGAATGGCCGCTGCGGAACACGGTGATCGCCGCGACGCGGCCGTCTGGAGAGACACGAACACGGCTGGGGAGGCCACTCGCCCTGAGTGTGTGGCGCGTCCGGAACTCAGCATCGAAGAGAATCGCGCGATACATCGGGTATGGGAATCCCGGATCCGCAGCGAGGCAGACGCCAGCGCCGGCGGCCACCATGTGAAGCCGATTACAACGCAGCGTCGTGATCGTCAGCGGTCCGTAGAGCGCATCGAGAGGCGCGACGGCGAGGGAGCCGTATGTGCTTCCCAGCGCCGTGCTTCGGAACGCGAGGTAGGCGGCTTCGCGACCGGCCGCCGAGGGGGCCTCCTCGGCCTTGGTTGCTCGCGGCGCGGTCTCCGGACGCGCCACCGGTTCTAGGCGTGTCCGTCCGCTGCCGGACGGAGGCTTGCGCTCACGATCGTCGGGTGTCCGCGCGGCGTCACTCCCGGCAGTGCTTTCCGACGCGTGTTGCACGAGCGACGGTTTCGGGGGGGCGAGGATCGTAAGGTCGGCGGGTCCCCCGCGACGAGCGGAGTGCACGACGTAGACCGTCGCCACCGTTGCGGAAAGCGTGCAGAGTACGATGAAGCCGCCAACCCGGAGGCGGGAGAGCTGCATCTCAGACCATCTCCGACGCCGGTTCGCGTGACCGTCGCGAAAGCCCGAGGGCGGCCAAGGGAATCACGGTACCCAGAGCGACCACAAAGAACACGACCGTCCACTCCGGTCCCTGCCAACTCCAGAGAGCGCCGAAGAGCACCGCAGCGACGAACCGCGCGACCGCAACGGCGGTCGTCAGGAGCGCGAACCCGCTCGTGCGGAGGTGCCCTGGCACCACCTCACTCGCCAACGCCATCAGCACGCCGTCAGTGGCCGCGTAGTATGCGCCGAACAGCACTACACCGCAGATCAGTGCGCCCGCGCCTGGAGCCGCGACGAGGAGGGTGCCATAGAGCCCCAGCAGAAGGACGTAACCAGCGATAAACACCCGCCCGCGTCCCGCCCGGTCGGCGAGACGACCAACGGGCACGCTGAGCAGGAGGTAAACCGCAGCCGTCCCGACGTAGAGCAGCGGGAAGAACATCGGGTCAATGTGGGCTCGTCGCTGGAACGTCAAGTAGACAAAGGAGTCGCTGACCGTGGCCAGACTCAGGACCGTGCCAACGAACGCGAGCGTACGAAAGCGGGGGACGCGGAGGAGGCGGAGAGCCGCCCTCAGCGAAACGGCCGAGCCAGTTGTGATCCTGTCCAGCGCCCCTCCCCGGTTCTCGACGAAGACAACAAGCACACCAAGGCCTATCACCGCGGCACAGAAGCTCACGACGAAGACCGCGTCGAATGCGCCTGGCGCAAAGCCCAGCACGCAAAATGCGAGCACCGGGCCCAGACACGCGCCCGCTGTGTCGAACGCCCGATGCAACCCGAACGCCTCTGCCAGATTTGCGCGCGCAGCACTGAGCGAGATGAGGGCATCACGAGGCGCCGTACGGATGCCCTTGCCCAACCGATCCAGGAATAGAATGCCCATCGCCCAGAGCCACGCGTTCGCCGCTGCCAATAGCGCGAGCTTGCACCCCACCGACAGCGAATAGCCGATGGCGGCGACGCTCTTGTGATTTTGCAACCGGTCGGCGATGAGGCCTCCGGCCAGACGTAGAATAGCTGTCACGCCGTGATAGAGACCGTCGAATAGGCCGAACTGTAACGGGCTGAAGCGAAGCTCGAAGGTCAGATAGATCGGGAGAATGGCGTTCACCATCTCCGAGGAGACGTCGGTGAATAGACTGGTAAGACCTAAGAACACAACATTGCTACTGACCCGCATCGATAGCGCGCGCCGCCCCGCTGCGACTTGCGAGTCGGCAGGGGTCAGAAACGAATCGCGGACCGAGGGATACACGGGCCTCTGGATCAGTCGGCGTCGCTACAGCCGACCTTACCCTGCCTTAAGCCGTTGAGCCTTCTGGGCGGAGATGTACGACAGCCAATTGCGATAGAGACGTCTCGCCGCTGAGCGCCACGTGTTCGACACTTTTCCTGCCGCCTGGGCGGTTGGGAAATCTGCGAGCAGCTCTTCGCGGCGATCCGACAGTGCACGCTCTCGCAGGGCGGCCAATGCAGTGACGGTGTCCTTGTCGAAGTAGCCCTGCGGTAATGGCGGGTAGGTATCTCGCTCCCCCCTG
>Ga0209058_1000028_pt1 | contig 102875 bp, 102 predicted proteins | sample GraSoiAngelo_147_FD_185904 | JGI IMG/M metagenome (GOLD analysis project Ga0209058, IMG submission 185904) | Grasslands soil microbial communities from the Angelo Coastal Reserve, California, USA - 14_1009_05_40cm (SPAdes) (version 2) | ecosystem: Environmental > Terrestrial > Soil >... | reverse complement strand
AACCTTATTAGGCCCGGGGGCGCTGCGACTCGTCGGCACGCTGCTGATGGTCGCGGGCCTGCTCGAGGTTCTGCAGTGTTTCCGGCGCGCTCGGCAAGACGTCCTGCGGTCGGCCTATGCGAGCGCTTCCGAACCAACGGCTGTAAATCTGGACGATCTCACCCGAGCGGTAGAGGCTCGACAGGACGCGGTTGACGGCGAGCCTGAACGGCGCGTCGCCGCGCCGCAGCATGAAGCCGTAGGGCTCATAGGACAGATACTGCTCGGCGATCGCGAACTGCCCGGGATCGGTGGCGGTCGCCGCGAGGCCGATCAGGATCACGCGGTCGGAGGCGTAGGCATCGATGCTTCCGCTCTCGAGCGCGGCCAGGCCCCCGCGATGGTCCGCGATCGTCACGATCTGCGCCGTGACGGACGTCTTCTGGAGCACAGACTTCAGGGCGCCTTCGGTGGTCGTGCCGGGAATGACACCGATCTTCTTGCCCCCGAGATCCTGGAGGTTCACGAAGTTGCTGCTCAGCTTCACGAGCAGGCTGCCCCCGTCGACGAAGATCATGTGGCTGAAGTCGACCTGCTCCTGGCGGCTGAGCGAGCTCGTCGTCGAGCCGCACTCGAGGTCGACCGTCCCGTTCACGACGGCGGGAATCCGGGTGTCGACCGTCACGGCCACCCACTTGACGTCGAGCTTCGGCAGCTTGAGCTGCTGCTGAATGCCGGTGACGATCCGCTGACAGAGGTCGATCGAATAGCCGGTGGGCTTGCCGTCGTCGCTGCGGAAGGAGAACGGGAGAGACTGCTCCCGGTAGCCGATCGTGATGGTCCCGCTGTCCCTGATTTTCTTGAGCGTGCCCTGAAGATCCTGGGCCACGGCCGGAGCCGGGACGAGCCACGCCAGCACGATCGCCACCGCCACGCCCCGGAGTGCGCTCATGGTCCCACCTCGACTGGCTGCATGATCTTCGCGATCAGTTCGCCGTGCAGCTGCCGAACACGAGGAAGCCGCCGCTGCGCACGATGACGGCGCTCGACATGGCGCCCGACTCCTGGGCCACGGCCATCGTCCAGCCGCCGCCCAGCTCGGTTCCGCCGATCAGGAGTCGCCCGCCGTCTCTATTGACCCAGGCGATCTTGATCGTCCGCCCGGTCGCGGCGCCGCTGATGAGACGTTTCTCGACGTCGACGTTGAGAACTGGAGGCAGGTTGACGGTTTGAGAAGTCCCGCGAACGCAGACGTTCGGGTCACTACAGATCATCGTGGTCTCGATCGAGCACTGCATCGGCTTCGAGCCATCGTACGGTGGCGCCGCGCCGGCGACGGCGGCGGCCGCCGCCAGGAGCAATAGGGCAGCCAATCCGATCCGCAAAATGGTCATGGCGGGCGAACGATACCGCCGAGCGTGCAGTTCTGGCTATGCGACCTTGGTCGCAGCGCGCTACCAGACGCGAAGCCCAGGCGACGTCAGCGGCGTCGTGGTGGCGAGCCGGATCAGGGTCGGTCCGTACGCGATCGCGACCAGGATGAACGCCAGCGCGAGCCACGGCCGCCAGCGGTCCACGAACGCGGGCGCGTGGTCGGGCCCGGAGACCGCCTCCGCGAATTCGAGCGCCGGCTGCGGCGCCCGCCGCGAGACGGTCGCCGTGAGCGCCATGTTGAGGAAGTAGAGCACGGCGCTGGCGAAGAGAATCGCGCCGCCGATGCCGACCAGCGGCAGCAGGCTCTTCCACTGCGGCTGCATGTACGAGACGTGGCCGATGTCGGTCCGGCGCGGCATGCCGCGCAGCCCGAGCTCGTGGAGCGTCGGCGAGAAGAGCAGCATGCCGCCGAACCAGAGCCACACCTGGACGAGCGCGACCCCGCGGCTCCAGAGCGCGCGTCCGGCGAGGTGCGGCACCAGCCAGTAGGTGATCCCCATGAACGTCAGCGCGACGGCCGTGCCGACCGTGAGGTGCAGGTGGCCCACGATGTACGCCGTGTTGTGCACGACCATGTTCACGTTGAAGGACGCGTTGATCAGGCCGCCGACCCCGCCGAAGGCGAAGAGCACCATGGCGAGCACCTGCGCGGCCACGGATGGATCGGTCCACGGAAGCTTCCCGAACCAGCTGATCCATCCCCGGGCGCCGCGCGCCCGGCCCGCGGTCTCGAGCGAGGCGGTGACGTTGAAGAACGTGAGCAGGCTCGGAAAGAAGACGGCGAAGGTCAGGAGCGCGTGCAGGAGCTTCCAGCCCTGGTGGATGCCTGGATCCGTGTACTGGTGATGGATGCCGATCGGCGTGGAGAGGATCAGGAACAGTATGAACGAGGTGCGCGCCATCGGATCGCTGAAGAGCTTGCCGCCGGCCTGGCGCGGCACGAGCGTGTACCACGAGATGTACGCGGGCAGGAGCCAGAAGTAGACGATCGGGTGGCCGGTGAACCAGAAGAGCGTCCGCGCAAGCAGCGCGTCGGTTCCGCCGACGAGCCCGAGCGACCACGGGATGAGAAGCACGAGCATCTCGGCCGCGAGACCGAGCGAGGCGATCGTCCACATCGCGAACGTGACGAGCGACATGAAGGCCGCGAGCGGCGTCCGCCGGTCCGGATTCCGCGCGCGCCACGCGCGCCAGGTGAGGACGAGATTCAGGGTGACCAGCCACGTGCCGACGACGACCAGGGTGAGGCCGATGTAGAAGGCCCAGTGCGCCTTGAGCGGGGGATAGAACGTGAACATGACCGTCGCGGCGTTGCCGACCAGCGGAATCCCCGCCAGCACGAGCCCGGCCACCATCACCCAGAAGGTCACCCAGCCCAGGCGCGCGCTCGCCAGCGGCGCCTGGAGCGACCGGCTCAGGATGAAGGGCACGAAGCCGCAGATGAAGAACGTGGTGAACACGAGCGCATTCAGCACGCCGTGGATCGACACGCTGTGGTAGTGCGAGCGGATCGCAGGCGCCAGCGAGGGATAGATCTCGACGCCGGCGTACTCCAGGGCCTGGAAGAGGCCGGTGACCACCCCGCCGAACAGCGCGACGAGCGCGACGGCGACGTTCGCGGCGGCGAGCCGCTGCTCGACGCGCGTCATCGCCGCGCCTCGACGATGATCTTGCCGGCCATCGTGTGGTGCGCGATGCCGCAGTACTCGTGGCAGATGATCGGGTACTCGCCCGGCGTGTCGAAGCGCGCCTGGGCGTGAGAGATCTGCCCCGGCAGCAGCATCACGTTGACGTTGTGGCGCGGAACGAACAGACCGTGGACCAGGTCCTTGCTGGTCGCCCAGAAGTGGACCGTGGAGCCGGCCGGCACGCGAACCTCGTTCGGCACGAACGCCCAGATCTGGCCCGTCATCCGAACCTCGTATTGCCCCGGCGCGATCTCGGCGACGCCGGGCTCCTTGAAGAGCGCGTGCTCGGCGACCTTCGTCGGGTCGATCCGGCCTCGATCGCCGGCGACGTTGATGCCGGCGCCGAACGCGGTCACCGCGAGCGCGGCGAGCATGCCGACCGGCAGGGCGATGCTCGGCAGGATCCAGGCGAGCTCCCAGAGGTAGACGGTCGAAGGGCGGTCCGTCGCCACGGATCAGCTCCGCCAGATGCGCAGATAGGTGTTGAGCCAGAACGCCGCCAGGACGACGAGGTAGATCATGATGAGGAGGAGCGCGCCCCGCGGCCGGGGTTCGTCGTCGCTCTGGTTCTCGTTCACCATCGCTCTCCTTCCGGGTTGATGCTCCGTCAGCGCGATCGCAGTCGGACGCTACACCAGGCCGAGCCCGCTCGCCACTCGACCAAGATCTTATATCTCAGCATCGGATTTCGAGCTCCGGCCCGGGCCGTCGCGATCTTCCAGGGACAGCGCCACGAGGCGCGCGACCGTGATCGCAATGTAGAGCTGACCGCCGATGGCCTCCATCGACGCGAGCGTTCCGGCGAGCGCCGTCACGGGCGTCACGTCACCGTAGCCGAGCGTCGCGAGGGTGACGAACGAGAAATACCGGTAGCGGATCGGGTCCAAGGTCATCCAGGCAGAGTCCGCGGGAAAGCGGAACGAGCCGGGGATCACGCCGTCGAGCGTCTCGTACACGCTCGCGCACCCGAGCCCGATCAGGACGTACACGCAGATCGCGCCGGCGATACGGTCACCGACCGGCCGTTGCGGACGCATCACCGAGCGGTACACGAGCCAGACGACGGTGCCGGCGAAGACGGCGACGACCGCGCTGGCGATCAAGGGCAGGTGCCTGAACCATACGATGTAGTCCGCGGCGCTCACGACGATCACGGATGCGGCCAGGGCGATGGGGACGAGCCGGCGCTGTCCGGGCGCCCGCAGCTCGATGACCGCGATGCCGAGGGTCAGCGCGAGGAGGAAGAATTCGATCAGCCGCCCTGCGCCGCCTCGCGGCGAAACCGCCGTTCCGACGATCAACACGAGCAGCGCCAGCAGGAGCAGGCGGAAGCGGCCGGGTCCGAACACGGTGCGCCCAGGGGTGGCCCTCATGAGGCTCACGTCTCACCCCCGACTTCCGTCGTAGCGCTGGGAGACCGGCACCTTCACGGGCCAGCCTGCGTGGAGCTTCGCGTCGACCGTGGTGCCGTTCGCCACCGCCATCTGGGCCGCGTTCCACGTGCCGCCGCCGCGCGCCAGCACCTCGGCGACTGTTTCTCCGGCGCCGGCCGGACGAATACGCAGCCGGCTCTCGGCGAGCCGCTCGCGGTCCGCCGGACGCAGCGGCCGGAAGGTGCCTCCCGCCTGCTCGAGGGTCGCGCCGTAGCGTCCCCAGTCGCGGACGCGCGCGACGGCCGTCACGCGGAAGACGCGCTGGCGATGGGCGATCCACGTGAGCACTGCCCGCTGTCCGGAGCGCGTGTCGGCCACCAGCCGGGCGGCCGGAAGCGACGCGACGCGCACGCGCTGGAGCTGCTTCAGCTGAGCCTCGGAGAGCCCGTCGGATCGAGCGGCGGCCACCGGGTCGTCGCCCTCGTCGGACAGGCTCAGGACGACGGCGGCGTCGCCGTCGGGCGCGACCGCGCCGGCCGCCTCCGCGGTGTTGATCGTCTTCCACTTCGCCGGCATCTCGAGCGCGACGTCGAACACGGGGTGCACGAACAGCGGCCCGAGGAACACGCCGGACGCCGGATTGTCACCCACCACGAGGCCCTCGAGCTTCTGGAGAAACGTGCCGCGGGTTCCGGCGATCGGCGTGGCAGTCACGCGCGTCTGCGAGCGCGCGGTCTTGCGAACGTTCCCCACACGCTCGGGCGTGGCGGGGTGAGTCGCGAAGAACCCGGGACGGTTCGGGTCGTGCCCGGCCAGCGCCTCCTCACGCTCGAGGGTGTGAAGGAAGGACGCCAGGGCCGCGGGGTCCCAGCCCGCGCCGGCCGCGAGGGCGATGCCGCGCTGATCGGCGTCGCGCTCCTGGTCACGGCTGTAGGACGCCAGGACCATCCCTGACGCCAGCTCGCCCGTCCCGCCGACGATCCCGCCGAGCGCGGGGCTGACCGCGCCGAGAATCCCCGCCGGGATCCCGAAGAGCAGCGCGAACGGCGTGGCGGCGCCGGCGCGGCGCGCCGCGTGCCGCTCCAGCACGTGAGCCATCTCGTGACCGATGACTCCGGCCAGCTCGTCCTCGCTGTTGCAGAGTGCGAGCAGCCCCCGCGTGACGTAGACGTAGCCGCCGGGCAGCGCGAAGGCGTTTGCCTCGACGTCGTCGGTCACGTTGAACCGCCACGCCACGTCGGTGCGCTTGGCGACCTGCGCCAGCCGGCCGGCGACCTGCCGAACGTAGCCGACGACCTTGGGATCCTCGATGAGGCCGACCGTCCGCTCGACCTCCTCGGCCGCCTCCGCCCCGAGCTTGCGCTCCTCGCTGGGCGAGATCGTCGCGCACCCGCTCGCGAGGACGGCGAGGGTCGCGACGAGCCCGCCGGTGAATTCCCGGCGCGTCAGTGCGGCTGGCAGCGTGTCGATGGCGGTTCCTCCGGGGCTGATGTCGTGCGTGCCGCGATCGCCTGGCATTTTACGGCAGGCCGCGAACGGCGGCGCAGGAAGATTCCCTCGCGGCGGCCGGAGGATGATATGGAGAAGCGATGGAAGAGCTGCACCAGCTCGAGACTGTCATCGCGCTCCTCGCCGCGGTGCTGGCGCTCGCCACCGCGGCGCGCCGGGTCCTGATCCCGTATCCGATCTTCCTCGTGCTCGGCGGGCTCGTCATCGGCCTCGTACCGCGCGTGCCGATCGTCCGGCTCGATCCCGATCTCGTCTTCCTGATCTTCCTGCCGCCGGTCCTCTGGTCGGCGGCGTACTTCACCTCGCTGCGCGACTTCCGGGCCAATCTTCGCCCGATCACCTTGCTCGCGGTGGGGCTGGTGCTGGCCACGACGGCCGTCGTGGCCGCGGTGGCGCGCTTCGTCATCCCCGGCCTGAGCTGGCCGGCGGCGATCGCGCTCGGGGCGATCGTCTCGCCGCCCGACGCCGTCGCGGCCAGCGCCATCGCGCGCCGCCTCGGCATCCCGTTCCGGATCGTTACCGTGCTCGAGGGCGAGAGCCTTATCAACGACGCCGCGGCCCTCGTGCTCTATCGCTCGGCGGTCGCGGCGGTCGTGACCGGCGCCTTCTCGCTCACGGACGCGCTCTGGCAGTTCGTCCTGACCTCGGCGGGTGGCGTGCTGATCGGGCTGATCGTCGGCGGCCTCGTCTGCTGGGCCCTGCGGCTCACCGAGGACAGCCTCACCGAGACCGCGATCACCTTGCTGGCCCCCTACGCCGCGTGGATCCTCGCCGAGCGCACGCACACGTCGGGCGTGCTCGCGTGCGTCGCGGGCGGCCTCTACATCCGCCAGTTCTTCAGCGCCGCGGTCGCCCCCGCCACGCGCATCCAGGCCAACGCCGTCTGGCGCCTGCTCATCTTCGTGCTGAACGGCGTCATCTTCGCGCTGATCGGGCTCCAGCTCGGGGCGATCCGCGAGGCAGGTCTGTCCGCCGATCTCAGGACCCTGGTGCGGCTGGGCGCCCTCATCAGTCTCGCCGCGATCGTGATCCGTCTGATCTGGGTACCGCTGGCGGTGGTGATCCCCCGCTACGTCAGCCGCGCGCTGCGCGCGCGCGATCCGATTCCGCCCTGGTCGTGGGTGATGCTGCTCTCGTGGATCGGGATGCGCGGCATCGTTTCGCTCGCCGCGGCCCTGGCCCTGCCCGTCACGACGGCGACGGGCGCGCCGTTTCCCTATCGCGACGAGATCATCCTGGTCACCTTCGCGGTGATCCTGGCGACGCTCGTCCTGCAGGGGCTCACGCTGACCCCACTGATCCGTTTCCTCGAGCTGGGCGAAGACCGCACGCTCGAGCTGGAGGAGGAGCGCGCCCGCGAGGAAGCGGCGCAGTCCGCGCTCGCGCGGCTCGACGAGCTGGCGGGCGGGCACTGGGCGAGGCGCGAGGACGTGGACCGCCTGCGGGCGGTCTACACGCAGCGCGTCCGGCGGGCGTCGCCGATCGAGATCGGCGCCGACGCCGGCGCCGCGCGGGCGCAGGCGGCCTTTCGTCGGCTCCGCCACGAGACCCTGTCCACCGAGCGCCGGGCGTTGATCGCGCTGCGAGACCAGGGCGCCATCAGCGACGAGGTGCTGCACCGGCTCGAGCAGGAGCTCGACGTCGAAGCGATGCGAATCGGCCTCGGCGAGACGCGTCTGAGCGACCGGCCCGGCGCCTGATCGGCCGAGACGGGCCGGCCGCGACGCGCGGATCGAAGCCCGGCTCAGATCTTCTCGCCGAGCTTCGCCCAGTCCTCGAGGAACTTCTTGAGGCCGATGTCGGTCAGCGGATGCTTCATGAGCTGCTCGAGCACCGCGAACGGGATCGTCACGACGTGGGCGCCGGCCTTCGCGGCGTCGATGACGTGGATCGGGTTGCGGATCGACGCGGCGAGCACCTGGGTCTTGAAGCCCTGGACGCGGTAGATCTCGCAGATGTCGCGGACGAGGTCCATGCCGACGTGGGCGATGTCGTCGAGACGGCCGAGGAAGGGGCTGATGTAGACCGCGCCCGCCTTCGCCGAGAGCAGTGCCTGGGTCGCGGAGAAGCAGAGCGTCTGGTTGACGCGGATGCCCTTGCCGGAGAGGTACTTCACGGCCTTGAGCCCGTCCTTGGTGAGCGGGCATTTCACGACGGCGTTGGGCGCGACCTGCGCCAGCTCCTCGCCCTCTTTCACCATGCCCTCGAAATCGGTGGCGACCACCTCGAGGCTCACGTCGCCGGGGACCACCGAGCAGATCTCTTCGACGAGCGGCCGGAAGGGGCGCTTCTCCTTGGCGATCAGCGACGGGTTGGTGGTCACGCCGTCGACCACGCCGAGCGCGACGCCTTCCTTGATCTCACCGAGGTTCGCCGTGTCGAGAAAGATCTTCATAATATCGCCCTCCCCCAAGTTAATAGGCGCGCCTCGGCCGGCGGGGCCCCAGCCCCGCGACGGCCTGCAGCGCTGCCACTAGTGCCGTTCGATCGTCACGCGCGTTCCCGAGCGCACATGCTTGAAGACGGTGGGGTCGCCCTGGAGCTTGCCCACGACGTTGACGGCGCTCGCGGCGCGGCACTCGTCGCCGCGGCTCGCGGGTGTCGGACCGAAGAAGATGCAGAACGCGTGGCCGGGAGGCCAGTAGGCGAGATCGCCCAGATCGACCACCTCGCGGGGCGCCTCGGGGCCGGCCGTCAGGCCGATGTCGAAGTAGATCTCGTCGCCCCACGTCTGGCCCTTCGCCTCGATGGGTAGCGCGTCCCAGATCGCGCCCGCCGTCCGCGACTCGTTGAGCCGCGCCTCGGCCGACACCGAGCCCGCCGTGATCCGGATCGCGCGAGCCATCGTCGTCAGCCTAGGCTCCGGCTCGGACGGGTGTCAAGGCCTCAACGCGACTGATCGCGCTGATACTCCGCGAGCGCCGCGTCGAGCGCAGCCCGATCGGCGACGGTCGACCACCCCTCGCCCTCGACCGCGAGCGAGCCGGCGCAGGCGGCCGCCGCCGCCGCCAGCCACGGGTCGCCGTCGCGCTGGTACTGGATCATGAAGGTTGCGGCGAAGACGTCGCCAGCGCCGGTGGGGTCGACCTCGTGCGCCCGCCGCGGGCGCACCTCGTATCGCTCGCCGTTGACGAACAGCAGGGCGCCGGCCCGGTCGGCGGTCAGGACGCCGACGGGCATGCGCTGGAACCACTCGACCACCGCCGCTTCCTGGCCCCGGATGTCCTCGCGGCTCAGGAACAAGGCCTGGACCGATTGCAACAGGCGCTCGGGCAGCCGCCAGGCGCGCGGGATCACGAGCCCGTCGGGCTTCACCTCTCGCACCCAGCCCTGCGCGGCCGCCCCCACGGCGCCGTCGGTGAAGAGCGTCGCGATCATCGGGTCGACCTCGTCGACCACCGGCGCCAGCAGACTCAGCGAGGCGTCGCGCCAGTCGTCGGGCACGTCGGCCGCCGTCAAGGGGCCCGCGACGGACCGGACGTGGGACACGCGCCCGGAGGGCTCCTGCCGATGCTCGAACCGGGTCGTGTCCGCGGCCGGAATGCCGACGACCTCGATCTTCGGCGGAATCGCCTCGAGGGGAAAATCGTCGCCGTGGCTCGTGAGGAGCCCGACCGAGAGGCCGAGCCGGTGGGCGGTGACGGCCGCGTAGAGCGCGGAGCCGCCTGGGCGCGTGACGTCGCCGAAGCGGTCGAGGGTGACGTGCCCGATGGCGACGAAGTCAGGCGCACTCACGCCAGGGCCGGAGCTCGCGCTCCTCGGCGAGGATCACACGCCGGCGCCCCACCGGGTCTTCACGGCTTCACGATCCACGGCGCCGTCGGCGGTGCGCGGCAGCGCGTCGGTGAACGCGACGGCGTGCGGGCGCTTGAAGCGCGCGATCTTCGAGCCCACGAAGTCGATGACCTGTTGGGCCGTGTACCGATCGGCCGGCCGCACCTCGACGACCGCTTTGATCGCCTCGCCCCACTTGACGTCGGGGATCCCGTAGACGCACGCGGCCGCGACGCCGTCCATCTGCACGATCACCGACTCGACCTCGGCCGGGTACACGTTCTCGCCGCCGGGCTTGATCAGCTCTTTCTCCGGCTTACGCCGGACGTAGTAGAGCCAGCCCTCGTCGTCGAAGCGTCCGACGTCGCCGGTGTGGTGCCAGCCGTTGCGCAGGGTGTAGCCGGTCACGTCCTGCTGGCCGAAGTAGCCCTGGAACACGACCGGCCCGCGCACCACGATCTCGCCCGGGGTGCCGGTCGGCACGTCGCGGTCGTACTCGTCGACGAGCCGCACGCGGCAGACGGGGAGCGGCCGGCCGGCGGCGCCCGGCCTGTCGCGCACGCGCTGGATGCTGACGAAGCCGGTGGTCTCGGACTGGCCGAACCCCGTCCAGAACTGCGCCTGCGTCTCGTCGTGCAGGCGCTGGATCGTCGGCGGCGCGTCCAGGCCGGAGACGTGCTTCAGGCTCGGCAGCTTGCTCGCGAGCTTCTGCGCGGCGTCCAGCAGGTTGACCAGCACGGGCGGGAAGTCGGACACGTGCGTGATGCGGTGCGCGTCGATCAGGCGCACGGCTTCCTCGGCGTCGTAACGGGCGACCAGCACGCTGGCCCCGCCCGCGTGCAAGTGCGCCACCAGGTTGCCGAGCGCGGTGATGTGGAACAGCGGCAGCGCCAGCAAGTAGCGGTCGACGGCCGTGAACCCGAGGCTCTGGATGAGGACGAGCGAGGCGGTGACGACGTTGGCGTGCGTGAGCACGGCGCCACGCGGGATCACGTCCACCGCCGCGGTGGAGATCACCGCGAACGGATCGTCGCCGGCGACGTCGGCCGCCGGCGGCGGCGCGCTGTCGCGATAGAGGCTCGACAGCGCCGTGAAGCCCGGCGCCGGCGGCGCCTGACCGAGCTGGTACCAGTGCGCGATCGCACGCTTCGTGCGCGGCCACTCCCCCACCACGGGCAGGGTCGACGCGTCCGCCACCATCATGACGGGCGCGGCGCGCTCGAGCACGCGCTCGACTTCTTGCGCGGTGAGCCGCCAGTTGATCGGATACGCGATGAGGCCCTGACGGGCGCACGCCCCGTACAGATCGACGTAGCCGACGTCGTTCTGGGCGAGGATGCAGACGCGATCGCCCTTGGCGAGTCCGAGCCCCGCCAGCCCGGCGGCGAGCCGGTCGGCGCGCTCCAGGAGCTGGCGGAAGGACCACTGCTGCGCCCCCTGGATCAGCGCAGGCGCGTCGCGGTGGAGCGATGCGCCGCGGAGGAGCAGGTCGTAGACCGTGAAGTCCCGGGCGTCCATCCGTCTACTGGCCGACGATGTCTGCCTTCATCGGGCCGAGCAGGCCGAGCAGCTCGCTCCTGTCCTTCGGATCGACCTTGTGCTTGTCGAGCGCCTTGGTCAGATTCTCGACGGTCGCGTTCCACTCGGCGTCGGTGATCTTCATCCCCTTGTGCGCGGTCTTCATGTCGCGGCCGAGGTACGAGCACGGCCCGCCGGTAGCGTCGCAGATCTGGTCCGTCAGATGCGATTTCAGCTTCTCGATCTCCGGCCCCTTCATGTCCTTGAACCGCGCGTTGACGCGGCTGTCGCCGGCCATGCTCGTGACGAAATCGCCGACGACGAGCGCGATCCCTTCGCGTCCGCCCAGGCGCTTGTAGAGCGTCGGCGGCGGATCGCCCGTCGTCGTCGCGCAGGCCACCAGATTCAGCGCAGCGACGGACAGCACGACCAGCAGTCCAATCCCACGTCGCAGACCCATCCAGGCCGCTCCTCTCAGGAGAGCCAGCGTTTGCGGCGCTTGTAGTGCTTGACGTCGCGGTACGACCTGCGGCTGCCGACCTCGGTGAGGCCGAGGTAGAACTCCTTGATGTCCGCGTTCTGCGTGAGCGTCGCCGCGGTGCCGTCGAGGACGATCCGTCCGTTCTCCATCACGTAGCCGTGCTCGGCGATGGTCAGCGCCAGGGTGGCGTTCTGCTCGACCAGCAGCACGGTGAGCTTCTCCTGCCGATTCAGCTGCTGCACGATCCCGAAGATCTCTTCCACCAGCATCGGCGCCAGCCCGAGCGAGGGCTCATCGAGCAGCATCACGTGCGGGTCCGCCATCAGCGCCCGGCCGATGACCAGCATCTGCTGCTCGCCCCCGGACAGGTAGCCCGCCTGGACCCCGCGCCGTTCCTTGAGGCGCGGGAAATAGCCGTAGACGCGCTCGATCCCGGCGGCGACCTTCTGCCGATCCGGCTGGATGTGCGCGCCGGCGATCAGGTTTTCCTCGGTGGTCAGGTGCTCGAAGACCCGCCGGCCTTCGAACACCTGCACGATGCCCTCGCGGACCACCGCGTGCGGGGCCAGGCGGTCGATCCGCCGGCCGTTGAACTCGATGGAGCCCTTCGTGACCTCGCCGCGCTCGGACCGCAGCAGGCCCGAGATCGCCTTCAGGGTCGTCGTCTTGCCGGCGCCGTTGGCGCCGAGCAACGTCGTGATCCCGCCCTCGCGGACGTTGAGCGACACGCCCTTGAGGACGAGGATCACGCCGTCGTAGATGACCTCGATGTTGTTGAGGCTGAGCATGTCGGTCGCCTACTTCTTCGTCCCGCTCTCTTTGATGTGCTTGGCCACCACGTCCTGATAGGCGGCGAACCAGTCGGTGACCTTCACGAACTTGCCGTCGTGCACCTGCCAGATCTGCACGAGCCCGCCGCCTTCGTGGTCGGTCGGGGTGACCTTGAGCGGCGGCACCAGCCCGCCCAGGGTGAAGCCCGAGATCTTCTCGAAGCCCTTCTTCGCGTCCTCACCGGTGATCTTGCCATCGGGTTTGGCCTTGAGCGCGTTGCGGATGGCCTCGACGTGCAGCGCCGCGATGAGCACGCCCCGGTTGTAGAACACGGTCGACGCCATCTCCTTGGGCGGCTCCTTGCCCTGCTTCTTGTACATCTCGCGGATCTCGTTCAGCACCGGATAGTCGCTGCCCACACCGGCGAACTGCATGACGTAGTAGCCTTCGGCGACCTGGAAGCCGCCGGCACCTTCGATATTGGCCTCACCGGCGCCCCACACGAACGAGACGAACTTCTTCAGCGGGTAGCCCACGCGCTTGAACTCCTTGATCGACACCTGGGGCGCGCCGCCGAACAGATGGCCGATCACGAAGTCGGCGCGGAAGCGCTGCGCGATGTCGAGGACCTGCGCGCCCATCTCGACGCCGGGGGGCGGGACCGCGAAGGTCTTGAGCTGGAACCCTTCCTTCGCCGCCAGATCCTCGAGCACCTCGATCGGCTCCCGGCCGGCCGGGTTGTCGTAGAAGATGAACGCGATCTTCTTGCCCTTGAGGTTGCCGCCGAGCTGCTTCTTGACGAAATCGACCGCCGCGGCCCCCTGCGACCAGTACGTAGCAGCGATCGGGAAGATGTAGGGATAGCGGATGCCGTCGGCGGCCGCGGCGCTGCCGAAGCCCGGCGAGGTGCCGGGGATCCGGTCTTCGGTGAGTTTCGCCGCGAGCGCGTAGATGTGCGGCGTGCCGTACACGGCCATGGTCACCGCGCCTTCCTTCTTGTGGCGCTCGTAGGACTCGACCGCCGGCGGGACCTTGTACTCGTGGTCGATCTCGAGAGCCTTGATCTTGTGGCCCTCGACGCCGCCCTTGGAATTCACCAGGGCGATGTAGTCGTGAAAGCCCGGACACAGGACCGTGCCGACGATCTGGGTCGGGCCGGTGCGGTCACACTGCAGACCGATGACGATCTCGCTCTTCGACTGGGCGTGAGACGGGCTGGCCGTCAGCAGGCTGCCCGCCGCGACCACCAGCGTCGTCGCAATAGCCAGGAACTGTCTCATGTGGACTCTCCTTGCTCGCGTACTCAGTACGCGAACGGCCAGACTCTAAAGTAGCTCCGGATGTTCCGCCATAGACGGTTCAGCCCCTCGGGCTCCACGATCAGGAAGAAGATGATGAGGGCACCGAACATCATCAGGCGGAGGTTGGGAATGAGGTTGAGCACGGTTTGCTGGCTGAAGAAGACCCCGCCGAAGGCCTCCATGACGTACCGGATGACGATCGGCAGCAGGGTCACGAAGATCGCGCCGAAGATCGAGCCCAGCACCGAGCCGAGCCCGCCGATGATGATCATCGCCAGATAGTCGATCGAGACGCCGATCTGGAACTGCTCATAGTTGGCGATGCCCAGGAAGTACGTGTAGAGCACCCCGGTCACCCCGGCGTAGAAGGACGAGATGGCGAAGGCCAGAAGCTTGTAGCGGAAGATGTTGATGCCGATGATCTCGGCGGCGATGTCCTGGTCGCGGATGGCGATGAAGGCGCGCCCGACCCGCGTGCGCATGAGGTTCAGCGTGCCGACGATCGCCAGGACGACGAAGACCAGGAGGAAGTAGTACATCTGCCGCTGGCTGCTCAGTACGATCGGGCCCAGCCGCGGGCGCGCGACCTCGATCGACGCCTGGACGCCGCCGCTGATGAAGGTCACGTGGTTGATCGTCCACTCGATGATGAGCTGGCCGGCCAGGGTCGCGATGGCCAGATAAAGCCCCTTGATGCGCAAGGACGGAATGCCGACGATGGCACCGATCAGCGCCGCCATGAGGCCGCCCGCGATCAGATTCACCGGCCACGGCGAGCCCAGGCGGTTGGCGAGGTTCGCCGCCGTGTAGGCGCCCACTGACATGAACGCCCCGTGGCCGATCGACACCTGCCCGGTGTAGCCGACCAGGATGTTGAGACCGAGCGCGCCGATGACGGCGATCCACACGAGGCTGGCGACCGACAGGTAGTACTCGTGCAGCGTGAGCGGGATGACGAGGAAGAAGACCACCGCCAGCACGCTCACGGTCCACTTTGCGATCGGCAGCGGATAGAGGCCCATATCCGCTTCGTACGTCGTCTTCAGGACTCCGCACTCGCGTTGAATCATCGTCGACTCCACGCGTCGAGCCCGCAGGGACGGGGCGGGGCGGGGGGCATCGGGACCACGCGGCACGCGTTCGCATTCCCCATATCGGCTGGGCTCCATCCCGGCGCACTCGACCCGTCGCTCGCACGGAGGGAACGGGTCCCGCTACCCCCCACCCCGCCCCGCCCCTGCGGGTTCCACTCATGACACGCGGGCGTCCAACGTGAGACGGATGCTGAGGGCGGGTTTATGCGCGGATATCGGGAGCTAGGCTCACAGAACGGAAGTGAGGGTGGGGGGAGGGGTGCTGGGACCCGTTCCCTCCAAGCGTGCGGCGGACGAGGCGCGCCCGGATGGAGCCCAGCCGCCCCGCGCCGCGCGAGCGCGCGCCGCGTGGTCCCAGCACCCCTCCCCCCACCCCGCCCCGCCGCCCCAAGCCAGATCTTCACGCGTCAGACCCGTTCAATGATGCGTTTGCCGAACATGCCGTATGGACGAACCATTAGCGCCAGGATCATGAGGACGTACGGCGCGAAGTCCTTCGTGCCGCCGCCGACGTAGGGATCGATGTAACCGGCGGCGATGTTCTCGACGACGCCGACGATCAAGCCGCCGAGGATCGCCCCGGGAATGGAGTCGAGGCCGCCGAGGATCACCACCGGAAAGACCTTGAAGCCGACGAGCGCGAGATTCACGTCGACGCCCAGGAGGTTGCCCCAGAGGATCCCGCCCAGGGCCGAGACGATGCCGGTCATGGCCCAGGCCACGCCGAAGTAGCGCTCGACGTCGATGCCCATGGCCATGGCGACCTGCTGGTTGTCGGCGACCGCCCGCATCGCGATGCCCTTGCGCGACTTCAAGAAGAACCAGCCGAACCCGGCCAGGAACGCCAGGCTCACCACGGCGCCGAGCACCTGGATGGGCGGGATGAAGAGCGGCCCCAGCACGAACGGCTCGTCGCGGATCGGCAGCGGCAGCGGCTTGCTCCCGGAGAAGATCGTGAAGGGCCCGACGCCGCGCAGGATCGACGCCAGCCCGATCGTGGCCATGACCACGGCGATCACGGGCCGGCCGATGAGCTTGCGCAGCATGACGCGCTCGAGGACGAAGCCGAACACGACGAGGCTCGCGATGGCGAGCGCGATGGACAGCCACAGGTTCACGCCCCAGACCATGAGGCCGCCGGCCGCCACGAAGCCGGCGATCATCACGAACTCACCCTGGGCGAAGTTGATGGCGTCGGTCGCCTTGTAGACGAGCACGAAGCCGAGCGCGATCAGCGAGTACATCAGGCCGATCAGGAGCCCGTTCGACATCAAGAGGCAGAAGAAGCCGAGGTCGTCAGACACGGGCCACCGCCGGGGCGTCGACGTCCTCGACGCTCACACGCGACTTCATGACGGCCTGACGACCGTCCTCGTAGGTGATGGTGGTCTCCAGCTCGACCGAGCGGCCGCCCGAGTAGAACGCGTCGACGACCGGCGCGTACTTCTCGGCCACGAAGCGCCGCCGGACTTTTCGCGTCCGCGTCATCTCGGCGTCGTCGGCCTCGAGGTCCTTGGTGAGCAGGAGGAAGCGCCGGATCCGTGTCGACTCCGGCAGGGTCTCGTTGCCCTTGCGGATCTCCTCGCGGATCAGGTCGCTCACCTCGGGCTTCAGGCTCAGATCGGCGTAGCTCGTGTAGGGAATCCCGCGCCGCTCGGCCCAGTTCCCGACCGTGTTCAGATCGATGGCGATCATCGCGCTGACGAAGGCGCGGTCGCTGCCGAAGGCCACCGCCTCGCGGATGAAGGGGCTGAACTTCAGCTTGTTCTCGATGAACTGCGGCGCGAAGGGCGTGCCGTCGCGCAGCGCGCCGACATCCTTGGCCCGATCGATGATGACCAGGTGTCCTCGCGGATCCACGAACCCCGCGTCGCCCGTCCGGAACCAGCCGTCGGGATCGATGACCTCGCGCGTGGCCTCCTCGTTCTTCAAGTAGCCCTTGAAGATGATGGGGCCGCGGACGAGCACCTCGCCGCGGTCGGCGATCTTGACCTCGATGCCCGGGCACGGCCGGCCGGCGGTCGTCGGATTCGCCTCGGCGCTCGGCTGCAGCGACACCAGGCCGGTGGTTTCCGTGGAGCCGTAGACCTGCTTCAGGTTGACGCCGATCGAGCGGAAGAACCGGAACGTGTCGGGGCCCAGCGGCGCGCCGCCCGTCAGCGCCCACTTCGCGCGGCGCAGGCCGAGCTGATCGCGGATCGGCGTGTAGACGAGCACGTTCCCGATCAGGCACGCCAGCCGCAAGGACAGCGGGATGGGCTTGCCGTCGGCGCGGAGGATCTCGGCGCGCTCGGCGGCACCGCGGAAGCGCTCGAAGATCCACCGCTTGACCGCGGGCGCGTCGGCGGCCTTCACCTGAACCGACGTCAGCATGTTCTCCCAGATGCGCGGGGGCGCCAGCACCGTGGTCGGGCCGAGCTCGCGCAGGTCGCGCTGGACCGTCTCGGGGCTCTCGGGACAGTTCGCGCAGAAACCCACCACGAGGCCGAGGAACAGCGTGTAGACTGCGTCGCCCGCCCACGCCATCGGCAAATAGGCGAGCGCGTCATCGTTCGGCCGCACGTCCTCGGCCTGCCGGAAGGCGTCGGCGATGGCGATCGCGTTCGCATGCGTCAGCATGACGCCCTTGGGATTGCCGGTGGTGCCGGAGGTGTAGCAGATGATCGCGACGTCCTCGGGCTTGCTCTTGTCGACTTCGGCTTCGAAGAAACCGGGATGCTTGGCCCCGAACTCCCGCCCCAGCCCCTGCACGGATTGATATGAGCGGAGCCAGTCGTGCTTGTAGTGGAGCATCCCGCGAGGGTCGTCGTACACGACGAGGCGGAGCGCCGGCAGCTCGGCGCGAAGCGCCATCACCTTGTCGACCTGCTCCTGGTCCTCGGCCACGATCACCGCGCACTCGGCGTGGTTCCAGACGAACGCGAGCTCCTTGGCGATCGAGTCCTGATAGACGGGCACCGGCACCCCGCCCAGGCACTGGGCAGCGACCTGGGCCCAGTAGAGCCGCGGCCGGTTGTCGCCGATGACCGACAGCCGCTCGCCGCGCTTGAAGCCGAGGGCGGCCAGGCCGAGCGCGAAGTCTCGCACCTCGTCGTGATACTGGCGCCACGTCCAGGTCTGCCAGATGCCGCGGTCCTTCTCCCGGATCGCCGGCCGGTCGTGGAGGTCGCGCGCGTTTCGCTGCAGCAGTCGTACAAGCGTGGTCTCAACCACGGGACCCTCCCGGCAAGTCGGTCTTCGTCTCTCCGAGGTACGCCTTGATCACGCGCGGATTGGCCCGTACCTCGTCGGGCGTGCCCTCGGCGATCTTCTGACCCATGTCCAGCACCGTCACGCGGTCGGAGATGTCCATGACCACGCCCATGTCGTGCTCGATCAGGATCACGGTGACGCCCCACTCCTGGTTGACGTCGAGGATAAAGCGCGCCATGTCCTCCTTCTCCTCGTGGTTGCATCCGCCCATCGGCTCGTCGAGGAGCAGGATCTTCGGATCGAGGGCGAGCGCGCGGCCGAGCTCGACGCGCTTCTGCAGGCCGTAGGCGAGCGAGCCGGTCGGCCGGCGGCGCAGGTCCTGGATTCTCAGGAAGTCGATGATGTCCTCGACGCGCTTTCGGTGCGCGACCTCTTCCTTCTGCGCGAGCCCCCAGTAGGCGAACGCGCTCAGCACCCCGGTCTTCATGTGCACGTGGCGGCCGAGCAGGAGGTTGTCGAGGACTGTCATGCCCCGGAAGAGGGCGATGTTCTGGAACGTGCGCGCGATGCCGAGCTCGGCGATCCGGCTCGGGGCGAGATCGGTGACGTCGCGGCCCTCGAGGACGATCCGGCCGCTGTCGGGATGGTAGAAGCCGCTGATCATGTTGAGGACCGTCGTCTTGCCGGCGCCGTTGGGCCCGATCACCGAGAGGATCTCGCCCTTCTGAGCCTCGAGGGAGACGCGCGTCACGGCCTGGACGCCGCCGAAGGCCTTGGACGCCTCACGGATCTCCAGAAGCGCGCTCATGAGAGCCACCGCTTTCGTCGTCGGTAGTGCTTCACGTCTCGATAGCTCTTCCGCTGGCCCACGCCCGTCAGGCCCAGGTAGAACTCCTTGATGTCCTCGTTTTGACTGATCGTCTTCGCGTCCCCGTCCAGCACGATCCGGCCATTCTCCATAACATAGCCATGTTGAGCAACTTGTAAAGCCATCGTCGCGTTCTGCTCCGCCAGGAGCACCGCCACCTGCTCCTCCCGGTTGAGCCGCGCGACGATCTCGTAGATCTCCGCGACGAGCTTCGGCGCCAGGCCCATCGACGGCTCGTCCAGGAGCATCAGGGTCGGCTGCGCCATGAGCGCGCGGCCGATGGCCACCATCTGCTGCTCGCCGCCCGAGACGTAGCCGGCCTTGAAGCCGCGCCGTTCGGTGAGCCGCGGAAAATAGTGATAGACGAGGTCGAGGTCTCGTCGCGTCGCCTGGCCGTTGCGCCGCGTGTAGGCGCCGGCCAGGAGATTTTCCTCGACCGTCAGGTGCTCGAACACGTGCCGGCCCTCCATGACCTGCACGACGCCGTGCTTGACCACCGCCGAGGGATCGTGCCGGTGGATCGCCTGGCCGTGCAGCTCGATCGAGCCCTTCGTCACCTCGCCGCGCTCGGTGCGCAGGAGGCCGGAGATCGCCTTGAGCGTCGTCGACTTGCCGGCGCCGTTGGCGCCGAGGAGGGCGACGATACCGCCCTCGGCGACCGCGAGCGACACGCCGCGCAACACGAGGATCACGTGGTCGTAGATGACCTCGATGTTGCTCACCGCCAGGAGCGGCCGCGGCGTATCGCCCGGCACGCCCTTACTTTTCCTTCGCGCAGTCGCGCATCGTGTAGCCGAGCTTCTTCGACTCCTCGACGGCGGCCCCCTCGATCTTCGGCCGGACGACGTCGCGCATCGGAGCGATCCAGTCGGAGACGACGTTCCACTTCTTGCCGTCCCATTGCTGGATCAGCACGGGCCCGCTGCCCTCGTGGTCCTCGCAGGTGACCTTGACCGGATGCGTGAAGCTCTTCATGCCGAGCTGCTCGAGCCGCTGCTCGGTCAGGTTGAGGTTCTCGAAGCCCCAGCGCACCTGCTCGCCGGTGAGCGGCTTGTTGCCGAACTTCGTCATCGCGGTGCGGATCGCCTCGGCCGTGAGCATCGCGTTGACGATGCCGCGGTTGTAGAGCGGCGCGCCCAGGTCTTCCTTTTTGGCGGAGCCCTTGCCCTTTTCGTAGACGAGCTTGAGAAGGTCCGCATGAACCTTGAAGTTGGTGCCCGGAGCGTGGAAGGTGGCGCCCTTGTACCCCTTGGCACCCTCGCCGGCCGGCACGACGTCCGAGTCGTTCGCCGACCACCAGTTGCCGATGAGATGGTCCATCTTGAAGCCGATCGACACCGCTTCCTTGATGGCGACCTGGTTCATGACGCCCCAGCCCGACATGAAGATCCAGTCCGGATTCAGCCGGCGCACCTGGAGCCACGTCGCCTTCTGCTCCTGGCCCGGATGGTCCACCGCGAGCAGCGAGAGCTCGAACTGGTATTTCTTCGCGAGCTCCTCGAGCGTCGGGTGGGCTTCCTTGCCGTAGGCGCTGTTGTGGAAGATGTGCGCGACCTTCTTGCCCTTGAGCTTCTCGAGACCGCCCTCCTGCGCGCCGATGTAGCGGATCACCGCCGACGCCTGGCTCCAGTAGTTCGTCGGGAAGTTGAACACCCACGGAAACCACCGGCCGTCGGACGCCGCGCTCATGCCGTAGCCCATCGAGAACACGACGATCTTGTCGACGGGCGCCTTCGGGATCAGCGAGTAGGTGATCGCGGTCGAGTAGGGATTCACGACCACGGGGCTCTTGCCCTTCAGCCGCTCGTAGCACTCGATGCCTTGCTTGTTGTCGTACTGCGTCTCGCATTCCTCCCACGCGAGCTTGACGCCGTTGATGCCGCCATCGCGCTCGTTGAGCAGCGTGAAGTAGTCCACGAAGCCGTCGGCGATCGGGATGCCGCTCGGCGCGTAGGGGCCGGTCCGATAGACGAGCAGCGGGACGAACACTTCCCTGGATTGCGCGGCCGCCGTCACCGGCGCCGCGAGCGCCAGCGCCGCCAGGACCGCGATCAGGATCCGACGTCTCCTCATGACAGTCTCCTTTCGTTCAATGGGGAAACGGCCACAGCCGCAGCTTCTCCTTCGTGATCTGCCAGAGCCGCGCCAGCCCGCGCGGCTCGACGATCAGGAAAAAGATGATCAGTCCGCCGAAGACCATCAGCTCGATCTGCTTCTGCAGGGCGACGGGCAGCCTGAGCCCGAGCGCGTGCGGCGCGTTCGCGAGGACGATCGGCATCAGCACGATGAAGGCGGCGCCCAGGAACGAGCCCAGGATACTGCCGAGGCCGCCGATGATCACCATGAACAGGACGAGGAACGAGATGCTGATGTCGAACGCCAGCGTCTCGGCGCTGCCGAGATACAGGAACACCAGCCCGGCCCCGGCCACGCCGCAGTAGAACGAGCTGATCCCGAACGCGAGCAGCTTGGTGCGCAGCGGCCGCACGCCGATGATCTCGGCGGCGATGTCGCGGTCGCGGATCGCCATCCACGAGCGGCCGATCCGGCCGCGCACCAGGTTCTTGGCGATCACCGCGAACACGGCCACCAGCCCCAGCGCGACCAGGTAGCGCGCCGACGGCGCCGAGTTCGGGCCGGTGATGACGACGCCGAAGAGGGTCCGGTCCGGGGCGGTGATGGTGCCCGACGACGCGTAGTTGGTGAACCACGCGACCTTGTTGAAGAGCCAGACCAGGAAGAACTGCGAGGCCAGGGTGGCGACGGCGAGGTAGAACCCCTTGATCCTGAGGCTCGGGATCCCGAAGACGAGCCCGACACCGGCCGCCACGAGCCCCGAGAGCACGAAGACGACGAGGACGTTGAGGTGCGGGAACGCCGTCGCGAGCTTGAACGCCGAGTACGCGCCGACGGCCATGAAGCCGCCGGTGCCGAGCGAGAGCTGCCCGGCGTAGCCCGTCAGGAGATTGAGCCCGATCGCGGCGAGCGCGTAGACGAGGAACGGGATCAGCACTGCCTGCAGCCAGTACTCGCTCGCCACCAGCGGCGGCACGACGAACGCCCCGACCACCGCCGCGGCGACGGCGACGCGATCCTGGACGATCGAAAACACCGCCTGATCGGCCGCGTACGTCGTCTTGAATTGGCCGGCCTCGCGATAAATCACGTCCGAATCACCATCGACGCGCCCCCGGGCCCGGGCCGGACGGGCACCCCTCTGGCCCCACCACCGCCAACCCGCCCCACGGGGTCGGCCGGGTGGGGGCGGCAACCCGTGTTTTCAGGGTTGCGTGCATCGCCGAGCATCGAACATCGGCGCCGCAGGTTTCGGCTAGCGTGGTCGCCGGGGGCGCCCCCACCCGGCCGGCCCCGTGGGGCGAATCGCGATGGTTGCGTCGATGGAGGGCGGTCATACGCGCTCGATGATCTTCTCGCCGAACAATCCCTGCGGCCGGGCGAGCAGGAAGGCCAGGGCGAGGACGTAGGCGAACCAGTTCTCGATCGCGCCGCCGACGAGCGGGCCCCAGTAGACCTCGCCCAGCTTCTCGCCGACGCCGATGATGAGCCCGCCGACGATGGCGCCCGGGACGGACTCGAAGCCGCCCAGGATGAGCACCGGCAGCGCCTTGAGCGCGATGAGCGAGAGGCTGAACTGGACACCGCTCTTGGCGCCCCACATCAGCCCGGCGACGATCGCCACGACCCCGGCCACCGACCAGACGACGACCCAGATGGTCCTGAGCGGCACGCCGATTGAGAGCGCCGCCTCGTGGTCGTCGGCGACCGCGCGCAGCGCACGGCCGATGCGCGTCCGCTGGAAGAACACCGCCAGCACGGTGACGAGGACCGCGGCCGTCGCCGCCGCCGTCAGCTCGAGCTGGTTGATCTGCACGCCGCGGACGATGAACGAGCGGTCCGGGATCCCGATGTCGAGCTTCTTGACGTTGGCGCCCCACAGCATCTCGCCGAAGCCCTCGAGGAAGAAGTTCAGGCCGATGGTCGCCATGAACAGGATGATGTGCGCCTGGTTCACGAGCGGCCGCAGCACCAGCCGCTCGATCGCGAAGGCCAGCGCCACCATGACGACGGTCGTCAGCGCGAGCGCCACGAGGACCGGGACGCCGCGCTCGAGCAGCCCCACCAGGGTGAGCGCGGCGAACAGCACCATCACGCCCTGGGCGAAGTTGAACACGCCCGAGGCCTTGAAGATGAGCACGAACCCGAGCGCCACCAGCGAGTACATGAGGCCCGCGAAGACGCCGCCGATCAGCACCTCGATCAGGAACGCCGGCGCCCCCGCCATGTCCCTGAACGGCGCCACCGCGACCGCGTACAGCAAGTCAAGCATCAGGCGCGCTCGCGCTATGCATGCGCCACACCCAGGTAGGCGTCGAGGACGGCCTGGTCGCGGCGGACTTCGGCCGGCGGGCCGTCGCCGATCTTGCGGCCGTAGTCGAGCACCACCACCCGATCGGAGATGTCCATGACCACGCCCATGTCGTGCTCGATGAGCGCGATCGTGGTGCCGAACTCCTGGTTCACGTCGAGGATGAAGCGGCACATGTCTTCCTTCTCCTCGACGTTCATCCCGGCCATCGGCTCGTCGAGGAGGAGGAGCTTGGGCTCGGCGGCCAGCGCGCGGGCGAGCTCGACGCGCTTCTGCAGGCCGTACGGCAGGCGGCCGGCCGGCGTCTTGCGGATCGCCTGGATCTCGAGGAAGTCGATGATCCGCTCGACGAAGGCCCGATGCTCGAGCTCCTGGCGCCGGGCCGGCCCCCAGTAGAGCGCCTCGAGCAGGAAGCTGCCGCTCATCTTCAGGAGCCGGCCCGTCATGATGTTGTCGAGCACGCTCATGCCCTTGAACAGGGCGACGTTCTGGAACGTGCGCGCGATGCCGAGGGCGGCCACGTCGGGCGGCGCCAGGTGCGTGCGATCGCGGCCCTCGAACGCGATCGTGCCCTCGTACGGGTGATAGAAGCCGCTGACGGCGTTGAGCAGGGTCGTCTTGCCGGCGCCGTTGGGGCCGATGATCGCCACGATCTCGCGGCGCCCGACGCGCAGGCTGACCCGGTTGACCGCGACGAGCGCGCCGAACCGCACGCTCACGCCGTCGACCTCGAGCAGCGGCCCGGCCGGCGCCGTCATCGGGCCGCCTGCACGGGCGCGCCGACGTCGCGGATCGCCACGTCCGCGCGCATGATGCCGGTACGGCCGTCCTCGTAGGTTATCTTCGCCTCGACCTGGACGCGGTCCTGTCCCGAGTAGAGCGCGTCGATGAGCGCCGCGTACTTCTGCGCGATGTAGCCGCGGCGCACCTTCCGCGTGCGCGTGATCTCCTCGTCGTCCGGGTCCAGCTCCTTGTGCAGGATCAGGAACCGCTTGACCTGCGCGCCGCGCAGGTGCTCGTCCTCGGCGAGGCTGGCGTTCACGCGCTCGACCTCGCCACGGATCAGCTCGTAGACCTCGGGCTTCTGCGCGAGATCGCCGTAGCTCGTGTAGGCGATGTTGCGGCGCTCGGCCCAGTTGCCGACAGCCGCCAGGTCGATGTTGACGAACGCCGTCACGCACGGCCGGGCCTGTCCGATGCAGACCGCCTCGCGAATGTACGGCGAGAACTTGAGCTTGTTCTCGATGAACTTGGGCGCGAACATCGTGCCGTCCGCCAGGCGGCTCACGTCCTTAGCCCGATCGATGATCACCAGGTGGCCGTCGCGGTCGAGGAATCCGGCGTCGCCCGAGTGGATCCAGCCAGCGTCGAGGGTCTGCCGCGTCGCCTCCGGGTTCTTCGCGTAGCCCTGGAAGACGCCCGGGCTCCGGAACATCACCTCGCCCGCGTCGGAGATGCGGATCTCGACGCCGGGGACCGGCGTCCCCACCGTGTCGAGCCGCACGTCGCCGTCGCGCTGGATCGTCACGAACACGCTGGCCTCGGTCATGCCGTAGAGCTGCTTGACGTTGATCCCGAGCCCGCGGAAGAAGAGGAAGATCTCCGGGCCGATGGCCTCGCCCGCGGTGTACGCGCGGCGCACGCGCGAGAAGCCGAGGTTGTCCTTGAGCGGCCCGTACACGAGCAGGCTCCCCAGCGGGTAGAGGAGCCGCTGCCAGACTGGAACCGGCCGGCGGCCAAGGCGCTTGCGCTCGATGTCCTGGGCCAGGCGCAGGAAGAAATGGACCAGCGCGCGCTTGGGCGCCGCCGCGTCCTCGACCCGGAGCATGACGCTGGTCAGGATGCTCTCCCAGATGCGTGGCGGGCCGAAGAAGTAGGTCGGCGCGATCTCCCTCAGGTCGGCGAGGACCGTCGCCGCGCTCTCCGGACAGTTGATGGCGAACCCCGTGACGATCGCCTGCGCGTAGGAGAAGACGTGGTCGCCCACCCACGCCATCGGCAGATACGAGAGAACCTCTTCGTCCTCGCGGAGCCCCTCGAAGCGCGCGGCGTTGCGCGCCGTCGCGATCAGATTGCGATGAGACAGCATGGCGCCCTTGGGCGCGCCGGTCGTGCCGGAGGTGTAGCAGACGATGGCGATGTCGTCCGCGGCGCCCCGGGCGAGCTCGGCGTCGAAGTGCGCGGGATGGCTCGCCTCGAACTTCGTTCCGAGCTCGGTGAGCTCGGCCAGGCTCGAGAGCCCGGGCTCGCGGTAGCCGCGCAGCCCGCGCGGATCGTCGTAGACGAGGTGCTGCAGATGCCGGGAGCGCGTTCGCACGCCCAGGAGCTTGTCAACCTGCTCCTGATCCTCGACGACGGCGAAGCGGGCCTCGGCGTGCTCGACGATGTACTCCATCTCGCGCTCGATGGAGTCCTGATAGATCGGCACCGGGACGCCGCCCAGCGCCTGCGCGGCCATCACCGCCCAGTAGAGCTCGGGCCGGTTGTCGCCGACGATCGCGACCCGATCGCCGCGCGCGAAGCCGAGCGAGGCGAGGCCGAGCGCGATGAGGCGCGCCCGCTCGAAATACTGCGACCACGTGTACGACTGCCAGATCCCGAGGTCCTTCTCGCGGATCGCGACCTTGTCGGCGAGGCTCCGCGCATTGCCCCGAACGAGCTTCGGGAACGTGTCGCGCTCGGCATCGAGCGCCGACGCGCTGGTCTTGTCCGCGACTGCCTTCAAATCGCCTCCGACCCGCCTGGGTTACTGCCTCGAGGGAGGGCAGATAGGTGGCGCGAGTCTAGCCAAGCGCGCCGGCGGTGTCAAGAAATTGCCGGGATAACGGGGACTTACGCGACGCGTCTCCTCTGGGGGAACGAACGCCGGCGCAACAGCAGCTACTTGACCGCGCCCTCGATCAGCGGCAGGCAGAAGTAGACAACGAACGCCGCGCAGGCGACGTACACCATCCAGTGGAGCTCTCCGCCCCGGCCGCGGAGGAGCTTGATCGCGGCGTAGGTGACGAATCCCGCGCCGATCCCGTTGGTGATCGACCAGGTGAACGGCATCACCAGCATCGTCATGAACGCGGGGATGGCTTCCTCGTAGTCGTCCCACGGGATGTCTCGCGCGATCGCCATCATGAAGAAGCCGACGATGATCAGCGCCGGAGCAGTCGCCTGAGCCGGAATGACACTGGCCAGCGGCGAGAGGAACATCGCCCCCAGGAACAGAAGCCCCGTCACGACTGAGGCGAGCCCGGTCCGGGCCCCCTCGGTCACGCCGGCCGCCGACTCGATGTAGGTCGTGTTGCTGCTGCTGTTCGCGAGGCCGCCGAAGAGGGCGCCGATGGAATCGATCAGCAGCACCCGGTTGGCGCGCGGCAGCTGGCCGCGGCTGTCGAGGAAGCCGCCGCGGCCGCCCACGCCGATGATCGTGCCCATCGTGTCGAAGAAGTCGCTGAGCATGATCGAGAAGATCACGAGGAGCGCGGTCACGACGCCGAGCTTCGCGAAGAGCCCGAAATCGAGCCGGCCGAAGGTCGAGAAATCCGGCGCCTGGACGATGCCCGCCGGGACGCGCGCCGCGCCCGACGTCGTGAAGCCCTGCCCCGCGGCGAAGACCTCGTTGAGCACGATGGCGATCACGGTGGTCCCGAGAATGCCGAGCAGCAGGGCGCCCCGGGTCCGCCGCGCCATGAGCCACGCGGTCAGGACGAACCCGATGAGGAAGACCGTGATCGGCAGGCCCCGGAACGTCCCGAGCCCGACCGGCAGCGGACCGGCCGCGGGCTTGATCACGAGCCCCGACGTGAAGAAGCCGATGAACGCGATGAAGAGACCGATGCCGACGCTGATCGCGCGCTTGAGCCCGATCGGCACGGCGTCCATCAGGGCCTCGCGGAAGCGCGTGAGCACGAGCACCGTGATGATCGCGCCTTCGAGGAACACGACGGTCATCGCCTGCGGCCACGTGAGGCCGCGGCCGGCGACCAGGTCGAACGCGACGACCGCGTTGAGGCCCATCCCGGCGGCGAGAGCGAAAGGATAATTGCTGGCCAGGCCCATCGCGATGGAGAGCAGCCCCGCCGCCAGACACGTGACGGTCAGGGTCGGCGCGAACGGAAGGCCCTTGCCGTCGAGTCCCGGCACGCCGGTGAATCCGAGGATGACCGGATTCACGAAGATGATGTAGGCCATCACCATGAACGTCGTGAGCCCCGCGCGGACCTCGGTCGCGAGGTCGGTCGAGCGCGCGCTGAAGCCGAAGTAGCGGGAGAGGAACCCGGCCATGTGCCGGGCGGCAGTCTACATCGTGCGGGGCGCTATCGGTAGTCCGACGGGAACGGCGGTGACGGCTGAGGCTCGAACGCGGTCCCGAGGGTGGTCTCGGGCGGGTCCACCTGCTGGGCGGCGTCCTTGCCGTCCTGGAAGATGCGGAGCAGGTCGTCGCCGATCAGGACCGCGGGCCGCAACGGCTGCGAATTTTCACCGCTCGCGACCGCCGAGGCCAGCGCGAGCGCCGCGGCGAGCGCGAGCGCCGCGGCGAGCGCGAGGCCCGTGGGAGCCAGCACGACGGAGTGCATCTCTCCACGTCATGCCCCCGGAAGGGGCAAACCCCCTGCCAGCTGCCCGGAGCGTCCTAGTCCATTGAAAACACGTCGGCAATCCGCGCCGAGGCTCGCCGGCCGGGTGTCCGCCTGCCGACACCCGCCGGCGCCGCATCCCCTTTGGTCACTACGGGGACCGTGTCATTTGCGGAATTTTTTGAAGTCGACGGGCCGCTTCTCGACGAACGCGTTGCGGCCTTCCATCGCCTCGTCGGTCTGGTAGTAGAGACCGAGCGCGGTGTGCGCGAACTGCGCCACGCCGGCTCGCGGCTCGGAGTCGATGTTGAACGACTGCTTGGCGAGCGCCAGCGCCGTCGGGCTCTTGTCGAGCAGCTCCGCGCACCACTTCTCGACCTCGGCGCGCAGGTCCTTGAGGGGGACGACCTTGTTGACGAGGCCCATCACGAGCGCGTCGGCCGCCGAGTACTGGCGGCAGAGGTACCAGATCTCCCGCGCCTTCTTCTCGCCGACGACTCGCGCCAGGAAGCCCGTGCCGTGGCCCGCGTCCACGCTGCCCACGCGCGGCCCGGTCTGGCCGAAGATCGCGTTGTCGGAGGCGATCGAGAGGTCGCAGAGCACGTGCAGCACGTGGCCGCCGCCCACCGCGAAGCCGTTGACCATCGCGATGACCGGCTTGGGAATGTGGCGGATCGCGCTGTGGAGCGCCTCGACGTCCATCGGCCGATTGAAGGGTCGGCTCGTAGCTCCGGCGCCTTCGGCGCCTGATCGCCCCTCACCTCCGAGATCCATCGGCCGCTGGCTCGCCGCGCCGGGCGCGTAGCCGCCCTGCCCGCGCTCTTTCTGATCGCCGCCCGAGCAGAAGGCCTTGTCCCCGGCGCCGGTGAGCACGACGACGCCGATCGCCGGGTCCCAGCGCGCGTCGACGAACGCGTCGGTCAGCTCGGCCACGGTGATCGTGCGGAACGCGTTACGGACCTCGGGCCGGTTGATCGTGATCCACGCGACGCCGTTCTTCTTCTCGTAGAGGATGTCCGTGTACGCCATGGGGCCTCCGACCGGTCTCAGAGAGATTTTCGCAGGAGGTTACCGAGCTCGCCGACGACGCCGCGACGGAAGGTCAGCACGCAGATGACGAAGATGACGCCTTGCACGACGGTGACCCACGCGCCGAGCTGCGCCAGATAGTTCTCGAGCGTGACCACGATGAACGCGCCGACCACCGGACCGAACACGGTGCCGAGGCCGCCGAGCAGGGTCATCAGCACCACCTCGCCGGACATCGTCCAGTGCACGTCGGTGAGCGACGCGAGCTGGAAGACCAGCGCCTTCGTCGCGCCGGCGAGGCCGGCGAACGTGGCCGAGAGCACGAAGGCCAGCAGCTTGTACTGCTCGGCGCGGTAGCCGAGCGAGATCGCGCGCGGCTCGTTCTCGCGGATGGCCTTCAGGACCTGGCCGAACGGCGAGTGGATCGCGCGGAAGATCAGGAGGAATCCGAGCAGGAAGATCGCGAGCACGACGAAGTAGAGGGTCAGCGTGTCCTTGAGGTTCAGGACGCCCAGGAGCGTGCCGCGCGGCACCGACTGGATGCCGTCCTCGCCGCCGGTGAAGGCGGCCTGCAAGCTGAAGAAGTAGACCATCTGGGCGAACGCGAGGGTGATGTTCGCGAAGTAGATGCCCTTGCTGCGGATCGCCAGCGCGCCGACGACGACGCCGAGCACGGTGGCCGCGGCGGTCCCGAAGAGGATCGCCAGCTCCGGCGGAAACCCCCACACCTTCGCGGAGTGCGCCGCGCCGTAGCCGGCCGAGCCGAGGAAGACGGCGTGGCCGAAGGAGAGGAGCCCGACGTAGCCGATGAGCAGGTTGAAGGCGCAGGCGAACAGCGCGAAGCACAGCGCCTTCATGAGGAACACGGGATAGACGAAGAACGGCGCCGCCACGAGCGCCGCCGTCATGATCAGGAAGGCGACGACGTGCGGCGGCGATACGCCGGCGACCGCGGGCAGAGTCGCGCCGACGTAGGGGTCGGTCGTCGCGCTCACGAGGCGCGTCCGAAGAGACCGGCGGGCCGCAGCAGCAGCACGACCGCCATGATCACGAAGATCACCGTGTTGGACGCCTCGGGATAGAAGACCTTCGTGAAGCCCTCGACCACCCCGAGCCCGAAGCCGGTGACGATCGAGCCCATGATCGAGCCGAGGCCGCCGATCACGACCACGGCGAAGACGACGATGATGAGGTCGGCACCCATGAGCGGATTCACCTGGTAGATCGGCGCCGCGAGCACGCCGGCCAGCGCCGCCAGGCCGACGCCGAACCCGTAGGTCAGGGTGATCATCCGGGGCACGTTGATCCCGAACGCCTGGACGAGCGACGGGTTCTCGGTGGCGGCGCGCAGATACGAGCCCAGGCGCGTGCGCTCGATCACGTACCAGGTCGTGAGGCACACCGCGAGCGAGAACACGATGACCCACGCCCGGTAGTTGGGCAGGAACATGAAACCGAGATTCCGGCCGCCGGCGAGCTCGGCGGGCATCGCGTAGGGCAAGCCGGACGAGCCGTATTGGTGGCGAAACAGGCCCTGGATGATCAGCGCGAAGCCGAACGTCAGCAAGAGCCCGTAGAGGTGGTCGAGCTGATAGAGGCGCTTGAGCGTCGTGCGCTCGAGCGCGATGCCGGTGATCGCGACGGCGACCGGCGCCACGAGCAGCGCCCACCAGTAGCCGAGCCCCGCCCAGTTCAGGAGGAAGTACGCCGCGAACGCGCCCATCATGTACTGCGCGCCGTGCGTAAAGTTGATGATGTTGAGCAGCCCGAAGATGACCGACAGCCCCAGGCTCAGCAGCGCGTAGAACGCTCCGTTGATCAGCCCGATCAGCAGCTGCCCGAACAACGCCTGCGTCGGCACCCCGAAAATCGTCATCCTACGCCGATGTGAACAAGAGCCGGGGTCGACGTCAGCGGGGGACGCGTCGATCCGTCCGCACGCAGGCGGCGAACGCGACGCGTGCGGATGGAGCCGAGCGGATTCGGGGCCAGAGGCGGGGCGGGGGAGGGCGAGGGGGGCGCCGACCCGTTCCCTGTTAGCGCGCGGCGTACGAGACGCGCCCGGATGGAGCCCAGCCGCACCGGGCAATGCGCACGCGCGCCGCGTGGTCGCCGCACCCCTCGCCCTCCCCCGCCCCGCCTCTGGCCCCGGCTCAACGCGACTACTTCTTCACGAGCTCGCATCCACCCTGATCGAGGGGGCGGAACGCCTGCTCCGCGGGAATCGTCGCGCGGATCTTGTAGTAGTCCCACGGGTACTTCGACTCCGAAGGCTTCTTGACCTCGACGAGGTACGCGGGGTGGATCTTGCGGCCGTCGGCGCGAATCGTCCCCTTGCCGAAGAGCGGATCGTCGGTGGGCATCTCCTTCATCTTGGCGATGACCTTGGCGCCGTCGTCGCTCTTCAGCGCCTCGACCGCCTTCAGGTAGTGCAAGGTCCCCGCGTAGACGCCGGCGTGGATCATCGTGGGGTGGATCTGCCGATTGCGCTCGGCGAAGCGCTTGGCGAACGCGCGCGTCTTGTCGTTCATGTCCCAGTAGAAGGTCTCGGTGAAGGTCAGTCCCTGGGCCTTCTCGAGGCCGAGCGCGTGGACGTCGGTGAGAAAGACGAGCAGGCCGGCGAAGCTCTGGCCGCCCTTCACGATGCCGAACTCGGCGCCCTGCTTGATGGCGTTCGTCGTGTCGCCGCCGGCATTGGCCAGACCGATGACCTTTGCCTTCGAGGCCTGCGCCTGCAGCAGGAAGGACGAGAAGTCTTGCGTGTTGAGCGGGTGGCGCACCTTGCCCAGCACCTTGCCGCCGTTCTTCAACACGACCGCCTCGACGTCGCGCTCGAGCGCGTGGCCGAAGGCGTAGTCGGCGGTGATGAAGAACCACGTGTCGCCGCCGGTCTTCACGACCGCCGTGCCGGTGCCGTTGGCGAGCGCCCAGGTGTCGTACGTCCAGTGGATGGTGTGGGGCGAGCATGCCTTGCCGGTGAGGTCGGACGTCGCGGCCGAGGAGACGATGAAGGCCTTGCCCTTGTCGCGCGTGATCTGATTGATGGCCAGCGCGACGCCCGAGTTGGGCACGTCCATGATCATGTCGACCTTCTCGGCGTCGTACCACTGGCGCGCGATCTGCGAGCCGACGTCGGCCTTGTTCTGATGGTCGGCGAAGACGACCTCGACCTTGAGCCCTTTCGCGGCCGCGCCGAAGTCCTCGACGGCCATGCGGGCTGCGACCACCGAGCCCTGGCCGGCCAGGTCGGCGTAGAGGCTCGACTGGTCGTTGAGCACCCCGATCTTGACGACGCCGTCGGAGATCTGAGCGAGCGCCGGGCTCGCGCCCAGGCTGAGGACGGCCAGAAGCGCCACGATGCGTGCGATGGTCATGCTCTCCGCTCCTTTGCGATCGACGTGGGTCAGCGGGGACTATACCCCGAGGTAGTCGTGCAGCTTGGTCATGTTCGCTTCCAGCTCGGCGTTGGGAATCATGTCCACCACCCGGCCGTGCTCCATCACGTAGTGACGGTCCGCGACGGTGGCGGCGAAGCGGAAGTTCTGCTCGACGAGCAGGACCGTGAACCCCTCTTGCTTGAGGCGGCGCAAGGTGGCGCCGATCTGCTGGACGATGACCGGGGCCAACCCCTCGGTCGGCTCGTCGAGGAGCAGGAGCCGGGCGCCCGTCCGCAAGATGCGCCCGATCGCCAGCATCTGCTGCTCGCCGCCCGACAGCGTGGTCCCGCCCGCCCGGAGACGCTCCTTCAGATTCGGAAAGAGCTCGTAGATCGCGTCGACGCCGAGACCGCCGGCGCGGACCGTCGGCGGCAGCCGGAGGTTCTCCTCGACGGTGAGGCTCGCGAAGATCCCGCGCTCTTCCGGGCAGAACGCCAGCCCGAGCCGCGCGATCCGGTTCGACGGCAGGCCGATCAGCTCGCGGCCCTCCAGGCGCACCGAGCCGCGCCGGCGGCTCACGATGCCCATGACCGACTTGAGCGTCGTCGTCTTGCCGGCGCCGTTGCGACCCAGCAAGGTCACCGTCTCGCCGGAGCGAATGTCGAAGTCGACGCCGTGCAGCACGTGCGACTCGCCGTACCAGGCGTGGAGGTCGTGGACCGCGAGCAGGGACTCAGGCATGGCCCGAACCCATGTAGGCCTGGATCACCTCGGGGCTCCGCGCGACGGTCCGGTAGTCGCCCTCCGCGAGCACCTCCCCGCGCGCCAGCACGGTGATCGTGTCCGAGAGGTTCTCGACCACGCTGAGGTTGTGCTCGACCATCAGCACCGTGCGGTTCACCGCGACGCGCTTGATCAGCGCCGAGATGCGCTCCACGTCCTCGTGCGCCATGCCGGCGGTGGGCTCGTCGAGCAGCATCATCTCCGGGTCGAGGGCGAGGGTCGTGGCGATCTCGAGCGCGCGCTTGCGGCCGTAGGGCAGCTCCACCGCGAGCGTGCGCGCGAACGGCGCGAGGCCGACGGCGTCGATCAGCTCGAGCGCGCGGCCGTTGAGAGAGTCGAGCACGCGCTCGGACCGCCAGAAGTCGAAGGAGCCGCCGCGCTTGCGCTGCAGCGCGACCCGCACGTTTTCCAGGACCGACAGGTGCAGGAACACCGCCGAGATCTGGAACGAGCGCACGAGCCCCAGGCGCGCGATGTCCGCGGGTCGGGAGCCGGTGATCTCGCGGCCGTTGAAGCGAATGCGCCCGCGCGTCGGGGTCAGGAAGTGGGTCAACAGATTGAAGCAAGTCGTCTTCCCAGCGCCGTTGGGCCCGATGAGCGCGTGGATCGTCCCGCGGCGCACCCGCAGCGCCACGTCCTTGACCGCGACGAACCCGTGGAACTCCTTGGTGAGGCCCTCGGTCTCGAGGATGACGTCGTCAGCCATCGCGGGACGGCCCGCTCGGTGGCGGATCGAAGCGGGCCTCGCGCTTCTCGCGCCACGCCCGGTTGGCCTCGTCCATCTCCCACGACCGCGCGCACTCGTCCTGCGCCCGCAGCACCTCCTCGAGGCTCGCGCGCGGGTCGCGGTGAAACGACTGGTGGAGCAGCCGCTTGGTGTGGGCGGTCGCGGTGGGCGCGGCGGCGCGCGCCTTGTCGATGATCGACGCGAGGGTCCGGTCGAGCTCGGCGGGCGCGCACACCCAGTTGACGAGCCCGAGCGCCTGCGCCTCGGCCGGGCTCACGTGATCGTTCAGGAGCGCGAGCTCCTTGGCCCGGCCGACGCCGACCACGCGCGCCAGCCGCAGCACCGCGCCGTCGGGGACGAGGCCATGACGCGTGGCGCCCAGGCCGAGCACGGCGTCCTCGGTCGCCAGCCGCAGGTCGCAGCCGAGCGCCAGCTGCAGGCCGCCGCCGATCGAGTAGCCGTGCAGGACGGCCACTGTGATCTTCGGCATGTCCTCCAGACAGTCGAGCGCGCGGTTCCAGTGCCGGAAGAACGCCTCGCCGATCGTTCCCGCGGCGAGCGCGGTGCGATCCATCCCCGAGCAGAACGCCCGCCCGGCTCCGCGCACCACCACCTGTCTCGCGCGCCGGTCGGCGGCGGCGGTCTCGGCGTGATCGGCGAGCGCGGCCGCGAGCTCGGTGGATAGCGCGTTGAGGACCGCCGGCCGGTTCAAGGTGATCCAGCCGACCCCATCTCGCGCTTCGTACGTGACAGGCGACTCGGTCATCTACTTGTGACGCTCGCCTCGCACGGCGGGGCCCCAGCCCCGCGACGTGCTGCGGCTCGCACGACTCTCTTGACGCTCGCCTCGCACGGCGGGGCCCCAGCCCCGCGACGTGCTGCGGCTCGCACGACAATTGTCGAGAAGACTCACGAAGTTGTACGATCACCGCGTGTGGATGGAAAGTCAAGGCGGTGCGCGGCCGCAGCGCCACGCGCGAGGCGCGCCTGCAAAAGGAGGCCATGCGCCATGCCGGTGATCACGCGCCGCCGGTTTCTCAGGGCCGCCTTCGCGACGGGAGCGACGCCGCTGCTCGCGCGCGCCGCCCGCGCGCAGAGCTCGGTCAAGATCGGGAGCGCCGTGCTCGGAGACTACTCGATGGCCGGCCCGGTCATCGTGGCCCTCGAGCAGGGAATGTTCCGGGCCGAGGGCCTCGAGGTCGAGTACGTGCCCTTCCGCGGCGGCCCCGATCTCCTCAAGGCGGTGATGGCCGGCGAATGCCTCATCGGGATCACCGGCAGCACCGACATCCTCGTCTTCCGCGAGGCCGGCTCGCCGATCAAGATGATCGCGACCCACACCGAGGGCAACCACTTCACCCTGAACGTGGCGCCCGACGTCCAGAAGGTCGGCGACCTGCGCGGCAAGGCGATCGGCGTCACGCGCGCGGGCGCGACCACGTGGGTCTTCGCCCGCATGGTCGCCAAGAAGGAGGGCTGGGATCCCGACCGAGACGTGCAGGTCGTCGGCCTCGGCGGCCTCGACGCGCAGCTCGCGGCGATGGCGCGCAAGGAGATCGCCGCCTACGTGTGGGGCGACGGCGGCGCGGTGACCGAGCTCCAGGGCAAGTCCAAGGTCCTCATGCGGCTGGACTCGGTGACGCCGAAGTGGATCAGCCAGATCCAGTACGCGTCGGAGGATGCGATCGCCAAGCAGGCCGACGCGATCCGGAAGAGCCAGCGGGCGCTCTTCCGCGCGCTCAAGCTCATGCGCGACAACCCGAAGGAGGCGGCCGGGCTCGTGTCGAAGAAGCTCGGCTGGAGCCCGGAGGCCGTCCTCGGCGCGCACAAGATCTCGGGTCCGCTGCTGCCGGTCGACGGCAGCATCAACGTCGAGGCGCTGGGCGTGATGCAGGAGACCCTGCTCGAGTACGGCCTCATCAAGAAGAAGCTCCCGCTCGACGCCCACTACACACGGGAGTTCACGCCTGTCAGGATTTAGGGCCGCGCTCCTCGCGGCGCTCGTGCTCGGGGCGGCGCCGGGCGCCGCGTCCGGACAGGTCTTCGTCGCGACTCAGCCCAAGCCCGAGTTCACGATCGGCCCGCTGTTCATCCGGGCCAATGTCGAACCCAAGCACGGGCCGATCGAGGTCAGCGTGCTGTGGAGCCTCGTCGTGCCGGCGACGAGCAGCGGCTCGCTCGCGCAGGATCTTTATCTGCTGTGGCCCGGCGAAGTGGACGGCGAGCCCGTGGCCGGCCCGCCCGATCCCGAGATACGCCGCACGGTCGAGGCGCGCGGATTCCAGGTGACACACGAAGGGCGGCTGCCGCTCGCGGCACGCGCGATCTACTCGGGGCGCGATCGGCCGAAGCCCGAGCCGATCGCCGGCGGCGCGCCATTCGTCACCTTCACCCGCGAGGCCGGCCCGCTCGGTCAGGGCGCGCCGGCCAGCTGGATCCGGATTCGGTGGACGCCGCGGCTCATCGACCGCGCGTGGCTCATCGAGCTCCGGATGCGTCTGACCGGGCTCCGGCGACAGAAGCAAGCCACCTGGCTCGAGAACGCGCTCTGGGGCGAGCGTCACGTGGTCACCTTGAGCTTCAACGACGTCCGGACGCGCGCGACCTTCCCGATGTACCTGGCGTATCGCGATCGCGTCGTGCACCTGGCCGACGATCCCTCGCAGCTCATCGTGAGCTTCGCGGACGCCGACCACCTGAAGATCCACGAGGTGTATCCGGGCTCGAGCCAGCGACGCTCCAGCGAGACCCGGCGGGCGACCGAGATCGTCTCGGCCTACCTCGATCCGTCCGAGGGCATCCGGCCTCAGGTGCTGTCGGTGCAGTTCGGGTACTTCACGGGCTGGAAGGCGTGGTCGCCCCTGCTCTTCGCGACGGTCTTCTTCGTCCTCGGCAATCTGGCCGGCCCGCTGGTCATGATGCTCGTCAAGACCGTCGGCGCGCGACTCCAGGGGCGCATTCAGTTCGGGCCGCCCGGCGGCGCGCCGGGCCAACGCGAGACCGGGACGATCGTGTCGCGCGAAGCGCTCGCGCTCATCTCGCCCGGCGAGACGACGCACGCCGAAGTCCTCAAGCTGTGCGGGCCAGATCCGGAGGAGCGCGAGCGCCTGAGCGAGCCCGGACGCCGCACCCTCGTCTATCGCGGGCGCCGCGTGGTCCCCCACCGCCAGCGCCGGCTCGGGTGGCTGGCGACCGTGCACCGCTGGGACGTCGAGCACCACGAGGTCGAGATCGAGCTCGAGGGTGACCGCGTGCTCGACGTCCAGGCGCAGGTGAACCGGACCAGGCTGACCCAGCCGGGTCCGGCCTGAGGAAGTGTGAGCCGGATCGTCGGGATCCTGGCCCTGGTGATCGCCGCGTCGGCGCCCGGCGTGGCCCGAGGCCAGGTCTTTCTCGCGTCGCGGCCGAATCCCGAGTTCACGATCGGGCCGCTCTTCGTGCGGGCCACCGTGACGCCCGACACCGAAGTCGTGACCCTGGACGTCCTCTGGAGCCTGGCGATCCCGCCGAACACCGCTGGCACGGCCATCGAGCAGGATCTCTACCTGCTCTGGCCGAACGTGGTCGACGGCGATGCGTCGGCGGGCCCGCCCGACCCGGCGCTGGCGGCCTACGTGAAGAGCCGCGGCTTCATCCCGATCGGGGAAGGCCGGCTGCCGCTCCTGGCCAAGAGCCTCTACCGGATCGGCGAGGAGCTGCCGCCCGAGCCCGTCCGCGGGGGCGCGCCCTTCGTGACGTTCGTGCGCCACGGCGGCCCGCTCGGGCTCACGTCGCCGGTCACGTACGTGCGCATCCCCTGGACGCCGCTCCTGGCCAACCGCACGTGGCAGATGAACCTCCGGATGGAGCTGACCGATCTCATGAAGCGGCGGAAGGCCACGTGGATCGAGGACCTGTTCTGGGGGCCGCAGCACACGATCTCGCTCACCTTCAACGACGTGCGGCCGCGCGCGCTGTTTCCGATCTACTTCGAGCGCCGCGACCGCGTCATCCGCCTGGCCGACGATCCCTCGCAGCTCCTCGTGAATCTGCGGGACGCCGACCATCTGAAGATCTACGAGTTCTATCCCGGCTCGGCGCGGCGCCGGCTCAGTGAGACCCTCGATTCCACCGAGGAGATCACGCTCTTCCTGGACAGCTCCGAGGGCATCAGTCCTCAAGTATTGACGGTGCAGTTCGGTTACTTCCGCGGCATGCGCTCCTGGGCGCCCGTGCTGATCCCGATCGCGTTCTTCGCGCTCGGTAATCTGGCCATGCCGATCTTCATGTCGATCGTCCGGCGGGTGAGCGCCGCGGTGAAGGGGCGCGTGCAGTTCGGACCGGGGAGCGCCGAGCGCGAGACCGGCGTCGTGCTCTCGCGCGACACGCTCGCGCGCATCGTGCCCGGGCAGACGACGTACGAGGAGGTCTTGCGGTTTTGCGGGCCCGAAGCCGAGGAGCACGAGCAACTGACGACGCCCGGCCGGCGCACCTTGATCTACCGCGGGCGTCGCGTCGTGCCGCAGGGGCGGCGCCGTCTCGGATGGCTCGCGACCGTGCGCCGGTGGTCGATCGAGGAGCACGAGGTCGAGATCACGCTCGAGCGGAACGTCGTCACCGACGTGCAGGCGCGGGTGCGACGCACGCCGCTGCCGCAGCCCCAGTCGGCGCCGGCCGCATAGCGACGCTTGACAGGATCGGCAAAGCTCCCCCATATAGCCCCATTGATCCCGCGAAACATGCATGATCGATCGGCGTGCGTCGGCTGGCGGGGAAGCCCCGACAGCCTGCGGCGCGTATTCACGATTAATCGGCGCGCCTCGGCTGGCGGGGCCCCAGCCCCGCGACAGCCTGCGGCGCGCACTCATGATTCATCGGCGCGCCTCGGCTGGCGGGGCCCCAGCCCCGCGACAGCCTGCGGCGCGCACAACAGGAGGGCACACATGACAGAGATGACACGACGTGACGTGCTCAAGATCGCGGCAGCCGGCGCGGCCGCCGCGCTTCCCGGGCTAACGCATTCCGCGCAAGCGCAGACCACCCAGAAGCGCGAGCTCGTCGTCGCCCAGGGCGGGGACATCGCCAACCTGGATCCGCACCTGAGCACGTCGTCGAACGACATCCGCATCTCGTTCAACATCTTCGACAATCTGACGAGCCGGCGTCCCGACGGCAAGCTCGCGCCCGGGCTCGCGACGGAGTGGAAGCTCCAGGGCCAGACGGCGTGGGTGTTCAAGCTTCGGTCCGGCGTCAAATGGCACAACGGCGATCCGTTCACCTCGGCGGACGTGAAGTTCAGCATCGATCGCTCGCTCGACACCAACCTCAGGGGCAATCGCGTGAACACCGTCCTGACGACGGTCGAGCGGGTCGAGACACCGGACCCGGGGACGGCCGTCGTCCACACCAAAAAGCCGGATCCGCTGCTGCCCGCGCGCCTGGGCTTCTACGGCGGCCAGATCATCCCGAAGAAATACGTCGAGTCGGCCGGCGGCGAGACGTTCAACCAGAAGCCGGTCGGCACCGGTCCCGTGCGCTTCGTGTCGTGGACGAAGGACGACAAGATCGTCCTGGAAGCGAACCCGGATTACTGGGGTGGCCGGGTGGATTTCGACCGTCTCACCGTGAGGGCGCTGCCGGAGATGGCGCCCCGCGTGGCCGCGCTGCTCAAGGGCGAAGTGGACCTGATCACGCAGGTGCCGCCCGACCAGGGCGAGCGGGTCAAGTCGAATCCGACCACGACCGTGATCGGCGCGCTCTACGGCGGCCTCTATGTCCTCGCCGTGAACTCGAAGCGGCCGCCGCTCGACAATCCGCTCGTGAAGCAGGCGCTCTCGCTGGCCATCGATCGCGAGTCGATCGTGAAGGAGCTGTGGCGCGGTCGCGGTGTCGTGCCGAACTCGATGATCGCGAAGGGCGACAATCATTTCGACGCCTCGCTGCCCCCGCTCGCCTTCAACGCGGGCGAGGCCAAGGCGCAGCTCAAGAAAGCGGGGTACAAGGGCGAGGAGATCATCATCGAGACCACCGCGGGCTACCTGGCCGGCGACAAGCCGATGTCAGAGGCCATCCAGGCGATGTGGCGTGATGTGGGCGTCAACTCGAAGGTGGAAGTCGTCGAGTATTCGGTCCGCGCGCAGAAGATCCGCGAGAAGAGCTTCAAGGGGCTGTGGTGGTCGGATCCGACCTCCACCTTGCGGGATCCGGACGGCATGATGTGGCGGCTGCTCGGTCCGGGCGGTCCCCAGGACTACTGGCGCCACCCGGAGTTCGACGAGCTGGGCAACGCCGCGCGGTTCTCGGTGGACGAGAAGTTCCGCGCCGACGCCTACAAGAAGATGACTCAGCTCTTCCTCGAATATCTCCCCTGGCTGCCCGTGATCCAGCCGTACGAGGACTACGGCCTGCAGAAGCACGTGGAGTGGACGCCAGATCCGCTCCAGCAGCTCGAGATCCGGCGCTTCAACTTCAAGTTCCGCCGCGCGTAGACCGGGTTCCCGGGGCGGAGCCCCCGAGGCTCCGCCCCAATGCCCATGCGCGGGCTCCTTCCCTTTCTCGCCTCCCGGCTCATCCGCGCGGCGATCGCGCTCTGGCTCGTCTCCACCGTCGTCTTCGTCGTCATGCGGCTGTCGGGCGATCCGGTGCCGCTCTTGCTCCCGCCCGACGCCCCGCAAAGCGAGTTTGCGCGCGTGCGCGCCGAGCTCGGCCTGGACCGCCCCCTGCCCGTGCAGTACGTGGTCTTTCTGGGCAACGTCCTGCGCGGCGACTTCGGCCAGTCCATTCACTTTCGCCAGTCCGCCTTCCGCGTCGTCCTCGGCTATCTGCCCGCGACATTCGAGCTCGGGCTGGCCGCGTTCGCCCTGGCCCTGCTCGTCGCCCTGCCGATCGGCGTCGTCTCCGCCGTGAAGCGGAATTCCGCCGTCGACCAGGCGACGATGGCCCTGGCCCTCGTCGGCCAGTCGGCGCCGACGTTCTTCATCGGCATCCTCCTGATCCTGATCGTCTCGCTGAACCTCGGCCTGCTGCCGACGTCCGGGCGGGAGGGCTGGCACAGCCTGATCCTGCCCGCGCTCACGCTCGGCGCCTTCGCGATGGCGTCGATCGCGCGGCTCACGCGCTCGTCGGTGCTGGAGGTGCTGCGCGCGGACTACATCCGTACCGCGCGGGCCAAGGGCGTATCGGATGTGGTGGTCGTCGCCAAGCACACCCTGAAGAACGCCGCCGTGCCGATCGTCACGATCACCGGGCTCCAGTTCGGCACCCTGCTTGGCGGCGCCGTCGTCACCGAGACCGTGTTCGCCTGGCCCGGCATCGGACGGCTCGCGATCCAGTCGATCTACAATCGCGACTATCCGGTCGTGCAGTGCACCGTGTTCATCTCGGCCGTGCTGTTCATCGTGATCAACTTCTGCGTCGACCTGCTCTATGGCCTCCTCGATCCTCGCGTCCGCTCGAGCTGAGCCGGCGCCGAGCCGCGCGCGCCGGACCCGCGGGCTGGCGGCCGGCGGCGCCGTGTTCGTCGCGCTCCTGGTCGTGGCGGCGCTGGCCGCCCCCATGATCGCGCCCGCCGATCCGATCCGCCAGTCGCTGCGCGGCCGGCTGTCGGCGCCCACGCTCTCGGGCGCCGACGGCCGGGCGCACCTGCTCGGCACCGACCACCTCGGACGCGACGTCCTCTCCCGCGTGATCTACGGCGCGCGCGTCTCGTTGCTGGTGGGGTTCGCGGCGGTGATCGTCGGCGGGCTCGTCGGCGCCACCCTCGGTCTGGTCGCCGGCTTTCGCGGGGGCTGGACCGACAGCATGATCATGACGCTCGCCGACGCCCAGCTGGCGTTTCCGTTCATCCTGCTCGCCATCGGTATCATCGCCGTGCTCGGCCCGAGCTTTCCCACCCTCATCGTCGTCATCGGGCTTTCCGGCTGGGTGACCTACGCGCGCGTGCTCCGCTCGCAGGTGCTGGTGCTGCGCTCGCGCGAGTTCGTCGACGCGATCCACGCGCTCGGCGGCTCGGTCGCGCGCGTCATCACGCGGCACGTGCTGCCCAACGTGCTCTCGTCGCTGGTCGTCATCGCCACGCTCGAGCTGGCGCGCGCCATCGTGCTCGAGGCGACGCTCTCGTTTCTGGGCCTCGGCGTCCAGCCGCCGACGCCGTCCTGGGGCGGCATGGTGCACGAGGGGCGCGAGTATCTCGACTCGGCGTGGTGGATCTCGACGGCGCCCGGGATCGTGCTCATGCTCACGTCGATCGTGGTGAGCCGCACCGGCGACTGGCTCCGCGATCTGCTCGATCCGACGCTCCGGGGGGAGTAGTCTACCGAAGCCGACGCCGGCCCGGAGGGTAGGCCGATGGTCCTATGGCAGGCGCCGCCGCGGTGGCGTAAGGTGCCGCGACGTGCCGGAACCGCCCGAAAGGAGCCAGCAGCCATGAGACACGCACTCAGGGGTTTGTTCGCGCTTGGAAGCGCCCTCGTCTGTCTCGTTGGCGGGGTGGCCCTCGCGCAGGACAAGCCGGCCGACAACATGGACGTTCTGCGCGAAAAGCTTCGAGCGGACAAGAAGGCCGTGGTGGCCTCGGTGCTCGAGCTCACGGAGGGCGAGGCCAAGGGCTTCTGGCCGGTCTACAACGCGTATCAGAGCGACATGGTCGCCCACTACGACCGCCTTCTGAAGCTGCTTGACACGTACGCCAAGTCGTACGAGGCGTTGACCGACGAGGCCGCGACGAGCCTGCTCAAGCAGTACCTGGCCCTCGAGCGCGATCACGTCGCGCTGCTGACCGCGTATCTCCCGCGCTTCCAGAAGGTGCTGCCGGCCAAGAAGGTCGCGAAGCTCTATCAGGTCGAGAACAAGGCCCGGGCGCTCGTGAACTACGAGCTCGCACGCGGCATCCCGCTCGCGAAGTAGGGAGAGCGACCGATGTCAAAAGCTCGACTCGCCGCCGGTCTACTGGCTCTTGTCCTGACGGTCACGCAGCCGTTGAGCGCTCGACCCGCGCTGGCCGCGTCGGCCGCGGCGATCAACCGCGACGCCAACGCGGTGATGGTCAAGCTCTACGAGAAGCATCCGGACGCCAAGAAGCTCGCCGCCCAGGCCAAGGCGATCCTCATCTTTCCGAGCATCTACAAGGCCGGGTTCATGTTCGGCGCCCAGTACGGCGAGGGCGTCCTTCGCCGGGGGAACAAGAGCGTCGCGTACTACAACACGGTGGCGGCGTCGTACGGCTGGCAGGCGGGCGCGCAGGCGTTCGGGTACGCGCTCTTCTTCATGAACGAGGGGGCGCTCAGTTATCTGGACAAGAGCGGCGGCTTCGAGGTCGGCGTGGGGCCGAGCATAGTCGTCCTGGACGAGGGGGCGGGAAAGTCGATGACGAGCTCGACGTTGACGCAGGACATCTACGCGCTCATCTTCGACCAGACGGGCTTGATGGCAGGCGCGGGGCTGCAGGGGTCGAAGATCAGCAAGATCGAGAAATGAGCCCCCGCTAGCAGGCCGAGTCTGCGACCGGGATCCGATCGACCACGCAGAACGGGATCGTCACGCTCTCGGTGCACGTGAGGCAGTAGAAGTCGAGTTCGAGCCCCGCCCGGCGCCCGTGGAGCGAGAGCCGCTGGTTGCACCGGGTGTGGTGAAGTCCGCCGTCGAGCGCCATGTACACGGTCATGACTTCCGTCGCCGTCGTCGCCGCGTCCGAGTCCGAGCTCATCGCCGTCGCCCTCCCGCGCTATGAGAAGAGCAATCCGCATTCCAGCGATCCGACCCGCGGGTGCGCGCTAAGGCTGCGAAATTCCACGCCACCAGAGAGAACGCGCCACACCGGGTGTTCAGGAACTGGACAGCGACCTGGGAAGCCCTGGACCGGCCGGACGATCAACCGCGCCAGCGGGAGAGCCTGTCGTTGAGGTGATCGAGCGCCAGCACGATTGCGATCGACGCGGCGGATACGAGCGCCGTCGCCGCGAAGAGCTCCGGGGCCTGAAACCCGTTGGCGTACGAGCCCAGGACGTGGCCCATTCCCCGGACTCCGGCGAACATCTCGACGACGAGGACACCGAGCAGGCAGAACACGACCCCGAGACGCATCCCGCCCAGCACCGAGGGGACGATCGCCGGCAGGAGCACCTTCCAGTAGAGCTGCCACGTTGTGGCGCCCAGCGATCGTGCCACCGCCACGAGCGTCCGGTCCACGTCGCGCACGGCCCCCATGACGAGCACCATGATCGGAAAGAAGCCGTGGAGCACGCCGTAGAAGACCGCCGGGGTCGTGCCGTAGCCGAGCAGGAGCACGATCCACGGGAGCACCAGGATCTTCGGGATGCCGTAGAACGCGATCACGTACGGGGAGAGGACCTCGCGCAGGAGGCGTATCGAGCCGACCGCGACGCCCGCCGAGACCCCGAGCACGACCGACAGGACGTACGCGACGGCCGTCTTGCCGAGGGTGTCGGCGAGGCCGGCGAGAGCTCCACGGCCGATCTTGAGGAGAGCCGGCGCGACGGCGCTCGGCGCCGGGACGAAGAGCGGGTCCACCCAGCCCATCCGGGCGACCACTTCCCACACCCCAAGCGCCGCGATCACGGTCACGATCTGGAGGATTCTGACCCTCATTCCGTCCACCGGCGCGCGCGGCGCTCGAGGAGGCTCGCCAGGACGTCGGAGCCGACGACCAGGACCAGGGTGACCAGCACCAGCGCCACGTAGTCCCCCGTGCGCAGGAGCCCGTAGGCGTGGTTGATCAAGGCCCCCATGCCGGCCTTCGAGCCGAGGATCTCGCCGACCACCACCCCGATCACGCACAGCACGAGCCCGGTCCTAAGCCCGCCGACGAGCGTGAAGAGCATCGCGGGGAGCATGACGCGGCGAAAGACGGTCGCCGTCCCCGCGCCGTACGCGCGCGCGACGACGACGAGCTGGGGGTTCACCTGCCGGATGCCGGCCAGGACCGCCAGCGCGATTGGGAAGAAGCCCAGGAGGAAGCCGAAGGCGATCTTCGAGGCCGCGTCGAGGCCGAAGAAGAGCATGAGCGAGGGATACCAGACCACCGCCGGCACCGCGTAGAGCGCCGCGAGCATCGGCCCCCACGCGCGGCCGACCAGCCGGTGCATGCCGAGCACGAAGCCGCAGCCGAGCCCGGCTGCGACCGCCAGCGCGTACGCGGTTCCGATCTCGCGGATCGTCAGCCAGAGGCTCGCGGGCAGATCGGGATAGGACCGCAGCAGCAGGAGGTCGCGGAGCGACGGGAGGACCGCCGACGGCGGGACGCCGAGAAGCGGATTCACCTTTCGGCCGGCGATCTCCCAGATCGCCAGGAAGAGCGCCAGGAGCCCGAGCCGCAGGCCGACGACCGTCATCGGCGCGGCGGGCGGCACGTCATCGCATCGCTCTCAGCGACTCCTCGCGGATCTCGCTCCAGAGCTTGGCGCGCAGCGCCACCATCTCGGACGACTCCATCGCGCGCGGGTACTCCATCGTCAGGTCGAGCGCCGTCTTGATCCGTCCCGGCCGCGCGGTCATGACGGCCACCCGGGTCGACAGGAAGAGCGCCTCGTGCAGGCTGTGCGTGACGAAGATCACGGTCTTGCGCGTGCGCCGCCAGATGTCGAGCAGCCACTCGCCCATCAGGAGGCGCGTCTGCTCGTCGAGCGCGCCGAACGGCTCGTCCATCAGGAGGATCTTCGCGTCGAGCGCGAGCGCGCGCCCGATCGCCACGCGCTGCTTCATCCCGCCCGACAGCTCGCGCGGGTACTTCTCGGCAAAGCCGGAGAGGCCGAGCGGGCCCAGCAGCTCGGCGGCCGTCTGCCGCCGGCGCTCGGCCGGCACGCCCTGTAGCTCGAGGCCGAACTCGACGTTTTGGAGCGTGGTCCGCCACGGGAAGAGCCCGGCCTCCTGGAACACGGTCGCGACGCGCCGGGGATCCGGCCCCGTCACCGGCCGGCCGTCGACCAGCAGGCGGCCCCGGTCGGGCGTGACGAGGCCGCCGAGCATGCCGAGCAAGGTGGACTTGCCGCATCCGGAAGGCCCGATCAAGGTGCAGAAGGCGCCCTCTTCGACGGAGAGCGAGACGTCGTGCAGGGCGTCGACCGGGCCGGAGCTGGTGAGGTAGCGCTTGGTCACGCCCTCGATCGTGATCAGCTCGGGGCGCGCGCTCACGTGAGCTGCAGAATCTCCCGGGCGATGACGAGGCGCTGGATCTCGGAGGTGCCCTCGCCGATCTCGGTCAGCTTGGCGTCGCGGAAGATGCGCTCGACCGGAAACTCGGTGATGTAGCCGGCGCCGCCGTGGAGCTGCACCGCCTTCGACGCCGCCTTCATCGCCGTCTCGGAGGAGAAGAGCTTGGCCATCGCGGCCGCGTGCATCGCGGGCCGGCCCGTGTCTTTCAGGTGCGCCGCGCGGAGGGTGAGCAGGCGCGCCACCTCGACCTCGGTCGCGACGTCCGCGATCATCCCTTGCAGTCCGTTGAACTCCGCGAGCGTACGGCCGAAGGCGCTGCGCTGCTTCATGTATCGGACCGCCTGGTCGACCGCCGCCTGCGCGATCCCGACGCCCATGGCCGCCATCGCGATCCGTCCGCCCTCGAGGACCTGCATCGCCTGGACGAAGCCGGCGCCGCGCTCGCCGATGAGGTTGTCGGCCGGGACGCGCGCGTCCTCGAAGATCAGCTCGGCGGTGTCCGAGGCGTGAAGGCCGAGCTTCCGGTACGGCTTGCCCCGGCTGAAGCCTCGTGTGCTCCGGTCGAGCACGAAGGCGGAGATCCCGCGCGACTTACGGTCCGGATCGGTGCGGGCCATGACGACGGCGGTCCCGGCGACCGACGCGTTCGTGATGAACGCCTTGCTCCCGTTCAGGACCCACTGGCCACCGCGAAGCTCGGCACGCGTCGCCAGTGCCGCGGCGTCGGAGCCCGAGCCCGGCTCGGTGAGCCCCCAGGCGCCGAGCACGCGGCCGCTCGCCAGATCCGGCACGTATTTCCGCTTCAGCTCCGCCGACGCGAAGCTCGCGATGTGGTTCGTGCACAGCGAGTTGTGCGCCCACATCGTGATGCCGACCGAGGCATCACCGCGGCACAGCTCCTCGACGATCAGCGCGTAGGAGACGTAGTCGAGGCCGGCGCCGCCCAGCTCCTCGGGGATGATGGCGCCGAGGAAGCCCAGCGGACCGAGCTTGGCCACGATCTCGTGGGGGAACTCGTGGCGCTCGTCGAACGGCGCGATCTTGTCGCCCAGCTCGGCCTCGGCGAACTGGCGCGCGACGTCCCGAACCTGCTGCTGCTCCGGCGTCAGGTCGAAGTCCACGGCTCAGACCGCCGCGCGGATGTGCTCGCGGACGAAGCGGACGATGTCCTGGGTCGACGTGCCGGGCGTGAAGAGCTCCTTGACGCCCATCGCCTTCAGGGTGGCGATGTCCTCCGGCGGAATGATCCCGCCCCCGAAGACCGCGATGTCGTCGGCGCCCTGCTCGGCCAGGAGCTCGAGGACCCGCTGGAAGAGGTAGTTGTGGGCGCCCGACAGCACCGAGAGCCCGATGGCGTCGGCGTCTTCCTGGACGGCGGTGGCGACGATCTGCTCGGGCGTCTGATGCAGACCGGTGTAGATCACCTCGAAGCCCGCGTCGCGCAGCGCCCGCGCGACGATCTTCGCGCCGCGGTCGTGGCCGTCGAGCCCGGGCTTGGCGACGACGACGCGGATCGACCGTTCGGTCATCATGTGCCTCCCGCGAGCGCTGCCCGGATCTGCTCGCCCGCCTTCGCGATGCGGTCCCGGTCGCCCGGGACGAGCTTCCAGTCGAACCCTTTGCCGTCGTTGGTCCAGCGCGGGATCAGGTGCAGGTGGAAGTGCGGCACCGACTGGAACGCCGCCGGGCCGTTGGCCTGGAGCATGTTCAGCCCGTCGGGCTTCAGCGCGGCGCGCTGGGCGGTCGCGACGCGCTTGGCCGTGGCGATGGCCGCCTGCAGATCGGCCGGGTCGGCGTCGAAGATCGTCGCGGCGTGCGTCTTGGTGAGCACCAGGCAGTGCCCGGCGTTGACCGGGTTGATGTCCATGATGCAGAAGGTGCGCTCGTCCTCGTACACCTTCGTCGACGGGATCTGCCCGTCGCGGATCTTGCAGAAAACGCAGTCGGTCATGTGACGTCCCTACACCGGCACCGTCCAGCCGCGGGTGTCCGGCGCCGTGCCGTACTGGATGCCGACGATCGTGTCGTAGAGCTTCTGGGTCAGCGGCCCGATGCGTCCGCCGTTGATCACGATCCGCTCGCCCTTGTAGGAGAGCTCGCCGACCGGCGAGATGACGGCGGCGGTCCCGGTGCCCCACACCTCCTCGAGCCGGCCCTTGCGCGCGGCCGCGGCGACCTCGTCGATCGAGACCGGCCGCTCGGAGACGGGGAGTCCCCACTCGCGCATCAGCGTGAGCACGGAGTCGCGGGTGACGCCGGCCAGGATCGTGCCGCTGAGCGGCGGCGTGACGATCTCGTCGCCGATCTTCACCATGATGTTCATCGTGCCGACCTCGTCGATGTACTTGCGCTCGCGGCCGTCGAGCCACAACACCTGCGTGAACCCCTGGTGCTTGGCCTCTTCGGCGGCGTAGAGGCTCGCCGCGTAGTTGACGCCGGTCTTGGCGCCGCCCACGCCGCCCTCGACCGCTCGCACGTACTTGTCGACGACGAGGATCTTCACCGGGTTCATCCCCTCGGGGTAGTACGCGCCGACCGGCGACAGGATGACGTAGTAGATGTAGGACTTCGCCGGCCGGACGCCGAGGAACGCCTCGTTGGCGATGATCGTCGGCCGCACGTAGAGCGACGTGCCGACCGTCGCCGGCACCCAATCCTTCTCCATCCCGACCAGCGTCACCAGCGACTTCAGCGCGAGCTCCGGATCGAGCGGCGGGATGCACAGGCGCCGCGAGGATTCGATCAACCGCTCGACGTGCTTCTGCGGCCGGAAGAGCCGGACCTTGCCGTCGCGCGCGCGAAACGCCTTCAACCCGTCGAAGACCGCCTGAGCGTAGTGCAGGACCGCCGCGGCCGGATCCATCGGGAACGGCCCGTACGGCTCGATCCGCGGGTCGTACCAGCCCTTCTCTTCCTGGAAGTCCATCACGAACATGTGGTCCGTGAACACCGTGCCGAACGTCAGCTCGCTGTCTCTCGGCTTGGGCTTCTTCGCAGTCGCCCGCGTGATCCGGATCGGCTCAGTCATCTCATCTCTCCTCACGCGACATTTCGCGCTTTCCTACAACGCGCTCGCCCCAACCTAAAAAATGATCGGCTCGCGGTACAGGCCGAATATCTGCCGGTAGACGTCCGAGATCTCGCCGAGACTCACGTAGTCCTTGACCGCGTCGACCAAGACCGGCATGACGTTGCGCTGCTCGCGGCACGCGTCGGCCAGCTGCTTGAGGCGGCGCTCGACCTTCGCGCGGTCGCGCGCGGCCTTGAAGCGGCCGACGCGCTCGATCTGCTCGCGCTCGACGGTCGCGTCGATCTTCAGGAAGTTGATCGGCCGCTCTTCCTTCATCACGTATTTGTTGACGCCGACCACGACTTTTTCGCGGCGGTCGTCCATCAGCTGATAGCGGTAGGCGGCATCCGCGATCTCCCGCTGGGGGTAGCCGGTGTCGATCGCGCGGATGATGCCCCCCATCGCGTCGATCTTCTGGATATAGTCGAGCGCGCCCGCCTCCATCTGGTCCGTCAGCTTCTCGAGGTAGTACGAGCCGCCGAGCGGATCGATCGTCAGCGCCACACCGGACTCCTCGGCGATGATCTGCTGCGTCCGGAGCGCGACCGTCACCGCGTCCTCGGTCGGCAGGGCCCACGTCTCGTCGTACGAGTTGGTGTGGAGCGACTGCGCGCCGCCGAGCACCGCCGCCAGCGCCTGCAGGGCGACGCGCGCGATGTTGTTGAGCGGCTGCTGGGCGGTGGCCGACACGCCGGCCGTCTGCGTGTGCGTCCGGAGCCGCATCGACTCCGGCTTCTTCGCGCCGAAGCGCTCCTTCATGAAGCGCGCCCAGAGCCGCCGCGCCGCGCGGAGCTTCGCGATCTCCTCGAAGAAGTCGTTGTGGATGTCGAAGAAGAACGACAGGCGCGGCGCGAAGCTGTCGATGTCGAGCCCGCGCGCGCACGCCGCCTCGACGTAGCCGAGCCCGTCGGCCAGGGTGAACGCGAGCTCCTGCACCGCCGTCGCGCCGGCTTCGCGGATGTGGTAGCCGGAGATCGAGACCGGGTTGAAGCGCGGCACGTGCTTCGACGTGAACTCGATCATGTCGACGACGATCCGCACCGCCGGGTCGGGCGGGCAGATCCATTCCTTCTGGGCGATGAACTCCTTCAACATGTCGTTCTGCATCGTGCCGCCGACGCGGCTCCACGACACGCCCTGCTTCTCGGCGATCGCCAGGTACATCGCGAGCGCGACCGACGCCGTGCAGTTGATCGTCATCGACGTGGTGACGGCGCCGAGGGGGATGCCGGCGAACAGCCGCTCGAAGTCGTCCAGGGTCGAGATCGACACGCCCTCCTTGCCGACCTCGCCGCGGGAGCGCGGGTGATCGGCGTCGTAGCCCATCAGGGCGGGCATGTCGAACGCGGTCGAGAGCCCGGTCTGCCCCTGCTCGAGCAGGTACTTGAAGCGCGCGTTGGTGTCCTCGGGCCGGCCGAAGCCCGCGAACATGCGCATCGTCCAGAGCCGGCCGCGGTACATCGTCGGATAGACGCCGCGGGTGAACGGATACTCGCCGGGGCGCCCCAGCTTCTCCTCGGGCGACCATCCGCGCAAGCTCTCGGGGGTGTAGAGCGGCTCGATCGGGATGCCCGACAGCGTCTCGAATCGCACCGGGCGCTCGGACCCGCGCTCAGACTCCGTCATGGTCACCTCGCAGCAGGTGGCGCGCGACCACCAGCTTTTGGATCTGCGACGTTCCCTCGTACAGCTGCGTGATCTTCGCGTCGCGGAAGGCACGCTCGACCTCGTATTCCTTGATGAATCCGTAGCCGCCGTGGACCTGGATCGCGTCGGTCGTCACCTTCATCGCCGTCTCGGCGGCGAACAGCTTGGCCATCGCGGCGGCGGTGCGGTACGGCCGGCCCGCGTCCTTGAGCGCGGCGGCCTTGCGCGTCAGGAGCCGCGCCCCGTCGATCGCCACCGCCATGTCGGCGAGCATCCACTGGACCATCTGGTGCTCGCCGATGATCACGCCGAACGCCCGGCGCTCGCGCGCGTACGCCACCGAGCGCTCGTAGGCGCCTGTCGCGATCCCGATCGCCTGCGCCGCGATCCCGACCCGGCCGCCGTCGATGGCGGTCATGGCGATCTTGAATCCCTGCCCCTCGTCGCCGATGCGGCTCTGCACGGGAACGCGGCAGTCGTCGAAGAGCAGCTCCGCGGTGTCGGAGGCGCGGATGCCGAGCTTGTCCTCGGTCTTGCCGACCGTGAATCCCCGCGTGCCCTTCTCGACGACGAAGGCCGTGATGCCCCGGTGCCCCTTCGCCCGATCGGTCTGACAGAACACGAGCGCGAACGAGGCCTCGCGCCCGGTGGTGACGAAGCGCTTGCACCCGTTGAGGACGTAGTGGTCGCCGTCGCGCACGGCCAGGGTCGCCTGGTTCGTGGCGTCCGAGCCCGCCTGCGGCTCGGTGAGCGCGAAGCACCCGTGGGCGTGGCCCGAGGCGACCGGCGTGAGGAACCGCTCACGCTGGGCGTCGGTGCCGAAGCGCGCGATCGGATCACCGTAGAGCGAGTTGTTGACCGACATCACCACCGCGTGGCTCGCGCACACCCGGGCGATCTCCTCGAGCGCGACGACGTACGCCTGAGCACCGGCGCCGCTCCCGCCCCAGCGCTCCGGGATGACCATGCCCATCAGGCCGAGCTCGCCCATCCGCTTGACCGTCTCGTGCGGGAAGCGCGAGTCGCGGTCGATCTCGGCGGCGATGGGCCGGATCTGGGTCTCGGCGAACTCCCGCGCCGTGGCCTGGATGAGCTGCTGCTCGGACGTCAGGTCGAACGTCACGTCGTGTTTCCCTTCATTTCTCCAGGAGCTTCTTGAACTCTTTCGTCAGCTCCGGCACCACTTCGAAGAGGTCGGCGACGATCCCGAAATCGGCGATCTTGAAGATCGGCGCCTCCGGGTCCTTGTTCACCGCCACGATCACCTTCGAGGTCCGCATGCCCGCCAGGTGCTGGATCGCGCCCGACACGCCGAAGCCGAGATAGAGCTTCGGCGAGATCGTGCGGCCGGTCTGGCCGATCTGGAACCGATGGGGCCGCCAGCCGGCGTCCACCGCCGCGCGCGAGGCGCCGACGGCCGCGCCGATCACCCGGCCCAGCTCCTCCAGGATCACGTAGTTCTCCGGGCCCTTCATGCCGCGCCCACCGGAGATGACGGTCTCGGCCTCGGTGAGCTCGGGAAGCCCGGTCGAGACTTCCTCGCGCCGCTCCACGAACTTCATCTGCGCGCCGGGCGCGGAGAGGCTCGGCCGCTCGACCGCCGCGGTCTTGCCGGGCTGCGCCTCGGCCGGCCGGAACACGTTGGGCCGCAAGGTCGCGACCCACGGCGACTTCGCCCACGTCACCTTCGAAAGGAGCTTGCCCGCGTACACCGGCCGGGTCGCGACGAGCTTGTCGCCCTCCATCGCGAACCGCACCGAATCGGCGGCGAGCCCCACACCCAGGCGCGCGGCGAGCCGGGCCACGAACTCGCGCTGGCGGCTCGTGACCGGCGCGAGGATCGCCGCCGGCGACTCCCTGGCGGCGAGATCCGCGGCGGCCGCCGTCCAGACCTCGCTCCGGTACGGCGCGAACGCGGCGTTCTCGAGCAACAGCACCCGCGAGGCGCCCCATTCGCCGAGCTGCTTCAGGCCGGCCTCGCTCGCCTTGTCGGTGAGCCAGACCGCCTCGACCCGGCCGGGGGCGAGCCGCGCGGCCTCGCCGATCACCTCGGCCATGACCTTCTTGGGCGAGCCGTTTCGATCGTCTTCGACGATGCACCAGAACGCGTTCGGCATTCTCGACTCTCCCTAGATCGCTTTCGCGTCTTCGCGCAGGGCACGCACGAGCTCTTTCACCGCGGTGGGCACGTCGCCCTGGATGATGCGGCCCGGCGGACGCGGCGGCAGGGCCTCGAGCCCGACCACCGAGAGCTGCGACGGCTCGGCGGCGATCCCGAGGTCGGCCGCTTTCACGTCCCTGATCTCCTTCTTCTTGGCGCCCATGATGCCCTTGAGCGTCGGGTAGCGAGGCTCGTTGAGCCCCTTCTGCGCCGCGAGGACGGCCGGCAGCGGCAAGTCGAAGACCTCGAGGCCGCCCTCGACCTGACGCGCGGCGCGGACGGCCTTTCCGTCGGTGTCGATCGTTTCCTCCATGATCCAGTAGGCGCACGGCCAGCCGAGCAGCTCGGCGAGCTGCGCGGTGACCGCGCCCATGTCGTCGTCGATCGCCTGGCGGCCGCACAGCACGAGCTGCGGCGCCTCTTGCTTGACGACCGCGGCCAGCGCCTTCGCGGTCGCGAGCGTGTCGGCCGCGGACCAGGCGGCGTCGTTGAGGTGGATCGCGCGATCGCAGCCCATCGCCAGGCACGAGCGGAGCGCTTCCTTCACCCGATCCGGGCCGAGCGACACCGCGACGACCTCACCCTGGCCCCGCTTTTCTTTGATCCGCAGCGCCTCCTCGACGGCGAACTCGTCGTAGGGCGAGACGATCCACGTGATGCCCGCGGTGTCGATCGACTTTCCGTCCGCCGCGATCTTCACCTGGGTGGCCGTGTCGGGCACCTGCTTGATGGTGACGAGGATCTTCATGACGTCGCTCCTTCGTAGTGGAGTTCGCGGGTGATGCGGAAGCGGTCGCCCGGGATGAAGACTCGGTCGAAGACGACCGGCGCGCCGCCGGCGTCGTACGAGACGCGCTCGGACTCGAACGCCGGCTCACCGACGCGGCAGCCGAGGTCGCGCGCCTCTCGCCGGCCCAGTCGCACCGCGGAAACGGTTTCGCTGGCGCGCGTGATGACAACGCCCAGCTTGAACTCGAGGACCTGATGCAGCGGCGTCCGCGCCAGATCGGCACGGATCACCTCGTCGCCGAGCGGTGACGGGAGGAACGAGCGCTGGAGACTCATCGGGTGCGCGTCGACCAGCCGCAACCGTTCGAGGACGAGGACGCGTGGCCGGCCGGCGAAGCGCAGCGCCTCGGCGACCCGCCGGTCAGGCGCCGCGAACCGCGTGCCGAGCAGCCGGGTCGCGACGTGCTCGCCCTTGGCCGAGAGATCGCCGGCGAAGCGGCGGAGCTGGAGGATGTCGTAGTCGATCGACGGCGCGGCGACGAAGGTGCCGAGGCCGTGACGGCGGGTGATCAGGTGCTCCCGCTCGAGCAGCTCGAGCGCCTGGCGCAAGGTCATGAGGGTCACGCCGAAGCTCCTGGCGAGCTGGCGCTGATTGTCGAGCCGCGCGCCCGAGGCAAGCTCGCCGACCCGGATCCGCTCGCGTAGCGCTTCGGCGATGCGGTGGTAGCGCGGCACTCGACCGTGAAACGCCATCTTGACGCCGTTCATAGAACCTCAGTGTTCTAGAACTCCGGTCCTCGACACCACTCGCGACAGCGCTGCCACCACGGAAGAGAAACGACAACTCCGAAAGGCACTTCGGCCCGAGAGCGCCCGCGACGGCTTATCCTACCACCTTTTCCGGGGGGTCGTCGACTCGGCGCTCACGCAGCGCCCGACAGCTCCCGCGTCAGCCCGACGAGCCGCTCGAGCTTGCCGCGGGCGACGCCGGTGTCGATCGAGCGCGCCGCCAGCTCCACGCCCTCCTTCAGGTCGCGCGCCCGGGTACCGACGACCAGCGCGGCCGCGGCGTTCATGAGCACGATCTCCCGCTTGGCGCCGAGCTCGCCCCGGAGGATCGCGCGGATGATCTCGGCGTTCTGCTCGCGGTCGCCGCCGAGCAGCTCGCGGATCGAGGCGCGCGAGAGGCCGAAATCCTCGGGCCGCACGGTGAACGTCCGCACGACCCCCTCACGGACCTCGGAGACCCGGCTGTCACCGGTGTTCGAGATCTCGTCGAGACCGTCGGCCCCGTGAACCACGAAGGCTCGATACGTGCCGAGCTCGGCGAGCACCCGGGCGAGCGGCTCCGTGAGCGCCGCGGCCGCGACGCCGATCACCTGGGCGTTCGCGCCGGCCGGGTTGGTCAGCGGGCCGAGGAGATTGAACACCGTCCGGATGCCGACCTCGCGCCGCGCCGTCATGACGTGCTTCATCGCCGTGTGCAGGAGCGGCGCGTAGAGGAAGCCGATGCCGACCTCGGCCACGCACCGGCCGACCTGCTCGGGCGACAGCTGGAGATTGACGCCGAGCGTCTCGACGACGTCGGCCGAGCCGCAGAGCGAGGCGCCGCTGAGCCCCGACATCGAGCGGTTGCCGTGCTTGGCCACTCTGAGCCCGGCGCCGGCCACCACGAACGCGGTCGCGGTCGAGACGTTGAACGTCCCGGAGGCGTCGCCGCCCGTGCCGCACGTGTCGACGAGCATCTCGCGGTCGGTGCCGGTGAGCGCGGCCGTCTCCTCGGCCCGCGTGTGAACCCTGGCGACCTTCGAGCGCATGACCTGGGCGAAGCCGATCAGCTCCTCGACGGTTTCACCCTTCATCCGGAGCGCGGTCAGGAACGCGGCGATCTGCGCGTCGGTGGCCATACCCGACATGATGGCCTCCATCGCGCCGGCGGCCTCGATGCGGGTGAGGTCGCGCCGGTCGACGAGGACTCGCGTCGCCTCGGTGATGATCGGGCTCGTCATGCCGGCCCCCTCCTTTCCCCACGTGGGGGCCCACAGAGTATCGCACCTGGCCTAGAGGCCCAGATAGGCTTGCTTCACGTGCGGGCTCGCCAGGAGGCTCGCCCGCGTGCCGTCGAGCACCAGCCGACCGTTCTCGAGCACGTAGCCCCGGTGCGAGAGCTGCAGCGCGCGCGGGACGTTCTGCTCGACGAGCAAGATCGTCGTGCCGGTCTGGTTGACGCGCTGGAGCGTCTCGAAGATGAGCTTCACCATCACCGGCGCCAGCCCGAGGCTCGGCTCGTCGAGCAGGAGCAAACTGGGCCGCGCCATGAGCCCGCGCCCGATCGCGCACATCTGCTGCTCACCGCCCGACAGCGTCCCGGCCAGCTGCCGCTCGCGCTCGCGCAGCCGCGGGAAGAGCGTGAAGACGAGCTCGAGCCCGTCGGCCCGCCGCGCGCGGTCGGCCGCGCGCGCTCCGAGCTCGAGGTTGTCCCGCACCGTCAGCGTGGGAAAGAGCTGGCGGCCCTCCGGCACGTGCGCGATGCCGCGCGCGACGATCCGCGCCGAGCCGAGACCGTCGAGCCGCGTGCCCTCGAACTCGATCCGTCCGGCCCGGAGCGGCAGGAGGCCGGTGATCGCTCGCAGGGTCGTCGTCTTGCCGGCGCCGTTTGAGCCGATCAGCGCGACGGCCTCGCCCGGCCGCACCTCGAGTGAGACGCCGGCGATCGCGGTCAGGTCGCCGTAGCCGGCCTCGACCCCGTCAAGCCGGAGCAGCGCGGACATACTCTTCGCCCAGGTAAGCTTCCACCACCTTCGGATGGTGCGCGATCTCGGCCGGGGCGCCCTCGGCGATCCGCTCCCCGAAGCTCAGCACCACGATCCGCTGGGAGAGCGCCATCACCGCCCGCATGTTGTGCTCGATCAGCAAGATCGAGACGCCCGATGCGTGGATCGCGCGGATCAGCTGGATGATCGTCTCGATCTCCGTCGGGTTCAGCCCGGCCATCACCTCGTCGAGCAGGAGCAGCGCCGGCCCGGTCGCGAGCGCCCGCGCCAGCTCGAGCCGCTTGCGATCGGCCAGGGTCAAGGCACCGGCCGCGACGCGCTCGCGGGGGCCGAGACCGACGCGTGCCACCACCTCGCGCGCGCGCGCGAGCGCCTCGGGCGCCCGCGGGCAACGCGCGAGCGCGCCGACACGGACGTTTTCCAGCACGGTCATGCGCGGGAAGGGCCGCACGATCTGGAACGTGCGCGCCAGACCGAGACGGCAGATCGCGTGCGGCGGCAGCCCGACGATCGAGTGGCCGTCGAGAACGATATCCCCGGCGTCCAGTACCAGAAATCCCGAAAGGAGATTGAAGACCGTCGTCTTGCCGGCGCCGTTGGGGCCGATGAGCCCGAGCATCTCGCCCCGGGCGATCTCCATGTCGAGCCGGGCCACGGCGTGGAGCCCCCCGAAGCGCTTGGAGAGTCCGCGCGCCACGAGCAGACTCATCGCGTCTGGCCGCTGCGCCGCGCCAGCGCGCGCCGAAGCCGGGGGTATACGCCCTCCGGCAGGAAGAGCACCACGCCGATCAGCAGCACGCCGTAGGCGATGAGGTGCGCGCCGTGCAGTCCTCCCTGCCCGAGATACAGCCGGGAGATCTCGGCGAGGGGCGTCAGGATGAACGAGCCGAGGATCGGCCCCAGGAGCGTGCCGGCGCCGCCGACGATCGGACGGATGATGATCTCGACCGACAGCGGGATGCCGAAGAGCGTGTTCGGCTGCAGCGAGAAGAGATAGAACGCGTAGAACGTCCCGCCCAGGCCCGTGAGAAACGACGACACGACCATCGCCAGCATCTTGTACTTGAACGCGTTCACGCCGAGCGCCTCGGCCGCCGCCTCGTCCTCGCGGATCGCCGCCAGGTAGATGCCGAAGCGGCGGCGCTCGATCGCCCAGGCGGTCAGGGTGGCGACCAGCATCAGCGCCAGCGCGATGTAGTAGTAGACGCGCCCGTCCTGAAACTGGAACTGGCGCGGATTGCCCGTGAACGTGATGTAGAGGCCGAGCGGCCCCCCGAGAGCGTCGATGTTCGAGACGGCGACGCGGCAGATCTCGGCGAACGCGACGGTGAGCAGCACGAAGTAGAAGCCGCGCAGCCCGAAGCGAAAGCCGAGATAGCCGATGATCGCGCCAAGGAGCGCCGCGAGCACGCCGCCGATCAGCATGCCGACCCAGGGCGTCAGCCCCAGCTCGATCGACAGCATCGTCGCCGTGTACCCACCCACCCCGACGAAGGCGGCGTGCCCCGCCGAGAGCTGGCCCGCGTAGCCCCCGACGATGTTCCAGGCCTGGCCGAGGAATCCGTAGAAGAAGATGAGGATGAACAAGGTGAGCGCGTACGAGCTCAGCACCGCCGGCAGCGCCAGCAGCGCCAGCACGCCTGCGACGAGAACCCACTTCATGCGGATCGGCGCCCGAACAGCCCGGCGGGCCTGATCAATAAGATAACGATCAGGAGCGAGAAGCTGAACAGCTCCTTGAGCGACGGCTTGAGGAACACCGCGCCGAGCGATTCGGCGAGCGACACCAGGAGCCCCCCGACGAACGCGCCGAGGAGGCTGCCCATGCCGCCGATGATCACGATGTTGAACGAGGCCACCGACAGCGAGAGGCCGGTCGGCGGCTGGAACGGAAGGATCGGCGAGACGAGCGCGCCGGCGGCGCCCACGCAGGCAGCGCCCACCCCGAAGGCCACCGCGTACACGCGCCGCACGTCGGTGCCGACGACGAGCGCCCCGTACGTGTTGTCGGCGGCCGCCCGGATCGTCCGCCCGAGGTCGGTCCGGAACAGGAAGGCCCAGAGCGCCGTCGTGAGCGCGACCGCGACCAGGAACGTGACGAGCCGGGCCACGTCCACGAACACCGGGCCGAGCCACAGGGTGGCCGACGCCAGCGGCGATCGGACGCGGGTCGGCTCGGGGCCGAACGCAACCAGGGCTACGTTCTCGAGCACCAACGCCACGCCGAGCATTAGGAGGATCTGCATCTCGTGCGGCGCGTCGACGATGCGGTCGACGAGGCCCCGCTGCACGACGAAGCCCAGCGCGAAGAGTGCAGCTGCGCAGACGAGGAAGCTCGCGTACGGATCGATGCCCGCCCGCGTCGCCAGCACGTACGCGAGGTACATCCCCCACACCATCATGTCCCCGTGGGCGAAGTTCACCACGCGCATCACCCCGAAGATGAGCGTGAGCCCCACCGCCATGAGGCTGTACACCCCGCCAAAGAGCAGCCCGCTGACCACCCCCTGCAGCACGAGGGTCAGATCCACCTAAGCCACCGACGGATGACAGAAATCGGTTTGGTGCGGTCGCGCCGGAGACGCCGGTTCCGGACGGCGGCGGGTGGGTGGGGGAGGGGTCGAGCGGACCCGTTCCCTCCAATCGCGCGGCGGACGCCGCGCGCCCAGATGGAGCCCAGCCGCCGCGGGCCAGCGCACGCGTGCCGCGTGGTCCGTCCGACCCCTCCCCCCGCCCGCCCGCCGCCGTCCGCCGCCGAGCGCTATGCGCGCGGCCGCGGGAAGACGAACTTCTGCAAAGCGGCTTCTTTGGGCCAGACCGCGACCGGCTTCTGGCTGAGGATCTGGATCATCGTCGGGATCGCGTTGGCGTTGTCGCCGAGCTCGTTGAAGGCGACGGGGCCGCCGTACTGCATCAGCCCGCTGGAGTAGTTCGTCTTCTTCATCGCGTCCACGATCGCGTCGGGATCGTCGAGCGCGGTCGCGCGCTCCAGGATGTCGGCGATGACGAACACGGCGTCGTAGGAGTAGCCCGAGTTGGTGTCGAAGGTCTTGCCGCCCGAGCGCCGGCGGAACTCCTCGGCGGCGGTCGCCGTCTTCGGGTTCTTGAAGTTCGCCCAGGGTACGCTCGTCAGCACGTACTCGAGGTCCTCCTTGAGCTGGACGATCTGGCCCGACTCGTAGATCCCAGGGCTACCCGGGCCGACGATGCCCATCATCTCGATCCGCTGCTTGCGGATCTCCGGGAACAGCAAGAGGGCGGAGGCCGGACGCGTGATCGGCGCGATGATGTCGGGCTTCGCCGCCTTCGCCTTCGAGACCTCCGTCGAGAGGTCGGTCGGCGGCTCCGGCCAGGGGATGATCTCGACGATGTCCCACGACGGGTTGGCGGTCTTGTGCGCCGCCTGGAAGCCGTGCGCCTGGTTCTGGCCGAAGAGGTCGTTGCAGTACATCAGCACCACCCGCTTCGGCGACACGTTGGCTTCCTTGAAGATCTCGATGAAGTACTGGACGGCCTTCCGGCCGAAGCTCGAGCCGGTCGGGAAATTGCGGTAGACGTACTGCACCTTCTGCTGCCCGGCCTTGACCGATTGCGCGACGTTCGCGGTGATCGGATCGGCGGCGGCGATGTCGATCAGGAACGGCACACGGCGCTGCTGGGCGACCGACACCATCGCGTTGGTGCTCCCCGAGTCGAAGGAGCCCAGCAGCATCTGGGCGCCCCGGGTCACGACGCGCTCGGCCTCGACGCGGCCGTTCTCGGGCTTGGTCTGCGTGTCGCCGAGGAGCAGCTCGAGCTTGATCCCGCCCTTCCCCTTGACGCCTCCCGCCGCATTGATCGCGTCGACGGCCATCTTCGCCCCGAGCCGGCACGCCTGGCCCGGCTCGGCGAGCGCGCCGGTCACCGGATGGATCGCGCCGATCTTGAACGTCTTCGGCTGCGCGCGGAGCGGCAGCGGGAAGCCGAGGACCGCGGCGCCGCCGGCCGTCGTCTCGAGAAAGGTGCGACGGGTCAGTCGATGCGTCATTCGAGATCTCCTGTTCATCGGCGCGCCCTCACGCGCCGAGAAGCTCCTTGGCGATGATCATCCGCTGGATCTGGTTCGTGCCCTCGTAGATCTGCATGATCTTCGCGTCGCGCATGTACCGCTCGACCGGGAACTCGCGCGTGTACCCGTAGCCCCCGAAGATCTGGACCGCATCGGTGGCCACCTTCATGGCGGCGTCTCCCGACCAGCACTTGGCCATCGACGCCTCGTACGTGTTGCCCCGGATGCCCGCGTCGACCTGGCGCGCGGCGTGGTGGACCATGAGCCGCGCCGCGTGCACCTGCATCGCCATGTCGGCCAGCATGAACTGGATGCCCTGGAACGCGGCGATCGGCTGGCCGAACTGCTGCCGCTCCTTCGCGTACGCCGTCGCGGCGTCGAGGGCCGCCTGGCCGATGCCGACGGCCATCGCGCCCGTCATCGGCCGCGTCATGTCGAGCGTGCGCATCGCGATCTTGAAGCCCTCGCCCTCCTCGCCGAGCCGCTGCTCGACCGGGACGGCGCAGTCGGTGAAGTGGAGCGCCACGGTGGGCGAGCAGCGGATGCCCATCTTCTTTTCTTTCTTGCCGACCGAGAAGCCGGGCGTGCCCTTCTCGATGAGGAACGCCGTGATGCCTCGGGCGCGCTTGCCCGGATCGACCGTCGTGAAGACGGTGATCACGTCCGCGTGGTCGCCGTGCGAGCACCACTGCTTCGATCCGTTCAGGATGTAGTGGTCGTCACGGCGCACCGCCGTGGTCCTGAGACTCGCCGCGTCGGAGCCGGATCCGGGCTCCGAGAGCGAGTAGGCCGCCATGAACTCGCCGGATGCGAGCCGCGGCAGGTACTTCTTCTTCTGCGCCTCGGTCCCCGCCAACAGGATCGGCAGCCCGCCGAGCGGATGGGCGCCGAAATTCGTCGTCGTCCCGGCGCACGCCCACCCGAGCTCCTCGGCCACCAGCGAGAGCGCGAGGCAGCCCATGTCGGTTCCGCCGTACTCCTCGGGCACCCAGATGCCGAAGAGGCCCGACTCGACGAGCGCGCGCATCGACTCGGTCGGATAGCTCTCGGACTCGTCGTATGCCGCCGCGTGCGGCGCGATCCGGTCGCGCGCGACCTTCCGCGCCAGATCGCGGATCATCCGCTGCTCTTCGGTGAGATAGAACATGTCGTGCATGGTCGCGACTCCTTCAGACGATCTGTCGCCGGCGGAGCTCGGCGAGCCGCTCGGGCGGAAGTCCGAGCGCCTCGCCGTAGATCTTCTCATTGTGCTCGCCGAGTCTGGGTGGAAAGCTCAGCGCCGGCGGCTCGCCGACCGGCGGGGCCGGCAGCGCGATCCGGAGCCCGGAGCGCGGATCCCTGATCTCCAGCATCCGCTCGGCGACGAGCCGATCGGCCATCACGTCGGCCATCGTGCTCACGCGAGAGACCGGGACCCCCGCGGTCCTCAGCGCCGCGAGGGCCTCGGCACTGGTGAGGTCGGCGAAGCACGCGGCCAGCTCGCGGTCCAGCCGCTCGACGTCGCCGATGCGGCCGGCGTTGGCGGCGTACTCGGGCCGGGCGAGGCCGCGGAAGCGGTCCAGCGCCGTCAGCGCGGCCCACTGTTGGTCGTTGCCGATCGCCAGGTACACGTGGCCGTCGCGCGTTCGATGGACGGCGACTGGCGCGAAGAACTGATGGCGGTTCCCCTTGCGGGTCACGCGCTCGCCGAGGCTCGAGAGCGCGACCGGCGCGACCATCCACGACACGGCGCTTCGCAGCATCGACACGTCGATGCGCGCACCCTCGCCGGTCGTCGCCCGGCGATAGAGCGCCTTCATCACCTCGCTGTAGCCGTGCTCCGCCGCGCCCAAATCGACCATCGGCAGGCCGAAGACCAGCGGCGAGCCGTTCGTCTCGCCCGTCAGCTCCATGAAACCGCTGCGGGCCTGGAGGATGGGATCGTACGCCGCCTCGTCGTGCTCGGGCCCGAATCCGGTGATCCCGAGCCAGATCAGATCCGGCTTCACCGCCGCGAGCGGCCCCGGCTCGATCCCGAGCCGGGCGTAGCTCCGCGGGCGCTGGTTGCAGGCGAACACGTCCACGCGAAGCTTCGCGATCAGCTCACGCAGGAGCGTCTGGCCCTCGGGATGGCCGAGATTGAGCGTGATGGCCTCCTTGCCGCAGTTGTTCGGCAGGAAGTAGCTGCGCATCGCGGGCTCGGCCAGCACGCCTCGGCCGATGAATCGGTTGGGATCGGGTCGCTCGGCGTTCTCGACGCGGATGACACGGGCGCCGTCGCACGCGAGCCGGTAGGTCAGGAACGGCAGGGTCGTCGCCTGCTCGAGGCTGAGCACGGTGACGCCCGCCAGGAGCCCGCGGCTCATCGAGGCCGGCGATCGACGACGCGCACCGCCTTGCCCGGCGGCCGCTCGATCGCGCCGTGGGCGCAGAGCCGCACCTCCGGGCTCAGCGCGAGCGAATCGTGAAGCTCGCGCCGGATCCGCGCGGCGACCGTCGGATCGCATCCCGGCTCGGTCTCGACGTGGATCGTCATGCGCTCGCCGCCGCCGTCCGACTCGAGCACGACCTGGTACTCGTGGCTCACGCCGGCGTGCTTCAGCAAGGTCGTCTCGATCTGGCGCGGATAGAAATTGATGCCCTTGTAGATCACCATGTCGTCGGCGCGGCCGCGAAGCCGATCGAGCCTCAGCGACGTCCGCCCGCAGTCGCAGCGCGCGCGCGACACGACGCGCGTGAGGTCGTGCGTCCGGTAGCGGATCAGCGGCAGCCCCTCGCGGGTCAAGGTCGAGACGACCAGCTCGCCCTCGGCGCCGTCCGGCACGACCCGGCCCGTCGCCGGGTCGACCACCTCCGCGTGATAGTGATCCTCCCAGACGTGGATGCCGCGGCGGGCCGCGCAGTCGATGCCGAGCCCCGGGCCGCCGGTCTCGGTCATGCCGATGATGTCGAAGGTACGGATGGAGAGCTCCCGCTCGATCCGCGCCCGCAGCTCGTCCGACCACATCTCCGAGCCGAGGATGCCGACCCGGAGCGAGAGCGACGCGAGGTCGAATCCCTCCTCGCGCGCCGCCTCGATCAAGCGCAACGGATAGGTCGCGATCGCGGTGACGACCGTCGCGTTGAGATCGCGCATGAGACGCAGCTGCAGCGCCGTGCGCCCGGCGCCGGTCGGGATCACCATCGCGCCGATCCGCTCGGCGCCGTAGTGGAAGCCGAAGCCGCCCGTGAACAGGCCGAACGACGGCGTGATCTGGATGACGTCGTCGCGGCCGACACCCGCCGCGACGTAGCAACGGGCCATCACCTCGCCCCACTGCGCCACGTCGCCCGCGGTATACGGGTTCAGGATCGGATTCCCCGTGGTCCCGCTCGACATCTGGACGCGCCGGTAGCCGGCCGCGCGCGCGCACGCCAGGCCGTAGGGGTACGCATCGCGGAGCTCGTCCTTGGTCAGGAACGGCAGTGCGCGCCAGTCCTCGAGGCGGCCGACGTCCTGGGGCCGGACGCCGCCGAGGCGGCGCGCCCACGCCGGCTCGGCCAGGACGCGGGCGAGCGTCGCGCGCATCCGCTCGACGACGAGCCGCTCGAGCGGCTCGCGGTCGAGCGATTCGAGCTCCGGCTGCCACATGACGCTCGCGCCCACGGTCATCGAGTCTAGCGCCTGTCAGCCGGCGACGTCGCTGCGGCGCGGTCGAGCCCGAGGTAGGCGCTGCGGACCCGCGGGTCCGCCGACAGCGCCGCGCTCGTCCCCGAGGTGACCAGCCTCCCGGTCTCGAGCACGTAGCCGCGCGACGCGATCGCGAGCGCGCGCCGCGCGTTCTGCTCGACCAGCAGCACGGCGACCCCGTCGTCGTTGATCCGGCGGATCACCCGGAAGATCTCGCGGGCGAGGATGGGGGCCAGGCCGAGCGAGGGCTCGTCGAGCAGCAGGAGCCGGGGGCGGGTCATCAGGGCACGGCCGATGGCGAGCATCTGCTGCTCGCCGCCCGAGAGCGTGCCAGCTGTCTGCGCCTGCCGATCGCGGAGCACGGGGAAGAGCCGCAGCACCGACTCCAGGCGCTCGCCGATCTTCGACCGCTCGACGGTGTGGCCCCCGACCAGCAGGTTCTCGCGCACTGTGAACTCCGGGAAGATCTCGCGGCCCTCGGGGACGTGGCTCACGCCGCCGGCGACGATGGCGTCGGCGGGGACGCGGCTGATGTCGCGCCCCTCGAAGCGGATCCGGCCGCGCGCGGGTCGCACGAGCCCGGACACGGCGCGCAGGGTCGTCGACTTCCCGGCGCCGTTCGCGCCGAGCAAGGTGACGATCTCGCCCGGCGCCACGCTCAAGGTCAGGCCGTCGAGCGCGCGCCGCTTGCCGTAGGACACGGCGACGTCCTCGAGCTCGAGCACGGCGCTCAAACGTCGTCCTCGCTGCCCAGATAGGCCTCGACGGCGGCGGCGGCGGTCGCGATCTCGCCGGGCCGGCCCTCGGCGATCTTGCGCCCGTGATCGAGCACGGCGACGCGGTCCGAGATGCCCATGACGAGCTCCATGTCGTGCTCGACCACGACGATCGTCAGCCCGCTCTCGTCCCGTAGCCGTCGGATCACTGCCATCAAGGTCTGCGTCTCGGTAGGATTGAGCCCGCCCGCCGGCTCGTCGAGCAGGAGCAGCCGCGGCTCGGAGGCGAGCGCCCGCGCGATCTCGAGCCGCTTCTGGGCGCCGAGGGGAAGGCCGCCGGCCTCGACGCCGGCGACGTCCTCGAGCCCGAGCCGCGCCAGCAGCGCGTGCGCCGACTCGCGGGCCCGCGCCTCCTCGCGCCCCACGCCGGGCAGCCACAGGGCGGAGCGAATCACACCCGCGCGCAGGTGGGTGTGGCGGCCGATCAGGACGTTGTCGAGGGCGGTGAGCTGACGGAACACCTCGGTGTTCTGGAACGTGCGCGCGACGCCGCGCCGGGCGATCTGGTGGGGCGCCAGCGCGAGCAGATCGCCGCCCTCGAGGGTGACCCGCCCGCGCGAGGGACGGTAGAGACCCGTGATCACGTTGAACACGGTCGACTTGCCCGCCCCGTTGGGGCCGATCAGCGCGAAGATCTCGCGATCCCGCACCTCGAAGCCGAGCCCGCTCAGCGCGGCGAGGCCGCCGAAGCTGATCGAGAGATCCTCGACGCCGAGCACCGTCCTACTCGGACTTGAGCCAGTCCGTCATCGGCTTGAAGCGGCCCTTCTCGACGCGCACCCAGAACCCCTGCTTCTGGGTCTCGTGGTCGGGCCCAATCGTGATCGGGGGCAGGATGCCGCTCTCGTAGCCCTTCATCGATTCGAGCGCCGCCATCAGCGACTCGCGCGTGAGGTTCCGTCCGGCGCGCTTGGCGCCTTCCGTGAAGAGCATGGCCGCGAAGTAGCCGGCGAGCGAATAGCGATTCATCTCGTTGTTCGGGTGGTAGCGCTGCATGTGCTCGCGATAGCGCTTGACGCCGGGCAGATCCGAGGTGACGGGGTCGGGCCAGAGCGACAGCCCCTCGACGCCTTCGGCCGCGTCACCGGCGAGGCTCAGGTAGCGCTCGTCGGTCAGCGGGCCGGTCGAGACCATGATGGTGTCGGTCCAGCCGATCTTCTGGCGCTCCTTCAGGGCCTGCGCGCCCGGGCCCGGCACCAGCACGAGAAAGGTCACCTCGGGCTTCGCCGCCTGGAGCTTCGCGACCTGCGCGCTCACGTCGGTGACGCCACGCTTGACCGATTCGGCCGCGACCAGCTTGAGGCCGTATCGCGCCAGATCCTTCTCGAAGGCGGTGAGGAACGACTTGCCGTACTCGTCGTCCTGATAGAGCGCGGCGAACTTCTTGACCTTCCGCTGCCCAGCCAGGTAGTCGATCATCATCTTCGACGACCGATCGCTCAGGGTCATCCCCTGCATCACGTAGCGCTTTTCGCGGGTCTCCGGCGAGCTCTGATACGGAAAGAGCAGCGGAACCTTGTTCTCCTCGAGGTAGGCGAGCGTCGCGCGGACCGTCGGCGAGCCCTGCGGGATGATGATCGCGAACACACGATCCTGCTCGACGAGCTTCTTGGTGTTCGCGACGGCGTCCTGGGGACGGTAGCCGTCGTCGTAGTAGACGGTCCGGACCTTGCGCCCGTGGATCCCGCCGGCGTCGTTGACCACCTTGAAATAGAGATCCACGCCGAACTTCGTGATCTGCTCTCCGGTGAAGGCGAGCGGCCCCGAGAACGAGTTCGAGCCGCCGATCACGATCTCGGTGTCGGTGAGGCCCTGCTCCGCGACGGCCGGCACCGCGCTCAGCGTGAGGGCCAGGACCAGCAGAAGGCTTGCACGGCTGATCATCGATCGTCTCCTTGTCGAGAAAATCTTGCGCAAAGCGCTGGCAATGCCGCCGGGCATGAACAACATCGACGTTATCAGGATCGCGCCGAAGATGAGCGGTCGATAGTTCTGAAAGCCGGCGAGCGTGTCGTTGAGGGTCGTGATGACCGCTGCCCCCACCACGGAGCCGAGGATCGACCCGAGCCCGCCGACGATGATCATCGCGACGAAGTCCACCGACAGGAAGACGTCGAAGGAATCGGGCGAGAGGAAGCCGATCACCAGCGCGAAGAGCCCGCCGGCCACGCCGGTGTAGAAGGCCGAGACGACGAAGGCGAGCGTCTTGTAGGCGGCCAGATGGATCCCGCTCGCCTGCGCCGCGATCTCGCTCTCGCGGACGGCCAGGAGTGCCCGTCCCGTCCGCGTCCGGCTGATGTTGGCGGCGGCGACGATCAGGAGCGCGGCCACCGCGACGACCAGGTAGTAGCGCGCGGTATCCGTCGCCAGGGCCCAGGGGCCGAGGCGGGCGGCCGGCACGCGGAGCCCGTCGTTGCCGCGCGTGAGCCAGTCGAGGTTCAGGATCGCCTCGACGACCACGAAGCCGAACGCGAGGGTCGCCATCGCCAGGTAGAGCCCCTCCAGTCGCAGGCACGGCACGCCAAGGGCGAGGCCCACCGCGGCGGTGACGAGCCCCGCAATCAGGAGCGTCACGGCCACCGGCAGCGCGGGAGCGTGGATCGTCAGGATCGCCGCCGCGTACGCGCCGATCGCCAGGAAGCCCGCGTGCCCGAACGAGAGCTGGTTCGTGTAGCCCGAGAGGAGGTTGAGCCCGATCGCGACGATCGCGTTGATGGCGATCAGGCTCGCCAGGAAGACGAAGTAGCGCGGCGCGGCCCACGGCCAGCCGATGACGAGCGCGGCGCCGGTCGCGAGGGCGGCGTGTCGCATCAGACCTTCCGTCGCGCGACCCGCCCGAGCACGCCGCCCGGACGCACGATCAGGATCGTGATCATGATCAGGAAAGGCACGGAGTGCTTGATCGACGCGGGCAGGTAGAGGGGCGCCAGGTTCTCGAGCACGCCCAGCAGCATGCCGCCGACGACCGCCCCCGGCATCGAGCCGAAGCCGCCGAGGACGGCGGCGGTGAATCCGTTGATGGCGACCAGCCCCATCTTCGACGAGAGGAAGATGACCGGCGCGATCAGGACACCCGCGACCGCGCCGACGACCGAGGCGATGACCCACGACGAGGAGTAGACGCGCTCGACGCTGATGCCCATGAGGCGCGCCGCCCGCTGGTTCTGCGCAACCGCGCGCATCGCCCGGCCCAGGCGCGTCCAGCGAAACAGCGCGCCGAGCGCCAGCATGAGGGTGAGCGAGGCGCCGATGATACCGAGCGACACCGGCGCCACGCGGACCGGGCCCACCACGAGCGGCCGGTTCCCGAGGAACGAGGGGAACGGGAACTCGTCGTGGGTCCAGGCGACGCCGGCGGCGGAGCGCAGCATCAGCGACAGGCCGAGCGTGATGATCAGCACGTCGAAGTGGGTCGCCGAGATCGCGTGGCGGATGACCAGCCGCTCGAGGAGGAAGCCGAGCAGTGCAGCGGCGACGACGGCGACGAGCAGCGCGACGACCAGGGGCGCCCGGAGCACCTGCAGCGCGGTCCAGCCCACGAACGTCGAGACCATCAGCATCTCGCCCTGCGCGAAGTTGAGCGTGCGCGTAGCGTTGTAGACGATCACGAGGCTCAGCGCCATCAGCGCGTAGATCGACCCGGTGGCGAGGCCGCTGATGACGACGTGGACGAGGGCGGCCCCGCTCATGAAGCCACGAAGCGACAGGCGGGAGCCCCCATCGCGAGGCACGCGGTCTCGACGACGATCGACGGCCGGCCGAAGACCGCCGCGGCGAGCGATTCGAGAACGCCGCGGATCAGGTGACAAACGGGGGCTGTCGACGGCCCGTATGCCTCGGCCACGGCCGAGCGGCGGACGCGGACCGCCAGCTCGGTCGCGGTCAGACGCTCGAGCGCGAACTCGCCCCAGCCGATCTCGCCGCCGATCCGGAGCAGCCGGCCGACGCGCTCTTCCGCCGTGCCGTCGAGCGACGCCGTCGCCTTCGCGCCGCCGGCGCGGCCCCCGGCCGCGATGCACGCCGCCGCGCGCTCGCCGAGCGCTGCCTCGACCGCCTTCTGGAGCCCGATCAGGGTCTCGGGCCGGATCAAGAGATAGCGCGCGCCGCCGAGCGTGAGGCCGCCTCGCCCGTCGGCATCGAGCGCGGGCGGCGCGCTCAACGGATCACCTTCGCCCAGATCGGCGACTCCCAGCCTTGATCGAAGAATCCGCGGATCTCGCGCCGGCTGAAGTCGCCGAGCCCGAGGTGCTCGAGTGCCCGCCCCCGTCCGGACAGCTCGCGGCCGAGGAGCGATTGAAACGTGAGCAGAAGTCCGGACACGCCCGGCGTGTCGACGCCGGCCGCGCGGCCGGCCGACTCGAAGAGCGCCAGGCCGAACTCGACGTCTTCGGTGACGTAGCGATGCTCCAGGGTCAGGATCTCGCTCCACAGACTGCTCGCGACGAGCTTGGCTTTCGCTCCGGCGCCGTAGAGGCCCTCGGTGGCGCGCGTCTCGTCGTAATACGTCGACAGCTCGTAGTGCGGCGCCGGATATCCCCACCCCCGGCGCGTCGCGACGCGCTCGGCGTCGACCACGTCGATCAAACGCCTGACGCTCGGTGTCGTGCCCGCGGCGTGGACGTCGAAGCGGCCGCCGTCGACCGCGCCCGCGTTCAGGAGCACGAGCGGCGGATGGATCACCGGCCCCGCGTTCGTCAGCGCCGCGTCGAGCGCGTCGACGCACGGCCGGACGGCCGGAAAGAGGTCGGCCAGCCGCGCGACGGTCTGCTTGGTGCGCGACGCCGGAAAGACGCCGAGCGGAATGTTCGCCGCGCGCACGGGCGCCGACACCGCCGCCGGACCCGTCTTCCGCGCCAGGTACGGCAAGGTGCCGGTCTCGGCGAGCGCATACGGAAGCCGCGCGCCGGCGCGGGCGAGCGCGCGCGCGATGGCATAGCTGCCGAGCGTCCCGGGTGTGAGGAGGATAGTCTGGCGATCGTTCACGTGCGGCGCCAGGCTCTTGGCGAGCTCGTCGTGGCCGGTCGCGGGGATCGGCGCGATCACGATCTCGGCGCCCGCGAGGGCCTCACCGAGATCGGTCGTCGCCCGCGCCAGCCGCGCCGCCCCTGCCCGCCCCTCGGCCGTGAGGGCGATCGTGGGGTCGCGCGTCAGCGGCCCGAGCGCCGGCGCGGACCGGCCCCACAGGCGGACCGAGTGGCCGGCGAGTGCCAGGTCGGCCGCCGTCGCGAAGCCTCCATGGCCCGCGCCGAGGACCGCAACGTTCACGCGATGGCCCCGGTCGCGTGGAGCTCGGCGATCTTCACGTTGGAGTACTTGAGCACGCGGGCCAGGATCTCGTTGGTGTGCTCGCCCAGCCGCGGCGGCGGCGTCACGTCCAGGCCCATCGCGCCGTCGATCTTGATCGGAGTGCCGAGGGTTTGCGTCTTGCCGTGGCGCGGGTGGTTCATCTCCACGACCATCGCGCGCTGGAGCACTTGAGGGTCGGACAGCACACGGTCCACGGTGTGGATCGGGGTTGCCGGCACGTTGGCGCCCTGCAGTCGGTCGAGCCATTCACGAGTCGTCCGGGTACGAAACGCGGCTTCGACGAGCGGCATCAGGATGTCGCGATGGACGACCCGGTCGCGATTGGTCGCGAATCGCAGATCGCGCTCCCACTCCGGGTGATCGACCGCGCGACAGAAGAGCGGCCAGAATTTCTCGGCGAAGATCGCGACGATCAGGTGGCCGTCACGCGTCTGGAGGGCCGAGTAGGGCACGACCGAGGCGTGGCCGGAGCCGAGCGGTGTCGGCACGCGTCCGTTCGTCCAGAAGTACTGCGCGATGTACGTGAGGAGCGAGACCTGACAGTCGAGCAGCGAGAGGTCGATGTGGGCGCCCTCGCCCGTCCGTTCCCGTCGGAACAGGGCGCCGGAGATGGAGAACGCGCCGAAGAGCGCGCCCGCGAGATCGGCCATCGGCAGACCCATTCGGGCGGGCCGGCCGCCGGGCTCGCCGGTGACGGACATCGCGCCGCCCATCGCTTGGAGCGCCAGGTCGAAGGCCGGCCAGTCGCGGTACGGTCCGTCCTGGCCATAGGCCGAGACGGAGCAGACGATGATCCGCTGGTTGAGCGACCAGAGCTTCGAGTACGCCAGCCCGAGCCGCTCCATGATGGCCGGCCGGAAGTTCTCCCAGACGACGTCCGATTGCCGGACGAGGTCGTAGAAGACCTCGCGCCCCCGGTCGCGCGCCAGGTCGAGCGCCAGCGACTTCTTGTTGCGGTTGATCGCGAGGAAGTACGCCGACTCGCCGTCGGGCAGAAACGGCGGCCCCATCATCCGCATCGGATCGCCGCCGTCCGGATCCTCGACCTTGATCACCTCGGCGCCCATGTCGGCGAGCAGCATCGAGCCGTACGGCCCGGCCAGCATCCGTGAGAGGTCCAGCACGCGAACGCCTTCGAAGAGCTTCATATCGACTCCTGCTGCGGATGGCGTGTGGCCGCCCGCTGAATGGACACGAGCACGCGCTCAGGGGTGATCGGCAGCTCGGCGAACCCCGCCCCGATCGCGTCCTTGATCGCGTTGCGGACGGCAGCGGCGACGGGAATCACGCCGGACTCGCCCAGGCCCTTGGCCCCGAAAGGCCCCTCGGCGTCGACGGACTCGATCAGCCGCACGACGATCTCCGGCATGTCGTCGGCCTTCAGCACCGCATAGTCCATAAACGTCTGGCTCAGCACCTGCCCCTGCTCGACCACGAGCTTCTCGGAGAGCGCGTAGCCGAGCCCCATGTGGATGCCGCCGTGCACCTGGCCCTCGGCGGCGGCCGGATTGATCGCCCGCCCGACGTCGTGCGCCGACACGATTTTCCGCACGGCCACCTTGCCGGTGTCGGGATCGACGTCGACCAGCGCCGCCTGAAACGCCGAGGTGTAGGCAGCCGACACGTTGCCCTGGAAGTTGCGGTCGAGCATCGTGGTCGGCGGATCATAGAACGCTTCGGCCACCAGCACGCGCCCGCCGCCCCGGAAGTGCCCGGCCCGCGCGACGGCCTCGTACTGCAGGCGCCGCGACGGATCCCGCGTGACGAACACCCATCCGCCCTTCACGCCGAGTGCCCCGGCCGGCTCGCCGAACTGCGCGGCGGCCATCTCGCAGAGCTGCGTCTTCACCTTCTCGGCCGCCAGGCGCGCGGCGTTGCCGGCCACGAATGTCGTCCGGCTCGCGTGGGTCCCGACGTCCCAGGGTCTGACGCTCGTGTCCGAGTTGACGACGTCGACCCGCTCCAGCGGCACGCCGAGGGTCTCGGCGACGATCATGGCCAGCACTGTCTCCGAGCCCTGGCCGATCTCGCTCGCGCCGGTGATGAGCGTGACCTTGCCGAAGTCGTCGAGCTTCACGATCGCGCCGCAGCCGTCCGAGCGGTAGATGCGCGCGCCGCCGCCGACGTGGAACATGCCGGCGTAGCCGACGCCGCGCTTGCAGCCGGGCACCGGCGGCGGCGGGTCCTTCGCGATCTCCTCCGCCGCGGCGTCGAGGCACTCGCGCATGGCGAACGACGTGAGCACGAACCCCTGCGGGCTGACGTCGCCGGGCTTCGACGCGTTCAGCCGTCTGAGCTCGAGCCGGTCGATGCCGAGCCGGTCGGCCAGATCGTCCATCTGCGCCTCGACCGCGAACGTGGACTCGGGGTTGCCGTAGCCGCGCATCGAGCCCGAGTAGGGGTTGTTCGTGTAGACGATGGTCGTGTCGAACCGGACGTTGGGCACCCGGTAGAGCCCGGCGACCGTCGAGAGCATCACGTAGGGCGTCGTCGAGCCCCAGGAGGTATAGGCGCCGCTGTCGATCGTCACGTGCGCGTCGCGCGCCAGGAGCCGTCCGTCCCGGTCGGCCGCCGTACGCAGGCGGATCGCGCACGGCTCGCGGGTGGGGCACGCGACGAACTCCTCGAGGCGGTCGAACGCGATCTTCACCGGGCGCCGCGCCGCGCGGGCGAGCATCGCGGCGATCACGTCGATCGGGTAGAGGTCGAGGCCGCGGCCGAAATTGCCCCCGACCGGGGGCTGCAGCACGCGCACGCGCTCACCGCCGATTCCGAGCGCCTCGCCGAGATCGCGCTGGTAGAGGAACGGCACCTGGGTCGTCGACCACATCGTGAGAGTGCCCGCCAGCTCCCAGTCGGCGATCGCGACCATCGTGCCGAGACAGGCCGGCGTGACGAAGCTCAGCCGGTAGGTGTCCTCGACCGCCGCCGCCGCGGCGTCGAACGCCCGGTCGACGTCGCCGTGGGCGAACCGGAATCGGAGCTGATGCGCGTTCGTCGTCAGGTCCTCGTGCACGAGCGGCGCGCCCGGCTCAAGCGCCGCCAGCGGATCGAAGACCGCCGGCAGCGGGGCGTAGTCGACGTCGATGAGCTCGAGCGCCGCCTCGGCGATCTCGGCCGTCTCGGCCGCCACCGCCGCGACCTCGTCCCGGATGCAGCGCACCTTGCCGCGCTTGAGCGCGACCTGGTCCTTGGCGAAGCCGAACGGTCGCTGCTCGACGTCCTCGCCGGTCAGCACCGCAACCACGCCCGGCAGCGCGCGAGCCCGGCTCGTATCGATGCGGACGATTCGTGCGTGCGGCAGCCGCGTTCGCAGGATCTTGCCGTGCAGGAGCCGCGGCAGCTCCAGGTCGTGGAGGTAGCGCGTGCGGCCCGTGACCTTGTCCGGGCCGTCCCGCTTCGGGGTCGACTTGCCGACGACGTCGAACGGCTCGGCCATCGTCAGAACTTCACGGCTTCCTTGTGCTCGCCGAAGACGTCGCGCATCGCCTGGGCGATCTCGCCGAGCGTCGCGTACGCCTTCACCGCTTCCATGATCGGGTACATGAGATTCTCTCGCCCGCGGGCCGCCTCGGCCACCCGGCGCAGCGCCGCCCGGGCTGCGCCGTCGTCGCGCTGGGCGCGCGTGCGCTCGAGCTTAGCCAGCTGGGCCGCGTGCGCGCTGGGATCGAACGCGTAGAGCTCCACGTCGCGATCGGCCTCGGCGGGGACGTCGCCGACGTGACAGTTGACCGCGACCCGCGGGATCTCGCCCGAGACGATCTTCTGCTCGTAGAGGTACGCCTGGCGGGCCACCTCGGCCTGGATCGCGCCGCTGCGAACGGCCTCGACGATGCCGCCCATGCGCTCGACGCTCGCCAGCTCCTCCTGGATACGCTGCTCCATCGCGCCGGTGAGCGCCTCGACGTAGTACGAGCCGGCGAGCGGATCGACCGTGTCGGCGGCGCCCGACTCCTCGGCGCAGATCTGCATGGTCCTGAGCGCGATCAGCTGCGCCTTGGGCGACGGGATCGTGTACGCCTCGTCGTAGGTCGGCAGGGCCATGGTCTGGGCGCCCGCGAGCGATGCCGCGAGCGCGATGTACGCGCCGCGCACGATGTTGTTCTCGGGCTCCTGCACCGCGAACGCCGAGCCCCCACCCCCGATCAGGGTGCGGAACATCCACGATTTCGGGTTCGTCGCGCCGAAGCGCTCGCGGAGCATCCGCGCGTAGAGGCGCCGGCCGGCGCGGAACTTCGCGACCTCCTCGAAGATCTTGCCCCATGCGGTGAAGTTGAAGGAGATCCGCGGCGCGAACTCGTCCACCGCCATGCCGCGGGCGAGCATCAGCTCGACGTACGCCGCGGCGATCGCCAGGCCGTACGCCATCTCCTGCGCCGTCGTGCACCCGGCCTCGCGGATGTGGTAGCCGCACACCGACACGGGATTCGAGCGCGGGTAGTGGCGAGCCGAGAACTCGATGAGGTCCGCGACGAGCCGGAGCGACGGGTCGACCGGATAGATCCACGTGCCCCGCGCGATGAATTCCTTCAGGATGTCGTTCTGCGGCGTGGTGACCACGCGCGCGGCCGCCGCCCCCTGCTTCTCGGCGACGGCGTAGTACATCGCGGTGATCGGCGCGGCCATGCCGTTGATCGTGAGCGAAACGCTCACGCGATCGAGCGGGATGCCGGCGAACGCCTCTTCCATGTCGGCGAGCGTGTCGACGGCCATGCCGACCCGGCCCACCTCGCCCTCGGCCTTGGGATCGTCGGAGTCGAGCCCGAGCTGCGTCGGCAGGTCGAAGGCGACATTGAGAGCGTCCTGGCCGTGGGTCATCAGGTACTTGAAGCGCGCGTTCGTCTCCGCCGGCGTCCCGAAGCCCACGTACTGGCGCATCGTCCAGAGCCGCTCGCGGTACATGTGCGGGTGGATGCCGCGCGTGTACGGGTACTCGCCCGGCCGTCCGATGTCGCGCTCGAAGTCGACACGAGCGACGTCCTCGGGCCCGTAAACCGGCGCGATCGGGAAGCCGGCGTGCGCCTTGATCTCTTTCATCGTGTCCTCCTGCGGCTTACCGCTCGAGAAAGCGAGTGAGGAACGGCAGGCTCTCGGGCGCCCGTTCCTCGGGCGGCGCGTGGCCGCAGTCGGCGAGCTGGACGACCTCGGCCTGCTCGAAGACCTGGCGCCAGCGGGGCAGGTAGCGCGCGAACGCCGGGTCCTTCATCCCCCAGATCAGGATCGCCGGGATCCGGGCGATCCGCTCGCGCCGCGCCCAGAGGCCGTCGAACCAGGCGCTCGAGCCTCTGAGCTCCCGCGCGGAGATCCAGGTGGCGTGGCCGTCGAGCGCCTGCAGATAGTGACGCTCGACCTCACGCGTGTAGCGCCGGCGATCGGCGACTGCGTGACGCAGCATCACGCGCACCGAGAATCCACGGCGCTCGTAGAGGTAGCGACCGAGCCGCCCGTCGAGGAGACGGACGAACCATTCGACGTGCCGGTCGCCGGCGAACGACCACATCCACGTGTTGAAGAGCACCAGGCCGCGCACATTCTCCGGGTGGTCGAGCGCGTAAGCCAGGCCGATCGGTCCGCCGTAGTCGTGGACGGCGAGCGTGATGGCCCTGAGATTGAGCGCCTCGATGAAATGCGCGAGATTGCGCGCCTGGTCCTCGGGCCGGTACGACCAGTCCGCAGGACGGTCGCTCAATCCGAAGCCGAGGTGGTCCGGCGCGACGCACCGGTAGCGCGGGCTCAGCGCGCGGATCAGGTGACGATACAGGAACGACCAGGTGGGGGTGCCGTGCACCATGACAATTGGCGCGCCCCCGCCCTCGTCGACGTAGCTCAGACGACCACCCTCGACGTCGAGCCGGTGCGGCTCGAACGGATACTCTCGGCGGTCGACCCAGGGCGGAATCAACGCAGCGGCTCCTTCTTGAGCGCCTTCACGATCTCGGGGAGCGGCGTCCCCATCGGGAACACGTGACGGACACCCAGCTGCTTCAGCGCCTCGACGTCACGCGGAGGAATGATACCGCCGACGACCACCGCGATGTCGGCCGCGTCCTGGGCTCGCAGCGCCTCGACCACGCGGCGCGCCAGGAGCATGTGGGCGCCCGAGAGCACCGAGAGGCCCACGACGTCGACGTCCTCCTGGATCGCCTCGCGCACGATCTCGTCAGGCGTGCGCTTGAGCCCGGAGTAGACCACCTCGAACCCGGCGTCGCGCAGCGCGTGCGCCACCACCTTGGCGCCGCGGTCGTGGCCGTCGAGCCCCGGCTTCGCGATCAGGACCTTCATGCCGGACGGAACGCCGGCAGCCACCGCGCGTTCCCGCTGGGATCGTCGGCGACCCTGAGAGGCGACAGCCGCACGGCCTGGCCGATCGCCACCTTGGCCGGCTCGGCGTCGACCAGGATCGAGAACACACGCAGGCCGTCGATCTTCACGATCGCGAAGACGCGCGGCCCGGCGAAGCCGCTGGGCAGCCCGACCTCCTGAATCGTGAACGCGTGGATCGTCCCCTCGCCCGACAGGTCGACCCAGTCGAAGCGGTCCGACGCGCACTCGCCGCAGAAGGCGCGCGGCGGCCACGCGAGCCGCTTGCAGGCCGCGCAGCGCGTCGTCGCCAGCCGGCCGGCAGCGAGCCGCGCGTAGAACTCGTGGAGCTTCGTGTGCTCCGCCGACTCCAGCGGAAACGGGTCGGTCGCCCTGAAGTAGCTCACGCCGACTCCCGCTGGCGCCGGAGCTGCCGGAGCAGGGCGCGCACCTTGGCCGTCTCGAACGCCTCGCGGCGCTCGCCGGCGTAATCGAAGAAGCCGCGCCCGGTCTTGGCGCCGAGCTCGTTACGCGCGATCTTCTCCTCGACCAGCCGGGCCGGACGGAAGCGCTCGTCGCCGAGCGCCCTGGCCAGAAACCCGCTCGCGCGGTGCAGGATGTCGACGCCGCCCCAGTCGATGAACTCGAAGATGCCCACGGTCGCGTAACGGAATCCCATACCGGCCTTGAAGGCCCGATCGACGTCTTCCGGCGTCGCCACGCCTTCCTCGACCAGACGCACGGCCTCGTTCATCAACAGGGCCTGCATCCGCGGGCCGATGAACCCGGGCGAGTCGGCGCACCGCACCGGCACCTTGCCGAGCTTCTCGAGGAAGGCGATGGTCCGCTCGACGATCGCGCTTGCGGTCGTCCGTCCAGGCACGACCTCGACGAGCGGGATGATGTGGGCCGGGTTGAGCCAGTGGACGACCAGGAAGCGCTCGTCGCCGCGGACCGCGTCCGCCAGGTGCTTGGGCGAGATCGTCGAGCTGGTCGACGCGATGATCGCCTCCGGCGAGACGCCGGTGGACACGCGGTGGAGGATCTCGCGCTTGAGCTCGAGGAGCTCCGGCAGCGCCTCCTGCACGTAGCCGCACTCGCCGAACCCGCCGAGCCCGATCCGGTCCTCGATCCGATCGAGCGCCGGCGCGATCTCGCCGGGCTGGATCACGCCCTCCTCGGCCATCAACGCGAGGTCCCGTCGAATTTCGCGCCGCGCGTCGGCGAGCACCGCCGCGGCGCCGCCTGCCGGACGCTCCTTCACGTCGACCAGCGACACGCGACTGCCGCCCAGGGCGAAGGCGAGCGCGATCTGGCGCCCGATCCGTCCGGCTCCCAGGACGGCGGCGTGCTTCATCGACTCTCGCGGCCGTAGATCATGACCACGTGCTCGCCCATCCCGCTGTTGTTGTGCGTGAGACCGATGGCGGCATCGTCCACCTGGCGCGCGCCGGCCTCGCCGCGGAGCTGGGCGAACACCTCGGCGGCCTGCGCGACCCCCGTCGCACCGAGCGGATGCCCGCACCCCATCAGGCCGCCGCGCGAATTCACGACGACGTCGCCGCCGTAGTCGCTTCGCCCCGCGGCGACGAAGGCGCCCGCCTCGCCCTTCTCGCAGAAGCCGAGCTCCTCGTATGCGATCAGCTCTGCGATGGCGAAGCAGTCGTGGACCTCGGCGACGTCCACGTCCTGCGGCCGCACCCCGGCCATGCCGTAGGCGGCCTGCGCCGCCCGCGAGAGCGCCGGCCAGTGCGCGTAGTTCTCGTGGAGCGACGTCAGCTGGAAGCCGTCGAGAGCCTGGCCGGTGCCGCGGATCCAGACCGGCGTGTCGGTGAGGGCCCGCGCCCGCTCCTCCGACGCGACGAGCACCGCCGCGGCGCCGTCGGTGATCGGCGAGCACATGAAGAGCCGGAGCGGCGACGAGATCATGCGCGAGCCGAGGACCTGCTCGAGCGTTGCGCCGCGCTGGAAGTGGGCGTTGGGGTTCTTCGAGGCGTGCGTGTGGTTCTTCACGCCGACCATCGCCAGCTGCTCCTCGGTGGTTCCGTACTCCGCGATGTGGCGCTGCGCGGCCAGCGCGAAGCACGGCGGCGCCGTCAGCCCGAACGAGGCTTCCCACTCGCGATCGACGCCGGTCCCCATGTTGAGGATCGCCTCGTCGCCGCTCGGCTGGTTGAGCTTCTCGACGCCGAGCACCATGACGAGATCGGCGAGCCCGGCGGCGATGAACGCGTAGGCGTAGCGGATCCCGACCGTGCCCGACGCGCACATGTGCTCGGTGCGGGCGCTCAAGGCACTGGGCCTGATCCCGAGCGCTTCGGCCGCCATCGACGAGATGTGCGACTGGAACGCCGTCCGCTCCGGCATCACCGAGCCGACCACGAGGCCCTCGACGTCTTTGGGCTTCACCGCCGGGACCGCGTCGAAACACGCCTTGCCGGCCTCCCAGATCAGATCGCGATAGCTCGCCTTGCGCACGCCGAACTTCGAGACCCCGGCCCCGACCAGCGCAACCTTTCTCATGACCCGCGCCGCCGCATCATCACGTTCTCCTCGTAGGTGCAGACCACCTCGTCGCGCTGGTTCTTGACCACCACGTCGAAGGTCACCACGCCGCGATCGGCCTTGGACGACTCGCGCGCCTGCTTCACGGTCATCTCGGTGTGAATCGTGTCGCCGAACTTGACCGGCAAGGTGAACCGGAGCCGGTCGAGCCCGAGCAGCGCCAGCGCCGTGCCCTCGAACCAGCCCGAGAGGTTCTGCTGGCCGTTCGACACCGCAAGAGTCAGGATACCGTGGGCCACGCGGGCGCCGAACGGAGTCTGCTCGGCGAACACGGCGTCGGTGTGGAGCGGGTTGAAGTCGCCGGTGAGCCCGGCGAAGCGCGAGACGTCGCCGCCCTCCACCGTCCGGCGGCCCGTCACGAGCACCTCGCCCACCTTGAAATCCTCGAAATAGCGTCCGCGTGATTGCATCGCTCCTCCCGATTCATAAGCGCGCCTCGGCGGGCGGGGCCCCAGTCTGCGGCGCGCACTTCAGGCGAAAGCCGGGCCCCGGTCCCAGTCGAGATCGCGGCCGATGATCACGCGCAAGATCTCGGAGGTGCCGCCTCCCGGCAGCAGGAAGCGCGCGTCGCGGAAGTACCGCTGGACCGGGTACTCCATCGCGAGCCCGTACGAGGCGAAGATCCGCGCCGCCTCGTCGGTGATCTTGACCGCCGTCTCCGAGGCGAAGAGCTTCGCCATCGCAGCCTCGCGCGCGATGCTCCGCCCGGCGTCGAGCCGCGCCGCCGCCTGATAGGTAACGAGGATCGCGGCGTGGAGCGAGGTCAGCATGTCGGCGAGCTTGAAGGCGATCGCCTGGTGCTCGGCGATCGGCTTGCCGAACGCGCTGCGCTCGCGCGCGTACCCGAGCGCGGCCTGGTACGCCGCCCGCGCCAGCCCCACCGAGATCGCCGCGGTCATCACCCGGATCTCCGCGAGGATGCCCCCGATCTTCTCGACACCGCCCGTCTCGCCGCCCAGCAGGTGCTCGGCCGGCACCTCCACGTCCTCGAGGAGGATCTCGCCGGTCACCGACGCGCGCACCGACATCTTCTCGATCGACTTGCCGAGGGTTATCCCGCCCATCGCCGAGCGGTCGAGCAGGAACAGCGCGATGGACTTCATGCCTCGCTCGTCCGACGTCTTGGCGGCGACCGTCAACAGATCGGCGACCGGGGCGCTGGTCACCCAGGTCTTCGTGCCGCGCAGCACGTAATGGTCGCCGTGCCGCCGCGCCCGCGTCGTGATGTTTGCGACGTCTGAGCCGGCGTTCGGCTCGGTCAGCGCAAACGTCGCGATCAGGTCGCCGCGGAGGGCCGGCACCAGGTAGCGCCGGCGGAGCGCCTCGGATCCGTACTTGTAGACGAAGTAGGTCCCCATCAACGACTGCATCGCCGCCGCCGCCGCCACCGACAGGGAGCCTCGCGCCAGCTCCTCGGCGAAGAGACAGTACGTCACCATGTCGGCGTCGACGCCGCCGTACGCTTCGGGATAGCGGAGGCCGAGGTAGCCGAGCTCGCCGATGCGCTTGAAGAGCCGCTTCGGAAATTCGGCGCGCTCGTCGATCGCCTCGGCCTCCGGGACCACTTCGGCGTCGACGAACCGCGCCACAGCTCTCCGAAATTCCTCTTGCTCCGGCGTCAAGGCGATCATGCCCGGCTCCGTTCGAGGCAGGTCGCGTCCTCATCGATCGTGAGATCGACGCCGGTGCCGACGATGACGACGCCGTAGTCGCGGTGCGCCGCTTCGACCGACACGTAGTCGTCGAGGACGTCGTCCAGCACGCGCCGGGGGTCGCGCTCGAACGGATCGCCATAGCCGCCGGCGCCCGACTGCTGGAACGAGACGACGTCGCCGTACGCGAACTCGCGCGACTGCTTGCCGTGGACGACCTGTTCCCCCGGCCCGGGATTGATGACGGTGCGGCCGAGCTTTCCGGACCGGCCGCCGCGCAGGCCGTAGGGCGCGAACTTCTGGCGCTCCGACAGATTCGTCAGCTTGCCCTCGTCGCCGAGCAGGCGCAGGTCGCGACGGACGCCGCACCCGCCCCGGAATTTTCCGGCGCCGGCGGAATCGCCGATCAGCTCGAAACGCTCGACGATGATCGGCTGGTTGGCCTCCTGCGCCTCCACCGGGATGTTGGCGGCGTTGAACGCCCACGACATCGCCTCGCAGCCGTCGCGGGTCGCGCGCGCGCCGGTGCCGGACAGCACGAGCTCGTAGGCGACGAATCGCCGCTTGCGGGCGCGGTCCCAGCCGCCGAAGGTCGGATTCGCCATGTGCGAGGCGGCCGCCGCGACCCGGTCCGGCAGCGCCGGCGCGAGCGCGCCCAGCACCGACTCGAACGTGCGGTAGCAGATGATCGCGCGCGGTCCCCCGCCGGCCGGCGGCCGGGGGTTGAGGAACGAGCCCTCGGGCGCCTTCACGGTGATCGGGCCCAAGGCGCCCTCGTTCATCGGGCCCAAGGGGTCCGTGAGACACTTCACCGCGGCGTACGAATATGAGCGCGTGTAGTTGATGTAGGAGTTCATGCCCGACGCGGTCTGCGCGCTCGAGCCCTCGTAGTCGATGACCATCGAGCTGCCGTCCACGGTCACCGTGACCGCGACGCGCAGCGGCTCGGTGCCGGGGCCGTAGTCATCCATGAAATCCTCGAAGCGATAGACGCCGTCCGGAATCGTCGCGATGGCGGCGCGCATGTTCGCTTCGGTACGCGCGACGATCTCGTCCATGCCGGCCAGGAGCGTCTCGCGGCCGTACCGCGCCGCCAGCTCTTGTAAACGGAGCTCGCCCACGCGGAGCGCGCTCCGCTGCGCCCGGAGGTCGCCCAGCACCTTGTCGGGCGTGCGCGTGTTCGCCGCGATGATGCCGACGATGCCCTCCTGCTCCTGGTACTCCTTCCAGACTTTCGTCGGTGGGATGCGCAGGCCTTCCTGGAAATAGTCGAAGATGCCCTCGACCCCCTGGCTGCCGGGCCGCTGACCTCCGACGTCGGTGTGGTGCAGGATGTTCACGGCAAAGCCGACGAGGGCGCCGTCGTGGAACGCCGGCTGCGTGATGAAGAAATCGGGAAGATGGCCGGAGCCGAGCAGCGGGTCGTTCAGGAGGATGGCGTCGCCGGGCCGCAAGGTCTCGACCGGGTGCGCCGCGAGTGCGTTCCGCACGGCGAAGGACATCGCGCCCATGTGCCCGGGCGAATAGGGGCCCTGCGCCACCATCCGCCCGGCCGGATCGAAGACCGCGACCGAGAAATCCTGACCCTCGCGTGCCTGTTCCGAGTACGCGGTGCGGTGCACCGTCGTGCCGATCTCGACGGCGATCGACTGGAGCGCACCCCACACGACGCCGAGGGTGATCGGATCGATCCGGCTCACGACGGCCTCGTCTCCGCGATCAGGTTCGCGTACTCGTCGACCGTGGCCGTCACGCCCGGAGGCAGGACGGTCGTCGACTCGCGCTCCTCGACGATCGCCGGCCCGGTCAGCGACGTGCCGGCCGCGAGCGCGTAGCGATCGTAGACGGGCGTGTCGGTGTAGCCGCGCGCCTCGGGGAAGTACGCGCGACGCGTCGCCTTGCGGCGCGCGTCCGCCGCGCCGGCGGCGGCTTTGGCGAGCGCGATGTGCGGGGAGCCGCCCGCGGCCGAGAGCTTCCACGTGACCACCTCGACCGGCTCGCCCGGGTTCGCGTACCCGTAGCGGGCGGCGTAGATCTCGTGGAAGCTCGCGCGCACGCGGTCGAGCGCGGTCGGGTCGAGCCGCCCGGCGGGCACCGGCACCGTGACTTCGTAGCCCTGGCCGACGTAGCGGGCGTCGGCCGAGCGCGTGACCTTCACTTCGCCGGTCACCGCGGATTCCTGGACGACCGCAATCGCCTGGGCGCTCATCTCGTCGTACATCGTCTCGAGCGAGGCGCCGCGCACGAGGTCGAGACGGCACACGTGCGTGCGCGCGACGTCGAACTTCACCTCGGCGGCGAGCAGGCCGATGGCCGCCGTCACCCCCGCCGAGGCCGGCAGGACGATCCGCGGGATTCCCAGCGCCTGCGCGAGCCGGCAGCCGTGGACGGGGCCGGAGCCGCCGAAGGCGACAAGCGTCAGATCGCGCGGATCGCGTCCGCGCTCGATCGACACCACCCGCGTCGCCAGCTCCATGTTCGTGTTGACGATCGTGTGGATGCCCCACGCCGCGTCCTCGAGCGACAGCCCGAGGGGGCGCGCTACACGCTCCTCGATGGCGCGCGCCGCGGCGCCGGGCTGCAGCGTGATCGAGCCCCCCGCGAAATAGTCGGGATTGATGTAGCCGAGCACGACGTCGGCATCGGTCACGGTCGGCTCCGCGCCCCCGCGCCCGTAGCAGACCGGCCCGGGGGTCGACGACGCGCTCTCCGGCCCGACCGCGATCACGCCGAGCCTGGCCCGCGCGATCGAGCCGCCTCCGGCGCCGATCTCGACGAGGTCGATCGCCTGGATGTTCATCGGCAGCCCGCTCCCGGGCGCGTTGTTCACGCGGTGGAGCTCGAAGGCCGTCGTCGTCGCGGGTTGGCCCTTCTCGATGAGCGCGAGCTTGGCAGTGGTACCACCCATGTCGAACGCGATGAGGTCGCGATGGCCGGTGAGCTCGCCGTAGGCAGCCGCCATCAGCGCGCCGGCGGCCGGGCCGGACTCGATCATCCGGACCGGATAGCGCTGCATCGCCTCGGCGGTCGCGATGCCGCCGGAGGACTGCATCACGAAGAGCCGACCGCGGTAGCCGCGCCGGCTCATCGCCGTCGCGAGGCCGCGGAGGTACTCGCGCACGGTCGACATCACGTAGGCGTTCACGACGGTCGTCAACGTCCGCTCGTATTCCCGGAATGTCGGCGAGACCTCGTGCGAGAGCGTGACGGTCACGTGCGGCGCCACCTCGGCGACCAGAGCGCCGACGCGCCGCTCGTGAGAGGGGTTCAGGTACGCGTGGAGCAGACACACCGCGAGCGTGGTCACGCCGCCCGCGACCAGCTCCCGAATCGCCCGGCGCGCGTCGTCCTCGTCGAGCGGCGTCCGCACGGTGCCGTCGGCAAGGATCCGCTCGGTGACCTCGCCGATGAGCCGGCGCGGGATCAGCGCGGGAGGCTTCTCGATCTGGAGGTCGTAGACCTGGTAGCGCTTCTCGCGCCCGATGATGAGCACGTCGCGAAAGCCGCGGGTCGTCAGGAGCCCGACCCCGCGCGCCTTGCGCTCGATGACGACGTTGGAGCCGAGCGTCGTGCCGTGGACCGCCTGCGCGACGTCGGGCCAAGGGACGCCGGCCTGCGCCAGCAGCGCCTCGAGGCCGGCCAGGCACGCCTCCGAGGGATCGGGATAGGTCGTGAGCCGCTTGCCGGTGGAGATCTCGCCGGAGGGCGATTGAAGGACGAAGTCCGTGAACGTCCCGCCGACGTCGAACCCGACGCGATAGGCGGTCAGTTCCGGCGCTCCCCGCGCGAGAGTACGATGCGGTACGGATAGCGGCGGCCGGTCTGCCACGTGATCGTGTGCTCGACGGGCTCGCCGCTCAGGGCGAAGTACGTGCGCTCGAAGAAGAGCAGCGGGGACCGAGCGCGGACCTGCAAGAGCTCGGCGATCTGGCGCGGCGCGAGCGCGGCGTCCACCACCTGCTCCATGAGCTTGATCGGCACGCCCAGCAGCCGCTCGATGGCGCCGATCAGCGAGGTCTTGGAGAGGTCTTCGTCGGAGAGCGCGTTGCCGATCGTCAGCGGCATGTAGGCGGTGACGTGCTGGAACGGCCCGGTCTCGGCATGCCGCACACCGACGATGCAGTAGGCCGAGGAGCGCGGCGGCAGGCGGAGCGCCTGGGCGATGTTCGCCGGCAGGAGCACGACCTCGCGCGAGACGAACTTGAACCAGGTCTCGTCGCCCAGCGCCATCATGTCCCCGACCGAGCCGATCACCCGGAGCTTGCGGTCGCCGCCGGCGGCGGGTGTCGCGAACGTCCCCCGGCCGGCGTGGCGGTACAGCCGCCCTTCCTGGACGAGGACTTCGAGGGCCTGCCGGATGGTGGGGCGGCTCACCTTGAAGCGCGCGCAGAGTGCGTGCTCGGACGCGATCCGCTCGCCTTCGTCGCGGAGCTCGTGACGGATGGAGTCGGCGATCTGCAGATAGCGGGGAATGCCGGGACGATAATTCAAAGGAGCGGCCCTCCTGCTGTCAGGATGTCTAGACACGTACCACCACAGGCAGGCGGCGTCAATGATCTGTTGGTCCAGTACGGCTAATCGGTGGGAAAACGGCGCGCGTCGCTCGAGCGGTCGCTCATCGGCGGGTCAGCTCGCGGGCGATCACCACGCGCTGGATCTGGTTGGTGCCCTCGTAGATCTGGGTGATCTTTGCGTCGCGCATGAAGCGCTCGACGGGATACTCGCGCGTGTAGCCGTAGCCGCCGAAGATCTGCACGGCATCGGTCGCGACCTTCATTGCGGTGTCGCCGGCGAAACACTTCGCCATCGACGATTCGAGGGCCGCAGGGGCGCCGCGATCGACCAGCGCCGCCGCGTGATGGACGAGCAGCCGCGAACCGTGCACCGCCATCGCCATGTCGGCCAGCATGAACTGGATGCCCTGGAAGGCGCCGATCGGCTGGCCGAACTGCTGGCGCTCCTTAGCGTAAGCCACCGAGGCGTCGAGCGCGGCCTGCCCGATCCCGACCGCCTCGGCGCCGACCGCCGGCCGCGAGCCGTCGAGGACGCTGAGCGCGATCTTGTAGCCCTCGCCTTCCTCGCCCAGGCGGTTCTCGACGGGCACTTCGCAATCGGAGAGGTGGAGCGCGGCGGTAGGCGACCCGCGGATCCCGAGCTTGCGTTCGAGCTTGCCGACGGCGAATCCGGGGAACGTGGGCTCGATGAGGAACGCGGTGACGCCGCCCTTGCCGCGCCCCTTGTCGACGGTCGCGAAGAGCGTGATGACCGATGCCTTGCTCCCGTTCGACACCCAGAGCTTGACGCCGTTGAGGACGTAGCGGTCGCCCTTGCGGACGGCGCGCGTCGAGATCGCCGCCGCATCGGAACCGGCTCCGGGCTCCGAGAGCGAGAAGGCCGCCGTGATCTCACCGGAAGCGAGCCGGGGTAGATAGCGTCGCTTCTGCTCCTCGGTGCCCGCGGCGACGATCGGCCAGCCGCCCGCGTACTGGACGAGATAGATGGTCGCTGAGGAGGCGCAGGCCCACGCGATCTCCTCGACGGCAAGGCAGAAGGCGAGGGTCCCCATGTCCGTCCCGCCATAAGCCTCGGGGATGTAGAGTCCCATGAGCCCCTGGTCGCCCAGGAGCTTCAGGGACTCGTCCGGGTAGGCCTCGGCCTCGTCGACGTGGGCGGCCAGCGGCGCGATCCGCTCGCGCGCCATCGCACGCACCAGGTCGCGCATCTCGCGCTGCTCCGCCGTCAGATAGAAGTCGCCGCCCATTTAGTTCTAGACGCGCCTCGGCCGCCGGGGCCCCAGCCCCGCGACGGCCTGCGGCGCGCACCAACTCTATAGGGCGCCCCTCGGCCGCCGGGGCCCAGCCCCGCGACGGCCTGCGGCGCGCACCACCTCAGGCTACGCCTGCGCTCAATGGGACGCCTCTGACAATTCTCGTCAGGCCCGGCTACGATTTTTTGTCGCGAAAGGATCCGGATATCGCGGCGCTGCGCCGCAAGTGCGCGAGATTCTGACGACACGCGGACTGGCATCGCGGCTGCACATGGGTGGCCCCATGCGGACGTCAGAGAAAGTCGTGGTCGTGATGCCGGCCTACAACGCGGGGCGCACGCTCCGTCTCACATACGAGGAGCTGCCGAAGGACACGGTGAGCCTCGTGATCCTGGTGGACGATGGGTCCACCGATGGAACGCTCGAGGTCGCGCGGCAGCTCGGCCTCGAGATCTTCGTGCACAACCGGAACTACGGCTACGGCGCGAACCAGAAGACGTGCTACGCGGAGGCGCTGCGAGCGGGGGCGGACATCGTGGTGATGGTCCATCCCGACTATCAGTACGATCCGCGGCTGGTCCCGCAGATCATCGATCCGATCGTCCGTGGGGAGGCCGACGTCGTGTTCGGCTCGCGATTGAAGAGCGGTTCGGCGCTGGCCCAGGGGATGCCTTGGTGGAAGTACTTCTCGAACCGCTTCCTCACGAACCTCGAGAACCGGACGTTCGATCTGTCGCTCTCCGAGTTCCACACGGGCTACCGCGCCTTCCGCCGGGATGTGCTGGAGACCGTCAATCTCGCGCTGAACTCGGACAGCTTCATCTTCGATCAGCAGATCGTCGCTCAGATCGTCGCCGCCGGCTACCGGATCGCCGAGATCGCGGTGCCGACGCGATACTTCCCCGAAGCCTCGTCGGCGAGCTTCACGGCCTCGACCGTCTACGGTCTGCGCATACTCTCGCTGCTCGCTCGCTTCAGCCTCCACCGGCGCGGTGTGCGGCACTCGCGGGCGTTCGACAGCCTCCGCGGGCGATACACGCGGCTTCAGCCGGCTCCGACGGCGCCTCGCCGGACCGCCGATCGTCGGCCCGTTCCCGCCCTGGGACGCTGAGCCATGTGGCTCTCGGATCGGCAGCACCCGGACCAGGGTGCGTCCGTCGTCGATCGGCTGGACCTCCTGAAGGTCACGTTCCCGCACAGCGATCTCGTCGTCGCGATCGGTTCGAACCAGCACGGCGTCGGCTCGAGCCGTGCCGAGGGTGAGCGCCTGCGCGATCGCTCCGACGCGCAGGGCGCTCCCCTCGCGAGAAAACGGTCCCGCCTCCGCCTGCTGAGCCGCCTGCTCATGGCCACGCTCGTCGCCGCCTGGGGCGTCGTCCTCCTCGTCATCTAGTCGGCTCCCGACTCCGCTCCCCTTGACGACTCCGGCACTTCCGCCGGATCATTGCGCGCCCCCGAGCCTCGGTTCGAAAGGAGACGCGCGATGGGAGCGATGGGTTCGAGAAAGCATGTCCTCACGGCATCGGCCGCTCTCGTGCTGATGCTCACGGCCGCTTTCTACGCCTTGGCGCAGCAGGCCGGCGACGCGAAGAAGAGCGCGGCCGCACCGGCCATCGGCAAGCGGCACTCACTCGCGGCGACGCTCGAGACCGTGCAGTGGGGCTGGCTCGATCCGAAGGAGCCGCCGAAGCTCACCGTCGACTCGGGCGACACGGTCTCGGTCGAGACGATGATGCACTCCCACGACAAGGTGCGTCCGGGGATCACGATCGAGGAGATCGTCGCGCTGCGGCGCGCCAATCCGGGCGGAGGCCCGCACTCGATGACCGGCCCCATCTACGTCAACGGCGCCGAGCCCGGCGACGTGATGGAGATCCGGATCGTCAAGATCGTGCCCAAGCCGTTCGGGATCAACTTCAACCTTCCCGGTAAGGACTTCCCGACGATCGGCGCGCTCGCGCAGGAGATGCCTGACGGGTTCGTGAAGTTCTTCACCCTGGATCTCAAGAAGCGGCAGGCGGAGTTCAAGCCAGGGATCACGCTCGACCTCAAGCCCTTCCCCGGCACGCTCGCGGTCGGAATCGATCCGAACGACCCCTCGCCGCGCAAGGGCGGCTCGACGGATCCGATGGCGCCGGTCTCCACGCTCCGGCCGTGGAAGAACGGCTCGAACATGGACATCAACGAGCTGCAGGAGGGCGCCCGGATCTTCATTCCGATCTTCCTCAAGGGCGGGCTCGTGTGGACGGGCGACTCGCACTGCCGGCAGGGCAACGGTGAGGTGAATCTGACGGCGCTCGAGTGCGCATATCGCGAGATCGCTCTGCAACTCATCGTGCGCAAGGACATGAAGCTCGAGTGGCCACGGATCGAGACCCCGACCCACTGGATCACGACCGGCTTCGACGAGGATCTGAACAAGGCGATGGTCAACGCGGTGCGGGAGGCCGTCGACTTCCTCGAGCAGCAGAAGCTGGTGCCGCTGAGTCGCTACGAGGCCTACTCCCTGAGCTCGATGGCCGCCGACTGCCGCGTGTCGCAGGTCGTGGATGTGCGCAAGGGCGTCCACTGCATGGTCCCGAAGTCGATCTTCGGCAAGAAATCGTAGGTGCTCCGGGCGCTCGCCCTCGTCCTGCTCGCCGCGGCCCCGGCGTGGGGCGGCGGCGTGCTGGACGTGGTCGCGACCTCGACGGACCTCAAGGCGCTCGTCGAGGCGGTGGGCGGCGAGCGCGTGCGCGTCGAGAGCCTGGCGCCCGCGCTCCACGAGCCCCACGCCGTCGACGTCAAGCCCGGTCAGCTCGCGCGGCTCAAGTCGGCCGCGCTGCTGGTGCGGGTCGGCCTCGATCACGAGCCGTGGCTCGCGAGGGTCCGCGCAACCGTGAACGATCCCCGCTTCGCGCCCGGCGGTGCGGCGGACCTCGACGTCTCCCGGGGCATCGATCTCCTCCAGACCGAGACGCCGCGAGTGAAGAGCGAGCGGGGCCCGCACGTCCACGGGTTCGGGAACCCTCACTACTGGCTCGATCCGGCCAACGCGCGCCCGATGACCCAGACCATCCTGGTCGGTCTCGCGCGGCTCTCCCCCGACGCGCGCGAGGCCTTCGGCCGGAACCGGGCTCGCTTCCTGGAGCAGCTCGACGCGGGTCTCCGGCGCTGGACCGACGCCATGGCGCCCCATCACGGCGCGCGCGTCGTCGCCTTCCACGACAGCTGGCCCTACTTCGCGCGCCGCTTCGGCCTCGTGATCGCGGCCACGGTCGAGCCGGTGCCCGGTGTCCCGCCCACGCCCGCGTCGCTCGCGGCGCTGACAGCGGGCATGAAAGACGCGGCCGTGCGAGTCCTGATCATCGAGCCGTCCGCGAGCCGCGCGGTCGCGGATCGTGTGGCGGCGCCGAACGGCGCGCGCGTCGTCACCCTCGTCCCCTCCGTCGGCGGCAACGCCGAAGCGCGCGACTACCTGACGCTGTTCGACGTCAACGTGCAGCGGCTCGGCGAGGCGCTGGCCGGGACCCGCTGAGGCGCGCGTGATGGTGGAGTTTCTGTGGGCGCCATTCGTCGCCTGTCTCTTGTTGACCGCCATCCACGTCTATCTCGGCTTGCACGTGCTGGCCCGCGGCGTGATCTTCGTCGATCTGGCGCTCGCGCAGGTGGCCGCGCTCGGCGTCACGATCGCGTTCCTGGCCGGACATCCGATCCAGAGCGAGGCCGCCTACTGGTATGCGCTCGTCTTCACGCTCGGCGGCGCCGGCCTCTTCGCCGTGAGCCGTACGCGACGGACGCCCGTGCCGCAGGAGGCGGTCATCGGTATCGTGTACGCCGTCTCCGCCGCGGCGGCCGTGCTCGTCGTCGACCGGGCGCCTCAGGGCGGCGAGCACATCCGACAGATCCTGGTCGGGAGCATCCTCACCGTCACGCCAGCTGAGGTCGGCACCCTGGCGCTCCTCTACGCGCCGATCGGCGTGCTGCACTGGCTCGTGCGCCGACCGCTGCTCGACATCTCGCTCGACCCCGACGGCGCCGGCGCGCGCCGGGCGGTCCGCGCGTGGGACCTCGTGTTCTACGCGTCGTTCGGCGTCGTCGTGACGAGCTCGGTCAGGCTCGCGGGGGTGCTCCTCGTCTTCGCCTATCTCGTCGTGCCGGCCACGGCCGCCGCGGCGCTCGTGCGCTCGGCGCGCGCCCGGTTGCTCGCCGGATGGGCGTTCGGGGTCCTCGTGAGCGTGGGCGGCCTGACGGCGTCGTGGACGTGGGACCTGCCGACCGGCGCGACCGTGGTCGTGGCGTTCGGCGTCCTCGTCGCTTGCGTGGTCTCGGCGCTCGCGGCCCGTGCCGGCGCCCGGGCGACGCGAGCACGCGGCGTCGGGGCGCTGCGGGGCGGTGCGATCGCGCTCTGCGCGCTGGTCGGGCTCGCCGGGCTCTCGCTCGCGCTCGCTCCGCGGATGGACCACTGGTGGCTCGACTGGCTGGAAGCCTCGCTGCCCGCGACCCAGACGCTGTTCCTGAGCGCCGACGAACGCGACATGCGTCGCGACGCCGTGGACGACGTGCGGCGCGCCGTCGCCGAGCTCGAGCGGGTCCGCGCCATGCAGCGCGAGGCGCAGTGGGGCACGCGTCCGGTGACGGAGGAGATGCAGGAGCGGATGCGTCAGTATCTCGCGGGGCGGGCCGAGATCCTCGCCGGCGACCGGCTGATCCTGAAAACCTTGCAGACGCGCGCGCGCGCGCGGCAGCGCTGGTGGCTCGGGGTGCCGCTGGCGATCGTCGGCGCGGGCGGCGCGCTCGTGCTGGCGCGGCGGTGGCCGGCTATTTCGCGGGGTACGTGTAGAAACCCTGCCCGGTCTTCCGACCCAGCTGCCCGGCCAGGACCATGCGCTTGAGCAGCGGTGGCGGCGCGTAGCGCGCTTCCCGGAACTCCTCGAACATGACCTCGGCGACGTACATCGTCGTGTCGAGGCCGACGAGGTCGAGGAGCGTGAACGGGCCCATCGGGTAGCCGCACCCGAGCTTCATCGCCGTGTCGATGTCCTCCAGCGTCGATAGCCCGCTCTCGTAGACGCGGATCGCGTCGAGCAGGTACGGCACGAGCAGCCGGTTGACGATGAACGCCGTCGAGTCCTTCGTCTGCACCGGGGTCTTGCCGAGGGCCTGGACCCACTCGGTGGCGGTCTTCACGGAGGCGTCGTCGGTCAAGATGGTCCGGACGACCTCCACGAGCTTCATCAGCGGCACAGGATTGAAAAAGTGGAGCCCGAGCACCTGCGCCGGCCGCCCGGTAGCGGCCGCCATCGCCGTGACGTTGCACGACGAGGTGTTCGACGCGAGGATCGCGCGCGGCGCGCAGATCTTGTGGAGCTTGGCGAACGTCTCGTTCTTGAGCGTTTGATTCTCCGTCATCGCCTCGACGACCAGCTCGCACGAGCTCAGATCGTCGAGCCGGCTCGTGCCCGCGATGCGCGCCAGCGCGGCGTCCTTGGACTTCGCGTCGAGCTTGCCGCGGCTCGCGAGCCCTTCGAGCGTCTCTCTGAGCCGCCCGAGCCCGCGCTTGACGAGTTCGTCGTTGGCCTCGACGAACAGGACCTCAAGCCCCGCCTGAGCTGCCACCTGCACGATACCCGAGCCCATGAGGCCGCAGCCGATGACGCCGACGTTCGTGATGGTCATGGTCCGGGGAGGAGCGGCTTACTTCCGGACGCGGCCGGGCAACGGCGGAGGCTCGTAGTGGAGCCCGGGCGGACACGGATTTCGCACGGTGACCGTCACCGACCCGTACCGTACGGTTGCGTCGGGCTGAACCTCGCCGTCCGGCCGGCGCGCCGGCGGTCTTGGCTCTCTCATGGCTCGATCGAATGCGGCATCGCGGGATTCCGAGAGGGGCGCCACGACGCTGAGCAGCATCGACGCGCTGATCGGCGCCTTCGCCTCGTCCGCGACGGCCGGCCCGCACCACGCGCCGACGAGGATCAGCGCGCCCGCGAACGCGGCGAGCCTATTCATAGACGATCAGTGCGTGGAGCGTCGGCTCTTTCAGCTTGTCCCGACCGTGGAGAAACGCGAGCTCGATCATGAATGCCACCCCGACGACCTGCCCGCCGAGCAAGCGGATCAGCCGCAAGGTCGCCCCCATCGTACCCCCGGTGGCGAGGAGGTCGTCGACGGCGAGCACCCGCTGCCCCGGCTTGATCGCGTCTTCGTGGACCGCGAGCGCGTCGCGGCCGTACTCGAGCTCGTACTCGACCTTGATCGTCTTGCCCGGAAGCTTGCCGGGCTTGCGCACCGGCACGAACCCCGCCTCGAGCTGATGCGCAAGGGCTCCGCCGAGGATGAAGCCGCGCGATTCGACGCCGACGACCACGTCGACTCGCTCCTTTTGATAGCGCCCGGCGAGGGCGTCGACGACACAGCGGAAGGCCGGACCTTCCTTCAGGAGCGTCGTGATGTCCTTGAAGAGGATCCCCTCAGTCGGGAAGTCCTTGATGTCGCGGATTTTCCCCTTGAGGTCGGCGATGTTCATCGCCGGCTATCCTACCTCAATGCCGCGGTGCGCCAGACGCCAATGTGTCCGGCGGCGTGGCAGCGTGACACCATTTATTGGGTGAACGTCAGGGCACTGACGGCTGCGGCCGGTCGCTCGCGATCGCCCAAAAGCTCGGATTTTCAGACGGCCATACGGCGCCGACCCCAGTGGCACCCTACTTGCGTCCCTCGGCGCCAGCGGCCCCGGAGGAGGGGTAGTGATGCTGCTCCCGGAACAAGTGCAGCGCCTGGTCGAGCTGGCCCTGGCGGAGTTCGCTCCAGACTGGCAGGTCACAGGCCTGTGTTCCGAGCTGAGCCTGCACAATCCAGATCACTGGGTCTCCGGGCTCGGGACGTTCGGGCTCATCCTGCGCGACCGCCACAGCCGGAGCGCGAAAGTTCTCGGCTGGCGCAGCGGCGATTTCAGGGACGCGACCTACCACCGCGGGATTTCGTATCGCGTGCTCGAAGCCTACGCCGATCGCATCACGGATCCGATTCGCCGCTACTTCGAGGAGATCGGCCTGCTGACGCCCGGCCGGGCCTCACAGCGGGGCGCGCAGGCGACCGCGGTGCGCTCCAGCATCAACTACGCCGGGTAGCACCCCGCCTCTTCATCATCGCGCCTCGACCCGATCATCGCGCCTCGGCCCGCGGGCCCTGCCCCGCGACGGCTTGTAGCACGAAGCGTTCCCCTGTCACGCTTCGAGCTGCTCGATGGCCGCCGGCAGATCGGCGAGCCTCGAGATGACGAGGTCGGGGCTCACCGAGTTGCGCCGCGACGACGACGTCACCTGGACCACGCGCATCCCCGCGGCCTGCGCACCCTGCACATCCAGCACCGGATCGTCGCCCACGTGCACGGCCGTCGCCGCATCGCCGCCGATCGCGCGGAGGGTCAGGGCGAAGATCTCAGGAGCGGGCTTTCGAATCCCCACCTCGTCGGAAAACGTCGTCTGCTCGAAGTAATCGAGGAGCCGAAGCCGGCCGAGCAGCTCGCGGAGCGTCGCGCCGGGCGTCCGCATGATGTTGGACACGAGCGCGAGCTTGTAGCCGGCTCCCTTGAGCGTCTCGAGCGTGGCGAGCGCGCCGTCGTCGACGGCCGGCGGCAGGAGGAGGATGGGCCGAGCGTATGCGTCGACCAGCGCCGCGAGGAGCGCCGGCGGGACGCGTCGCGGCAGACCGGGTTCGACCGCGGCCAGGATCGCGCGCACGTGCTCGGCGGCCGGAACGTCACGATGCGTGAACCAGATCCGCCCGAGGTAGGTGCCGGACTCGTCGTAGGCGCGGTCGAGCTTCGACGCCGACGCCGACAGCCCCGCGGCACCCAGCAACGTCTGGAAGTCGGCCATGCGGCGCTTCTTGTAGCGATTGTCGCTCGCCGGCCCGTCGAAGAAGAGCGTGCCCCAGAGGTCGACCGTGATCGTCTCGACCTTCACCGCGTCACCGCTCGAAATTGGGCGGACGCTTCTCCAGGTAGGCGTTCATGCCCTCGCGCGGCTCGACGGTCGCATACGCGGTGGCGAACGCGTTGATCCCGTAGCGCACCGCTGTCGTGAGGTCGGTCTCGCGCCAGCGGACGATGAGCTCCTTCTGCAGGCGGATGGCCTCGGGACCGCTCGCGAGAATCGCCGCGACGACCTCCTCGGCGGCGGCGCGCAGGCGCTCGTCGGGCACGACCCGGTTCACGAGCCCCCAGTCGAGCGCCTGCGCGGCGGTGACCGGGGTTCCCGTCAGCAGCATCTCCGCGGCGCGTCCGGGGCCGATCATCGGGGGAAGCAGCGCCGCCTGGATGACGGAGGGCACGCCGACACGCACCTCGGGCAGGCCGAAGGAAGCGCTCGCCGCCGCCACCCGGAGGTCGCACGCCAGGGCGAGCTCGAAGCCGGCGCCGAGGCACGGCCCGTGCACCGCGGCGATCACCGGGAACGGTGCCCGGTGCACGGCCGCGATCGCGTCGTGGAGCGTGGTGATGAGATCGCGGGCCCGGCCGGTGTCGAGATCGCGCAGGACCCGCACGTCCATGCCGGCGGTGAACGCGCGGCCGCTGCCGACGATCACGGCCACTCGCGTCGCGCGGTCCGCCGCCAGCTCGGCGAACGAGTCGCGCACGGCCCGGATGAGGGTCGGCTCGAAGAGGTTCAGGGGCGGACGGTCGAGCGTGCACCAGACCGCGGCGCCCGCCCGCTGGAGCGTGAGTGGCGCCCCCACTAGTAGCGGCGCATCGAGGGATCGACGGTCCGGGCCCAATAGTCCAGCCCGCCGCGGAGGTTCTTCACGTTCTTGAAGCCGCGCTGCCGGAGATAGTCCGCGACGGCCGCGCTGCGCACGCCCTGATGACAGTAGACGACGATCTCGTCGGCAGCGTTCAGCTCGTCCACCCGCAGCTCGATCTCCTCGATCGGGATGTGGACAGCGTTCTCGAGCCGGCACAGACGCGTCTCCCAGTCCTGCCGGACGTCGAGCAACAGGGGCCGGTCGGTCCCGGCCAGACGCGCTTTTAGCTCCTGCGGCGTGATCTCGTCCATGTGGTGCTCCGCTAGCGCGGTGCCGTGCGGCCCACCAGGAAATCGACGAGCCAGCCGTTCACCGCCTCGACGTGTTCGATCTGCGGGAAGTGCCCGCACTCATCGACCCAGCGAACCGCCGCGTGCCGGAGGACGCCCGCGACTTCCGCGCAATGCTCGGCCGGCACCACTCGGTCCTGGCGGCCGTGGATCAGCAGCACCGGCAGCTGGAGCGTGGTGAGCGCGCGCCGATAGTCCTCGGCGTGGGTCTCGACGTCGATCCGCACGTGGCGCAAGGTTGCCAGATAGGCCGCGCGCGCCACGCCGTCCGTGCGGGACGCATAGCCGTAGTCGATGAAGAAGTCGATCTCGCGACGGTCGGGCGCGTGGAAGCAGCGCGCGAGCGCGGCCTTGTAGAGCCGGGCGCTCCCGCCCAGCGAGAGCAGCTCTCCGAGCCCGCGCAGGGCGACGAGCCGATAGATCCACGACGGACGATAGCTGCACCCGGGTACGATCGCGCCGACGAGCGCCAGACGCTCGACCCGCGAGGGATGCGTCAGCGCGAGCGTGATCGACACGGCGCCGCCGAGCGAATGCCCGACCAGCGAGGCCTGCGCGAGCCCGAGCGCGTCCATGAAGCCGCGGAGCGCGCTCGCGAAATAGCCGAGGCGATAATGCGTGCGAGGCTTCGCCGATTCTCCGAATCCCGGCAGGTCGACGGAATACACGGTCGCGCGATTCGCGAGCGGGCGCACGTTGTGGCGCCACGACTCGGCGAATCCTCCCAGCCCGTGGACGAAGATGACGGCGGGCCCGCGACCCTCGACGACATAGTGCAGGCGGAGCCCGTCGACTTCTCCTCCGCGAAGCTGCAGTTCCGGCATGGGGGTACGATTCTACCAGACCGAGCGGCTTCTCAGGGGAACAGGTCGAGCGGCGTAGACTCGTTCGCGGTCGGATGGCCGAGGAGCCGTTTCATCATCAGCGCGTTCTTCACCGGATAGTCCCGGTTATTGTTGTTGAACGAGATGAAGACCTCCTCGGTCTCCGCGCTCACGGCCTCGATTTCCGGCAATAGCGCCCGCAGCTCCCCCTCGCTGTAGAGGTAGTCGTACTTCTCTCGGACCGTCGGCTCCTCCCCGCGGAGCTGCCGGAGCCACCCCTCCGCGTTGCGGCCGTGCAGGCGAAAGACGGCCGTGGGCGTCGTCGCCGTCGTGACGCGCGGGATGGCGTGGCCGCCCGGCGGCGCGTCGACGATCACGTGGGCGAGACGCGCCTCGCTCAGCGCGCGCAGCGTCTCGTCGATGTGCTCGGGCAGCCACGAGCGATGGCGGAACTCGATCGCGATCGTCCACCCCGGCAAGCGCGCCGGCAGCGACGCGAGGTAGTCGAGGCGGGCGGTGTCGAAATGAACCCACGGCGCGAACTGGAAGAGCACGTAGCCGAGCTTGCCGGCCTCGGCGATCGGCCCGACGGCGGCCCGGAACAGGTGGAAGGCGCGGTCGACGGCCTCGGGCGGAAAGCTCGTCGCGTCGATCTCGCCCCGACGGGTGTGCCGCGGGCTCTTCGGCAGGAGCGCGGTGAGGTCCGCGGGCACGGTCTCCGCGCGGGGATGGTGGCCGGTCAGGAGCGAGTACGCCTTCACGTGGAAGACGAAGTCCGCCGGCGTGCGGTCGACCCACCGCTGCGTGTTTCGGATATCGGGGATCGCGTAGTAGGAGCTGTTCACCTCCACCACGTCGAACACGGACGCGTAGTGGCGCAGCCGCGCCTCGGCCGACATGGACTTCCGCGGATAGAAGGTCCCGGCCTCGATGAGGGCGGGATCGGCCCACGCGCAGATCCCGATGCGGGTACGCCGGCTCAATCTAGACGATCTTCTCGTAGATGCCGGGCGGGATCACGCGGTAGACGTGAATCGGCTGGGAGACGTTCTTGAACGTCTTCTCGCCGAGACTTTCGAGGACGAAGTGGCCGCGGATCCGCTCGGCCGTCGCGGGGCCGACCACGATCTCGCCGCCCTGGGCCGAGCCGGCGAAGCGCGCGGCCACGTTGGTCGTGGGACCGGTGGCGGTGAACGTCCAGCGCTGGCCCGCGCCGGCGCCGAGCTTGGTGGCGCCGACCAGCGCCTCGCCGGTGTTGATCCCCATGTGCAGCTGGACCGACGGAAAGATGCCGCCGTATTCTTCGTTCAGCGTTCCGGTCCGCTGGTGGATCGCGAAGGCGGCCCGCGTCGCGTTCAGCGCGTGGTCGGTCGAGCTCCGCTCCGACTGGAAGATGACCATCAAGCCGTCGCCGGCCGTCTCGTTCACGTCGCCGTGGTGTTTCTGGATGATCTCCAGGAAGCTCGAGAAGTACGTCTGGACGAGCTGGTTGAGCCGTCTGGCGTCGAGCTGCTCGGAGAGCTTCGTGTAACCGGCGATGTCGAGGAATACCACCGAGACCTCGACCGTCCGCTTCTCGAGCTCGGTCGCGTTCGGATTCTGCTCGAGGAGCTTCTTGACGGCGTCGGGCACGAACTTCGACAGCTCGCCCTTGAGCTGCTCGAGCAGTGCCACCCGCTGGCGCGATTCCTGGAGATTCTGGAGCGCGGTCTGGAGCTCCTTGTTCTTCGTCGCCAGCTCGGTGTGCGCCTGGGCGAGCCGCGAGGTCATGTCGTTGAAGGCTCCACCCAGCTCGCCGATCTCGTCGCGGGCGGCCGCGGGCGCCCGCGCCTCGAAGTCGCCGTCCCCGATGCGCCGGGCGACCGCCGAGAGCGCCCCGATCGGCCCGACCACGACGGAGCGCATCGCGACCGTCAGCACGGTCGCGGCGGCCAGGATCGTCAGCACCGCGATCAGGATCTGGCGGTTGCGGAGGCGCCGGACCTCGCCGAAGACGGGCTCCATCGACGTCGCGACGCGCACCACCGCGCGCACCTTGTGATCGCTGCCGTGGCAACCCTGGCACCGTTCCTTGTTGAGGATCGGGTAGTGCAGGGTGAAGAGCGAGACGCCGCCGGCCATCTCGAGCGATTCCTGCCTCGTCTGGGTCTCCAGGGCGCGGGCGAAGAGCGGGCCCGACATCGTCGTACCGGGGGCGCGCTCCATCTTCGCGATGTTCTTCATGACTTCGTCCGAGAGCCCCGCGGTGCGGGCGACCTCGGCGGCGGTCGCCATGTCGGTGAACGCCTCGACGCCGTTTCGGCGGTAGATCATCAGCGATTCGAGCGGCGAGGTGTCCTCGCGCGGCTGGGCCCGCAGCTCGCGCAGCTCCTGGATGAGGCTCCGCGTGACGTCGGGCCGCTCCTGCAGCATCGCGGCCTCGATGCTCGCCACCACCGCCTGGGTGAGCCGCCGGACCGCCTGCTTGTTCTGCTCGACCAGGGCTGACGACTCGCGCTGGATCGTCACGATCGTCGAAACTCCGAAACCGACGATCAGGACGGCGACGATCAGGAGGGTGATCTTGAGCGCGAGCCGCGAGCGGAGCATCGTCCTCGTGCCGGCATTATAGGCCCGGTGTAGAATCCGGGCGATGGCCGGGGCGCGCGACAGTTTCGAGGAGTTCGAGGCGACCAGCCTTTTCTGCCCGCGTTGTCGCCGGGCGACCCCGGCCCGCAAGAAGCTCCTGCTGGTCCTCCCCTCCGGCAGCAAGTACGACTACGTGTGCGCCGAGTGCGGCACTGCCGTCGGTCACAAAATGGACAACGACCCCACCGAGTTTCACCGGACGGTCCCCCCGCCGCGACTGCCGCGGCGCCCGCGCTGAGCGGGACCCGCCGAGCGCCTAACCCTGCGTTGTATTAGCCGTTCCGCGGCGATGGTCCGCCCCCCGCCGGTTGTGGATATCCGGAACGAACCAACATCATGTTGCGTAGTCCATCGGCCTATGCGATACTTCAAAAACCTCACCTTCACCTTGCAGTAGTCAGGCTGGATCGTAGTCACGCTGGATCGTCGTCGCGCTGGATCGTAGTCGGTCGCGCTGGATCAAAGCAGTCAGATCGGATCGAGCAGTCACGGTCGAATTGGGTCGCGGACAAAACAGTAAGGAGGGGCTGCATGTGCAGACTTAACAGAGTGCTCACGAGCTTGACGCTGGTAGGCGCGATCGCCCTTGGAGGAGTCGTGCTGACGCGCCAGGTCCTGGCTGTGGCAAACGAGGCCAACTCGGAGCGGCTGAGTCGGGCGGTCCTGGCGTACATCGGCGAGAAGAATCCCAACGCGCCAATCAAGGCTTTCCAGCACTATCCGGAGGTCCTCTTCGCCGAAAGCGAGCGCACGCAGATCGATCACTGCTTGGCCCTGGCACAGGCGGAGGTGGAATCGGAGTTCAAACACGACGCCGTCGGCGCCGCTGGCGAGGTCGGGCTTTACCAGACCTTGCCGTCGACCGCAGCCCTGTTCGAATCGAAAATCGGCCCCTTCAAGCGTCCGGTCCTGAAAGGGCAGCGCGACCTCGGTGACCTGGCCATCCCCACCGTGAGCACGAAGTTCGCGATGGCCTATCTGCGCGACATCATGAGCCGCAAGCCGACCATCAAGGACGCCCTGACCGAGTACAACGGCGGCCCCGCCGGGCGTCATCCGGCCTACTACCGCATGGTGATGGGCACCTACGTGGAGATCCTCGAGCGCAGCGACCTCAAGTGCCGCTATCAGGCCGCGCCCAAGCGCGCGCCGGTGATGGCCCTCCTCGCCCGCGTCTAGGCTCCAGGCACGAGCGGCGCGTCGCGGGCGCTTCCGACCTGGAAGAAGAAGCGCCCGCGCGCCCGCCAGCGCCTCGGACGTCCCTAGCTCCTCGAGCCAGCCCTCGACGTCGACGTAACGGTTGTGACGCGCCGTCACGCGTCCGCGTCCGAGGATCGGGGTTTCCAGGGGGACCGGCTTCACGAAGCGGACGGTGAGCTCGCCGGTGGACGGAGAGACGATCGGTCGCGCGGACCATCACCTACAGCGCGTCGATCCCGCGCGCGAGGGCGAAATCCTTCGGCGTGAGCCCGCCGTCGGAGTGAGTCCAGACCGAGACCGTGACCTCGTTGTAGCGGATCGTCATGTCGGGATGGTGGTTCGCCCGCTCGGCGAGCGCGGCCACCCAGTTGACGAAGACCATCGCCGCCTTGAAATCCGGAAAGCGATAGGTCCGCTCGATCGCCTTGCCCGCCCGCTTCCAGCCGGGCGTCTGCGCGAGCTCGGCGGTGACCTGCGCGTCGGCGAGCGGGCTCACCGCGAGACCCCGCGCCGGACCACCGGCGCCCAGTCGTCCAGCGTCCGCGTGCGCTTGCCTACCACCTTGGCCTCATCGTCCCACCGGCGCAGCGCGACGGCGTCGCGCGCCCACCGGTGCTCGGCGAACCGTGCGGCGTCGTCCGGCGACATGACGCCGCCCTGGAGCCGAAGCGTGTGGCGCGAGGCCGCCGACAGACGGTCGAGGTACTCCGGCTCGGTTGCGCAGAGATAGCGCTTGGCGTCGGCGTGCAGGCGCACGCACCACGCGACCCGCTCGGGCACCCACGGCGCGAGCAGATCGGCGCCGAGATCGTGGTGGCCCCGCGCGCTCGGTCCGACCGGGGTCGCCTCGAGCGTATCGGCCACGAGCGACTGATCGATCGCGTACCGCCCGACGTCGTGCAGCAGGCACGCGAGCTGCAGCTCCTCGTCCGCGGCCGCGGCGCGCGCGAGCTCCGCGCACTGGAGCGCGTGCTCGAGCTCGGAGACCAGTTCCCCGCCGTACCGGCGCGCGGCGGAGCTCGCCAGCGCCACGAGGAGCCGTTCGGCCATCGTGGTCATATCTTCGCGAATTTTTGAAGCGAGCGGATCTCCCGCGGTGGCTTCAGGTCTTTGCCGAGGGCCGTCCACGACACCTCGGCCACGTAGAGGTCGCCGCGCGAGTCGACGACACAGCCGTGCGGGGCGATGAACTCGCCGGGCTTCTCGCCGGCGAAGCGGCCGCCGATGCGGCCCACCCGCTCGCCCTTGAGCGTGACGATGCTCACCCGCGCGCCGATGTTGGGCACCTCGGCGCTGATTGGCAGCGCCGCCGGCAGCTCGCCGACGTAGAGAAGACCGCCGTGGCGCCGGTCGGCGAAGAGCCCGCACGGGCGGTAGAGGTTCGCGAGCTGGGCGAGGTACTTGCCCTTGTCGTCGAAGATCTGGACCCGATGATTCTCGCGGTCCGCGACATACACGAGGCCTTCGGCGTCGGTGGCGATATTGTGCGGGATGTTGAAGCAGCCCGGGTCGGTTCCCGGCTCACCCCATGAAAAGAGTAGTCGCCCTTGGGGATCGTATTTGTGAACTCTCGAGTTTCCGTAGCCGTCCGACACATAGATGTCGCCGTTCCTCGGGCACAGCGCAACGTGCGTGGGCCGGTTGAACGGCTTGCCGCCGTGGAGCGTCGACGGCTTGTCTGGATCGCCCAGGGTCAGCAGCAGCTTGCCCTCGGGCGTGAACTGCCTGACGGTGTGGTGCAGATCGTCCGTGAGCCACAGCGTGCCGTCCGGCCCGATCGTGATTCCGTGGGCGCGCCGGAACACGCCTTCCCCCCACGATCTCAAGAATTTCCCGTCGCGGTCGAACACGATGACCGGATGCTCGCCGCGATTGAACACGTGGACGTTGTCCTTGGCGTCGACGGCGACGCTCGTCGCCTCCGCGAACGACCACCCCTCGGGCAGCCGTCCCCAACCCTCGACCGGACGATAGTTCATGCGTGTGACCTCCCGGGTCCGCGCCTATACTGCCACAACCCTTGGCGACAATCTCATGACCGCGCCCATCGGCCTTTCCGTCAAACGCCGCGAAGATCGTCGCTTCCTCCTCGGACGGGGTCGCTACGTAGACGACCTGCGGCTCGCCGACCTCTTGCACGCGGCGATCGTGCGAAGTCCTCACGCCCACGCCCGCGTCCTCGGAGTCGACGCGCGCCGCGCGCTGGCGCTGCCGGGAGTGGTCGCAGTCCTCACGATCGCCGAGCTGCCGGAGTGCGCCGCCGCGGTGCCCCCGCTCGTGCCATCGCCCCGGTTCAGGCCGTACGCCCAGCCGGCGATCGCGAGCGCGAAGGCTCGCTACGCCGGCGAGGGCGTGGCGGTGGCGGTCGCCGACGACGTCTACCGCGCCACCGACGCCGCCCAGGCCGTCGAGGTCCGCTACGGCCCGTTACCCGCGGTGGCCACCGTCGAGGCGGCGCTCGCGGCGGGCGCGCCGCGGGTCTTCGACGAGTGGCCCGACAACGCCGCCGGGCCGTCCGACGGCGCCGTCGGTGACGTCGCCCGCGGCTTCGCCGAAGCGCACGTGATGGTCGAGGCGCGATTCGACGTGCCCCGCGTCGCCGCGATGCCGATCGAGCCACGCGGCGTCCTGGTCCAGCCCGAGGCGCCGGACGGCCGGTTGACGATCTGGACGTCGACGCAGGTACCGTTCGCCGTGCGCG
>Ga0209058_1000025_pt1 | contig 110304 bp, 83 predicted proteins | sample GraSoiAngelo_147_FD_185904 | JGI IMG/M metagenome (GOLD analysis project Ga0209058, IMG submission 185904) | Grasslands soil microbial communities from the Angelo Coastal Reserve, California, USA - 14_1009_05_40cm (SPAdes) (version 2) | ecosystem: Environmental > Terrestrial > Soil > Grasslands... | reverse complement strand
TCGATCCTCATGCCCCGGTGCGCATGAAACGAAATCTAACAGAAGGCTGGTTCTTCGGAATTCTGCCAGACATGAATACCGAGAATCCCTTGGTCGAGCAATACCTTCTGCAGAACAGCGTCTGGTTGGCGGAAATCTCCGGGCTGGACGGGTACCGCGTCGATACGTTTCCCTACGTTGGCCGGAAGTTCTGGGCAAGCTGGCATGCGGGATTGCGCAGGCTGTATCCAAACCTAACGACCATCGGCGAAGTGTTTCATCCCGATCCGAGTGTCACATCGTTTTTTGTGGGCGAAGTGAGGCGCTACGATGGTATTGATAGCGGGCTCTCGACTGTTTTCGACTTTCCAATGTTCTTCACGCTGCGGGACGTTTTGCTGAAAAAAACGCCGGCAGGCCGCATCGCGGACGTGCTGCGGCATGATTCTTTGTACTTGCATCCCGAAATGCTCGTTCCGTTTTTTTCGAATCATGACGTGCCACGGTTCGCCAGCGCCGAAGGCAGTTCTCCTGCGAAGCTGAGGCTGGCTTTCGGGCTCACGCTCACGCTGCGGGGCATTCCAGAGGTTTACTACGGCGACGAAATCGGGATGCCGGGAGGCGGCGATCCGGACAACCGGCGCGACTTTCCCGGCGGGTGGATTGGCGACAAGAACGACGCGTTCACGCAAGCGGGACGAGCGAGCGATCAACAGGAGATTTTCTCTTACGTGCGGGCGCTATTGAAGCTTCGGCGCGAGCATGCCGCTCTGCGCAGCGGTCAGTTATGGCATTTGGCTTCCGATGAATTTTCCTACGTTTTTGCCCGCGAATCAGAGGAAGAACGCCTTGTGGTCGCGTTTAACAATGCCGATCAGCAGCGGGAGCTACACATTCCACTGGCGGACACGCCAGCGCAGAAGGCACTGGCAATTACACTGCTCTTCGGCGAAGCGAAAGGTGAGTTGGCTGGGAAAGAGCTCCGCGTTACTTTGCCGGGACAATCTCTTTCAATTTTTTCTCTGAATTGAGCGGAAATGGGCGCGGCCTAGAACGCCAGGCGAACGCTCCAATTTTTCACGGCGTCGGGCACGGTGAGCGTAACGGTGTGGGCGCGGCTGTCATAGCGCCATTCGCTGGTAATCTGTTCCCCAATGCGAACGTCTTTTGGCTGGGCGGTGGCGCCGAACAACTTTACTTCCGCGCTCTTCCACCAAGGCTGATATGCATTTTGTTCGACGTTGCTTGTCACGGTCACAGAGCCAATCGAAACCCGGCAGGAATAGTTGACGCGCAGAATCTCGCCTTTCTGGTAGGCAAACGTATGCCCGTCGTCCTGATAGAGTGTACCTCTGCAATCAGTGTTTGATGCACCGTTGGGGAGATAGACGCGCAGCTCAAGCGGCCCGTTAGGCTTTTCCTCCGTGGATTGCACCAAAGGCTGCATTGGCACAATGGCTCCGGCGCGCACGTAGAGCGGCATTTCGTCGAGCCGGGGATGTAGCGAAAACTTCTCCTTGCTCGGCACCTTCGCGTTTGTCCAGAAGTCATACCATTCGCCGGGAGGCAATGAGATTTCTTCGGCATCCACCATTTCCGTGGTTACCGGCGCGACAAAGAAATCCCGTCCAAAAAGGAAATCCCGATTGTCCCCGTAAAAATCCGATGCCTGCGGATATTCGAGAAACACGGGGCGCATTAACGGCAATCCCGTGCGTGAGGTTTCCTCGATGCCGGTATAGAGGTACGGCATCAGCACATAACGCAGCTCGATGTATTTCCGGCGAATGGCCTCGTGCTCCGGGCCATGCACCCACGGCTCCTGGTCCGCCGTACCCTTTGCGGTGTGATCGCGATAAATGGGATTCAACGCTCCGACCTCGAACCAGCGAGTTAGCAAATCAGCCGTCGGCGAACCGGCAAAGCCTCCAATGTCGTCACCGACGAGCGGGTAACCCGAAATCCCCATGCTCAAGAGCATCGGCGTGCTCATCTTCAGATGATTCCAGGTGCTGCTGTTGTCGCCCGTCCAAGTGGCGGCATACCGCTGGGCGCCGGAATACGCGGCGCGCGTGAGCACGAATGGCCGTTCGTTCGCTTGGAGTTTGAGCAACCCATCGTACGTGGCACGCACGTTCTGCATGCCGTAGACATTGTGAATGGCACGATGGTCGAGTGTGGTTCCATCGTCCAGCCGATGCACGGTGTCAAGCGGCATGGTTTTATCGGCGCGTAGGAACAGCGCTGGTTCATTCATGTCATTCCAGAAGCCCGCCGCCCCCATGCTGACGAAGTCTTTGTAGAGTCCGCGCCACCAGTCCCGCGCACGTGTCAAGGTAAAATCCGGAAACACGCTTTCGCCCGGCCAAACGGTCCCTACATAAACCGATCCATTGGGATTCTTCACGAACACATCGTTCTTTATTCCCGAATCGTACGGCACATAGCCATGGCCGGGGTCTTTCTTGATGTGGAGGTCGGTGATCAAAATGGTGTGCATTCCCTGAGCGCGAAAATCCCCGATCATTCTCTCGAAAGTCGGGAAGTATTCCCTGTTGATGGTGAAGGGCGCGTTGCCCTGCTGATAATCGATGTCGAAGTAGATGACATCCGCTGGTATTTCTTTCTCGCGAAGCGTCTTGACGATCTCCCGTGCTCGTGATTCCGGATAGTAGGAATAGCGGCACTGCTGATAGCCGAGCGTCCACAGAGGCGGCAGAGGAGAGCGTCCCGTCATGGCGGTGTATTCGTCGATGATTTTTTTTGGCTCGGGTCCGGCAAAGAAGTAGTAATTCAGCTCCCCGCCCTCAGCACCAAAGGAAAAATAATCTCGCGATTCTTTGCCAAAATCAAAAATGCTTCGATAGGTGTTGTCGAAGAAAAGGCCATAAGCGATGCCATTGCGCAGCCCGATGAAGAAAGGAATGGTCTTATATAAAGGGTCTGAGGACTCTTGCCAGCCAAATTCATCGGTGTTCCAGTTTGTAAAGGAGCGGTTCCGGCGGTTCATGGGTCCGGCTTTGTCGCCCAACCCAAAATAATTTTCATCTGCAGGCATTTTCTTCCAGGTGTGAATTCGCCTGCCATTCCAGGCCATTGGCAGGCTCGGTTCGTCGGCGAGGAGGACGGTTCCGGCAGCATCAGAGAAATCGATTAGGAGAGGCGATCGCTGAACGATGGCGACTATATTTCCCGCCGCGATTCTGATTTCCTTTTGGTTTTCCTCGACTTTGACTGCCGGTGGTTCGGGTGATTGGATCACCGCCCAGGAAAAGTCCTTGGGAAAAGTACCCTTTGGAGCGACACGCACTCGGAACACCCCGTCGCGGAATGCCGTGACACGCACTTTCGCTGTGCCGGCAGTAAGCTCGACGCCGTCTTTCAGCCTTTCGACGCGTTGAACGTTACCAAGGTGCTGCCAGCCTTGCGCGAAGACAAGTCCACTTCCGAGAGTGAAGCCAAACAGCCCAATTGCGATGCTTCGAGCAAAACCTGTCACGGCAGTCCTCCGGGGAAGCGAAGAAAAGTGAAGAACGATCAGGTGAGTTTCCTAATTGCGCAGAATTATCCGGACCCGATCCTTCACATCAAGCTGCGAGCCACTGTTCAAAAAATGCCGAGGCCTTTGAACCTTCGATTCGGCGTCTTATCGCATCCATCACGCGACAATGCACCGATCCATAACGCTCGTGGAAGCCAAGCCAATACGGCAGATGCAGCGCGCAGCCTACGGGAGTGATCTCTAGACGAGCGTCGCGAATCTTGAAAAAACCCTGCTGAAAAATGACGCGCAACACTTTGTCGCGCAACAGTACCGCAGCACGCTCTTCGGTCAGGGTGGCCTGCAGCCGGTTGCGTCCTTCCAATGGCAGCAACTCCTGTCCCACGGGGATGCGCGGAAATCCGAACAAGTCGAGGGATCCGTCCACAGCATCGATGGCGAAAAGCCGCACCGGTGCGCCCGCGCATTTCACACGGTACAAAAAATAGGGAACGTAGGCGCCGGCGATTCGCCGCAGAGGGCCGCTGCGCATTCGCCAATACAGCGCGGATACGCCGCTGCCGGAAAAGGCGCGCGCGGCCTCTTCCTGTGTCACCTTCGGTTTCAATGCGCGGATGGCATTTGCACTCATCGAATCGTTCTCCGTCCGCTACTATCGGAAATAAATCCAAAGCCCCACGACCGTGGCCAGCAACATCAGGCTGAAAACGACGTTGATGGCATGTTCCGTCGCCGTCTCCTGGGCGGGTTTGCGCTGGGGTATGCCGACAGCGACAGTTTCCATTTTGTCGTCCACGGTCGCGAAGGTAAGGCCAGCGAGGCGCTTGCGATCTGGAGCTGGAGTCATAAGGCTGATCCCGATCAGGACCACGGCACAGACCACGAACATGAAAATTGCGTAATGCAGGAAGTTCATGTCGATGAGCCAGCGGGCAGCCGGGGATTCAAAGCGGCCGCCGCTGGCACGATCGGCAAGCTCCATTATGAATCGCGCAGCGCCCATAACGAAGCCCGTCAGCAGCGAAGCGATGGCCCCGGAGCCGTTAAGGCGCGGCCACAGGATTCCAAGGATGAAACAGGCGGAGATTGGCGGGCTGATGTAGGCCTGGACGCTTTGCAGGTAGATGTAGAGCTGGCTGCTGATGTAGTGAATGAAGGGCACCCACAGCAAACCCAGCAGCACCATCACCCCCGTCGCCACGCGGCCGAAATTGACCAGCTGCTTCTCCGAGGCTTGCGGACGAAGCTTCTTGTAAAAATCAAGCGTGACGAGCGTGGAAGCCGAGTTGAAAACCGAACTCATCGCGCCCATGACTGCCGCCAGCAATGCAGCCATAACCAAGCCAACGAGTCCGACTGGCAGGAGGTTAAGGACGAGAGTGGGGTAGGCGAAGTCGGGCTTTTTCACCTGTTCCGGAAACAGCGCAAAGGCAATGATGCCGGGAAGGACGAGCATGAATACGGGCAGGATTTTCAGGAAGCCCGCGAAAATCGTTCCCGCTTTTGCGTGTCCCTCATCACGCGCCGATAGCACGCGCTGCACAATCACCTGGTCGGTACACCAGTACCAGATGCCAAGAATTGGCGCGCCGAAAAAGATGCCTGTCCATGGGAAGTTTGAATCCGACGCAGGCTTTATCATGTGGAAATAGTCCGGAGGGACCATAGTGCGGAGGTGTTCCAGGCCACCAACGCGTCCCAGACCAATGATTGTAAGGGCGACCGCGCCGGTGATCAGGATCAGAGTCTGCACGGTGTCCGTGTAAATGACCGCTGCTAATCCGCCCGCGACGGTGTAAATGCCGGTGGCAATGACCAAAACGACGGCCGTCTCCCACAGCTTCCAGCCAGCGACTCGCTCGAGCACCACGCTCGCGGCGTAGAGCTGCACAGAAATCTTCGTGAAGATGTAAGCGATGATGGAAATTGCCGCCAAATAGACTGCGCATTGCCGGTTGAAGCGGCGTTCCAGGAACTCGGGCATGGTAAATACGTTGCTGCGCAGGTAGAAGGGAACGAACACCCAGCCGAGAATCAGCAGGATCAGGCATGCCAGCCACTCGAAGTGGCCGACTGCCAGCCCCGATGAAGCGCCCGTACCGGAAAGGCCGATGAAGTGTTCCGTGGAGATATTCGAGACGAACAACGATGCGCCAATGAAGAACCATCCAACGTCGCGGCCTGCCAGGAAGTAATCCTCAGAAGTGCGTTCCTTCCTAGCAAAGTACATGCCAATGCCAAAGACGATGGCAAAGTAGACACCGATAATCACGAGATCGACGGTTGCGAGCGCTCGATGGGTTACCGCGACAGAAGATGCAAGCAGCATCCATGCCTCCTTGGCGCCGCGGCCGCAAAACCGGCCCCGGCGTACCGCCTCAATGAGACTCCAACGACTCTTGCGAGCCGGGCACGGCCGTCCCCTATAAGAACGTTATTCCCGTCTCTTGCCAGCCAGACCCCTGAAGAAAGCGTGTGAAAATTGGTGACTGCGAAGTCTATAACAGGAGTATCCCAGGCTCAATGCTAGTTTCCTGGGCGCGGCCTGTCTGAGCGGCAGGCACATTCCCGATCGATGCCGTTCAGTCGCACCGTATAATCTATGAGCCACGACCGGGACAAATAGTGAGAGTGTGGCCCGCTCGCAATTCCATATGCCGATTCTTTCGCTGCAAGAAGTCTCAAAAGACTATTTGACGGACGGCCAGCCTGTGCATGCGCTCAGCAGCATTTCCCTGAACGTCGAGCGAGGCGAATTTGTGGCGATGGTGGGACGCAGCGGCTGCGGAAAATCCACGCTGCTCAATCTGGCAGGCGCGATGGATTTTCCCACTTCCGGCAACGTGCTTTTGGACGGAGTTGCGACGTCGTCGTTGAAAGACAGCGGCTTGACACGGTTGCATCGCGAGAAAATTGGTTTCATTTTTCAATCGTTCCAACTGCTTCACACGCTGACGGTGTTCGAAAACGTCGAACTGCCGCTGCTCCTTGCCGGAAAGTCTAATCCGCGCGAAGCGGCGCGAGAACGGCTTGCCTGGGTGGAACTCGATGGTCTCGGGGATCGCTATCCTCACCAGCTTTCCGGTGGCCAGATGCAGCGGGTCGCGATTGCACGCGCGCTCATTCATTCGCCGAGCATTCTGCTGGCGGATGAGCCCACCGGCAATCTCGACACCACGACGGGTGGCTTGATTCTTGAATTGCTCCGGCGACTCACCCGAGAGCAAAACACGGCGACCATTATGGCGACGCACAGTCCGGAGGCTGCATCGCTTGCGAATACGCTCGTCCGGTTGCGCGACGGAAGAATTCAGGAAATCACGCGGCGCTGAAATGACTCTCCTTGTGCCTTTTTACAGGTTGATGGTGCGACCGCTCTTCCGGGAGCCGGTCCGGACCTCGCTGACGATTCTGGCCATCGCATTGGGCGTCTCAGTTGTGCTGGCTATTGATCTTGCGGGCGGCGCAGCTGCAGGCTCGTTCCGCAGTTCAATGGAAACGCTGGCTGGCGACAACGATCTGGAAGTCGTCACTTCCGGAGGCGTACCGGAAAACGTCGTTGGCACGCTGGCAACGCTGCCTTATCCGATCCGGGTCTCACCGCGCATCGAGGACTACGCGGTGATAGCCGATACAAAAAAGTCACTACCTCTCATTGGGCTGGATCTCGTCGCCGAAGGCAGCGCTTTCGCGCAAAGTGAATCGCAAAAGCCTGTTGCGTCTCAGACGCAGGATGTTTCGGAACATGCGTTTGAGTATTTGGGAGATGCCGACAGCATTTGGGTGGGTTCGAGCCTGGGGTACAGAGCCGGCGACCGAGTCGAGCTGCTTATCAACGATCAAGTTCACAGTTACACCGTGCGGGGCGTCTACCCTGATTCGAATGGCAACGAATCCGCTATTGTGATGGATCTCGCAGCCGCTCAGCATGCTCTGGCGCGCTACGGCCGCGTCGATCGCATCCTCTTGAAAGTGCCGGAGACTCCCAGCCCGGAAGAATGGCAACAGCGTTTGCAGGCCGCGCTTCCGGCTGGAGTCGAAGTTCGTCCACAGGGCACGGGCACCAATGAGAATCGCCGTATGCTGGCGGCCTTCCGTTGGAACTTGCGGCTCCTGAGCTACATTTCTCTCGTTGTTGGCGCTTTCCTTATCTACAACACGATTTCCGTTTCGGTCGTTCGGCGCCGTCCAGAGATTGGAATCGTGCGCGCCCTCGGCGCCAGCAAGCGTGTCATTCTCTCCGCATTCGTCGGCGAAGCGGCCTGCTTCGGCATTGCAGGAGCGTTGGTCGGGCTTCCTCTTGGCCGCTTTATGGCCACTGGCGCGGTTCGATTGATGTCCGCCACAGTGGAATCGCTCTACGTCAGCAGCCGCCCAGGAATTATTGAGCTGAATGCGGGGTCTGTTTTTCTCGCGTTCGCAATTGGCGTGGGAGTTGCGGTGGCGTCGGCCTATTCACCGGCGGATGAGGCTTCGCAGGTCTCGCCCGTAGAAGCAATGGCGCGAGGCCGGCGGGAATATGACGTGCACGTTCAAAAAGCGCGAGACTTATGGATTGCTCTGGCGCTCGGTCTGGCGGCAGGTGCCGCTTCTCGCGCCCCCGCGATCGCCGGCAAGCCGTTGCTGGGCTATCTCGCCGCGATCCTTCTCGTTGTAGCATCGGCGCTGGCCATTCCGGCATTCGTTGAAGCGCTGACTTCTGTTTCTTCCAAACTTCTAGGCAAGCTCCTCGGCATAGAAGCGCTGCTCGCCTCGCGAAGCCTAGCGGCCTCCTTGCGCCGTACTTCCGTTCTCGTCGGCGCGCTTTCAACCGCCATAGCGATGATGACCGCGGTCGGCATCATGGTCGGGAGCTTCCGCCAGACTGTCGTGGTTTGGATGGAGGATCAGTTGCCCGCCGACCTGTATCTGCGTCCGGCTGGTTCCGCAGCCGCAGATCGTCATCCAACTCTTTCTTCCGGTCTGGAGGAAGAGATTGCGAAATTGCCAGGCGTGGCGGCCGTTGATCGCCTGCGAGCCTACGAGATCAACTTTGAAAACATGCCGGCGACTCTTGCTTCCGCGGATCTGAACGTCCCGCGCGTCTATCACAATTCAGATTTTTTTTCCGGACGCCCCAAGGAGCAAGTCCTCGCCGAGCTTCGCGATTCGAACGCCGTGATCGTCAGCGAGCCTTTTACCTACAAACACCATCTGAAGGCTGGTGACTCGCTTACGCTTTCGCTTGGCGAAACGCGCGCAACCTTCCGCATTGCCGATGTTTATTATGACTACTCCAGCGAGCGCGGCGGCATTTTTATGGACCGCAATACTATGCTGCGGTATTTGCCCGACCGTGCGCCTTCAAATCTTGCCATTTATGTTTCTCCGGGCGCGCAACTGGACGTGGTTCGAACTGAAATCGAGAAGGCCACCACTGGGCACCGAGTGCTGATGTTTTCGAATCGAGATTTGCGCGCGGAAGCGATTCGCATCTTCGACCGTACGTTTGCCATCACGTACGCCTTGGAAGCGGTCGCGGTCATCGTCGCAGTGATGGGCATTGCCGGAGCACTTCTTGCCCTGGTGATTGACCGACGCCGTGAGCTTGGTCTTCTTCAATTTCTTGGCGCAGCTACGCGGCAGGTTCGCAAGCTGATTCTCGTCGAAGCCGGTTTGCTCGGACTTCTCGCCAATCTTGCCGGCTTGGCTCTGGGCTTTGCGTTGTCGCTCATCTTGATTTATGTGATCAACAAACAGTCCTTCGGCTGGACGATCCGATTTCACTGGCCGATTGAGATTCTTCTTGGCGCACTGACGGTGGTCTATGCAGCGACCGTGTTTGCAGGACTTTACCCAGCGCAAGTCGCGGTGCGTTTGAGTCCCGTCGAGGTCGTACATGAGGAGTAAGCTCGCTTGTATCGGAGTCGCGCTTCTGCTGCTGCAGCCTCTTGCCGCTCAATACCGAACCGCCTTGCCGGGATACCGCTACGAATTCCCGCGGGATCACTTCAATCATCCGGACTATCAAACCGAATGGTGGTACTACACTGGAAATCTGAAATCGCCGGATAGCCACCGGTTTGGATTTGAGCTGACTTTCTTCCGGCAGGGAGTTAGCCGCGATCCTGCGAAGACGGCCGCCTGGGAACTGCGGGACCTCTATCTCGCCCATCTCGCTTTGAGCGATCTCGACGGCGGGAAGTTTTATCACTCCGAACGAACGAATCGATCCGGCCCAGGCATAGCCGCAGTGAATGAATCCCTTGGCCGCATTTGGAACGGCAATTGGCAGATTCAATGGCACGGCGACGACCAGGAGCTACGAGCGATCGACGAGCACTTTCAACTGCACTTGACGCTGCACCCGGAAAAACCGCTTGTCATTCATGGTGAAAACGGCATCAGCCAAAAAGCGGAAAGGCCGGGCTGCGCCTCGCACTATATTTCTTTTACAAGGCTCGGGACCTCCGGTGCGATCGAACTGGGTAATAAGAGATTTGAGGTGCGCGGCACCAGTTGGATGGATCATGAGTTCTTCACGCACCAGCTTGACTCTGAACAGACTGGTTGGGACTGGCTGAGTCTGCAACTTGCGGACAATACGGAGTTGATGCTCTTTCGCATTCGACGCAGGGATGGTTCGATTGATCCCCATTCCGCGGGCACGTACGTGGACGTGAAAGGAAAGACTACGCATTTGCGTTCGGCTGACTTCGTCCTGCAGCCGGCTGGCGAAATTTGGGCAAGCCCAATTACGGGCGTGCGCTATCCAATCCGTTGGAGAGTTGGCATCCCAAAATTGAACATCGAACTGGAAGCGAAGACTCTCCTCGAATCGCAGGAATTGACGGGAAAAGCGGGATTCGCTGCAAACTATTGGGAAGGCGCCATAATTCTCAGCGGCCAGCGCGGTCCGCAATCGCTGAGTGGAGTAGGCTATCTGGAAATGACGGGCTACGATCGCCCCGTTCCGTTTGCGAAATAGAATAACGGTTGCCCACCAGCCGCAGAGTAATGACACATACCTTGTACTTCTACACATCCTATGCTACATAGGTAGAAGTCGGAGGCATGCTTATGGCAGAAAAATCCGATCTCCCGCAAGGAACACTGGACTTATTAATTCTGAAAGTGGTCGCACTCGGCCCGGTGCATGGGTACGCCATCGCGCAACGCCTGGAACAGGTCTCGCGCGGCGTGGTGCAGGTTCCGCAAGGGTCTCTCTATCCGGCATTGCACAGGCTCGAAAACCGCGGCCTTCTCGCCGCCGATTGGGAGGAGACAGAAAGCGGGCGCGAGGCAAAATTCTATCGTCTGACGCGGAAAGGACGTACGCAGCTGGAAACGGAAGCTGCGAGCTGGCAGCGCTTGATTGACGCCGTCGGGCTGGTCCTGAAACTGTCCGAGGGAGGTGCTGAATGAATTGGTGGCAGCGTCTGTTGCGCCGCAGGAAGATGGAAGATCAGCTAGAAAAAGAATTGCGCTTCCATCTCGACGAACATGCGAGCGAGTTGATCGCACGAGGCCTCTCCCCGGACGAAGCGCGGCGGCGAGCCAGGCTTGCCCTTGGCGGTCCCGAACAGGTGAAAGAAAACTGCCGCGTTGCTCGCGGCATGCGGTGGCTGGAGGACCTGCTTCAGGACTTTCGCTACGCCATTCGCATGCTTCAGAAACAACCCGGCTTTGCGGTTGTCGCTTTGTTGACGCTTGCTCTCGGCATCGGGGCGACCACCGTCATGTTCACCCTGATCAACGGTGTTCTGCTGAAGCCGCTGCCTTTTTTGGACGCCGACAAACTTGTCGCCGTGAATGGACAGTCAGACCGGTGGAATGCAGAAATTTTTGGCGAACAGAATGTCGCATATCTGGATTTCATTGACTGTGCTCGCGAGAGCCGTTCGCTGGCAATTGCCGCGGCGCTGTATACCGGAGGCACAGTCAGCGAGCCTGGAGAGCCCGAATATGTCGATCTTCGCGAGATTTCGTCGGGCTTGTTTTCCGTTCTGCGTGTGCCCATTGTGCAGGGACGCAGCTTTTTGCCCGAAGAAGACCGCCAGGGTGCAGCGCCGGTAGCAATCCTGGGCAGTGGTTTTTGGCAGCGTCACTTCACCGGGGGGGACGCTGTCGGTTCCTCAGTTATCCTTGACGGCAAGCGCTATGCCGTTGTGGGTATCGCTCCGGCAGGGCTCAAGTTGTTCGGCGACGAGGCGGATATATACACGCCGGTAGGGCAAGATACGGCCCGATATCTGCGGAATCGAGCGGCACATCCAATGCATGTCGTGGGCCGACTCCAGCCAGGCAGGACGCTTTCGCAAGCCCAAAGCGAGTTGGCGGTGCTCGGCCATCATTTGGCGGAGCAATTCCCGGACACAAATGCCGGACGCACTTTTCAAGTGCGGTCACTGCGTCCGAATGTCGGAAATGTTGGATCGAAGCTGTGGCTTTTGCTTGGAGCGGTGGGCCTGGTGCTGTTGGTCGCGTGCGTAAATGTCGCCAGCCTGTTACTCGCCCGTGCCGTTTCGCGGGAGCGCGAGCTTGCCATGCGCGCGGCCCTCGGAGCCAGCCGCGGCCGGCTAGTCCGCCAGTGCCTGACCGAAAGCGCAATGCTGGGACTCGCTGGAGGATTGCTCGGCGTGCTTATCGCGGCGGACGGCATCCGTCCGTTTGTACAAGTGTGGCCGGGTGCTCTGCCGCGTGCGGAAGAAGTTCGCCTCGATTGGCACGTGCTTCTGTTTGCCTTTGGCGTTTCCACGTTGAGCGGGCTTCTTTTTGGACTCGCGCCGGCCCTGCGCGCGCCATTTAGCAATCTGGAACAGAAGCTGCGCACTGGGGCGCGCAGTATCGCCGGGAGCTCGCGACGTCTCCACGGCATCTTTGTGATTTCCGAAATCGCCTTGGCGATTATCCTTTTGGTTTCCGCTGGAATGCTTGGGAGAACACTGCTTCATCTCTCCTCTCTCGATGCTGGGGTTGACGTCCGCAACGTGCTGGTCACTCGGATGGCGCTTTCGCCCGCGACGCTTGCGGATCCGGCAAAAACGCGTGCTGCTTGGAAGGATGTGCTCGCTCGGGCCCGGAATGTGCCCGGCGTGCAATCGGTCGCCACGGTCGATACGTTTCCCATGCGCGCGGGCGATAATGAAGAGGGCTATTGGACCAGCGCGGATGTGCCGCCCACGAACAAGTTGCCGTTTGCTCTATTGACGAGCGTCTCTCCAGATTATCTGAACGTCATGCGAATCCCCTTGCGCCGGGGACGATTCTTCGATGATCACGACACGCTCGAAAGCACGCCCGTTATCGTGATTGATGAGGTCCTGGCGCAGAACGCGTTTGGTACTCAGGATCCGGTCGGAAAGCGGCTCTGGATTCCTGACATGGGCTACGGCGGCAACGTATTCGAAATAGTGGGCGTCGTGGGACACGTCCGGCACTGGGGGCTTGCCGGTGACGATCAAGCGAAGGTCCGCGCGCAGATTTACTATCCCTTTGCCCAGCTTCCCGACGGTTTCATGCACCGCTGGTCGGAACTGATGTCGATTGCCGCGCGGACCGAAATTCCTCCGTTGAGTGCTCTTGCATCTTTGCGGAGCGAACTGAAAGGTGTTGCGGGCGATCAAGTTCTCTACGAAGTCCGCACAATGGAACAGCTGGCGAGTGAGTCGCTCGCGGAGCAACGCTTCCTCTCGCTGCTCTTCGGCATCTTCGCTGGCTTGGCTCTGCTGCTGGCGTGCATCGGCATTTACGGCGTGCTGGCTTACTTGACCGGACAGCGTGTGCCGGAAATCGGCGTGCGCATGGCGCTTGGCGCGACCGCTCGCGACGTCATTCGGCTTGTGCTACGGCAGAGCCTCGGAATGGTTTTCGGCGGTATTGCCGTGGGCATTGTTACAGCTCTGGCGGCAGGGCGCTTATTGATGCACACGGTAGACGGAATGCAATCCAATGAGCCATCCACTCTAATCCTTACAATTCCCGTGCTGGTGTTCGCCGCGCTCTTAGCCAGTTCTGGGCCAGCCCTCCGTGCAAGCCGCGTTGATCCGGTCACTGCCCTGCGCCAGGACTAGGGCGAACCCTTCCGCTCGCAGTGGGGCAAGCTCGCGGATAGAGCGGACGACGTTGTGTCGGACTCCACCTCCACAAGTGGAGCATCTTCACATCGCCCCAAAATGCAAGGTTGGGTGAGCACTTCTTTCAGAATGCTTCTATCACCCGATGATCGTCAGGCTGGCCAAAGCGAAAATGCATTTTGCGATTGGCTGGACAGCTAAGGTCTGGCTCCCCGGGCTAGATTCGAACTAGCAACCCTTCGGTTAACAGCCGAAATGATTGAAAATCTAAGTGCCCTATCTGGTGTCGCTTACGAGAAATTGGGAGCCATTTTTCCCTCTTTAGTTGCACCCACACCTGCACAACAGCACAGCTAGAGTATCCCGATTCAAATGCGCCTTCGGTTGGACCCGAATGCTTTGATACGATCCTTCAGCTTGTTGGTTCGGGTTGGCGGCCTCGCAAATGATCTATGTACCCTTTCGTTGACCAAGGCGTCTAATCCACGTAGAGTCGAACTAGCATGATGGGCAAGAGACTATTCGTAGTTTTGGCCGTGGTCGCCTTTTTGGGCCTGCAATTTGCGGACTGCATGTCCGCGATGACGCAAGACCAGCAGAGCATGAAGTGCTGCGGTACCATGCCCTGCGATCCGTCCAATCAGAGCCACGATTGCTGCAAGGCGATGGTTTCGTCTCAGTCTCCCAGCGTGTTGCCCGTCGCTCACGTGACCCTCCATGCGCCAGTGATGGTCTCGAGCGATATTCTTGCTTCACCGCAGGCAATGACGTACCCCGAAGCCTTTCGCTTGGATTTCGAGGTTCCGCCGCATTCGCCTCCCGAACTGTACACCCTTCACTCTTCCCTCCTGATCTGATCCGCTGTTCAACGGTGCTGCAAATCACCGGCTTGTCTCTTTTTCTGTCTCTACTGGCCATTTAACCCGTCGACGTGTTTCGGTCGAGGCCCTTTTGGGTGACTCACCGATGGTCCGCGGCTTCGATCCGCACGCTTAGGAGAAAAAGATGTTTTCAATAGCGAGAACGAATTTCGCTGCGCGTTTGTCGTGCGTAGCTCTTAGTCGAAGTGTTTCTGTGATTTTGCTTTCCGTCGTTTTAGCTGCACATGCTTTTGCGCAGGAATCTCCAATATCGCACACGGGGTCGGTCACTCCACTCTCTGAGTTGCTCGCGGAAGCGGAGAAGAACAATCCGCAGATTGAAGCGGCGCGGCAAGGATGGCAGGCGGCGAAGCAAGTTCCAACACAAGTCTCGACGCTGCCCGACCCGCAATTCAATTTGCAACATGTCAGCGTGGGCAGTCCCCGCCCCTTTGCCGGCTACACCAACAGCGACTTTGCCTATCTCGGCCTCGGTGTTTCACAAGACATTCCGTACCCAGGCAAGTTGCGCGTGAAGGGTGAGATTGCGAAACGCGAAGCGGATGTTTCTCAGCAACAAGTCGAATCCGTGCGCCGCGCCGTCCTTGCTGAACTCAAAGGCACGTATTTCCAGCTCGCGTATCTTTCCAAAACACTCACGATCCTGGAAGAGGACGGCGAGTTGCTCAAGCAAGTAGAACAGGCCGCCGACGCCCGGTACCGTTCCGGGATGGGAACGCAGCAGGACGTCCTCCAGGCGCAACTCCAAAAAACCAAACTGCTTCGCGAAATCGCCATGCATCATCTCCAAGTCGGAAAGCTCGAAGCCCAGATCAAACAACTCCTCAACCGTTCTCAGGAATCACCGGATATCGAGACAGCCGATCTCGTCGAAACACCTCTTGTCCAAACGTACGCCGAACTGCTTGCCGCGGCACGGGTACAGAGCCCGGAAATCGCCAGCGCACAGAAGATGATCGAAAGGCAGTCATTGCAGGTGAACCTCGCCCGCAAAGACTTTTACCCTGACTTCAACGTGCAGTACATGTGGCAGCGCACTGACCCCACCCAGTTCCGCGCGTACTACATGCTGAGCGTTGGCATCAAGGTCCCGATCTATCGCACTCGCAAACAACGCCCTGAATTGGCCCAAGCCGAATCTGAGCAGCTTCGTGCGCGAAGTGATCTCCAGGCGCAATCGCAACAACTCGCTGGGAATTTGCGCTCGCAATATGTGATCGTCCAGCAGACCTCCGAACTGCTCAAGATTCACCGCGAAGGACTGTCTCCGCAGGCGCGTTCGGAATTTCAAGCAGGTATCGCAGGCTACCAATCGAACAAACAGGATTTTCAGGCGCTGCTAACGGCGTTTCTCGATGTACTGCATCTCGACGAGGACTACTGGCAGAACATGGCCGAATACGAGACTGCCGTCGCGCGCATCGAGCAGCTCACTGGACTGTCATTGCATGACGAGGGAGCGAAATGATGAAAACGAATCGCATTGTATTTTTGGCGGCATTGATTGGAAATGTCGTGCTTGGCGTCGTCCTCGTTGGGTTGTGGCTGCATTATCGCACAGTGCAGCCGATGGCAGTTTCGGAAACTAAAATGGCGAATACCACCGCGAAGGATTCCATGGCCGACTCGATGGCCACACCCCCCGCATCGACAGAAGCACCGCTGGTTCCGGTGCAGATCTCTCCGCAGCGCCTGCAGAGTATCGGGGTCAAGACCGGCAAGGTCGAACGGAAATCAGTCGCAGACGAGATTCGCACCACCGGCAGTGTCGCTGTGGACGAAAGGCGACTGGCCTACGTCCAGGTGCGGTTCTCCGGCTATATCCAGAAAGTGTTTGCCGATGCCACCTACCAATACGTCCGGAAAGGGCAGCCGCTATTCACAGTTTACAGCCCGGAGCTAGTGGCGACCGAACGGGAATATTTAGTTGCCAAGCAGAATCAGCAGCAAGTGGCGCAAAGTACGGTGCAAGGTGTCGCCCTCAGCGCAGCATCGCTGCTCGACGCGGCTGCGGAGCGTCTCATGCAGTGGGGCGTTCCGCAAAAAGAAATCGCCCGCCTCGAATCCACCGGCCAAGTGCAGCAGGAACTGGAAGTCGATTCTCCCGTCTCCGGCTACATCACCGAGCGCAATGCGCTGCCCAGCGTTGCCGTTCAACCGGAAATGCGCCTCTACACCATCGCGGATCTTTCGACCGTTTGGGTTCAGGCGCACGTCTTCCAGAACGATCTCGAACGTATAAAGATCGGCGCTCCCGCAACGCTCACCGTGAATACCTACCCGGGCCGGACGTTCACAGGCCGCGTGGACTTTATCTATCCGCAAGTGGATATGGATACGCGAACGGCCAAAGTGCGCGTCGTCTTTTCGAATCCTGGGTTGCAACTCAAACCCGGCATGTTCGTCAACGTAAGTCTGAAGGTCCCGATGGGGAACCAGCTTGTTATCCCCGGAAGCGGCGTCCTTCAGTCCGGCACTCGCGCGATTGCTTTTGTCGAGCGCAGCGACGGTTACATCGAGCCGCGCGAGGTACAGTTGGGCTCCCGCGTGGGTGACGATTTTATCGTGTTGAAGGGATTGAAAGTGAGCGAGCAAATTGTCACCTCCGCAAACTTCCTGATCGACTCCGAGAGCCAGCTTCAGGCCGCGCTTGGTTCGTTTGTTCCACCTCCGCCTGGTGCAGGCGCGGCGTCAGCTTCAAACGCCCCGCAAGGAAATGTCGAATTAAGCTCTGACCCGACCACACCGCGGAAAGGAAGCAACGTGTTCCGCGTGAAACTCACCGATGCGAGTGGAGCACCCATTTCCGGGGCAGAAGTCAGCGTGACGTTTTTCATGCCGGCCATGCCCGCGATGGGCATGGCATCGATGCGTATACCCGTCACTCTCAGCGACAAGGGCAACGGGCTCTATGAAGGTTCGGGACAGCTGGATAGTGGCGGAACTTGGCAAGTCACAATTCTCGCAAAAAAGAATGGGCAACTCATCGCGACCAAGCAACTGAGCGTGAATGCCGCGGGAGGGATGTAACGTGATCTCCCGATGGATTGATTGGTGCGCGCAAAATCGTTTCCTCGTTTTCATGGCAACGGTCCTGCTGGTGCTCACGGGAATCTGGTCCCTGCGTCACACTCCGCTCGATGCGTTGCCAGACATTTCCGATGTGGAAGTGATTATCCACACGCCTTGGGCGGGTCAGCCTCCTAGCCTCATCGAAGACCAGGTCACTTATCCCATTGTCACTACGCTTCTCGCCGCACCACACGTAAAGGCCGTGCGGGCACAAACGATGTTTGGCGACTCCTACGTTTTCGCCGTCTTTGAGGACACTACAGACTTGTACTGGGCACGGTCGCGTGTCTTGGAATACATGCAACAGATCACGGGTCGTTTGCCCTCGGGCGTGCATCCAGTCATCGGGCCGGATGCGACCGGCGCAGGGTGGGTCTATGAATACGCGCTTGTGGACCACAGCCATCAACGCAGTTTGGCCGACTTGCGCAGCCTTCAAGATTGGTATCTGCGCTACCAGCTCGAAACTGTTCCCGGGGTGGCCGAAGTAGCCACCATTGGCGGATTCGTTCGCCAGTATCAGGTCAACGTGGACCCTGACAAACTTCGAGCCTATGGTGTCCCTCTCTCGACGGTCATCGAAAGGGTTCGAGCCAGTACGAACGAAGTGGGTGGACGCCTGCTTGAAATGGGAGGGACCGAATACATGATTCGCGGCCTCGGCTATTTGCGTTCGCTGAGCGACCTGGAAACCGTGCCCGTTGCAACCAAGAACGGCACGCCGGTCCTCGTCCGAAATTTGGGGACTGTTACGTTCGGGCCAGACATCCGCGAAGGAGTTGCCGAGTGGCAAGGCGAAGGGGAAACGGTTGGCGGTATTGTCGTGATGCGCGACGGCATGAACGCTCTGACCGTCATTGACGGCGTTAAGAAAAAACTCGCTGAGATCAAACCATCATTCCCTCCAGGCGTCGAGGTAGTCTCCGGTTATGACCGCTCTGGATTGATTCACGCCTCCATCGAAACGCTGCAACGCGACTTGCTCGAAGAGGCCGCCATCGTCAGCGTAGTCATCATCATCTTCTTGTTCCATTTCCGTTCCGCGCTGATTCCGATTCTGACGCTGCCCATTGCCGTGGTCGCATCCTTCATCCCGATGTACTACCTCCACGTCACCTCGAACATCATGTCGCTCGGCGGTTTGGCGCTGGCGATTGGCGTCCTGGTGGACGCCGCCATCGTTATGGTCGAAAACGGATACCGGCAGCTTTCCGAGCACCAATCCTCGCAACCCGAGCCTCTCCCCGAGCCACAGAGACGGAAAATCCTGCTGAATTCAGCGAAACAAGTTGGTGCCGCTATTTTCTTTTCGTTGGTAATCATTGTGGTCTCCTTCCTGCCTGTCTTTTTACTGGAAGCACAGGAAGGACGCATGTTTCGCCCGTTGGCGTGGACGAAGACGCTGGCGGTTGGCTTCTCCTCCATCTTGGCGATCACGCTTGTCCCAGTGCTCATGATCCTATTCATACGTGGGCGACTGATACCGGAATCGCGGAATCCCATTTCCAGAATCACCCAGGCTATTTATTTGCCGATTCTGAGACTGTGCTTGCGGTTCCGCAAAACCACCTTGCTGCTCAATTTGGTTTTTCTGATCGTCACACTTCCGCTCGCGCTCCATATTGGAAGTCAATTCATGCCGCCCCTCTATGAAGGTTCGGCTCTCTACATGCCGACAGCCTTGCCCGGGATCTCCATCGGGCAGGCGTCGCAACTGCTCCAGGAACAGGATCGAATCCTTCGCACATTCCCGGAAGTCGAAACCGTCTTCGGTTCCATTGGGCGATCCGACAGCGCGACCGATAACGCTCCCCTCGATATGTATGACACGACGCTCATGCTCAAGCCGCGCAGTCAATGGCGGCCGGGGATGACCTACGAAAAGCTCATTCAGGAAATGGACGCAAAACTCCAGTTTCCTGGGTTGTCCAACACCTGGACCATGCCGGTCGAAAACCGCCTCGATATGGAATTAACAGGTATCAAGACCCCTCTCGGTTTGAAGATTCAGGGGCCGAATCTGGAGGGCGTCCAGCAGGTTGGTGCGCAGGTGCAGCAGATCCTCTCGGCAATTCCGGAGATGCGCTCCATTTTCGCGGAACGCGTTTCGCAAGGCTTTTATCTCAACGTCGAGGTGAACCGTGCGGAAGCGGCTCGCTATGGTTTGACTATCGCTGATGTGCAGCAGGCAGTCACTTCGGGAATTGGCGGCGAAATGGTCGCTGAAAATGTCGAGGGTCGCGAGCGGTATCCAGTGAATGTCAGGTATAACCGCGACTTCAGGGACAACGTCGAGGAATTGCGGCGCGTCCTAATTGGCACGCCCTCCGGCGCGCAGATTCCAGTTTCCGAAGTCGCGAAAATCTCGTTCTCTCGGGGACCGTCGATGATCCGCGATGAAGACGGGGCGCTCACGGGCTATGTCTACATCGATCTGAACACGAAAGACTACGGCGGCTTCGTCACGCACGCGAGTAATTTGCTCAAGCAAAAACTCAACTTGCCTCCCGGTTTCACCTACAAATGGTCGGGTGAATACGAGTTCGAGTTGCGGGCCAAAGAGCGGCTGCAAATCATTCTACCGCTCGTCTTTTTTGTCATCTTTATGTTGCTCTACGTGGTGTTTCATTCCATCACCGAAGCGGCTGTCCTCATTTTCCCGACGATCTATGCGTTGACGGGCGGCCTCATCCTGCAGAAGCTGCTCGGTTACAACTTCAGCGTAGCGGTGTGGGTCGGCTACATCGCGCTCTTCGGCATTGCCGTTGAAACGGGCGTGGTCATGGTTGTCTATCTACATGAAGCCCTGGATCACCGGCTCAAGTCCGGCGTTCCTCTGCGTCACGAAGACATCGAAGCAGCAGTGATCGAAGGGGCTGTCCACCGCCTAAGGCCAAAACTAATGACGGTCTGCGTTGTCCTCGCTAGCCTCATCCCCATTCTGTGGGAATCCGGCGTGGGTTCCGACGTAATGAAGCCCATTGCCGCACCTATCGTCGGCGGGATGATCACGTCCACCATTCACGTCCTGATTCTGGTGCCGGTGTTTTTCGCTTTGATGAAGGAGCGTGCGCTTCGCCGTGGAACATTGCAGCCAAGAGAACCCCAGGCAGGTGCGTAGGAATTTCAAGCAGTCATTTCAAAATAAGGAGAAAGAAAGATGAAAACTATGTTCTCAACAAAGGCGATTCTTGTTCTGGCATCAACAGCACTGCTCGGAACGGTTTCGATTCTTGCTCAAACATCGGGTGCCCAGAAGACACTAACCGGAGTCGTGAGTGATGCAATGTGCGGCCAGACCCATATGATGAAGGACAAGCCCGATGCGGAATGTCTTCGTTATTGCGTGAAGCAGGGGACCAAGTATGCCCTCGTTGTCGGGAAGACTGTCTACACGCTCGAAGGCCACGAAGCAGAACTGGATAAGTACGCAGCACAGAAAGTCACGGTGAAAGGCACTTTGAAGGGTGAAACCGTGACCGTTGAATCCGTATCCCCAATCAAGTAGCTCAGTGCGATGGCCTAGAAAGTCGTGCGGCCAGCTCGTAAGCTCGTTCGGCTGCGACTGCGGAGTAGAATGACCGGAAGGATTGCAATGACCGTAGCGACATCCTCGCCGCTTTCCGATGTTTCCCGGAGCGTCCTCCGACTTCAAGTCTTCACGTTCATCTGGATGAGTGTGGAAGCAGTCGTTTCTCTCGTCACAGCTTGGCATTCACACAGTCCCGCGCTGTTCGCTTTTGGCGGCGATAGTCTGATCGAACTCCTCTCGGCCGCCGTTGTGTTCTGGCGCTTTCGGTTCGCCCTCGACGAGACAAGGGCCGCCCGTATCGCCGGGACTTTGCTTTTTGCTTTGGCGGGACTTGTTATGCTGACTTCTATCTTGAATCTTCTCGGGTATCGCGAGGCGCAGCGCAGTCTGCTCGGAATCGCAATCCTGTTAGCCGCAGCCGTTGTGATGCCTTGGCTCGCTAGCCGGAAACGAAAGTTGGCAGTCGTAACGTCGAGCGCCGCCCTAAGGGCGGATGCTGTCGAATCTGCTCTGTGTGGCTATATGGCAGTGATCGCTCTGGCAGGGTTGGTGGTGAATACGATTTGGGCCAAATCGTGGGCCGACCCTGCAGCCGCGTTGGCTCTTGTCCCACTGATCTTGCGAGAGGGATGGGAAGCCGTTCATTCGTCCAAGTTAGGCTGCGACTGCTGCTGAGCGCTCACCGCGACGACCGCGTCGTCCGCGCGCCAGCCCAAAAAATAATGCTTGACCCTGGAACGCGTTCCAGACCTGACACTTTCAACGTGACACCGACTGCCTCAGACACCCGGCCCCTTCGTTCCGGTGAGCTGGCTCGCCGGGCCGGCGTCAGCCCCGACACGCTGCGTCATTACGAGCGGCGCGGGCTGCTGCCGCGCCCAGAGCGGTCCGCTGCGGGCTATCGTCTCTATTCGCCCGAAGCGCTCCGCCGTGTCAGGCTCATTCGTGGCGCGCTTTCGATCGGTTTTACAGTGAACGAGCTTGGCGCCATTCTAGCGGACCGCGACCTCGGACGCGCTCCATGTCGCCGCGTTCGCGCACTGGCCGGCAACAAGCTCGCCGCCGTAGAACGCCAGTTGCGCACTCTGCGCCTATGGCGGCGCGAATTGCGAACCGCGCTCACCGATTGGGACCGCCGCCTTAGAGCTACTCCCCGGGGAAAACGGGCCGGACTGCTCGATGCATTCGTGGTTGCTCACCCGAAGAGTCCGGAGCGAAGCTCTCCTTTGCTCACTCCAAACCTTCGGAAATCCAAAGTATTACGGGAGGAACGCAAATGCGAAAAGTAACTTTTGTGCTGGCTGCCTTCGTGGCGGCCATTCTGTTCACTGCCCCGGCCTTTCCCTTGCCCCCGCAGGAATCCCCGAAAGATAAATCAAAAGAAGACGCAATCAAGGATTGTCCGCTGCACGAGCAGCACGTGGCGCCAAACAAGTCCGCCTCGTCGGCGCACTCGGATCAATCCGCTTCTGGCTCGACTCTGGAAAGCCGCGGCAACGCAGCAATGGGTTTTGAGCAATCGAAGACCACCCACCATTTCTTACTCAAGGTCGATGGCGGCGCCATCCAAGTTCAGGCCAACGACCCGCAAGACACCGTCAGCGTCGACCAAATTCGCAAGCATTTCCAGCGTATCGCTGCGGCCTTCGCCACGGGCGACTTCCAGATTCCCATGATGGTGCACGACGTGCTCCCACTGGGCGCGAACACCATGAAGCGCCTGAGCGGAAAAATCCAGTACACCTATGTGGAAACTCCGATTGGAGCCCGTGTCGTAATCAAAACGGCCGACCCATCAGCCCTTGATGCCATTCACGACTTCCTTCGCTATCAGATTCGCGAACACGAAACGGGCGACCCTGAAACAATAGGTTAGAACCCCATGAAATAACGGTTTTCAAATGGGGCCCACCGAAATGGGGCATCTAGCGCCATTCCCGAAGTCTTGGACTTCCCGTCTCTGGTGTACAGCTACTCCATGATCACCATGGCGCTGATTGCAGCGTGCTTCGGCGTGACAAAAAATACCGCCCGGCCGAAGCCGGGCGGTACCGAGCTCACGCACAACGTGGACCATGCCCAGAGGTGTCCGGGGTTTGCCGTCCGCTCGAATGGAAAGGCAAGACTCTAGGTCAGTGCCTTTTGGCTTACTCGTCGTCTTCTCTCTCGTCGTCTCTTCTGTCGTGTTCTCCCCTGGTCAGCAGGAAGACATGGGTTTTGCCGTTCTGGTCTTTGTTCAAGGGCCGGAGCGCATGGGAGCGGTGTTGGAGGCTGCGGGACTCGTGCGCGCCACGCGAAACGCTCGTTTGGACACTCGACCTCTATCGCCGAGTGGACCTCATCTAACAGACACTTCAATCTGGTGGGGCTTGGCATCTATCGTAGACTTCGTTTCACGATGAAGTCTCAGTTGTAAATTATCGGGTATCAGACCTGTATTGCCCCGACTACAACCCGAGGCAATCACTTGCGAAGGACTCTAACCTTCCACGCACTGCTGCGAGGTACAAGAGAGTTGTTGTCACATGTTGCATAACTGATTCTGATTCAAGAGGAAGAATGGCTCCCCGGGCTAGATTCGAACTAGCAACCCTTCGGTTAACAGCCGAATGCTCTACCGTTGAGCTACCGGGGATCCGCAGAACACATTGGTTTCAATTCTAATACAGCCAAGAGAATCAAGCCACTTCGCGGTCCAGCTTAACTTGTCCGCCATTTTGATCTCGACGAGGATCTTCCTGAGAGTGTACATCCGCAATCTGAATTGCGTCTGGCGCGTGCTCGATGCAAAATCGAGACGTGGCGATAAGATTCAACTCGATCAACGGTCAGTTTTCCAACCTTCCAATTCGAATCTGCTTGCTGCTTAGCTTGATCCTCTGTATCTATCAGGCTGGAAGGCGAGGAATCGGCAATTGGTATTTCCGGCAGGCGTCGCCTGCTTCGATTCAAGCCGCAATACAGGGGGATGGTGACAATGCTCAGTATTACGACGCACTGGGGACTCTCACCCACTTCTACGCGGTCGGCCCCAACCTCGACGAAAGCGTAAGGTTATTCGAGAGCGCCACACGGTTGAGCCCCTACGACGCTCACTATTGGAGTGATCTGGGGGCAGCTTACGATTGGGCTGGACAAACCAACGACGCAGTGAGCGCATTCCGGCGAGCCCTCGGCCTTTTCCCTAATTCGCCGGAAATCAACTGGAGATTCGCGAATTTTGCTTTTCGGTCGCGTAGAATTTCGGAAGCACTGCGGGCCCTACAGATCGTCCTTGCGGGAAACAGCCCTTCCCACAGGGAAGTGTTCCGTCTCGCGGCAAATGCGACGCACGACGATCGCGCGATTTTGGAAGTGCTTCCTCCTCAAACTTCTGTATTCTTTGATTATCTCAGTTTTGAAATGGAAGCTAACAATGTGCTGGCCGCAGAGGAAGCCTGGCGCCGCCTCCTCCAGCTAAAGTTGTCATTTGACCTGCGCCAGGCATTTCCTTATCTGGACGCGCTTATCCTGCGCCGCGAGCCGGACCGCCTGGCGGCTGCGTGGTCTGCCCTGGCCGAGCGCTTTCCGGAGCAAATTGGCCCGCTTCTCATCAAACCCAATTTGGTGGCAAACGGGAGTTTTGAACACGACCTCCTCAATGGGGGCATGGACTGGCGCGTTGTTCCTGTCGAAGGGGCCGTCGCTGGCTTGGATTCCCAGGGCGCTTTCGAAGGAAGTCGCGCCCTCCGCATTGCATTCAATGGGAAGCGCAACCTCGATTATGGACACGTATTGCAATACGTAGCTGTCCAGCCGAATACTCGGTATCGGTTTTCCGGTGCCATGCGCGTGAGCGGAATTACCACGGACAGCGGACCAAGGTTTCAGGTGTTCGATGCTTTCAATATCCAGGACCTTTTCCTGTCGACTGAAAACGCGCTGGGTACTTTCGATTGGTCCTCGCAACAGCTCGAATTCAAGACCAAGGCCAACACCCGTTTACTAATGGTCAGGGTCGCCCGCCCCCCCAGCGAGAAACTGGACAACCAGATAAGTGGCACGGTCTGGATTGATCAGGTCAGCCTCATCCCAGTGAACTAGTCAGTCCAGCCTCGGATTCCGAAGATGTGCCTGCCCTTCAAGGCGCGACTGAGTGCAGGGGTTTACCCGATTGAAGAGGGACTCCGGTGAACCTATGATTCATTTGATTGATGGCAGGTAATTTGCAGGATTCCTGACCCACGGATGCGAGGCATGCCGGGCACACTACATTTCGCGCGAAACGATCCCGAGATCGCCGAGCGCCGCACCCAGACTCGCACGCTTGTAACACCGCCCATCTACGCCAACATTGAAAGTCTAAATGGCGGTCTCGTCTACAACATGAGCGAAGAAGGGTTAGCCCTGTCTGCTGCCATGAATCTGCGCGGCGATGGACTCCTGGGTATGCAGATTCATTTACCAGACTCAAGGGACCCGGTCGAAGCTAAGGGTCTAGTCGCCTGGAGAAGTGGATCGGGCAGAACAGTAGGCATAAAACTCGTCAGCCTGTCCGAAGAGGCACGTCTGCGAATCAGGAACTGGCTTGCCTCGGAGAACCTGCAAAGCGAACCTCGGTCGGAAGGAGAAGAGCTCCCTAGACTGGAACAACACCCGGCGATCGGGTCGGCAAAGACTGCACTGTTCCCATTGCCGAATCCTATGGACTCCAGCGCAGCCGAAGATCTCGCTTCTGAGCAGATCAATTCGATAGATTCCCCGCTTCTCGTTGACCAGTCGGTGGGAGTTGTCACACACCCTGTTCCGCAACCAACGCAAATTGCCCCAGACAGCTTGGTCAGCGGGGATAGTTCCGCTCAGCCTGGCGAACGCCGGGCCTATCCACGGTGCCCGATCAGGCCATTCAGTTACGTCGAGCTGGGTCATGACAATGGCGGCGTTCTTCTAAATATCAGTGAAAGCGGCCTGGCTGTTACGTCGGCCATGGCCTTGGCCGAGAAGGACCTTCCCAGCATAGTGGTTCAATTCACGGGGTCTCAAGATCAGGTAAATGTAAGCGGGCAGATCGCGTGGATCAGCGAATCAAAGAAGGAGGCCGGGATTCGGTTCGTCAATCTGACGGAAGAGGCGCGCCGGATAATTGCCGGTCGGATTTCCAAGGAGCAGTCGCCGGCTGAAGATCAGGTGCAAAGTGTCAAAGTTCCCGATCCCGCAATCCATGCGCCTAAACCGAAGATTGCCAGGCTCAAGATTCCTAAGCCTGTAGACTTCCCCAACGCTGTTTCCATCCCCCCGGCAATACCGGAGATTCCCAAGCTGAAGATTCTTAAGCCCGCAGCAGATACACCCTCCGGTGCGGCAGCGCAAGAGGACCGGCGGGCGTCGATTCTCACAAACCTTTCTTTGCCTGATGACTTTGTACAGGTCGCACCAGAATCTGTGTCCGGCGGGCTTTCACAGAAAAGCGAATTCCGGCGCAAATCAAGGCCTTTATTTCGTCCAGGAACTCTAAGAGCAGTCTCCGATCAGCTGCGCCGCCTTGCCGCCGTTTTAGTATTAGCGGCGGTAGCGGGGCTGGCCATACGGTGGGTTGTCGCATCCCCTAGCATTCGTCATGAAGTGGTTGGATTCATCGCGGAGAATACAAAGAGCTTAAATAAACCTGTTGAGCTGAAAGAAGCACTTCCCACAAACAAAGCTAACAAGATTGCAGACGCTTCCGTTCCGCAGCCGGAGCGTGGCTCACAAGCCGTTGAGTTCGACCCAGCTCCAACAAACCGTGATGGGAATGGCTCAGGAACGGCCCTCGCACCGGCGCCCCCGCCGGCGAGGATAGGCGAGCGGTCTGCTGCAAGGTTAGTTGCTAATAGTACCCCTCGTCACACCGAGAGCTCCCTATCCCCTGTGAAGAGCCAGCTCACAAAGCTTCCTGATCACGCTGTTGCTGTGGTGCCGAACCCGGCCGCGGCGAATGCCCGAAGCCAATCCGTGGCAAGTTCGCCTGTCCAACAGGCGCAAAATACCCTTATACCGGTGCCAAGCCTGTCCACTAGTATTCCCAGTGGAACAGGGTTGACCGAGGTGAAAGAGAAAGAACCTCCTCCGCCTCCGAAACAACCGGTTGTCCAGGTGGTTCCCACGTGGTCGGTCTCGGTCAGCACCGATCCTTATCCTTCGATCCGCATTCCACCGGACGTCAGTTCACAGAAAGCAACGCGTGGCAGCAGCCTGCAGATCGGCCGCGCTACGTCGCGCGTTGAACCCGTCTATCCTGAAGAAGCCAAGCGCCAAGGCGTCGAAGGAACTGTAAAGTTACACGTTGTTGTCAACCGGGATGGAACCGTGCAAAGTGCTGAGCCTATAAGTGGCCCAACTTTGCTGGCGAAGGCAGCAACGAGCGCGATTCGCGAATGGCATTACGCGCAAACCTTGCTCGCCGGGCAGCCCGTAGAAACAGAGCAAGACATCGTAGTCAACTTCCGGCTGGTAAATCCTTCCGTCGCGAAGAATTAATTGGACTCGGAACGCAGATGTAGATCCTACGGTCCAGCAGGGCTGACGGACTGTTTTCCTCCGCCGTGAGCTAGCGCAGCGGCAGCGCCCGCTGCTCCTCCGGCTGCCAGGCCCAGATAACCCCAACCTGTAAAACTGCCCCTAGACTTTCGAGCTGCGGAAGCTGATTTAGCCGAGCTAACTGGCGTCACGTCTTGCCGCATTACCGGGAACAATTCGCCATTCGGCGCAACGCTCACTGCTTGACCAACCTGGAGGAACTGGCCAGCAGTCCCCTGCAGATTCAAGACCCCAATCGCCCCATCCGAACACGTGACAAGGTAAGACCCATCCGGGGCCCTGTCGATCGAAGCCAAAGCTAAGTGCTCTTTCGTCGAGGGAACCAGCACATCGTTTCCGATCCGCAGCGTCAGCCCATTTGGTCCGCTGATGGAATTCATCACTACCGCACCCGCCTCCAGCTCAGCCGTATATTCGTATTTGCCCACAAAGAGCACTTGGCTGCGCGGAGAGAGCTTGAGCGAGCCCTTTCCGCTCATATTAAAGGTCGCCGACCCATTCTCCCCGACGCGCACCCTGTCGCCCGAAAAAATCGTGACTTCGGCAGGCGCAGGAGAATCATTCACATAAACTTCCCCGACGCTGGTCAGCGAGCCAAGCGCTGTTTTCTCTTTCTCCTGTGGAACTGCCAGGGCGCGGCTCAAGGCAGGAAAAAGCAAAAGCATCAGCACAGCAAGGATCCGCCTCGGTCCAAGGGCAGAAGAAGAATCCCGGCTCTGCTTCGCGCCAACAAGCGGTGTTGTAGTCAAAATCACAGGCATCTACCAATCCGAGGACGGACGGGGCGGGCTGACCACCATTACGTAGCACTTCCACCATTCGTTGTCGATAGGGGGAATACCGGTGTTTGCCTGGTCCATGGAAAACTTGGGGCCGCCTGATTCAACCAGCCTCTTCTCGCCTAAGGTTTTCACCTGAGTTTCGATTAGAGACGTGACCTTATCGACTGATTTGTGTTCCGTCTCTACGCTTGCTCTTGCGGATGCGCGTTTCAAGAGTACTGGGCTGTATAACTTCTGAGCACGCAAATGTGCTATCAAAACGCTCTTTCTAATAAATCAAATGCTCGAGGTGGGCGGCTTCATGGACGGTGACTCTTTCGACCTCCAAAGACGAGTCGTTGGTCAAGTCAACTCATTGCCGGGACGTGTGATTCGACAGCGGAGAGTCGAGTTCAGGAATCTAGCGACACGTGCGTCTTCCGTGGCGTCCCCAGCTAAGATTTTGGACCTTGTTTTGCCCGAGGCTGACCGGAACGGTCGATGCGAAAGCGCAGTTGGAAGAGGCAACACGTTACCACGTGAGCGCGCTATCCACATTAGCGGCTCGTTCGTGAAGAGGATCATAGACGTTGCATTGTCCGGCATCGCTCTTTTGTTCCTGTGGCCGCTCTTGCTCGTCATTGCCGTGGCCGTCAAGCTCGAATCGCGTGGTCCAGCCATCTATCGTTCGCTACGCGCGGGAAAAAAGGGGCAGAAGTTCTCTTGTTATAAATTCCGGACCATGGTCGACGGCGCGGACGAGCTGAAAGATTCGCTTCGCCGGTTCAACGAGCGCCGAGATCCGTTCTTCAAAATCGCCGATGACCCTCGCGTCACGCGGCTCGGCCGCTTTCTTCGCAAGTACAGCCTCGACGAACTGCCCCAATTCTGGAACGTCTTAAAAGGGGATATGAGCTTGGTTGGCCCGCGCCCCCATCCTGTAGACGACTGTGCGCGCTACCGGCCCGCGGATCACCGGCGGCTGGAAGTGAAACCAGGCATAACCGGGCTCTGGCAGGTCATCGCGCGCACCGATCCTTCGTTTGAAACGTGCATGAAGCTCGATCTTGAATACATGAAACGCTGGAGCCTGTCGCTCGATTGCAAGATTTTGCTGCGCACCGTTCCCGCAGTGGTGGCGGGCGAAGGATCGTAATGCGAAGTTTGTGGGTTTGATTTTCTGGGGAAGTCCCCGAAGGGCAAATTCTCTTGCCTAGCATTGCGGGAAATCGAATGAATCAGAATGGGGCACTCGCTCTGCGAGCCGGCCACCCGACCCGTTCGGGTTTCTCCGCTGAACGCTCGGCTGTCGCTTCCGTATTGATCCGAAAACACCCTCGTACGCGCATTGTCAACAGCTGGTTGATCCTCATTGGGATAGTGGGCGCCATCATCGCTGTGGCCGACGGCCTAAAACGCCCTCCCAATTCAGACTTGGAGCCTCTGCCACAATCCCTGCAATACGACCCCTACAGTGCCGCCTTGCTCCTAGCAGGCATCACACTTCCTCTCGCGTTTGCATACGCGAGACACGCGCACGCCTCTTTAACCGAGGCGGTGTTTCTGTGGTTTATATTGTGCACCGCCGCATACACCAAGGATTTTTCCTACTTGCGCTTGCCCGGAGTGCCACTCTTTGTTACCGATATTGTGCTGATTGTTCTTCTTACCTCGATCTATATCGTCCAGCGCCGCCGCGGTCCGCGCCTACCCGTAGTGCTGAATATCTCCCTAGCTCTCTTTGCCCTGGCTGGCGTACTTGCGGCCGCACGTGGTTTTTTGGGGCATCACGACTCAGTCCTCGTGTTACGCGATTCCGCGATTGTAGGATATTCATTGTTTTTGCCGGCTGGGTATCACCTCACCAGAAATTGGCTGGTGATCAGGAGAATAGCAGTTTGGTTTGCGCTTGGCGCAGCGTTAAGCATTCTGAATGGACTAGCTCAGTTTGCCGTCGTACCCGAACAAAGACGCTTCGTAAGTGGCATTTATGTGTTGGTTCCATTCGTCGGCGTCCTGGTGATGATGGCAAACAGACTCATCCGGACGCGCGTAGCCTGGATTCTTGCGGGAATTTTTTCTATCGGTTTGTTCCTTGCCAACTCTAGAAGCGTCTTCGTGTCCATTGTTGTCCTGTTCGTGCTCGCATTGTTAGTTCCCGGACTGTTCCGGAGAAAGCGTCGCCTTGTTACCTTGATTACAGCCCTTGTCATGGCCGCAGTGCTGGCAGGTTCTTTCACACTCCTATATCTTCATCTGCGGTCCGAACGAGACTTTGCCGTACGCGTTGCAGGCGAACTGTCCTCAGGCGTCCTCCATACTAGTAACGATCCCTATTGGCAATTCCGGCTCATGGCCTGGCAAGAAGCTTGGAACCGATTTAAGGAGTACCCTCCCGCTGGAGAAGGATTTGGAATTCCCTTTAAGTTCGATATCTGGGACGAAGATGTGCGTCCCCACAATACGTTTCTGACCGTCCTTTACAAAATGGGACTGTTGGGCTTTCTCCCATTGCTCATCTTTCTTTTCTATTTCTTTTGGCTTGGTTTTCATTGCCTTCGTCGCAATCAGACTAACAATCACGTCGTTTTCTTGGAAATAGTGATCTTGGCGCAAGTCTGCTTCTGTGTGTGGGGAGGGGCTAGTTTGATGCTTGAGAGCCCTTACTTGGCCTCTCTTTTTTGGGCAGGAGTGGGCATCAGTCTGCGCTTAGCGCAGAAGCTTGACTTCGAACGCTCCTTTCGAGGCTTTGCCAGATCAAAATCAGGTGGAGCAATCCTGACCACGGAAGGACCGAAATAATGATTTGTCTCCTTTGTCGCGGTAAGGCCGTTCAGCACCTGCAATTACCTCACACGACAACTTGGAGATGTCGAGCAAGCAATTGTGGTCTAGAGTTTGCTTCACCCCAGGTCCGCGACGACGAGCTACGACGCATCTACACTGCGTCCTACTATCCATCAACTGACAATACTCGTCCGGTTGAATACGAGCCTACTGACGATTCCGTGGTGCGGCAGGTTCTTTTGCAACTCGAGGCGTCACTAGGTTCTTTGAAGGGTTTGCGGTTGCTGGATTATGGTTGTGGACGCGGGCCCATTTCGCGTATTGCCCTGGAGCTCGGCCTTGTGCCAGCAGGGATGGAGCCCGACCCGGTTGCGAGAAGTATCAGCAAGGCGAGCGTCGGAATGTCCGTGTACGCTAGTCTTGAAGAGCTGCGCTCGCAAGACCTGCCGCCACAATTTGACTTGGTCATACTCTGGAACGTTATTGAACACTTACGACAACCGTGGTCTGAGCTGCAAGAAATCCGGAGGTTCCTGTGTCCCGGGGGTCGCCTCCTCGTTTCTACAATGAATACTCGCTGCCTCAGGGCCCGGATTGAAAGCACACGCTGGGAGAGTTACAGCAACCCTACACACCTATACTACTTTGATCGTGGCTCGCTCGAACGCGTCTTGCGCTGCGGAGGTTTTCATAGGGTGCAAGAGTGGAAACCAAAAATCCGCTACCCACACCATGGTGCCGCAAGGCGTTACTTCTATGAGCTTTCGACTATGTTTGGAGTCTCGGACGGTCTTTGTTACTTGTGTTCCTAATCTGCGGCCGCAGACCTGTGCCTGGCGATGTAACGCTCAAGTCTGAATAGAGCTGGAGACGCACTTCCACAGCGATGCACTTGAATGATGCCAGCATGAGTGGTTCCAAGACCTTTGAAGCAGTGGCTCGTGCAACACTGCTCCGGATGACCCCGCTCAGGTGGCGCCTCGTTCGCATATTTGAATCCTTAATGCAATTCCTGAAGCCGCTGATTCCCCCGCTGCGGCCTTTCAAAAATCCTAAAGAACAGCCTGCGAGCATTCTTGCAATCGAATATTGGAATCTAGGTGACCTCGCCATCCTTGTGCCTTTTCTCCGCAATTTAAGGCAGAGCTTTCCACGGGCCCGGATTTCGCTTCTCCTCAAAGCAGAGCTGACAGCTTTTCTTGAGGATCAGGGACTTGTGGATGAATTCATACCCGTCCGGGTGCCTTGGGCGCGCCACTTCAATCGGTTGCGGAAATACAATCCCTTCTCTCTCGACTGGATTTCACTGTCACGCACGATTCTCTCACTGCGGAAGCGCCGGTTCGACTTGGCTTTTTCAGGCCGCATGGACGTTCGCGACAACCTTATGCTCTGGCTGAGTGGTGCGCGTCGACGAATCGGGTACAGTGTTGGCGGCGGCGGTTCCTTTTTGACCGACCGGGTCACGCCGGATCTGTCCCGCCCGCACCGCGCCGAATTGTGGCTGCATTTACTCGAGGCACTGGAATTGCCTTTGGATCCGAAGGTTGACCGCTTCCATCTAACACATGTCGAGTTGGCTTGGGCTCGGTCGTACCTCGCCGGGCTTGGCATTGCTCCTGGTGTATCTCTCATTGGTGTTCACCCCGGGGCGCGGATCGCGACGCGACAGTGGGGCAATGAGCGCTTTGCCGAGGTCGCGCGTCGCGTCCTCAAGGAAACCGACGCACACGTTCTGTGGTTCTCGGAGCCGGGGAATTCGTGCCAATCACCCCAGTTGGGGCGCTGTCATGCAGTTAGTCTCAGCTTTCGGCTCTTTCTCGCCGTGCTTTCTTACTGCCGCCTTCTTGTTTGCAACGACAGTGGTCCAATGCACTTAGCGAACCTATTGAGGGTGCCGGTTGTGGCTGTCTTCGGCCCGACCCAGGCGGAATGGTTCGGTCCGCGCGGGTCACATGACCGCGTCGTGATTCGGCCGGAATTCTCCTGCCGTCCGTGCTGGGATTACTGCGTTTTTGACCAGCCCTATTGTCTACGGACGATTTCAACGGATCAAGTATATGCCGCCGTTAAGGCCGCTCTTGGCACTAGGGACATAGGGAAGCCCGGAAAGGTGAGTGCCTGTTGACTCGAACGTGTGTCTCAGACGTTTCTTCAGGAAATACTCGAAGTCAAAGTGTCGCCGAGGCCAAAGTAATCCCGCGAAATCAGAGCGTAATTCTTACGCGCGAGAGTCAGTAACCACCGCGCGATTCCAAGGCTTCGATTCCTCTGCCTCCGTCCGCGAATGCATCGCAGATCCCGATGGGAACCGCTCCTTGAGGCGCAAGATCGGTTCTTCAAAGAAGTACCACGAAATCGAACCCGCCACAGTCGCGATGAGAATCTGACCCCCGAACGCTAACAGATTCCGCGCCACCGGGTTCGAGGGGAAAAGCTTTCCAGAGTTGATGAAGCGGGCCCAGAATATGAAGAGTGGGTAGTGCAACAGATAAATTCCATAGCTGATCCGTCCCATGTAACGTAACCAGCGGGCAGAGAAGCTTCGCCCCAGCAGAGAAGATCGGATGTCAGAGACTAGTAATAATCCGATTAACCCCGTGTATAAGAGACCCAGGAACGTATAACCCACGACGGAGCTGTTTCTATGCATCACAATTCGCGCGAGTAGCGTGCCCGCCGTGCCGACAAACAAGAGCTGATAACTTCTAGTACGCCAGCGGACAAGGGTACAACTCGGGGAACGCAGCCAAAGTGCCGCCAGAGAACCAAATGTGATGGCATCTAAACGCGAAAATGTATATTGGTGAACTAATCCGGACTCAGCGCCCCGAAAATAGAAGGCGAGCCTGAGGGACAAGGACACAACGAAAAGGGAGAACAGAACAATAGTGAGTGTACGTTTTTTGAGGAGGAATATGAGGAGTGGCCAGGTGATATAGAATTGCTCCTCGACCGCCAGGGACCAAGTTGCCGCCAAACCAAAGGGATAAGCGTCATGGTAGATGAGGTTTTGCACGTAGAAGGCAAAAGCAGGCCAAATGCTAGCCACTGTTGGTCGCATGGCAGGCACAAATAGCGTCTCTACGACAAATACCAGAAAGAGAACGAGATAATACAAAGGCCAAATGCGCACTGCCCGTCGAGCGTAGAAATTTCGAAAATAGTTTTCGGATCCCTTCGAGTCCAAAAGTATCCCCGTGATGAGAAACCCCGACAATACAAAGTACGAGTCCACACTAAATCGCGCATACTCCAACATCCCTGCATGTGGTAATCGTTCAAGGAAGCCAGAGTGGCCAATGAGCACCATGAGAACCGCAACGCCCCTCAGGCCATCAAACTGAGGTATATATCCCGGTACGAAGAACCCCGTGGCTGCAGTTTTTTTCCCCATAGGTCGAGGAGGTGACTTACCTACGTCTCTCAATAAGTTTCCGTGGTTCCAACCCGAATTCAATCAGGGAAACACCTGCCAGTGACCTGCTCCCCAAAATCCGCGCACGAGGATATATGATTTTCGCATTTGCGGAAGGGGGAAGCATGTCGAAGAGGAAGTATAGCGAAGTGGAGATGATTGGGGCATTGAAACAGATGGAAGCGGGGCGGAGTGCGGCGGAAGTGGGGCGAGAACTGGGGGTGAGCAAGCACACCGTGTACGCGTGGAAGGCGAAGTATGGAGGGATGAGTGTCGGCGAAGCGCAGCGGCTGAAGCAGTTGGAGGATGAGAACCAGCGGCTGAAGAAGCTGGTGGCGGACCTGAGCCTGGACAAGGACATGCTGAAAGCGGTGATTGAAAAAAACGGATGGAGCTCGTAGGGCGGCGGGAGGAAGTGCGCTGGCTGTACGCCCATTTTCTGGTGAGCCAGCGGCGGATCTGCGAGCTGTTGAGTGTAGCGGAGTCGAGTCAGCGGTACGAGAGCCGGCGGAGCGATGAGGCGTTGCGCGAGCGTTTGGTGGAAGCGGCGCGGGAGAAGCCGCGTTGGGGGTACCGGCGCTTGCAGGTGAAGTTGGAGGCGAAGGGCATGCACGTGAACCACAAGCGGGTGTATCGGGTGTACCGGGAGGCCGGGTTGACGCTGCGGCGGAAGAGGCGAAAACGCTTGCTGCGCGTGGGTGTGGTGCGGCCTGAGGTGACGGGAGCGAACCAGGAATGGGCGGCGGATTTTGTGCACGATGCGGCGGAAAGCGGGAGGAAGTTTCGCGTGCTGAGTGTGATCGACGTGTTTACACGAGAATGTTTGGCGCTGGAAGTGGACACTGGGTTTGCGGGACGGCGGATGACGCGGGTGCTGGAAGAGATCGTAGCGGAGCGAGGAAGGCCACTGGCGTTGCGCTGCGACAACGGGCCGGAGTTTACCAGCCGTCATTTTCTGGCCTGGAACCTAGAACGAGGGATCGCGGTGGTGCACATCGAACCGGGCAAGCCGGTGCAAAACCCGCACGTGGAGAGTTTTCATGGACGATTGCGGGAGGAATGCTTGAACGCGAGTTGGTTCGGGAATTTGTTCGAGGCGCGGGCCAAGATTGGAGCGTGGAAGGAGGAGTACAACGAAGAGCGGCCGCACAGTAGTTTGGGCTATTTGGCGCCGCGGGAGTTTGCGCGACGAGTTGCGGCGCTGCGGTCGCCTACGGCTCCCTGCGCGCCGCAACTCGCAGGACTGGTAGAGGCAGAAATCATGAGTTCAGAAGATTTTGGTGTCGTATGATTCCGTGCGCGGAGCTAGGGGGCAGCTCACCAGCGCACTGTCAAAATCTGGGGTTGAATGCGATCTTGCTGCCTTCAGCGATTAGCCATGGGCGCAGTTGCCCCGTCTTTTCAATGCAACAAAAGAATTTATTGCCTTGTCGTCGCAGGACGGGAATGGCATTCAAAGCTTTCTGAATGGTCCTCAAAACAACAAGGAACGTTTTTGCTCCTATGATCGACGTAATCGCGTGAATTCTAGTTTCTTTTCTCATTGCGAGTTCTTTCTCATCGACATTGAAGTCCCAATAAGGGTACGCATGCGCCTGAAACAAGTATTCTGCTAGGTAGGAAGAAACTGTCTTACGCACCTCGTTCGCGTTCCAACGATAGATGAAGTTTGGCACGCACGAATCTCTAACCCCACCCGCTTGATACTCATGATAGACGACCGAGAAGATCTCAAAAGGAAACGAGAAACCGGCCCAGGTCAGTGCGCGCATCGACAGAGAATCGTTTGGCTCCAACAGGACGACGTGCCTGCTCGCAACACGCAGCATTTCACACAGGGCTCTGTGCGGGGACCGGCAATGGTGCAAGACTTCGTGAGCGAAGACACAATCAAATGACCCATCTGGCAAATCGATCTGTTCTGCGTCGATCGCCAATAGCTTCACTTTGGCGCTCAGATCAGTATGAGGTTCTTGTTCTTCTTCGAGTTCTGACTGGAAATTCGAGAGCGTTATGTCATTGAATCCTGCGCATTTCAGAAGCTCAACGTCCTGGCAGCTACCTCCGATCACAAGCAGCTTTTTATTGGTATCAATGTTGCAAGTTTTGACGTGGCGTAGAAGAACGGCCAGGAATTGGTCTCTCCTCTTTTCGGATCCCGCCGTCCGCACCTCTTGTTTAGTGACTGAAGTTGATCTCATACATTCGCCACCAGGTTGCATCCTCTCATTGCATTTTATATGGAGCACTTTGTATTTCTACTGCCTATGAGCAGCCAAATGTGGTTGCCTTGAACCTGACACACTCGGAGCCGTGCTATCATGTGCCATGAACTTCCGTCGTAGCCCCCTCAGAAAGCCCTCCCATAGTTTTGCCTTGCTCGGAACGGATCCGCATTTCAGATGCCGTTGTTTGTCACACACCTCCACGATCACGTATCTTCTTTTTTTTCATATTCTTACGTACTCTTTTGCGCTCCTCAAATATCTATCTCTTTTCTTTTCATTAAGTTGCGCACTCTTTGCACAAAACACAGGGGGTGGGGGGTCCAGTTTCAAGTCTCCCTGTCTTTTCAACAAGTTCCAGACTCTTTGGGAACAACAATGCATTATGGCAGGGCAAGTTTGTGGGGATCACTTTAGCTATGGCGACGCAAGCTCAAACAAAGCAAGCTCTTGAGGTTAACGCCTGCTTCCAGGTTTTGGGCGTGCGCGTAGACGCTGTGCAGATCACCGACGTGGTCGCTCAGATGAAGGAATGGATTCGTGAGAAAACGGGATGCCATGCCATTGCCGCGACCGGGATGAACGGCATCGTAGCAGCCCAGCATGATCCTTCCTTCAAAGAAATTCTGAATTCCACAGACTTGGTTGTGCCGGATGGCATGCCACTCGTCTGGCTGGGCCGGCGACGTGGCCATCATTTGCCTCGGCGCGTGTACGGTCCTGACCTGCTGCTTGCGTTTTGTGAAAAAACTGCAGGGCAGGGATATCGGCATTTCTTTTATGGGGCAGAGCGAGAACCAGATGTCCCGGAACGCCTTGCGGAAACGCTCAAGAATCAATTTCCTGGAATGATTGTGGCGGGAACCTATTCGCGGCCTCTGCAGCCTCTGAGCCTTGAACAAGAGGATAAAATTGTATCGCTGATCTCGCACGCTGCACCCGATGTGCTCTGGGTAGGATTGGGTGAGCTAAGACAGGTGCGCTGGATGCACGCCCACAGAGACAAACTACACGTTCCGGTTCTGGTTGGCGTAGGCGCTGCCTTCGACATGCTTTCGGGGAGAAAAAAACAGGCCCCTCGCTGGATGCGCGAGCACGGCCTCGAATGGCTCTTCCGCTTAATGCAAGAGCCGCGCCGTTTGTGGCGGCGTTATTTGGTCTACGGAGCCCAATTTATCGCTTACCTTGTGCTGGAGAGCTTGCGGCTGAAGAATTTTGATGCCACGGGCAGCAGCACCCGAGAGGGAACACAAGGCCGCCAAGCGCGTATTTAACTCTTTCCTCTTTGCAAATTTCCGCTCGTTACGCCTCAGGTCTTCACCTGCATTTCAATTCAAGGCTGCACCTTATCGACTGGCGCTCCTCTGCTTCGTAGTCTGCATTTGCCTGGTCTTCGTTCCGAAGTGGGAGTCAGAGCCATCCAAGTGGAAGGAACTCGGTCCAAGGGGTTGATTCTAGGCGTCTTTGCATTCGCCATAACTTTTCTCTGCCTGCCGCATAATCTACTGTCCGCCGCCAATCCGGCCATTTCCACTCAAGGCTCCCAGGAAGCTCACTCGTCACCGCAATCGGCAAGTCAGAACCAAACTGCGCCTACGCCAAACTTGGAAACTTCCGGGGATTGGAATCACCGCTTGAAAGACCTGCTGGATTCCCATCCATCGACGCCGGCTCTAAGCGCCCAGGAATATCGCATTGGTCCAGAAGACGTTCTCAACATCAATGTCTTCGAAGCCCAGGAGCTGAATCGCGAAGTTCGCGTCTCGGCAGGCGGCGAAATTTCTCTCCCCTTGCTCGGATCAGTCCGTACAGCTGGATTGACTCCTCGCGAATTGGAATTTGTCCTCCAGGAACTTCTTCATCGCACCTACATGAAGGACCCTCACGTCAGCGTGTTTGTGCGCGAGATGCAAAGCCATCCTGTTTCAGTGATGGGAGCGGTCAGGCGGCCCGGCGTTTTCCAGATCCGTGGAAGCAAGACCCTGCTGGAGGTTCTCTCTCTCGCAGAAGGCTTGGCCGACGATGCCGGCGAAACTGTCATCATTCTGCGAGGCGCGGCTTTGTCCGCGGAGCCGGATCCACCTGCGGACCACGCCGCCGTAGCCGATCCACCTTCCCCCGGCCCGCAAAGCCCCGGCGAAGCGAACGCCGCGTCTTCACCCCTCAACGACAATCGTTCAGCATCAGAAGGTGCCGTGCAGGTGAACTTGAAAGATCTTCTGGAGTCGGCTGATTCTCGCAGCAACCCTTTGGTTCATCCCGGCAACATCGTTAAGGTCACTCGCGCGGGCGTCGTTTACGTGATTGGTGAAGTTCGCAAGCCCGGCGGATTCGTCCTGAAATCAAATGAGAAAATTTCCGTCCTCCAGGCCCTGGCTTTGAGCGAAGGACTCACTCCCACCGCTTCAAAGGGCAACGCGCGAATTATCCGCACAGATCAACAGAGTGGTGAACGAAAGGAGACTCCGATCAACTTGGGCAAAATTCTGGCGGGCAAGGCTCCTGATCCCGTTCTCAGGCCCAAGGACATTCTCTTCGTACCCAACAGCGCCGCGAAGACCACGTTTGGCCGGGGAGCGGAAGTCGCGGCGCAAACGCTCGCGGGGCTCCTGATTTTCCACTGGTAAAAGCATGGACGACCAAAATCAAGTCGAGCTTTATGGCCGCAGCCATCGCCTCGATCGGCGCGGCCCCGGCGCTCTCGACAGCCGGATCATAGAGCTGCCTGATTCCTACGAAATCCTGGAACCTGGCGAGGCGCTCGACCTCCGCAGCTATGGCCGCATCCTTCGCAAGCGCTTGCCGGCAATCCTCGTTGTTTTCTTCATTTTGTTTACTGCCATTCTCATCTACACGCTCAAGCAAAAGCCCGTTTATCGGGCTCAGGTTTTGCTGGAAATTCAAAAAGAGAATCCGGACATCCCAACCATCAAGGAACTCTATGAACTCGACGCCGTGTCCGACGCCTATCTCAGGACGCAATACAGCATTCTGGCCAGCGAAAGCCTGGCGCGCCGGGTGATCGATCAGCTCCAACTAGAAACTCTTCCTGAATTCAACTCTGCCAAGTGGTGGCAACTTTGGCCAAGGAAGAAAAAATCTCCCGCGCCACAAACTCTTGCAATCGGTCCTGTGCCCGAAGCCCCTGATCGGGAGCTGTCCCAGCGAGTCCTTGAGCGATTTCAGGATCGCTTGACCATCGATCCCGTCAATCGCAGCCGCCTTGTGGCTGTTCGATTTGACTCGCGCGATCCGGAACTTGCCGCGCGCGTCGTCAACACTCTTGCCTCGGATTATGTCGATCAAAGCCTGGAAGCGCGCTGGCAAGCCACGCAAAGGGCCGCGGAGTGGCTTTCCCAGCAGTTGGTGGGCGTGAAAGCGAAGTTGGAAAAATCCGAAGATGAGCTCCAAGGCTACGCGCGGCGCAATGGCCTGGTCTTCCTTGAAACCGATAAAGGCGCCAGCCAGAACGTCGCGAACGAGCGGCTGCAGCAACTCCAGGAGCAGCTGACCAAAGCGCAATCCGAGCGCTACGAAAAGGAAGCGCTCTACCGCTTGGTTCAAAATGGTGAGTTCGGAGCCTTGCCTGGAGTCTTCGAGAACAAATTAATTCAGGATTTGAGCGAACGTCTCGCGGAGCTCAAACGCGAGCATGCCCAGTTGTCGACGACGTTCAGTCCCGATTATCCCCGCGTCAAAGAAATTCAGAGCCAGATCGACGAAATCGAATCCTCGCTTCGGGAGGAGCGTCAGCGCGCCGCCGATCGTATCGCCAACGATTACTCCGCCGCGGTGCGCCGTGAGGACCTGGTCCATCAGGCCGTGGACGGCCAGCTAAAGCAGGTAAACCTGATCGCCGAAAAATCAGTCCAGTACAACATTCTGAAACGCGAGGTCGACACGAACAAGCAGCTCTACGAAGGCCTGCTGCAGCAGTTAAAAGAGGCTGGCGTCTCTGCCGGCCTCAAAGCTAGCAATATCCGTCTCGTGGATTCCGCCGAGCCGCCTGCCAAACCATTTAAGCCGCGAACGCTCTTGAATCTGTCTGTTGCTGTGTTCCTTGGTTTAGCCCTCGGAATATGTGCCGCGCTCTTCCAGGAACGCATGGACGATACGCTCAAGGGCGATGACGACGTCGAGCGGTTGCTTGGTCTTCCTTCCCTGGCTTTGATTCCAGTTGTGCCCGCGTCAAATGGTGATCACCTTGGCATCCATAGGTTCCTCCCGCGAGATAGATTTCTCTCGCTCGCAGGAAATGGAAACGGCCCAGGCAAGGACCCGCGTCCTTCCTGGCACCTTATAGACCGGGACGGCACACAGCATGCCGCCCTTGGCGAAGCATTTCGCAGTCTCCGCACCTCGGTTTTGCTGTCGACTCCAGATCGGCCTCCGAGTTCTCTTCTGATCACAAGCACGCAGCCCGCTGACGGCAAAACCACCGTAGCTTGCAATCTGGCGATTTCCTTGGCGCAGCTTGGTCATCGGGTTTTGCTTGTGGACGCGGATCTGCGTTCTCCTTCTTTGCATAAATTGTTCGGTATCGATCGGACCCTGGGCCTGGTCAGCTATCTCACCGGCCAGCAAGATTGGCGCGCCGCGGTACACCCTTCCGGCTCGCGCGGGCTTGATCTCTTGGTTTCCGGCCCTGTGCCTCCGAATCCCTCCGAGCTTCTTTCTTCCCAGAGCATGGGAACTCTGATCCGCTCCGCCTCCGCGGAGTACGGCTTTGTAATCCTGGATTCTTCGCCTATGCTTGCGTTGGCCGACAGCCGCATCCTTGCCCCGCTGGTCAACGGAGTGCTTCTGGTCGTAAGGAGCGGCGCCACTCCTCGCGAGCAGCTTTTGCACGCGCAGGCTGGAATCCGCGGCGTGGGTGGCAACTTGATCGGCGTGGTGCTGAACAGCGTCGATATTCGCACCAACGGCTACTACAACTATGGCCCGTATGGTCCCAATGCCGGCTCTCCCCCACAAGAAACTTTCGTTCCCGCGAATTTCCAAATGCCGCCGCAACAAAAAGCCAGCGACTGATCCATTGCGAGCCTTCCATGCTTCGATTGCTTGAAGCTGGCCTCATCCTTGCCGTGTGCGTGGCGGTTTTAGCCTTTGGCGGCACAGCCTCTTCGTTTTTCGCAATAACGCAGGTGATTATCTTTGGGCTTGGGGTTGTGTTCCTCCTTACAAGACAGTTTTCGCGCGACACTTCCTTCCATATTCCCATCGCCTGCCCTCTTCTCTTGGTCGCGCTGGTTCTACTGCAACTTTGCCCGCTTCCTGTTTCCCTGGCGCCCATGTTCGGACGAGCGCGCGACGAACTGCCCTCCGGGTCGTATTTCACCATCAGCATGGAGCGCTACCAAACGGTTTCACATCTCCTGCTGCTGGTTACCTATCTGACTGCCTTCTTCCTGACATTGTTCCTCTGCCGCGATCGCAACGCGAAGAAGCGGCTCGTCTTCGCCCTTGTGTCACTCGGAGCGTTCGAAGCTCTCTATGGCCTCATTCAATACCTCACCGGCTGGCAGCAAATTTTCGCTTATGTAAAAAAATACTATTTGGAAGAAGCCACCGGCACGTACATCAACCGCAATCATTTCGCTGGTTTTTTGGAAATGATCCTCCCCTTTGTCATCGTTCTTGCTTTGCGCTGGACGTACCTTCTATCCAAAAACACTTCCGGCAGAGCCGGTATGTTCCGCAAATTTGTCTCCCGGACCGAACTGGTCTCAGTCGTGTTCTGGCTCTTTCTTGCCATCGTGATTCTTGCCGCTCTTATCCTGTCGCGCTCGCGTATGGGAATCATTTCCGCTCTGGTTTCACTCGTTGCCATTCTGGCGCTCGCTGGAACATCGACCGTGGGTCCGCGCGCCAGGGCGGCAGTCGCTGCAGTATTTTTTCTCGGCGTCCTGGGACTGGTTGTGTGGATCGGCAGCGATCCTGTCATGAGCCGTTTCGAAACTCTGGGCCAGGAATACAATCTTAGCGGTCAGAGCCGCGTTTCGATCTGGCATGACACGCTAAGGTTGATTCGCCAGCATCCCTTCCTCGGAACTGGGCTCGGGTCCTTTTTCGTGGCTTACACCTCCGTTCAAACTGCTTTCCTCAATCTTCTTGTTGAGCACGCCCACTGCGATTACCTGGAAGTAGCCACGGAACTTGGCCTGCCTGGTGCGATCTTGGTATTTGGCTCGATCTTCTGGGTTCTTGCCCAGACCGTAAGTCGGTACGGAAAGTTGGAGGAACGTTTTGACAAAGCCGTTTCGCTCGCTTGTATCGGGAGTCTTGGCGCCATTTTGGTGCATAGCCTGGCCGACTTTAATCTGTATATCCCTGCCAACGCACTGGTCTTCAGCATAATTCTGGCGATGGCTTGGTCTGGCGCTCATCCCGAATCAGCGCCGCGACGGGAGATCCCTTAATAAGAAACGACGACGAGATGCCGGTGCAACGAAGAGCCAGGAAGACGGGTTCCACTCAGCGCGGGCGCGTGGTAAGGCCGGCTTGTTTCCAGAGCTTATCCCATTGCCAGATATTTGGCTCGGGGATGCGGTAGCCGAGCAGATGGGCCAGCAGCAAAATCTGGCCACGATGATGCGCTTCGTGCGAGAACATGTAAGCGAACATGGTCCCTCCCGCGGGCCACGTGGGCACATAGCCGTCGCGACGGAACTTTGCAACGCGGCGATTTGGAGCTGCCGAGAGAGCATCCGACAACATGCGCAGGCACTGTGCGGCGCTTCTCCGGTGCGTGGCGGCAGTTTGCTTCATGGTGCAGCGGTGCGGATCGAGTGGCGGCGGACACTTCAGATGTGGCGCTGAATTCCTCAGCCACGTTAGTCTCCTGTTGTGCAGATGCGCGAAGATGGCCGCGATCGTCCGGCCTTTGGCTTTTTGACCCGGCGGCTGGGCGCGCCACGCACGCGGGTCGAGATGCGCGAGAAGGAGCTGGTTCATCGCGTCGTTGCTCGCGTAGGTTTCGAGCAGGCTGTCGCGAATCTCGGCTAGCGCAGCGTAAGGTTGAAATGTCTCCGCGTGGGATTGGTGTGACATGGAAGCTCCGCCAATTTTTAATTGATAGCAAGGTATGTGTGTGTAGGATAGCAGAGCGAGCCTTGAGGGAAGACGAATGAACATTCCGGAAACCTACGATTACCTCGTTCGCGCCCGCCGGAACTTGTGGACCGCGCTGGAGCGCGTGCCGGACGAGGTTTTATCCCTCAAGTTGCTGGACGGCGACCGCTTTCACTGCATCAAGGATCTCGTGTTTCATGTAGTCGCCACAGAGGACTTCTGGATTCGCGAGGAGATCCTGCGCGAACAGCCGGTGCGGCAGACCATTTCCGCCTTGAAGGATACCAAGGGCGGCCCAGTTTTTGGGGGTTCCCCGCTCGAAATGCTGCTGGACTACTGGCGCCTTGTCGAGCAGAGCACCCTTGCTTATCTACCTACTCTCGATGACGGCGAGTTGAAACGGGTTGTGACCGTGCACGACAGGCCGGGGCAGCGCTTCACAGTGGATGGATTGCTGTGGAACGTGATGTTTCACGAGATGCGCCACACCTCCCAGATGACCGTCCTCCTGCGCACCCAAGGCATCAAGCCGCCCGCTCTTGACCTGTATTATTACCTGCCAATTGCTGCTGCTTCGGCGTGAGGTTCCTCGCCCCACGTCCCAGTTTCAGCCTTCCATCACCTTGACATCCCGCCATTCGCGTTGTTAACTCGCCACGCGAGGAGGCTCTTTTCCAATGACACGCAAAGCGCGCATCGTCGCCGCTCTTCTCACTGCAACCCTGATTCTTGCTTCCAACCCAAACCTCTTGGCGCAGGATGCTTCTCACAAACTTAGCGCCATGGATGAGTTCCAGATTCAGCTTCCCACCGACCCGCAAATTTCTCCTGACGGCAAGCGCATCGTCTATGTGCGCCGCTTCGCCGATCCCATGACCGACAAGCGCTACTCGAATCTCTGGATCATTAATACCGACGGAACCGACCATCGCCCGCTCACCACTGGCAACCGCAGTGACGCCTCTCCGCGCTGGTCACCGGACGGCATGCGCCTGGCATACCTTTCCGATGCCGACGGCAAACAACAGCTCTACGTCCGCTGGATGGACACAGGTCAGACCGCACGCATCACCAATCTCGACCAGGCCCCCGACGCCATCGCTTGGTCGCCCGACGGAAAAATGCTGTCTTTCTCTTCGCTCGTCCTGGGCAAAGGTCCGCACATCGCCGATTTGCCCGTTCCTCCTTCCGGAGCGAAATGGGCTGACCCTCCCGCCGCCTACAATCGCTTGGTGTATCGCTTCAACGGTGCGGGTTATCTCAAGCCCGGCTTCATGCAGATTTTTGTCGTCGACAGCGAAGGCGGCGCGCCGCGCCAGGTTTCCAACGGAAATTTCCCCAATGGCGGCAACGAATTCGGCCCGTCACGCGCGTCCTGGACGCCTGATGGCAAGTATCTGATCGTCTCCGTCAACCGCCATCCCGAATCCGATCACGAATACTTCGACGACGAAGTCTATGAGTTCAGCGTGGCTGATGGCTCGCTTCGCCCTCTCACCAATCGCAAAGGCCCGGACAATTCTCCCACCGTATCTCCCGATGGAAAACTCATCGCCTACACCGGCTACGATGACCGCTACCAGGGCCATCAAACGACCAAACTCTACCTCATGAATCGCGATGGCACGAATTCGCATTCCCTCTCCGACAAACTCGATCGCGATATCCAGGACCCCCAATGGGCTCCGGACAACAGCGGCGTCTATTTCCGCTACGACGATCAGGGCGATTCCAAGATAGGTTTCTATCCCGTAGCCGGCGGCGTTTCCAAGAAAATCGCCGAACATCTTGCTTCCACGCTGGGTGCCGCCGGCAGCGGCACCTTTTCTCTGTCTCGCACCGGCACGATCGCTCTCACCTACGGCCGTCCGGACAATCCCGGCGACATCGCCATCTCCAACATGGGCGCGATGAAAGTGCTGACCTCTTTGAATCAGGAGTTGTTGACGCAAAACAAGCCCGGCCACGTCGAAGAGATTTCGTTCGAATCCTCAAAAGACAATCGTAAAATCCAGGGCTGGATCGTTCACCCGCCGGATTTTGATCCTTCCAAGAAATATCCTCTCGTTCTTGAAATTCACGGCGGCCCCTTCGCCGACTATGGCGATCGTTTTGATTTCGAAAAGCAGGTATTGGCTGCCAGAGGCTATGTGGTTCTCTACATCAACCCGCGCGGCAGCACCAGCTATGGCGAGGATTTCGCCAATCTCATCCATCACGCGTATCCGGGCGACGATTTTTACGATCTCAACAGCGGCGTCGACGCCGTCGTCGCCAAAGGCTACATTGACACCAACAATCTCTTCGTCACTGGCGGCAGTGGCGGCGGTGTCCTCACTTGCTGGACCATCGAGCATACCGAGCGTTTCCGCGCCGCGGCTTCGCTCTATCCGGTCATCAACTGGTACAGCTTTGCGCTTACCTCCGATATTCCCTTCATAACCAAATATTGGTTCCCCGGTCTTCCCTGGGACAGCACGGACAATTACATGCAGCGCTCGCTCACCAATCTCGTCGCCAAGGTTAAGACTCCCACATTAGTCATGACCGGCGAAGCCGACTATCGCACGCCCATTTCCGAAGCCGAACAGTTTTACGAGGCTCTCAAACTCCTGAATGTGGACACCGTCCTTGTCCGTGTCCCCGAAGAGCCGCATGGTATTGGCCGCCGCCCCAGCCATCACATTGCCAAAATGCTCTATATTGCCGGCTGGTTCGAACAGCACAAGTCGAAGCCGTAAAAGCATCCACTCATTTATGTTGCGTTTATCTTCGCCGCTATATAGGTAGCTACGCCAAGCTCAAGCTAAACATTGAAAATCAAAGGGAGACGACATCATGCAAAGACGTTTCACCCTTCCCACCATTCTCGGTTCACTCTTAGTCGTGATCATTTTTTCTACCGCCGCATTCTTGTGCGCCGCGACACCAGCGCCCGCCCCGGCCGGTTCCGGCTATCACGTCATCAAAACCATTCCAATCGGCGGCGAAGGTGGCTGGGACTACGTCTACGTGGACAGCGACGCCCGCCGCGTTTACGTCTCGCGTGGTACACACGTCGTCGTCGTCGATGCAGACACCTACGCTGTCGTCGGCGACATTCCCGACACACAGGGAGTTCACGGCATCGCCGTTGCTTCCGACCTCGGCCGCGGCTTCACCAGCAACGGCCGCGCCGACAGTGTCACCATTTTCGATCTCAAAACGTTGAAGCCCATCGGCACCGTGAAGACTGACGCCAATCCCGACGCCATCCTCTATGAACCCGTCTCCAAGCGCGTCTTCACTTTCAACGGGCGCGGCAAAAATGCCACCGCCATCAACGCCGCGGACGGCACTGTCGTCGGTACGATTCCTCTCAATGGCAAGCCCGAATTCGCCGCCGCTGATGGCAAGGGCACGATCTATGTAAACAACGAAGACACCTCCGACCTCTATCATCTCGACGCGCAAAGCCTCAAGGAACTCCACCACTGGCCGCTCGCGCCGTGCAAATCGCCTTCCGGCCTCGCCATGGACGTCGCCAGTCGCCGCCTCTTTTCCGTCTGCGACGAAAAAGTGATGTCCGTCGTGAATGCCGACACCGGTAAAGTCGTTGCCACGCCCACCATCTGCGAAGGTCCGGATGCAGCCGGTTTCGATCCCTCGACCGGTTACGCTTTCGCCTCCTGCGGCGACGGCAACCTTACGGTCATCCATGAAGACTCGCCCGACAAATTCACGGTTGTCGAAAATGTTCCGACCAAGCGCAGCGCCCGCACCATGGGCCTCGACCTCAAGACCCACAATATCTTTCTTCCTGCTGCGGATTTCGATCCGCCTGCTCCCGGCGAACGCCGCGGCAAAATGAAGCCTGGCTCCTTCGTCCTCGTTGTCGTGGGAAAATAACCGAAAATCGCTCACTACTGCCGGGCAAAAACCTCTGTAAATCAGAAAGCGTCCCGGTGAGGAGGGGCACCGGGACGCTTTCCGTAGGGGGATTGAGGGAACTCTTAGTGCACCACGCCGAGGTTGTGCGTCCCTGACATGAATGAAACGCTCGCGCCCGCGGCCTGCGGCAGCCACCAAATCTTTCGCACCCAGCCATGCTGGCTGACCATCATGCGCTTGCCGATCAAGTCCATCACCGCCGGGCTCACCTGCGTCGCCGCATAGATCGCGTTCGAACCTGCATACGGGCGCAGGAACGGGTTCGCTTCCTGCCCGTAGCCGCCAGCTATTGCACGGTGTGTGGTCCATGCGTCAAATGCTGCGCCGCTGTGCGCTGCAATCGCCAGCCCATACCAGATTTTCCTTTGGCGGGGTGTCTCGCGGGGCCGCAGGATCACCGGCTTCACCGCCAAAAAGGGCTGTCCTGCCGGGTTCGGAGTAATGTTCGGGGCGATCGGCTCCAGGTCGGCTTTCACTTTGGGTGCTGGCGCGGGGGGCAGAGAGGCCACCAGAATCGGCTCTTTCGCCGCGCTCTCAGAAACCACTGCGGGCGAGTTGTTAACCACTTTCGCCGTGTCGTCCGTCTGCGGCATCGCACAGATCAGGAGCAGCGTTGCAAGAACCATCGGCCACCTCAGTATTGCTTGTGGGTGTTGCAAATCCATCCCCACTCGCAATACGGCCAATTTACTGGTCAAAAGGTCAGGCTGCACTGGCCTATTGGTCTCATTCTGTTTAGTACGGCCCTCTAGCCCCTCCGTTTGCCCTTTTTCAAACGGCGGTACCAGTCCATAAATGTGAAAATGTTTTACATTCTTGCCTCTCTGTACCGCCCTTCCAGCCCCTTAAAGTGCGCCAAAACTCCGCCCCGACTCTGCTATAATCCGCCTCTGATCCCGGCCACTCTGGGACTACACGAAACGATGCCCGGCAACGACTCTTCCGCCGCCAAGCGCGCTCGCATCCCGCAGCGTGGTCCCCAGGCTCCCCGCTTTATCGTCATTGAGGGCCCTCTGCGCGTCGGCAAAACCACCCTCGCCCGAGTCCTCGCCGAACGCCTCCACGCCCGCCGCATTTACGATTGCGAGGACAATCCCTTCCTCGCCGACTTTTACAAAGCCAAGCCCGGCTCCGCTTTCCGCGCTCAAATGTACTTCCTTATCGACCGCCAGAAGCGCCTCCGCGAAGCCCTCGCCGTCGAAGCCCCCGGCCCGGTCCTCTCCGACTTCCTTATGGAGAAGGACCGCATTTTCGCCAACCTCAATCTCGACGACGCTGAGCTCAAGCTCTACGAGCGCTACTACGAATCCCTCACCGCGGACCTTCCCGCTCCCGATCTGGTCATTTATCTCCAGGCCAAGCCCGAAGTCCTTCGCGCCCGCATCGCCAAGAAAGCTTCCCGCGACGAGTCCCACATCTCCCCGGAATACATCGAGGAAGTCGCCCGCGCCTACGAGCATTTCTTCTTCCGCTACGCCGCCTCCGACCTTCTCGTCATCAACACTTCAGACATCGATTTCGTCGAGCGCAGCGACGACCTCCAGCTCCTCCTCAAGCGTCTCCAGGAGCCCGTCAAAGGCACGCAATACTTCCTCCCCCTCGGCGCCGAATAACACTGCTGTAGCTCAGGCCCGCTGTAGCTCAGGCCTTCAGGCCTTCAGGCCTGAGGCCTTGTTCCTCTGGCCACGACGAACCTCCCAGGACATGCGCCTACGTTTGGTACAAATCTCCGGCGAGGTATTTAAAACCGCTGTCTACAGCCACTGTGGCTACGGTGCTGCCGCGCCCGAGCTCCTGTGCCAGTTGCAGCGCAGCCGTCACGTTGAGGGCCGATGACGTGCCCGCGAATATTCCTTCCTCCTTCGCCAGCCGTCGCGCCATCTCGCGCGCCGAGGCTTCTTCAACCGTCCGCACTTCGTCAAAGACCCCGTCCTTCAGGTGCGGCGGACGGAATCCCGCCGCGATCCCCTCGACGCGGTGCGCTCCTCCTTTCCCGGTGGTGAGCACCGCCGACGTTGCAGGCTCGAGCGCCACAATGCGTGCCTTGCATCCGGCTTCCTTCAGCGCGCGAGACACTCCGGAGATCATCCCCGCCGTGCCCACTCCGCCGCAAAACGCCGCCAGGCCCGTGCCCGCCTGTTCGGCCAGTTCCGCGCCGATTCCCATGTATCCCCGAATCGCGTCCGCGTTGTGGAACTGGTCGGTGTAGAACGTGCCCGCCTGCTGCGCCAGCTCTTCCGCGCGCTTCTTCATTCTCTGGTACAGCTCCGGCACGAGCTTGCCGTTTTCGGCCGGAAAAATCTCCAGCTCCGCGCCGAAAAGACGCATGGTCTGCAGCTTTTCTTTCGCGAATCCGTCCGACGAAATGGGCGTGAAGTGGTAGCCCTTGATCGCGCAGACCATCGCGAGTGACGATCCCGTGCTTCCTCCCGTCCACTCGACCACGCGCATCCCCGGGCGCAGTTCGCCGCGCGCCTCTGCCCCCTCAATCATCGCCAGTGCCATGCGGTCTTTGTAGGAGCCGGTGGGACTGTAATACTCGAGCTTTACGAGGACTTCCGCCATCGACGGCGATACGATTTTCCGCAGCTTCACCACCGGCGTGTTGCCGATCGCCTGCAAAACCGAATTTCGAATTCCATTGCTGTGCGCCATGATCTTCTCCCCACGTCCCCTATAACCCCTATATCCAATAACCCCTATACTCAATAACCTAATTCCGCGGCAGCTTATGCCCCGTAATGCGTTGCAGCAAGATCCGCATTGGCCCGCACGCCTCCTTCGCTTTGGCTCGCCCAGATTTTGCATTTGTAGGGGCACGATACATCGTGCCCACTCTTCGGCCTTGTAGATGCCGGGCGGAATTCATCCCGACTCGGTCGGGAGCCCCGCCTGCTCTTCGATTGCGCCTTTGTCCGCCGTTTGTAGGGCCGGAGCGCCGTAGGCGCGTCAGACGTTCGCGCCTTCTGCGTCCCGTGTTCTGTTACCGGGAAGTCCAGCCCGCAAGGGCTGGGAACCGTAAGAATAAAGATTGCAAGCGCCGTAGGCGCGCCACATGTTTTGCTTTTCTAAACGGATTCTCTGGCGGGAAGTCGGCGCGGGTTCCAATTCCCGCTACTTCCTTTGCCGCTCCATCCCCGTCAAAACGCGCAATTCCCCCACGATCAACATGTCGATGTTCACCGGCTGCTCGTTCCGCGTCAGCCGGATCGCCCGGTCGCTCTGTTCGGGGCCTGTCCGGTATCCTTCGATGTGCAGGATCACGTCTTTTTCATGTTCCAGCCGCCCGGCGTTCTTCACCGTGATCAAAAGTTTCCGCGAATCATAGTGCACCGTCATTTGTTTCGACCGCGCCGCGCACCAAATCCGCAAATCTCCCAGCGCCGTTTCCTTGCAGGTGAGCGTTTGTTCCTGCGTCACCGCGTTCCATTCGCGGCACTTCTCGAAAATCGAGTCTTTCACGCTTTTCCAAACCCATCCAGACCGCGCCACAGCCAATGCCTGGTTCTGCTGCGCTTCGTAAATCTGCTCTTCTTCCGTCAGTTTTGCGGCCAGGTACTCCTGCGCGGCCTGCTTGGTTATCTCGTCCATGACTCGGGCCCGTCCCCCCGTGATAACTTTACTGCACGTTCTCGAATAACAAACCCTCCCCCATTTGGCAAGTGCGATAAAAAAGCTGCAAGTGACATAAAAAAGCTGCAAGCGCGATCGGCCATGCCGGGTGGGACAGCCATTCTTGGCTGTCCGCTTTTCCTCAGTCCTTTGTCCTAACGTTTCAACGTTCTAACTTCTGCCTCCTCCGTGTCCTCTACTCCCTCGTCACCCGCCACTCACCACTCGTCACTAATCACCGCCTTTCTCACCGCCAAACTCAAATTCCAAAATGCCGCCTGAGTCGCCCACCACGCCACCACTGTCATTTGCGTATTTTGCATTCCGGATGGCTCTGCGGAACCGAGCACAGCGGAGGATCTGCTTCTCTCTCCAAACTCCTTTTCTCGCCACTCGCCACTCGTCACTAATCACTGCCTCTCTCACCGCCAAACCCAAATTCCAAAAAGCCTCCTGACTACCGTGCTCCATCCACTAATGAGTCCCGCGATTGAACCTTTTTGCCGCAGCGAGGGCAGGACTTGTGTTACAACCCCTCCTGCAGCATGCTACCTCTGGACAGGTAAACACACGGAATGTCTTCCTCAATCCAAACAAGACAACTTGAACTCTATGACTCTTCTAGGAAGTCGCCGGACAATTTCAAGAACACCACATCCACTTTTTCGGACAATTTGTCACTACCGATTCATCGCTGGTTTAGATATTCAGCCGGTTTCTCAGCGACTTGGGCGTATCAGCTCCTCATGTCTCAACGAAACCATCAACCCGAGAGAGTCCTAGATCCGTTCGCTGGCTCTGGCACGACAATACTCGAAGCAGAAAGATGCGGGTGCGAGAGCATCGGTATTGAAGCGCACCCTTTCGTAGCAAGAGTCACTCGGGCAAAGCTGATGTGGCGCTCAGAGGTGAGTGTCTTTCAACGATTCGCGGAACGAATTCTTGATTATGCTTCTAGGAATCTGATCGCCCCTGAGAACCCGCCAAAACTTATGACCAGGTGTTTCCCTCCCGAATCACTAACTAGGCTTTATTCGATAAGAAGAGCTTGGGTGAATTTAGCCGATTGTTCCGCTGCCTCCGAACTAACTTGGCTAGCAATGATGTCGATAATCAGAGAGTGTTCGCCCGTTGGAACCGCGCAATGGCAATATGTTTTACCCAACAAAGCGAAGGCGAAGTCTCTTGATCCCTTCAAAGCCTTTTCAGCGAAGGTCATGATGTTTGCCAAAGACATGCTACATCGTCAAGCAGAACCTCACGGTCCGGCACCCACATTCGAGCTTGACGACGCGCGCCTCTGCAATTCTGTTCCTGACGGTTGGGCCACATTCGTCATTACTTCGCCGCCCTATGCTAATAACTATGACTACGCTGACGCGACACGGCTCGAGATGACTTTCGCCGGAGAAGTTGAAAGCTGGGGTGATCTTCAAGAAACTGTGCGGACGTACCTTGTTAGGTCCTGCTCGCAGCATGTCGCGCCCATTGCAAGTGAAACTGAGGAGCTCATTCGGAATCCAATTTTGAGACCGATTGTTAAAGAGTTATCTCAAGTGTGCCGCGAACTGGAAGTCCAGCGTGATCATCATGGTGGGAGAAAAACATATCACACGATGATTGCAGCCTACTTTTTGGACATGGCAACAGTCTGGACAGCGCTACGCCGCGCCTCGGCTCCAGGTTCTCTAGCCTGCTTCGTCATAGGCGATTCAGCACCCTACGGCATATACGTGCCGGTCGACCAATGGCTCGGAAATCTAGCAGTGGCAGCTGGCTTCAAATCCTTTCATTTCGAAAAAACGAGAGATCGAAACGTGAAATGGAAGAATCGGAAGCACCGTGTCCCACTCAAGGAAGGGCGTCTGTGGGTCCAAGGATAGCTGATGGCCGAATCTCCATCCCACCAATTCGGTCAAGTCATAGGAGACATTCTGGAAGCCGCAGTGAAGCCCGTGCTTCAGGAATTCGCTGACAAATATAATCTCTACCTGGACAAACAGGGCCCGAGACCAACCCGCGACGGAAATAAGGTGAGTTGGGTAGATAAGAACGGCAATAAGCACGACCTTGACTTCGTCTTAGAAAGAAGCGGAACCCCAAGGATAGTAGGCACGCCGGTGGCTTTCATAGAGACGGCTTGGCGCCGATACACAAAGCATTCCAGAAATAAGGCACAGGAAATACAAGGCGCTATCATGCCCTTGGTTGAGACCTACGGAACAAGTCCGTTCATTGGTGCGGTGTTAGCGGGGGAGTTTACAGAGGGTGCCCTCTCGCAATTGGACTCCTTGGGTTTCGCGATTGCTTACTTTCCTTACAAAACGGTCTTAGAGGCCTTTTCAACTGTCGGTATCGATGCAAGTTCTGACGAGCGAACTGCGGACAGCGAGTTCGCCAAAAGAATGCGGAGATGGAATAATTTGGCAGATTCTGACAAACAAAAAGTAGGCCGGTTACTGCTTCGACTCAATGCTCGGCAAATGGGCAATTTCATGGGCCGTTTGGAGAAGACCATAAATCGGCAGGTCAAGACTGTCCGAATATTGCCACTTCACGGCGAACCAAAGGAATGGAAGAACGTAGGGGATGCGATCAAATTTATCTCAAACTATAAAGAAGATTCTCCCTCATCTGAATTCTGTAGATATGAAGTCACGATTCTCTATATGAACGGCAATCGGATAACCGGCGAATTTCAGAACAAGAAAGAAGCAATACAGTTCTTAGAAACGAATCAAGGCACTTAAAGAAGAGACCGGCGAGGCCACCAGATCTCCAACGTCCAAGTTTCGGCAGTGCAAGACGGTTTTTAATTTTTCCTGTCGAGGTTCTTAGAGCGTCTTTGCCTCAACTTTCTTCGGGGCCTTTGGTTTTCCACAGATTTCCACAATTCTTTCGAACGAGACCCCTCCCGCAAACCCTTTCCCTCCGCCAACTTGAACCCCACTGTGTCAAATAGCCAACGTCCATTCGAATCACTAACAAGTTATCCTTGAAAAAATATTACTATCGTGCTACCATAATCTTTGAACTTGACGCTCCATCCTCGCCTTTGGAGTGCGGTGGCAAGCCACCGCTTTTCCTTCTTTCTGGCCCCGCCACCTTCTTCTCCGAATCTCTGTGCCCGGACTCTACCCCAGTCGCTCCGTCCCGATCTTATCGGTAAGATCCCGGCCCTGTCGGGACTAGGCCGGGACGAACTCTGCGCAAAATCCGACATTGACCTTCGTTATTTCCGTAACTCCTTTGCTCTCTATCCTTTCGCTGACTCCCACCCTCTAAATCCTATTGTGTCAATCCTTTACAAAAAAGTGGGAGGGAGGGTCCCTTCGCCGTTCAGACTCCACCCTTGCTTTAACTCCTTTAGCTGCAACATTTATGGACACCCCCGCAACTGTTGCAAACAAAGGACTTACAGTCTAGCTAAGTCTTTTAGATGCAACACTTACACAAATCACGGGGGAGGGGTCTCAGGTCGCTACGCTGGCTTTCCTTGCTTCGTTACCTCGTTACATCGCTGCTTCATTCTGCTCAATGATCGTGCGACATGCCGGCCATGTCGTGGGGCATTTTCGTATTCCGCCGCAGCGCCGCCATCTTCGCGTCGTCGCTCGCGGCAAAGTAGCCCACCGCGATTCCCATTGCGCCATCGCGCAGCAGCTTGCCGGTCGGATTGTCGTACGTCGCGGAAATCTTCAGCACGTCGCCTTTCGCGAATTTGTACCCGCCCTCTTCCACGAACAATTTTACCGGCACGGATTCCAGATGCCCTTCCGCGTCGGCCGTTGCATCGAGCGTCGCCACGGTTTCTTTGCGCGACATATCCTGCAGCACAATTTCCTTCCCATAGTCGTGCAGGTGTCCGCCCACTCCAATCAGCACGCCGTCATATTTCACCGTCACCGTTCCGGTCTTTTCGCTTTTTCCCGCCGGAAGGTCATAGCCGGAATTCCCGCAAGCCGCTACGTCCATCCACGCGGGATAAACATTCTTTCGCGGCGCAGCCGCATCACTCGCCTCTTGAAACGGAATCGCGACCTCCAGATACGCCTTGTCATACGACGTGGCCGTTGGGTTGTACATCATCGTTTCGATGCGGATCTGTTCGCCTTTTTGCACGCGATATCCATAGCCGGGGATTTCGGCCCAGTCCGTCAGTTCGCTGCCCGCGCCAAAAATGTGCTCTTCCTTATTGGGGCAGAGAAAATCCGCGCGATTCTCGTTCCAGAACGCCACATGATGCAGTACCGTTCCCGGCACGGCGTTCCCGGCGGCGTCCACAAGCTTCGGGTGATACGCCAGCAGCCACCCATCGAGCGGCACCGTCCAAATCAGGTCCGGCGGCTGCGGCATTTTCATGTGCGAGGTGTGCGCCGGCAAATTCATCGGGCCCACGCGCAGCGTAATTGTATGCGTGGCCATGTCGAAATTCGGATCGAGCTTGACGCCTTTCGCCACCGCGTGGTGCATGCCTTCCTGCATGAATCCGTGATGCTCGTGCTGCATCGGCATCGGTTTCGCCGCGCCTTCGGCTTGTTTTTCTTGGGCGAGAGCTGTGCTGGCGGCCAGCAAGAACGTTCCGCAGATGGCGATTACTTTGATGATTGCTGTGATGCTCGTTTTGATTATTGGTTTGACCATTGGACTTCTCCGGGTCTTCCGTCTCCTGGACGGGGCCTTCTTTCATCATACTCCCCGCCGGAAAACGGCGTAATGCAATGGGGCGTACTTCCAAATGAGCAACAACCCTGCTCAAATGTGGAAGAGGAGAAAAACAGAGACGCCTGGTGTAGAGCGTCTGGGCTTTCAATGAAATAAATAAATGCGCGCCTTATTAATATTGTGTTGTTACGTTTTTCGCATTTTTTCACGGAACAGACACTTGACACCAGAACGACGCAGGCGTAAAAAAACAGGTACTGGGGTAGGATTTCTAAAATTTGATGGAACCAGCGTGTTTCGCAGCCGCGACTTCCGCAGTGGAAGTGTGTCGTTAGTCAAAGGAGGCTGTATGCCTGCAAGCCAGCCAGGCCAAGCACTTCGCACCCTTTGTTACGAGCACCACGTAGAGATGAGGTTGCAGCAGAGCTTTTCCAACGGCCAAAACACCGGGCAAACGGCAACGTATGCCTGTCCCCAGCCTGATTGCCTCGTCCACTACAGCATCGATGGTGGATATTTCCTGCCGAGCCAAAACGGACATAGAAATGATCTGGAAGTGATTCCCAGGGTCCGGTGCCTCGACGATGGGACGCCCATGTATCTCGCTGAAATCGATCTGGACAAAAGAGAATATCGCTTGTGGATATGCCCGCGATGCGGCGGGCAACGCACGCATGAGCAGGGCTTAGTAGGCGTGGCGCGGAGAGATCAGGATGTCAGCGGGGAAATGCGAAGCAGAAATGAGAACCCGCGGTAGCGTCCAAGCATAAACTTCCCGCATCACTCTGGCCACGATTAATTTGGTTTGGTCCACTCTTTTTCCGGCGATAAGAGTTCCAGCCCGACAGCATACTTCTCTTTTTCCACGCGCTCGCAATACACGACCCGCGCTTCGGTATGGATGCCAAGTTCGGGAGAGGTCAGCAGAACGACAGAGCCCACGCTCCACACGTGTTCGGTCGCCACGCGTATCCCACCCGCACTTACGTTTTCCGCGACGGCTTCCTCTCTGAGTTGAGAAGCATCCGGGCAGCCAAGTTCTACAATGGCTCTTTTTGCAATCCGCGAGCGGGATCGGCCAGAGCGCTCTGCCATAAGACACCGACTCCAATAGCGGGGGCCTCCATTGGAGGCGGGACGGAGTCCCAGTGAGGGCTAGAGGATAATATTATCTCGTACTGCCACTTGTTGGGTAGCCCCACCGCGACTTCGCAAACATGGCGTCCGTTGCTGTGTCATTGGTAGACTTTCCTGCACTCCGAGGTGGCTTCGAAATGAAACTGATTCGATTCGGCGAGATGGGGCGGGAAAAGCCGGGCGTGCTTCTTGAGGATGGAACGCGCCTGGATGTTTCCGGGTTTGGTTCCGACTATGACGAGGCGTTTTTCGCGGGCGGCGGAATTGCCAAACTTCGGACCTGGCTGGCAAGACAGGGCGCTTCCTCGCTACGAGTGCGGGAATCGGTGCGATTGGGGCCTCCGATTTGCCGGCCGAGCAAGATTGTGTGCATCGGACTGAATTTCCAGGACCACGCGGAAGAGAGCGGAATGGAAATTCCGAAAGAGCCGGTAATTTTTTTCAAGGCGACTTCCGCGCTGGTGGGACCAAACGATCCGCTGGTCATTCCGAAAAATGCGACGAAAGTGGACTGGGAAGTGGAATTGGCGATCGTGATAGAGAAAAAAGCGAGCTACGTCAGCAGAGAAAACGCGATGGATTTCGTGGCTGGTTTTACGCTGCATAACGATTATTCGGAGCGCAGCTTTCAACTGGAGCGCGGAGGGCAATGGGTAAAAGGGAAGAGCGCGGATTCGTTCGCGCCGCTGGGACCATTTTTGGCCACGAAAGATGAAATTCGAGATTTCAATCAGCTGGGCATGTGGTTGAAGGTGAATGGAGAGTTCCGGCAAAGAGGCTCCACGTCCAAGATGATTTTTGATGTGCCGGCAGTGGTGGCGTATGTCAGCGAATTCATGACGCTGCTGCCAGGAGACGTGATCAGCACGGGGACGCCGCCGGGCGTGGGCCTGGGGATGAAGCCGCCGCAATATCTGAAAGCGGGCGACGTGGTGGAGTTAGGGATTGATGGGTTGGGAGAATCTCGGCAGGAAGTTGTGGACTATCGATGACAGAATTTGAAGCGGGCCGTAGCGATGCACATTGACGCGCATCAACATTTTTGGATTTACGATCAGCGCGAGTATGACTGGATTGATGACTTGATGGCGGCGCTGCGGCGAGATTTTCTTCCGGCCGATTTGAAACCGGAGCTGGAGGGCAGCGGTTTTCAAGGATGCGTTGCGGTGCAAGCGCGGCAGACGCTGGAAGAAACGCGCTGGCTGCTGGAACTGGCAGAGCGTGCCCCTTTCATCCTGGGAGTGGTGGGCTGGGTGGATTTGCGGTCGCCGCGATTGCGATTCGAATTGGAATCGTTTGCCGGGAAGTCCAAGCTGGTGGGCGTCCGGCACATCGTGCAGAGCGAGCCGGATGAGCAGTTCCTGCTGCAGCCGGATTTTCTTCGTGGCATCGCACTGCTGGAAGAATTTGATCTGGCTTACGACGTCCTTATTTATACCCGGCACCTACCCGTGGCGACGGAATTCGTGGGGCGATTTCCGCGGCAGCGATTTGTGCTAGATCATATGGCGAAACCGCCGATCAAGAGCCGCGGGGTTGATGAGTGGGCGCGCGGTATCCAGGGTTTGACGGCATTTCCCAATGTTTATTGCAAAGTGTCCGGCCTGGTCACGGAGGCGGATTGGCAGGTGTGGAAGCCAGAGGATATACGGCCCTATCTGGACGTGGCGTTCGAATGCTTTGGACCGAGCCGATTGATGGCCGGATCGGATTGGCCGGTGTGCACGGTGGCGGCGCCGTATGCGCGCGTCATGAACCTGGTGAAGGATTATCTCGGAAAGTATTCAACGAACGAAAAGGAGGCGGTTCTGGGGGAAAACGCCTCGGCGTTTTGGAGATTAAAACGGCAGGAGAAGCAGGTCCGCGACTAACCGCGCGGCGTGGTCTACAATGCAGGGGAATTGCAGTGGGCGGCCGCAAGAGGTTGCGTTGGGGGGAAGTCCTGGGCGATTGAATGCAAAACAAGGTGCTCAAACTCGATTCGAAAGATAACGTGCTGATCGCGCTGACGGATTTGCGCCGAGGCGAGCAGGTTTCTTTTGACTCCCGAACCTATACGCTGGAATCGGACGTTCCCGCGAAACACAAATTCGCCACGGAAGATCTAGCTGCCGGCGGGCGCGTTGTTATGTACGGTGTGCTCGTCGGGAAAGCGATGGAGACCATCCGGCGCGGAGGATTGCTGACCACGCGGAACATCCACCACGAAGCCGCGGCGTTTCAAGGGAAAACGGAAGAGTATCGCTGGGCGCCACCGGACGTGTCGCGATGGAAGCAACGGGAATTCCTGGGATATCGCCGGTCAGACGGCCAGGTGGGCACGCGCAATTACTGGATCGTGGTTCCGCTGGTGTTCTGCGAAAACCGGAACATTGCGGTGCTGAAGCAGGCGTTTGAGGAGGAGCTTGGCTTCGCGGCGCCGCAAGTTTACCGGAGACAAGTGGCGGAGCTGGCGCGGCTGTATGCGGATGGGCGGACGGACGAGATCAAGACACGCGAGTTGACCAGAGACACGGCGAAGCCGCAACGTTCCCGAGTTTTCGAAAATGTGGATGGTGTGCGGTTTCTGCTGCATGACGGCGGCTGCGGCGGAACACGGGAAGATTCGACCAATCTTTGCGGACTGATCGCCGGGTATATCCATCACCCGAACGTGGCGGGAGCGACGGTACTCAGCTTGGGCTGCCAGCATGCGCAGGTCGGAATTTTGCGTGCCGAGTTGCGGAAGCGGAATCCGAATTTCGATAAACCACTAGTGATCGTGGAACAGCAGCAGAGCGGCACGGAAGTTGCGATGCTGACGGAGGCTATTCGAAGCACGTTCCTGGGCCTGATGGAAGCGAACCGGTGCCTGCGGACGCCTGCACCGCTTTCGAGTTTGTGTATCGGACTAAAATGCGGTGGCTCGGACGGATTTTCCGGGCTGTCGGCGAACCCAGCCATTGGGCACACGTCGGATATTCTGGCGGCGCTGGGCGGAAAAACGATACTTTCCGAGTTTCCGGAATTGTGCGGGGTGGAACAGGAACTGATCAACCGCAGCAGGCGCAAGGAAGTTGCAGACCGGTTCATTCACCTGATGAAAAGCTATGGAGCCAGGGCGAAAGCGGTTGGATCGGGATTTGAGATGAATCCCAGCCCGGGGAACATGCGCGATGGACTGTTGACGGACGCGATGAAATCGGCGGGCGCGGCGAGGAAAGGGGGGAGTTCTCCGGTGACGGCTGTGCTGGATTATCCGGAATATTCGTCCGAAGCAGGACTGAACCTGCAGTGCACACCGGGAAACGACGTGGAATGTGTAACGGCGCAAGTCGGTGCGGGGGCTAGCGTGGTGCTGTTTACCACAGGGCTGGGGACGCCGACGGGAAATCCCATCGCGCCGGTGGTGAAACTGGCCACGAATTCCGGGCTGGCGCAGCGGATGGGGGATATCATCGACATCGACACAGGTGGAATTATTTCCGGAGAAAAGACGATCCAGCAGATGGGCGAGGAAATTCTGGAGTTCGTCATCCGAACCGCCGGCGGAGAGGCGCGCACGAAGGCCGAAGGCAAAGGCCAGGAAGATTTTATTCCGTGGAAAAGAGGAATCTCACTCTGAAGAGCCCCAGCCGCGGCGCGAAGAATTTCAGGCTCGACGGAAAAACCGCCATTGTGACGGGCGGCGGAAGCGGCATCGGGCAGGCAATTGCCTTGCGTTTCGCGGCGAATGGCGCCGCAGTACGAATTGTTGATATTAATCTTCAGCAGGCAGAAGTTACGTCGAAACGGATTGCCGATGCCGGCGGGCAGGCGACGGCGCACGCATGCGATGTGACGAACCAGCGGCAAGTACGGGAAGTGTTCGAGAAGTTCTTTGCCAAAGAGCGTGCGCAAATCCTGGTGAACAACGCGGGAATTTCTCACATCGGCACGGTGGAGAGCACGACGGAGGAGGATTTCGACCGGCTCTTTCGCGTGAACGTGAAGGGCGTATACAACGGGATGTTCGCGTGCATCGGGCACATGAAAGTAAACGGTGGCGGCGTGATTCTTAATATGGCTTCCATCGCGGGGTCGGCGGCGCTTGCGGACCGGTTTGCGTATTCGATGACCAAGGGCGCGGTGATTGCAATGACGTATTCCGTGGCCAAGGATTACGTGCAGCACGGCATTCGGTGCAATTGCATTTCGCCAGCACGAGTACACACGCCGTTCGTAGACGACTACTTGCGGAAGAATTATCCGGGGCGAGAGCAGGAAATGTTTGAAAAGTTGGCAAAATCGCAGCCCATTGGAAGAATGGGCGAGCCGGAGGAAGTGGCTTCCCTGGCGTTATTCCTATGTTCGGATGAGGCGAGGTTCATTACCGGGGCCGATTATCCACTGGACGGCGGATTTTTCAACTTGCGCGGCTAAATCATGGATCTGCGCTTAAAAGGAAAAGTTGTACTAGTGACCGGCGGCGCGAAGGGAATCGGCGCGGCGATTGTGCGGGGTTGTTGCGCGGAAGGCGCGATTCCGGTGATTGTGGACCGCGATGAGCAAGCTGGAGAACAGCTACAAGCTGAGTTGCGAACCAACCGAGTCGAAACCGGGCTGATCATTGCCGACCTCACCGACGCGGAAGCCTGCGCGAGCGTCGTAGGCGGGACCATTCAGAAATTAGGGCGGCTGGACGCGCTGGTAAACAACGCCGGAATCAACGACGGTGTGGGGCTTGAGAATGGCACAACCGAGAAATTTGTAGCTTCGCTGGCGTGCAATCTGATTCATTACTATGCGATGGCGCACCATGCGCTGGGGGCGCTGAAGAATTCGCGCGGCTCGATCGTTAACATCAGCTCGAAGACTGCGGTGACCGGACAGGGAGGAACTTCGGGCTATGTGGCGGCGAAGGGAGCGATCCTGGGGCTTACGCGCGAGTGGGCGGCGGAGCTGCTGCCATTCGGAATTCGCGTGAATGCCGTGGTGCCCGCGGAAGTGATGACGCCGCTTTACCAGCAATGGCTGGGGACGTTTCCCGATCCACAGCAGAAGCTATTGGAGATTGTAGCGAAGATTCCGCTGGAAAAACGAATGACCAAGGCGGAAGAAATCGCAGCCATGGTGCTATTCCTGATTTCGGAGCAAGCGCATCATATCACCGGGCAGCACTTGTTCGTCGACGGCGGATACGTGCATTTGGACCGCGCGTTGACGTAACGGATACGCGGCAGGCAAATTCTGGTGAACTGCCAGCCAGAGAATTACACCCAACCTCCGTCAATCACATAACTCTGGCTGGTTATTCCCGCACTGTCATCAGCAGCGAGAAACAAGACAAGCCGCGCAACTTCTTCCGGAGCCAAGCTGCGCTTGAGAGCCTGGTTGGCCATGATTTCGGCCTCGTATTGCGGCGTCCACCAGAGGCGGCGCTGGCGCTCCGTAAGAATTGCTCCGGGCAAAACACTGTTTACACGAATGTTGGATTTTCCGAGTTCGTGGGCCATCGTTCTCGTGAGCCCGACGATGGCCGCTTTGCACGCGACGTAAGCGGGCATACCGGTTGAAGGAATGATCCAGCCGATCGAGCTCATGTTGATGATGGAGCCGCCGCCCGCGGCGATCATGCGCGGAGCTACTGCTTGGATGGCAAAAAACTGATGGCGCAGATTGATGGCCATTCGCGCATCCCAGTATTCCGGAGTCACGTCGGCATAAGAGTGGCGGTCGTCGCTGGCGGCATTGTTGACGAGAACGTTGACGGCCCCGAGAGTCGCCTCGACCTGCGCGATCGCAGATCGCAGTGCAGCGATATCGGTCAAGTCGCAAGCCAAGAATAGAGGTGCGTGTGCGCAGCGCGGAGAGATTTCCGCGACTAATTGCGAGGAGGCATTTGCGTCGATGTCTAGAAACGCTACCCGGGAACCCTGGAATGCGAACTCTTGGACAATGGCGGCGCCAATCCCGGTCGCGCCTCCGGTTACGAGAACTACGTGTTCGCGGAGGCTTGGGTACGAAGCGAACTGATCTTTTTCTTTCATGTTGAGCAACAGCCTGAGTGTAGAACTGCTGCACCTTTTTACTACGTTTTGATTCGAATGGAACCCACAAGTCGCAGAAAACGAAAAAAAGTGGGGAATTGGCGCGCGAGTAAACTGACTCAGCTCCCGCACAGCTCCATGAGGTAGCAGGTGAAGGAAGATGGAAAATGTTCTAGAATGATTCGTTGAGGAATGGGCGTGTAGCTCAGCTGGGAGAGCACCTGCTTTGCAAGCAGGGGGTCGCCGGTTCGATCCCGGTCACGTCCACCAACCATCTGCCCGCAATCTCCATTGCTCACTAGGGCGTTGTCTCGGTGTTTCGTGTGACTGCTTGAACCTGCCCACACGGTCCGAGTGGCTTCTAAATTGACAACTCAATATGTCCGGTTTCAACTTTCCCATTCGTCATCTAGCTGTAGGCCGTAATCAGGCTCTGAATAAGAGACGCCAGCCGGCAAGGCGTCGCTCGAATCAATGATCGTTGATGCCCCTGGGGATGGGTTAGGTTTGTCGAGAATCGGCCTCCCGCATTCCGCGCAAACTCTTGTTGCTAAACGACTTGTGACCGTTTATGCTCACTCAATACATGCACCCCGGAAGCGTTGCTGCGTCTCCCACGGCCTTGCTTTGGCCCCCTGCCAAACGACTGCGGCCGCTTTTTTTGACCTTGCTTCTCGTGCTGATTCCTGCCCCCATTTCGGCTCAGCAATCGCACAAAGATGCGAGCGCCGGGCTCGAGCCGATTCGCTCCTATATCTCCGCCGGATGGAACACACTCTCCCGTTCTCTTTCTGACTGTGCCACCTTCAGCGATACAAAACTGACCACTGCGCCACAACTCTACCTTCCCGCCGACTTTCCCGTGCCGGAATCCGTGAAACAACTCGAGACTCGTTGCAAGATTCAAGTCAAAAGTTTGGCCGCGTCCGCCAGTCATCTGGGAATGAGCGCGGCCCAATCCATCGATCCCCCCGGGTTGCTCTACCTGGAGAACCGCTACGTTGTCCCCGGCGGAAGGTTCAACGAAATGTACGGATGGGACAGTTACTTCATCATCGTCGGGCTTCTCCGCGATGGCCGGCTCGATCTTGCCCGCGACATGGTGAACAATTTCCTGTTCGAAGTCGAGCACTACGGCGCCGTTCTGAACGCCAACCGGACCTACTACCTCACGCGGTCCCAGCCTCCTTTCCTGACTTCCATGATTCTGGGCGTCTACGGTGCGCAGAAGGCCGCAGGCCATGAAGATCGCAAGTGGCTCGAAAAGGCTTACCAACTGGCTGTCAAGGATCACAGCCTGTGGGTTGCGGAACCTCATCTCGCTGGTTCCACGGGACTCTCGCGTTATTTCGATTTTGGAGACGGCCCCGCGCCCGAAAGCGTGAAGGACGAGACAGGTCACTATCGAGAAGTGGTTGCCTACATCGTGGCTCATCCGGATGTGGACCAGAGCCTCGTCGTTAGAAAAGCGCCCGGGCAAACTGCTTCTCCCAGCGCCGGCTCGACGTACTCCCTTCAGGTTTGCGACGTTGCCCGCACGATAGCCAAGACGGATTGCACCGTCGCCGCAGACGTGGCGTTGACCGCGGACTTTTACAAGGGCGACCGCTCCATGCGCGAATCCGGCTATGACATTTCCTTTCGCTTTGGCCCGTACGGAGCGGGAACGCATCACTTCGCCCCGGTCTGCCTCAATAGCCTGCTTTATAAGTCCGAAAAAGATCTCGAAGAGATAAGCAAGCTTCTGGGCCGCAGAGAAGACGCGGAACAGTGGCAGAAGCGCGCCGAAGAACGCAAAGCAGCCGTCCAGAAGTATCTTTGGAATAGCCAGCGCGGCCTGTTCGTGGACTACGACTTCGCGCATCAGGCGCAATCGTCCTACGATTATGTAACGACCTTCTTCCCGCTGTGGGCGGGCATCGCGACGCCGGAGCAGGCGCAAGCGCTGGTGAAGCACCTCCCCACGTTTGAGCAGCCCGGCGGACTGGTCATGAGCCCTCACGAAACGGGCGGCCAGTGGGACTTCCCGTACGCCTGGGCGCCCGATCAGCTGATTGCTGACGAAGGCTTGCGGAAATACGGATTCAACAAGGAAGCCGACCGCGTATCCTACGAATTTCTCTCCACCGTGGCGGAGAATTTCCGGCGCGACGGAACCATTCGGGAAAAATACAACGCGGTCACGCGCTCGTCCGAAACCCAGGTGACCGCAGGCTACCACATGAACATTGTGGGCTTTGGCTGGACGAACGGAGTGTTCCTGGAGCTCCTGCACGAATTGCCCGCGGAGATGGTACAGAAGCTCGCTGGCGAGCAGGGTAGCAGCGCGGCGGCGACGCATTAGGAGTAGTTGCCAGCGTGTGCTGGCAAAGCTGCTCCGGTGATTTTCCCAAGCGGTAAATACTCTGCTCAGGGTTTCGCGTCCTTCTGCACTTGCAACTGTTCCGATAATTTCAGTTCGCGCTCCGCGTCTTCCATCCTGCCTAGCTCCCTGTAAGCCTGCCCAAGCAAATGGTGAGGAATCGGATTGTTGGGATCCATGGCCAGCGCGCGTTGCAAGGCGCGCACCGCAAGCGCGGTTTCGCCTTTTTTCTCCAGCACCTTGCCCATGAGGATGTATGGCCCCGTCGACGTCGCATCCAGCCAAATGGACCGCTGCAAAAGTTTTTCCGCCTCCTCGTACTTTTGCTGCCGCGTATAAGCATCCGCCAATTTGTAATAGACGGCAGCATCTCCCGGATTGAGCTCCAGTTCCTTCTGAAATTGTTCGGCAGCTTCCGGCAGGCGCGATTTGTAGAGATAAAGTTCGCCGAGCAGCAGGTGTACGCGCGGCAGCTTCGGGTCGAGCTCCATCGCCTTCTTCGCGTATTCCTCGGCGACGGGATCGTAATCTTGCCGGAGCAGCATGCGCGCGGTGAAGAGGTAGCTGGCCGCCGAGTCCGCCGCCACGCCAAACATCTTTGCGAATGCCTTGCGCGCGCTGGCGTAGTCTTTCGTCTGGATGTAGCAAATCCCCAGAATGTAGGAAGCATCTACGTTCGCGCTGGGATACCACGTCTGCACCTTTTCCAGCGGCCCAATGGCTTCCGCGGGCCTTCCCGCCAGGTAATACGAGAGCCCCATCAGCTGAATTGCTTCGCTATCACCCGGATCTTCCTCCAACGCCTTCTTGAAGCTCGCCACCGCCTTCAGATAGTCGTTCTTCTTATAGTAGGTAACCCCCAGCTCGCGAGGAATCCCCTTCGATGCAGGCTCTTGCAGAGCCAATGCCTGAAGTCTCGTAATTGCCTCATCAAATTTGCCCTGCTCTGAAAGCCGGCGTGATTCGGCGAACGCCGGGTCTTGTGAACTGCCCGGCACTTGCTGGGCTGCCATGCCTGACCGCGTGGGCACTCCACAAAAAATCGTATGCGCCGACACTCCGCCACAGGCGTGCACAAGATCACCGATTAGCCCCACGGCTAGAATGGCGATGATTTTCCAGACCTTGCGCACGTTCAAGCCCTCAAGTGCCGCTGCCGCGAGTCCGATCTTTAATCCCGATACTTTTTCAACCTCAGGGATAAGCAACTCCGTTTACTGCTTAAGATACTTCGGATCTCGGCTGATTTGTTCGAGATTCTCGCGGGCTAGCTTGTGACTGGGATCAATCTGCAGGGCGCGCTGAAAATGCAGCTTCGCTTCGGGCAGGTTGCCCGTTTCGGCCAGAGCGCTGCCCAAGTTGGCCTCCGCGTTAGCATCGTTTGGATGCAGGCGGATAGCCGCGCGATAGTGCTCAATTGCTTCGACGAATCTATCCTGAGAGGCAAGAGCATTTGCCAAATTGTAATGAGCGTCGAAGTTGTCTGGCTGCGCCCGAAGGGCAGCATACAGATATGGCAGAGCCTCGCCAATTCGTCCCGCGGCCAGGAGAGAGGCGCCTAGGGCGTTGTTGGCAGTCGCATCTTGTGGGCGAAGTCGCACTGCAAGTCCGAAGTGCTTGATCGCCTCGCCTTGCACACCGCGAGTCTGAAGCATGGCTGCGAGGTTGTAGTGCGCCTCGAAATCCGCGGAGTTTTTTTCTAAGTTGTGCCGCGCCATGGCTTCCTGCAGCAACATACGCGGATCGAAGGTTGCCTCGCGCGAGGCATGCGGGAGGACCTGAAGCCACAAGTGAGCCATCTCATCGCTGGAGCGATTTCCGGCGACGACGCGGCGTGGAGGGTCGTTTGGGTTAGCGGGATTATCGCTGGAGTTGTCGTAGAGATAGCGCATGGTGATTGTGGTTCCCTTCGGTAAAGACACTGGATCCGCATAGCGGTAGACAGCTTGCCAGTTCAAGTCCCATTGCGGAATATGAATCAGTGTTCTTGCCGAGCCGTCCGGCAGAATGGCAAGAGCTTGCAGATCCTTGCCGAGATAATGCGCGTGCGGATAGATCGCGAGCACATCTACATCGACCGGAAGCGTGAATTCGTCCGTGACCAGGAAACGCCTTTCACCGGGTGGGATGTCCAGCTGCCTGTCGTTTTCCAATTGGAGCAGCAGCGGGAAAAGAGTCGCGGTTCTATCGGTGAAGTAGAGACCAAGACTTGGCTGGATCTTCTCCGGCTTGCCCGAAGGCTGTAAGTGGATGTTCAGAACGAGGTCAGTGTCCTTGTCCAGGCGCAGAGACATGCCTTCGGGTTCCGGCCTGGGCACGGTCCCCGGCTTCCAGAAAAGGAAGTGACTGTCCGGATCGAAGGCTTCCGATTCAATCTTCAGCTCCATTCCAGCGAAACCCGCGCCACGCTCTGACTCCTGGCGACGCGCGGCTTGATTGCGATCCACAAGGATGTTCGCGTGATGAACAACGCGTTTGTCGCCGGGTCGAATCTCGATGGCTTTCAGCCAACGCGTTCGATCAACGGGCGCTCGAAAGATGAAATTCCAATAGGTGTCGGAGCCACTCGGGGGAAGGATGAATGGTTTTTCCGCTTCTACAATTTCATCCGGACGGCCGAGCTGCCAGCCGGGGACAAATTGTGGCGCGCGAGGCAGATCGGTGGGAGCGCCCTCGACAGCTCCTTGCTCGACCCACCTTTGAATAAGGGCAATTTGCTCGTCGGACAGGCGGAGTTCGTCGACAAATCTCAACTCCTGCGGCTCCGGGAGCCACGGGGGCATGAAGCGTTTGGAAGTTACGACGGCGATCTGCCGCGCGCGCGCCTTTGCATCTCCATACGTAAGTAGCGGAAAAGGGCCAGCTTCGCCGGGCCGGTGGCACGGCGCGCAGTACCGGAAAAAGATGGGAGCGATATCGCGATTGAAAGTGGTCTGCTGTCCGATGGACGGGGGGGACTGCCAATCGGCACTCATGTGTGAGGCATAGGAGGCATAGGCCGCCACGGCAGCAGAGCCCAATCCCACTATGCATGCAACGATGATTCGGCCCGAAGAGGTCATTCGGCTTCCGCGATAAAGCATCCCACGCCGGGAGTATTGGGTGGCGGTGTTTTCCCGGTCAGTGCGGCCTGGATGGCATCGTCGAGTTCGTGCGTGGTGGCGGCGGGACGGGCGCGTCCGAAATCCTGGTACAAGTCATCAATACGGCCGTGATAGAGCAAGTGGTGATTGGCGTCGAAAACAGCCGCCTCCGGCGTGACCTGCACTTGGGCCTGGGCGACAAGTGCGTGCTGTGGATCGCGCAGCGTGGGGAGCTTGTAGCCATATTCGTGTTCGTGTTGGCGGATTTTCTCAGCGGTGGATGTCCTGCTGGGATAGACGAGCCACACGGCTACCTTGCCGCTGTACTCCGAGCTGATTCGCTGAATCAACGGCGCATACCGGTTGGAGATCGGGCAGTCCGTACGCACGAAGATGAGCACAACAGGCTTCCCTGAAGCTGTCAAAAAGGGATCTGCCCGCGTACCGTCGAGATGCAGGGCCGTCTTTTGGGGGGCTGCCGAACAGGCCAACGCTAGCAGAAGAAATGCTGCCGCCAGACGGGACGGGAGGATGAATAACAGTCTCGGCGAAGTAAGGCCAGGGCGATGCATGAGTATATTCCGGGGATGAGCACGAAGATTCTACTTCGCCGTAGAGCGCCCTGTCTAATACCCAAGCCTCTTTGCTAGCCGTTCTGCACAAGCCAAGAGTCAAAACGGGGAGCCTGTGAAGGCTCCCCGTCGGGGTGGTAAGGCGTCTTTTGTCTTTGTTAGAAAGAGAATCTCAGTCCAAACGTCAGCAGCCGCATCGACGTATTGTTTTCGATGTTGGTAATCCGTCCTGCATCGCCAGTGCAATCGATACAGGTATTGCCTTGGGTGTAGTTGAAGCCCAGGACTGGGTGGTTGAATATATTGTTGGCGTCCATGCGGAACTCTCCCTTGAACCGCTCGGTGATGCGGAAGTTTTTTGCGAGCGAGAGATTCGACGTAAATAGGTGGGGTCCGCGGAATGGGTCGTACCCGATGTTTCCGAGTGTGCCGCAAGCCGGACGAGAGAATCCCGCTATGGTCGGCCTTGCGTAGGTGCATTCGTTGGGCTGTGCAACTGTAGTAGTTATATGAAGCCCCGCGTTCGCACCATTGTTGATCGGAGTAAACCAAGTAAGGAACCCGTTCGAGTCCCGCTTCGCACCGAGCGCAAATGCGCCAGAGCCTTTGTTGGGACGGCAGATGCTGACATTCTCGTCCTGGCCGCAGTCACTATAGCTGGGCGTCCACGGCAGACCCCCGCTCCAGTTGGTAATGCTCGTCAATCTCCATCCGCCAATGACGTAATCCGTCAAAGTGTTGGCGCCGCCCATGTATTTCTTGCCCTTGCCGAACGGCAGTTCATAGAGGATGTTCGTTATCCACACGTGATTCCGGTTCACATTCATGGGGCCATAGCCGACTGAGGGGTCGACGGAGTAATAGTTGTTGTCATGGAATCTCGCGCGCGAAAAAGTGTAATGCGAGACGAATTGCAGTCCCTGGGAGATTCGCTTTTCCACTTTGAGTTGCAACGCATTGTAGTTGCTGCTTGCATCCATCCCAAAGTAGTTGTTCAGGTCTGACGAGCAGCAAGTCAGCTGATCTGCCAGCGGAACATTAGCCAGCCCACAAACTCCCTGCGAGACGGAGCAATCAGAATAAGTGTAACGGTTGAAGAAGGGACGGAAGTTGTCCGGATTCGCAGTGCCATACCCGGCGATGCTTTTCTCATTGGCGTTATAGGCCGGTCCGTCACCCGCGAATCCGTGCGTGCCCTTATTTCCGACGTAAGCCACTTCCACTGTCATCGTGGATGTCAACTGGTGCTCAACCGTTGCGTTCCACATATCTATGGCAGCGGGGCGTTGAACCGTCGGACGAATTCGCGGATCCACGCTGTTTGTCGGTCCACGCAATGGAATCGTGCCGTCAGCACGGGGAACTGGGAACGGAGCGGGCTGTGGTCCTGTGGCAGAGTCCATCTGATATACGGGAACGTTGTCGTTGATGGCTGCGGAATTCAGGTCATGCGCTTGGATGGATTGGTGAACAAGGACGGGGAGGTTCTGCGTCACCGCATGGCCAAAGTTCGAGCCGAATACTCCTATGTCGAAACTGCGGCCGTAGCCGATGCGAACGACCGTCTTCGGACGTAATTGATAGGCGATGCCCAGTCGCGGCCCGAATGCGCCGAGATAGTTTCTGATGTTGCCGTTTGATCCGTACGGGCCGAAACCGTTCACCCGGATGACGCCTTGGTCGAGGTTTGCAAAACCTCCGTTGCCCTTGGCATTCACAGACTCCGGCAAATAGTCCTCCCACCGCATGCCATAGGTAAACGTCAATTTGCTGCTCATCCGGAATTGGTCCTGGGCATACAGGAAAAAGCGCTTCTGACTTTCGGCGGCATTTTGGCTAACGCTGGCGAAACGCTCGAATTTGGAAACATCACCCAATAAGAACGAGGCTAGATCCAGCCCCCCGCTGTTGCTCCCCGAAACCGGATCGTAAAGCGAAGTTTCTTTGTGGTTGAAGACGAGTTGCCCCGTTCGATTGGCGTCGCTCGGGAAGCGCAGGTTGTGCGCAAAGCGCAGGTCCACTCCAAACTTCATGGCATGATTGCCTGCTATCTTGGTCCAGTTATTGACAAACTGGTATTGGTGCTCGTTTTCAATCAGCGGGCAGTTGCAACGGGAAGGATCCAGGCCGTCTCCAAAGTTAGTCAGCGTGCCGTCAAACTGGAAAGACGGGAGGCCTCCGGTGGACGTATCGCTGGTGTTTAGTCCGTTCAGTCCCAGAGCTTGCGCGGCCGCGACGTTAGCATCCGGCTTGATCGAATGCGGATTGTATTTGAACCAGCCGAAGCGGAAGTCTGTAAGCAGTGTGGTACTGATGGCCTTGTCGAATCCCGCCGCCAAGCTGTGGTTCTTAATGTTGGAGCTGCCGCTCAAGCCCCCGACTCCAGTACCTTGCCCGCCAAGCCCGATACCCAGAATGGGTTGCCCAGTTAGGCTATAGTAGGCACGGGTGTAACGGCCAAAGATGTGGAGATTTCCGGGGGCCTGATAGTCACCCCGCGTGTCAAACGCATTTCCGTGGAATGGGCCAGAACCGTTACCGAAGAAGTTAAAAGCCTTCACGTTCCCGTTTGCCGGCTGCGGAAAGAGTTTCAATAATTTTACAGCCACGGGAGAGAGTCGGCCCACAGGAATCAAATTGCCCGCGAAGGCCGTGCGTCCCGCACCCGTATTGGCGTTTCCAGTCGCAGGGTCGTAGACTTGGCCGCCTCCGGTGACCCCTGCCGTGAGGTACTCGCTCAAATCGCAGTTACCCGTTGTCGCCGTGCAGGTGCTGAGGACCTTGGATGTGGGTATCACTATGCTATCTGTGACGCCGTTGGCCTGCCGGGTTCCTTGATAGTCGGCAAAATAGAACAATTTGTTCTTAATGACTGCGCCGCCCACAGAACCTCCAAATTGATTCCACTTCGAGTGGGGCAGTCCCGCGCTAGGTGACTGGGTGAAGGGGTTGCGCGCCTGTGTGGCATCGGAATTTCGGAACCAAAAAGCACTTCCATGGATGTCATTGGTGCCCGACTTGGTTGACGCCACCATTAAGCCCGCGATGGACTTGCCGAATTCGGCGTCATAGTTCAACAGCGTAATCTTCGCTTCTTCCACCGAGTCCAAATTGGGGTTGATGATGATGATACCTAGGATGGGGTCCTGATTGTCCGTTCCATCCAATTCATAGCCTGTGCCGCTGAAGTGCTGGCCTTGGACGAATGTCTGCTGCGAACCTTGCGGGTTCTCCGTGGCCGCGTGGCTCCAGCCTATTTGCTGCGTCCCGGGAGCCGAAAGCAACAGCGACTGAAAGTTGCGGTTTACAAGCGGGAGTTTCTCAACGTAATCCGCACTGAAATCGAGCGAAACGTCGGCACGGTCGGTCTTAAGCTGAGGTACCTCGCCAGTGACTTCAACCGACTGCGTGACCTCGCCAACCTGCAACTGCGGATCGACGCGCGTCGCCGTATCCACCTGCACCAGGACGCTTGGCACGGTATAAGCCTTGAAACCCGTTGCCTCGACTTTGACCCTATAGGTGTCGGGGATCAGGTGGATAACGGAATAATTTCCGCTATCATTTGTCGTGGTTTCATCAGTCGTGTTCTTCGTCACCGATGTCACAGTGACCTTGGCCCCCGCTACCGCATTGCCTTGCGGGTCCGTCACCGTGCCAATGATGCTTCCGTACACCGCTTGTCCGGATGCCGTGCTTGCGCCAAGCCCTACCGCGAGACAAAGAACGAGAATCCCCCCCACCATCGCTAGCCTTCTCATTACACCCCTCCTGACTGCTTCTTCCTGCTCGAAAGCCCTTGCCAATTTCATTTCGATCACTTGCCTCACCGCAGCTGATGCATTGCTCTCGTCAATTCGTTCGGCAAACGGCACGTTGTTGCGCCCACATAAATCTACACAAACAGGTGCGCTTCAGTATGAAAATGGAAAATGCGGCAGCCGAACCAACCGACCAGTTAGCAGTGAACAGCCCCCAAACTCCTCGACCTACATCTCGCTACGCCATCCGCGCACGCTCCCACACTCAACTGCGTGCACATACAATGCACAGGAAGCGCGGACACCAAACCGGAGTCAGCGTGTATTTGTGATGGCTTCTATCAGTTTTTCGGTTACAAGGGTAGTCTCCAAGGGTCTGATACGGTTACGCGACGTAAGCTGTGTCTTCGCAAAGAGATGCACGGGTGTTACTTTGGTGTTACAATCCCTCGCGGTGGTTTCCAATGACTGAGAAAGCTCTGTTCCATGAGCAAATCGAAAAACTTCTCAGCAGCCATGCCCTGCACGGTTCCGAATCTCTTTGCAAGCTGCTCCGCTATCTGGCAACTCATTCCTTGGAGCATCCTGGTGCCTCTCCAAAGGAGTATCAAATCGCGACGGAAGTATTCGGGCGCCAGCAGGACTTCGATCCCCACGTAGATTCCATGGTGCGGGTCCAGGCTGGCCGCCTTCGCACCAAGCTCGCCGAGTACTACGCCTCCGAGGGAGCAGAAGACAGTGTGGTCGTGGAGCTGCCCAAAGGCACCTACGGCCTTACCTTTCATCCCCGCCCACACGGGGCCGCACGCAACCACGCGGCTACTGCTCACGAGTCAACGATCAATCTGGACGCGAATGGCCGGACCTCGCGTACTTTGGTCATCGCCGTCATTGCGCTTTCCGTTGTGCTCGCTTCCGCCGTCGCCGTGGCGACGGACCGTTTCTTGAATCGCAGGGTCGCGGAAGCCCGGGTGGCCGGCGATGTCTCTGATCTGCCGGTTGCTTTTCACGTTTTCTGGAAAGGGTTTCTCACCGGGCAGCAGGAACCCTGGGTCATTTTCAGTAACGCGGCCTTCGTCGGCCGGCCTTACGTGGGCATGCGCTACTACAATCGTGCTAAGGATTCCGGTGCGGTGATCCTGGATCATTACACCGGAGTAGGCGAAGTGCTGGCAGTGCACGCTCTCGATAGCGTTTTTGAGAGGCTTCATCAGCAAATTCGCGTGAAGCGCGGCAGCCTGTTTTCCCTGGACGACGCCAAGAATAACGATCTCATCTTCATTGGCTCTCCCTCGGAGAATCTAACCCTGTTGGAGTTGCCCAACACGCAGGAATTCGCCTTCAAGCAGATCACTTCCGGGCCGCGCACGGGCACTATGGAAATAATTAATTTTCATCCGGAATCGGGCGAACCAAAGGAGTTTCTTCCCACTCTTCCTGACGAGGCGCTGACTGCCGACTATTCGGTCATAGCGCTAAAGCGAGGATTGAATCCTGCGCACTCGATCCTGATTCTGGCGGGCGCCACGACCATTGGCACGCAGGCTGCTGTCGAATACGTATGCCAGCAGGATTCTCTCGAACAACTGCTACTGCGGCTCTCGGTTTCTAACTCCGGCGAGCTGAAACCGTTTGAAGCGGTGATTCACGTGAAAGTCGCCAAGGGCGTGCCAGTCAGCTCGGAGTTGGTCGCTCTGCGCAAAGGGCCTGCGTAGAGCGAACGGGTTCGAACTAAACTCTGACACAGTCAGCTTCGCAATCGCACTCTGAGTATTCCTAATTCTTCCTCGACGCTGGCGCCTTCAAACTCGGATCGAGCGTGGCAGCCTTCTGGAATTCCTCTTGCGCCTCTTTTGGTTTTCCTTGCTGACGCAGAGCCAGTCCCAGCTCAAAATGTGCCGCCGCGTAATTTGGCGAAGAGTTGATCGCCGTCCGGAACTGCGAAATCGCGCCATCGAGGTCCCCCGCGTTGAGAAGCCGGCGCCCCGAATTTGTGGCGAAGAGCGCCGCCTGCTCGCTCGTCTTCTGTTTTGCGATTTCCGCTCCTGCTTTATTTTCCGCCGCAGCGCCTTCCGCGTCTCCGAGCTGGCGGAGCACGGTTGCCAAAGTGGTATGAGCGCCCGCGAAGTCCGGCCGCAGCCGGATGGCCTCTCGCAAAGCCGCCGCGGAATCATGAAGCTCGCCCTTCTGTTTCAGCACCGTTCCCAGTGTGTAATACGCCTCCGCATAATCCGGCTTGGCGCGAATCGCAGAGCGGAGTTCCTCGGCGGCCGCGGCAAAATCTCCTTGCTGCCAGAGCGTCACTCCGAGCGTGTAATGCACGTCCGCTTGTCCGGGATCCAACTCCGCGGCCTTGCGCATCTCGGCCATGGCTTCCGGCAATTTGTCTTTCAGCTTGAGCGCGAGTCCCAGATCGTAATGCAGCGTTGCATCCTGCGGGGAAAGCTTAAGCGCTGCTTCGAATTCTGAAATAGCGGCGTCGAAATCCGCCACTTGCAAATGTGCCGCGCCCAGGTTGCCTTTGTATCCGCTGTCGTCGGGGCGCAAACGGATTGCGGTTTGGAATTCAGCGATGGCGCCGTTGCCATCGCCTGTCTGCAAGAAGGCCAGCCCAAGATTATTGTGCGCGTCGGGATTTTGCGGCTGCAATTTCACCGCCTGGCGAAATGCTTTGACGGCTTGCTCCATCTCGCCGTTGTGCTGCAGCAGCAGGCCCAGGCTATTTTGCGCGTCAGGATAATCTGAATTTAGTTCGACACAAGCCTGCAACTCACGGATCGCCATAGCCGTGTCGCCTTTGGTCTTCAGAACTTGCGCTAAATAATAGTGACCGCCCGGATCCGCGGGATTTAGTTGCACTGCTGTCTGAAGATGCTGCGCGGCTTCTTCCAGAGATTTGTCCTGGTAACGCATAACGCCAAGATGAAAATGCGCTTGCGCGAAATCAGGTTGCAGCCGGAGCGCTTCGGAAAACTCCGCGGCCGCCCTTTGCGCGTCAGCCTTCTGCACCAGCACGGCTCCGAGATCGTCGTGCAATTCCGCCCTTTGCGGCTCCAGTTTGATCGCGCGCCGAAACTCGCCGATAGCGCCGTCGAGATCCCCGGAAAAATCGAGCGTGCGCGCCAAAATATGATGAGTCTCGGAATCGTTTGGAGACAGTCGCACAGCCTCCCTCGCTTCCCGCAGCGCAGCGGCCAGGTCTCCTTTTCGGTAAAGCGCCGTCGAGAAATTCATGTGCGCCAGCGCAAAACCGGGATTCAGTTTCACCGCAGAACGGAAATGAATGATCGCGGAATCGATCTCTCCCTGCGCGAGCAAAACCCAGCCCAGCGAGTTGTGTCCTTCCGGGCTGCTCGGCGCCAGCCGCACGACTTTTTCGAAATCCGCGCGCGCGGAAGCGAGATTGCCCTTTTGCAGCGCCGACATGCCGTGCTGATAGGTGGCGCTCGCCCGCGAAACTGTATCTGCCTTCGCAGAACTCGCGGATTGGGCAGCGCCCTTTTCTGGAACAACGCAGCAAAAAAACAGCAGCGCAGCGCAGAGTCTGAATAGCGGCGTCCGGCGAAGAATGAGAACGAATTTCATTCGATATAGTTCCGTAGAGCGTCCTCAAAAATACTAGCACGTTCACATTCACGAACCATTCCACAAGCTTCTTTGCAGAGATTCTCTTCAAGTAGACTTCATCTCCGACCAGACCTTGCTATCATTAAACATTGATGATTCCCGAGTCTCCCTTTTTCCGGCTTCTCTCCTTCTTTGGTCTTTGCGCTTGGCTCTTCTTGCAATCACCAAACTCTCCCAAGGCCGACGCTGCCAAATCCCAGAGTGCAAACAGCAAAGCGATCGTGCATTTCACTGACGTTGCCCAGAAGGCCGGGCTCGTTGCGCCGGTGATTTTCGGCGGCGAAAACACAAAAAAATACATCATTGAAACAACGGGCACGAGCGTCGCCATTTTTGATTACGACAACGACGGCTGGCCGGATATTTTCGTCGTGAACGGCACCAAGCTGGAACCTTTGCCGTCGGGCAAGGTGCCGACGAGCCACCTGTACCACAGCAATCACGACGGCACGTTCACCGACGTCACCGAAAAAGCCGGCCTGACTCACACCGGCTGGGGCCAGGGCGTGTGCGTCGGCGATTACGACAATGACGGCTTCGAAGATCTGTACGTGACCTACTACGGCAAAAATGTTCTCTACCACAACAACGGCGACGGAACATTTACCGATGTCAGCGAAAAGGCGCATGTCGCGGGCAGCGGAAAATATTGGGGCACCGGCTGCGCTTTCGTCGATTACGACCGCGACGGCAAGCTCGATCTAATCGTCGCCAACTACGTCGACTACGATTCAGCCACTGCTTTTGCGCCGGGCGCGCAGCCTTCCTGTATGTGGAAAGGCGTCCCAGTGATGTGCGGGCCGCGCGGGCTGCCGTGGGCGAAAAATATTCTTTATCACAATCTCGGCAACGGCACGTTTGAAGACGTCACCAAAAAGGCGCACATCGATCAGACCAACGGCCACTATAGCTTCAGCGTGTCCACGCTGGACTATGACGACGACGGGTGGCCGGATATTTTCGTGGCGTGCGACAGCACCGCCAGCATCCTGTACCACAACAATCATGACGGCACATTCACCGATGTCGCGGTTGTCGCCGGCGCGGCGTTCAACGATGACGGGCGCGAGCAGGCCGGCATGGGCTCCACCGTTGGCGACTATGACGGCGACGGCAAGCTCGATATTTTCAAAACAAATTTTTCAGACGACACCTCCACGCTCTACCACAACAACGGCGACGGCACGTTTGACGACAAGACTTTTCCCGCGGGATTCGGCTTGAACACCCAGTATCTCGGCTGGGGCGTGACGTTCCTCGATGCAGACAATGACGGCTGGCCCGATCTGCTGCTGGTGAATGGCCACGTTTACCCGGAAGTGGACAGCCAGCACCTGGGCAGCAATTTCAGAGAGCCGAAGATTTTCTATCACAACAACGGCAACGGAACGTTCACCGATATTTCCGCCAACGCGGGGCCGGGAGTCACGGCGGTGAGTTCTTCGCGCGGGCTGGCCGTGGGCGATTTGTGGAACGACGGGCGCATGTCCGCGGTGATCAGCAATATGAACGCGCCGCCGATGCTGCTGGTAAACGACGTTCGCAACGGCAATCATTGGATTGCGTTTCGGACGATTGGAACATCGTTTTCGTCCGGACCTTCTTCCGGATGGGGCGGCACGAAATCGAATCGCGACGGCATTGGCGCGAGAATCACCGTGAAGGCCGGCACACGCATGCTTGTCGACGAAGTGCGCAGTGGTTCCAGCTATATGTCGAGCAATGATATGCGCGTTCACTTTGGCCTCGGATCCGCCGCCAAGATCGATTCGGTGGAGGTGCGTTGGCCGAGCGGCTTGGTGGAACGCTTTGAAAACTTGCCCGTCGACAGCATCCACACGCTGAAAGAAGGTTCCGGCACGCTGGCCGACAGGCAGAAACCTCACCCCTGAAGGGGTGAGCTACAGGTTCGCGAGGCGATTTCTGGTTAACCATAACGACCCCCCACCCCCCCTCGTGTTTTTTGTAAGTGCTGCATCCAGAGGGCTTAGCCTGGGCGTAAGTCCTTTGTTTGCAACACTTGCGGACTGCCGTGCAAGTGTTGATTTTAAAGGGGTTGGCACATGGGCGCTTGACTGCCTCGACCCCTTCCCCCCCCAGTTTTGTAAGAGATTGACACGGTAAGGTTTAGAGGGTGGGAGTCGGATAAAAGTGTGATAGGAAAGGAGTTAGACGCGAGCGACTTGAGGGCCCAAGAGATCGTTGAGAATGGAAGGCTTCGGCAAGAGTGGCGTCTGAGTATCATTCAATATGTTACCACAAAGTACCGTACTTGTCAATAAAAATTTGGAAGTGGTTTAGGCTGAACGGGATAGCGCGAGACGGTTCGTATGCGATGAAGTTGACTCTAAACCCGCACACGCAAACCCAGCGTATGCGGCACCCAGAATCGCCTTACTATCTATCGCGTGTACCACCCGCCGGTTGCTTAGAGAGGATTGCTCGGTAGAGAACAAAACGGTTACGCACTGCCGTAGATCTCATCGGTACCGAATACACTAGTCATAAGGGGGGCCACAGACATGGAGACGTCTTTCGTATTGCCGGCGTCATGGCCTTACGTCGGGCCCAAATACTGGAGTGTCTCACCATTCGGATTACGAATCCTGATTCTGGGCGAGTCACATTACCGCGATCGGCCATTAAGCAGGGAATTCACAAGCGATGTGGTGGAAGCGGCAATGGATGGTGACACTAGTCCGTCCCTGCGGTTTTTTGCAAGAACGGTCGGTGCTTTTTTGGGTGGATTACAGGATCTGGAGTCCCGTAAGGCCTTCATGGAGACAGTCGCGTTCTACAATTTTGTACAGGAGCCTGCGGGAACGGGGCCAAGAATGCGACCTTCGGCGGAAATGTGGAGCCGCGCCACACCTGCTCTTATCGAGGTTCTGGACCGGCTCGGTCCCGAGTTCGTGCTGGTCCTGGGCAAGGAATTGTGGAGAAATTTGCCGCTTCGGTTTGGACTTGGACCTGCCATCAAAGTAGCGGAAAACGACACCCTAGAGAGCCGCGTATATTTTTCGGATTCGGAGTTACGTACATTGCTCTTTCCGATTGCACACCCCAGCAGTGTTGGCTGGAGCTACGAGCGCTGGTGCCCGTACGTGAAGGCTGCATTAAAACAAGCGGCAATCTCCACGAATCGGAAACCCGTAGACCTCATTAGGGAGTGAATTTTGCGGCGCAAACCGCAAGGCGCTGATTTTCACCGAATCACGGCGAACGCAGCTATACCTCAAGACATTTCTTGAAGCAAACGGCTACGCTGGCCAAATCGTTCTGTCCAGTGACACGAACTCCGATGCTGAATCCCAGCTCTCTATCAGCGTTGGTTAAAAGAGAATCAGGCGACAGGGCGAACTACTGGTTCCCAGCGCGATTAGGGGTTGACGTAGTGGGCTAGAGGTTCGAGGACTACCCTTTGTCTGACGTTCTATTTGACGGGCCGTGACTGCCAAAGCAAGCTCTTGTCGGAGGGCAGGATATAGGGATTCGGGGGATGGTCAATCAGTAGAATACTGGAATTGAGAGCAGAGCGGATTAGCGAGTTCAGTTATGGACCGGCTAGATCATGTAATTCTAGGTTGAGCCAGAAAGTAAGAATGCCGGGCTGAAGCCCGGCGCTACGTGAAGCTACAAGCTTTGCTTTCGCCAAGATTGGGAACTAGTCTCGGTTCGGATCATTGCTCATGGCATAGGTCTTGGCTTGCCTGGTGCCTCGGCGACACCGACGTATTTGTCGGCGGCGCCAAGTGGCGAGTGACGAGTGGCGAGTTCCAGACAAAACCGAAGAGATTCCTCAGGCCTAAAGGCCTGAGCTACAACTCGGAATGACGGAGCTGGTGGATGCATCGACGGAGGGAACTAGGACCCTTACTTCATACTAGCTTCCGCGAGGCCGACAAACTTGTCCGCACCGCCGTAGTAAAAGAGCCAACGATTGCCCTGTCGCACCATTCCTTCTACAAAGACTACGTTGGGGACTTGGCCGACTTTTTCCCATGGTTTTTCGGGGGCGAAGAGGGGGGCGTCGGAACGGTAAAGGAGCTTGCGCGGGTCGCGGCGGTCGAAGACGGCGACGGTGGTGCGATAGACGAGCTGGTCGTCGGCGCCGTTGTAAATGAGGACGATGCCACCGTCAGTGAGGATGGGCGGAGGGCCGGGCTCGACCACGCGGGAGTCAAACATTCCCGGGCGGCGGGGGAGGATGGGAGTAGCGGTGGCTTCGGTCCAGTGCAGGAGATCTGTGGACCAAGAGAGGCCCATCTGGTCGGTCTTGTACGTTTCGCCGGTCTCGCTGGGGGCGGTGCCGAGCCAGTACATCCAATACTTGCCGTCGATTTTTTCGGGGACGATGGCGCCGGACTTGGTCCAACCTTTGTTCCAGTTTCCTTTGTAGGAGGGAAGGATCACGCCTTTGCGGTCCCAGTGAATGAGATCGCGCGAGGTGGCGAGGCAAAGCTGGGCGTCTTTTTTGTTGTAGCCGGTGTAGGTGAGGTAGTAGGTGTCGCCGAATTTCTGGAGGCGCGGATCTTCGACGCCGCCGTCTTTTTCGTAGTCGGCTTCGGGGGAGAGGACAGGATCGTGGCGGCGAATGAAGTGGAGGCCGTCAGTGCTTTCGGCATAGCCGAGACGGGAAGTGCCCGAGGCATCCTGGGCGCGGTAGAGCATGACGAATTTGCTGTTGTGAAAAACGACCGCGGGATTGAAGGTGCCGGCGGATTCCCAGGTGGAGCCTTGCGGAGAAAGGATGGGCTCGTTGGCGGCGCGGGTCCAGGGGCCGAAGGGGAGGTCGGCGGTGGAGGCGGGGAGGGCGAGCGTCCACACGGAAGCGATCAAAATCAGCGAGGACAAGGCGAAGAGAGATTTCTCGCTTCGCTCTAAATGACGGGACGCGCTGTTTCTGCGATTAATGATCATGCGAACTCACTTTGGAGGCTTGGGGGACTTGGGAGGATCGAATTGCTGGGTGCGGATGATGCCTTCGCCCTCTTTGACGAAGATGACTTGATTGGGCTTGATGTCTTTCAGCGTTTCGATGAGGCCGCTGGGCCAGCGGATTTCGAGAAGCTCGATGGATTCGGCTTTGCCGATGCCGAAGTGGAGGCGTAGATCGTTCTGCGAAAAATAGCCGCCGCCGCTGCGGACTTCGTCGATTTGGGGATGGAGACTTTTTTCGCCGGGGAGATGCGTGACGCATTTGATGCGCGCGCCAATGCCGCTGCGATTGGATTTTGTGCCGATGGTTTTGATTTTGATCCAATTGTTGGCGGTGCGTGAATCGCAACGCAGAAGCTGCGGAAAATCGTTGACCGTGTTGACGACCACGTCGAGGTCACCGTCATTGTCGAAATCGCCGAAGGCGCAGCCGCGCGCGGCGACAGGCGCGGAGATTCCAGGGCCGGCATCGTTGGAAACGTCGTCGAAGCGCCCGTTGCGGAGATTCTTGTAGAGCAGCTTACGCTGCGGATAACCCGCTTCCGTCTTCAGCTGCTCGACTTCGGGATAGACGTGGCCGTTGCAGATGAGGATGTCGGGCCAGCCGTCGTTGTCCATGTCGAAGAAACCGCAGCCCCAGCCGAGATATTGCGTGTGCTTGCCGAGACCGCCCTGATAGGTGGTGTCCTCGAAATTCGCGCCGCCGAGATTGTGGTAGAGCGAAGGGGTGTCTCCCGCGAAATTGGTTTTGACCAGATCGAGATTGCCGTCGAGATCGTAATCCGCGGTGGAGATGCCCATGCCGGCTTGTGGCTTGCCGTCGGCGCTGAGAGCGCAGCCGGCCTCGATGGCGATGTCGGTGAAGGTGCCGTTCTTTTTGTTTTGATAAAGCGCGCTAGCGGTGGAATCGTTGGCCACGTAAATGTCGGGCCAGCCGTCATTATCGAGATCGGCGGTGAGCACGCCGAGGCCAAAAGTGCCATTGGCTTTCAGGATGCCGGATTTTTCGCTGACGTCGGAGAACGTGCCGTCACCGTTATTGTGATAGAGAATGTTTTTTCCGCCGTTGAGACCAGGCGGGCCGCAAGCAACCATAACGCCTTTGTAGAGGCACGGGCCGGATTCGGGAACGGGCGCGGTCTTCAGGTCGAGATCGATGTAGTTGGCGACGAAGAGATCGAGGCGGCCGTCGCGATCGTAGTCGACGAAAGCGCAGCCGGTGTTCCAGCGCTTGCCGGTGCCGGCGACGCCGGCTTTTTCGCTGACGTCGGTAAAGGTGCCGTTGCCGTTGTTGTGGTAGAGGACGTTTTTCCCGAAGTACGTGACGAAGAGATCGTCGAAGCCGTCGTTATCGTAATCGCCGACGCAGACGCCTTGTCCCCAGCCGGAATGAAGCAGGCCAGCTTTGTCGGTGACGTCGGTGAAAGTGCCGTCGCGATTGTTTTTGAAAAGATGATTGGTGGGTTCCTGGCCAGCGGGAAAACCTTCGAGGCGCCAGCCGTTGACGAAGAAGATGTCCAGCCAGCCGTCGTTGTCGTAATCGTAAAACGCGACGCCACAGCCGGTGGTTTCGAGAAGATACTTATTTTTGTGCTCGCCGCCAAAAATGGTTTTGGCGTTGAGGCCGGATTCGCGCGCGAAGTTGAGGAAGGAAACGCCGAGATCGCTGTGGGGAGGAGGGGCGGCTTGTGGAGAAACGTTGCTTTGAGAAGAGAATCGGGGCAGCCAATTTTTCGGGAGCGCTAGTGCGAGAGCTTTCTCCAACGGGAGCACGATGGCCGAACGGCTAAGGGATCGGAGAAACGCGCGGCGTGTGAAAGACAAAAGTAGCGATACCTTTCCTTGCGAGCGCCGTGCTAGAATCCGGCGCTTTCCTTTATAGTAAGGCCAACGAGGCAATGCAAGCACACCACGCAGCGGGGGCCGTCAGAATGCACACCACACAGGGAACAGTTGTGCACTTTCAAAAACTATTTCATGGTATGTGGCTGAGATTGTTTGGCGTGTGTTTTGTGGCGGCGTTAATGTTAGGAATCGGAGTACCTAAAGGCTGGAGCCAGCAAACGCATCAGAAGACGCACGAACTGGAGCTTTCGCGCGCAGTGCGTCCATGGGAATTTCTGCCAATCACGGGAACACGCGCGGGGCTGCTGGGAAATGAATCGGGCAGCATGGAAGCGTGGGTGTACCCGCTGAAGATTTTCCGCGAGTTTCACCTGAAATTTCATACTGAAGGACGAGTCCTGGCGGCGGAGGCATTGGCGAGGACGGTTACGGTGCGGCCGGAATCCGCCACGATTCTGTACGCGGGAGATACGTTCAGCGTGCACGAAACATTTTTCGTTCCCGTGGGCGAACAGGGCGCCGTGATCCTGCTCGACGTGGAAACGGAGCACCCGTTGGAGATTGAGGCGGTTTTTCACAGGGACTTTCAGTTGGAATGGCCGGCCGCGCTCGGAGCGACGTACTTGGACTGGACGGCGGCGCAGCATGCATTTTATTTTGGCGAGGAGCAGAGAAAATTCTCGGCGCTGGTGGGCTCGCCAACGGGGACGGAGCCTCACGCAGAATTCCAGACGAATTATTCGGAATCGGAGGAGAGTTCGGTTCGGCTGGGGCCGACGGCGCGAGGCAAAGAGAGGAAGTTGATCGTTATTGCGGGGTCGCTGGATGGACGGGCGGCAGCGGAGAAAACGTATGCACATCTGACGTCCGATTACGCTGCACTTTGGAAGGAATCCGCGGAATACTACCGCGACTATCTTGGAAAAACGGTGAGCGTGGAACTTCCCGATGCGCAGATCCAGGAAGCTTACGATTGGTCGCGAGTGAGCGTGTTGCAAGGCATGGTCAACAATCCTTACCTGGGCACAGGACTCGTGGCGGGATACCGCACTTCGGGCGAGAGCCAGCGGCCGGGATTTGCGTGGTTTTTCGGGCGTGATTCGTTTTGGACTTCTTTCGCGCTGAATGCTTCCGGAGATTTTTCCAATTCGCGCGCGGCGCTGGCCTTTATCAGCAAATATCAGCGGGAAGACGGCAAAATTCCGCACGAAATTTCGCAGGGCGCGAATTTCGTGGACTGGTTCAAAGGCTATCCCTATCCCTACGCCTCCGCCGATGCGACGCCGCTATACATCATCGCGATGAATGATTACGTCGTGGAGAGCGGCGACGCCGCATTTGCAAAGGAAAAGTGGGAGAGCCTGCGGAAGGCTTATGAGTTTCTGAAATCCACTTATGACGCGCGGGGCCTACTGCAAAACCTTGGCGTGGGGCACGGCTGGGTGGAGGGCGGGCCGCTGCTACCCGTGAAGACGGAGTATTACCAAAGCGGGCTGGGGGCGGAAGCTCTGCGGGCGCTTGCGAATCTGGCGCGCGCGACGGGTCAGGAGGAATTGAGCAAGGCGCTGGAGAAGGATTTTGAGAAGCAGCGCGCGCTGGTGAATGAAAGTTTCTGGATCGCACTCGAAAAACGGTTTGCCTTTGCGCTGGACAAGAACGACCAAAAAGTGGATGAGCCAAGCGTGCTCGCGACGGTGCCGATGTGGTTTGGCCTGCCCAGCGAAACAGATGCGACGTCGATGATCCAGCAACTGGCCGGGCTTGACCACCAGACGGACTGGGGCATGCGGATTATTTCAGCGAATTCGCCGAAATTCAGCGGCGGAGGCTACCATTACGGTTCCGTGTGGCCGCTGTTTACGGGCTGGGCGTCGGTTGCGGAGTATCGGTATCATCAGGCGTTTCCGGCCTACGCGAACCTGCGTGCCAATGCGCTGCTGGGGCTGGATGGTTCGCTGGGACACGTTACGGAAGTGCTTTCCGGAGATTATTACCAGCCGCTCTCGACGAGCTCGCCGCACCAGATTTGGTCGGCGGCGATGGTGGTGAGCCCGCTGCTGAGAGGAATGTTTGGATTGCACGCGGACGCGGGCAAGCGCACGCTGACTTTCGCTCCGCATGCTCCTGCGGACTGGACTGCGTTTTCGATTCGCGGGATTGCCGTGGGTACGGACACTTTGGACTTGAGTTACAAGAAAACTGCGGACGCGATTACGCTGGAGATCGGCCGTAAGGGCCCCGCTGAATGCACGATGGATTTCGAGCCCGCCGTGAGTCTGCGAGCCGAAATACTCGGGGCGGAATTGAATGGGCGGGCCGTCCCATCCAAGGTTGAAGCGAGCGGAAGCGATCAACATGTACTGGTGCATTTGGGTGTGAACGGCGGGTCGAGCACTCTGCGGATACGGCTGCGAAATGATTTTGGAGTGAGCTACTCATCTGATCTGCCTGCGCTAGGCAGCGCCAGCGAAGGTATCCGGATTCTCTCGGAGACTTGGACCGGCCCGCATAACTTGGCTTTTCTCAAACTGGAAGGAAAAGTGGGACGCACGTATGAACTTTCCGTTTGGGGAGGGGAACAACTGACGGCCGCTGAGGGCGCTGAACTGGTCAAGATGTCGGATGGATCGGTGAAACTTCGGGTTTCTTTTGTTGAGGGCAGTTCGAAAGCGCCCCAAATGAAGACTGTAACGTTAGACTTCAGAGCAAAATCCGGGGAACATAAGGCAAAGAAACCGTAGCCGCCGCAGCGAAAAGACAACGCATTTAAGTTCGGGGACGAGGAGTCGATTCACAATGTTTAAGAGAGTAATCCGGTTTGCATTGGCTGGGCTGTGCTGCTTGAGCGCAGCTCTTGTCGCGGCGGCACAGACAAAGCCGGTCGACGCGGAAGGGCACCCGTGGTGGCAGCACGCGGTGTTCTATGAGATTTATCCGCGAAGTTTTGCGGACAGCAATAACGATGGGATTGGCGACCTGAACGGCATCGTGTCGAAATTGGATTACTTGAAGGATCTCGGCGTGGACGCCATATGGATCACGCCATGTTTCCCGTCGCCGCAGGTGGATTTCGGATACGACGTGTCCGACTACGAAGCGATTGATCCGATGTATGGAACGATGAAGGACTTCGACCGGATGGTGAGCGAGGGACAGAGGCGCAACATCCGGGTCATCCTCGACTTCGTAGTGAATCACACGTCGGACCAGCACAAATGGTTCGTGGATTCGAAGTCGTCGAAAACTTCGGAACATCGCGACTGGTATATCTGGCGCGACGGCAAAGCTCCAGGCGAACCGCCCAACAACTGGCTCTCCACGTTTGGGCTTTCCGCCTGGAAACTCGACCCGAAGACGAATCAGTATTACTACCACTACTTTTATCCGGAGCAGCCGGACTTGAACTGGCGGAATCCGGCGGTGGAGAAAGCCATGCTGGACGTGACGCGCTTCTGGTACAAGCGCGGCGTGGCAGGATTCCGCCTGGACGCCGTGGACACTCTTTTCGAGGATCCGAAGCTTACGGACAATCCGGTCCTGCCGGGCACGGACAAGTTTGGGCGGCCGAACATGGAGGAGAAGTACGACAAGAAACTGCCGGAAGTACACGACGTGATGCGCAAATTGCGCAGTGCGGCGGACGAGTTTGGTTCCGTGCTGATCGGCGAAACGTGGACCTCCAACGTTTCTGATCTGAAGGATTACTACGGCGAGCACAACGACGAACTGCAGTTGCCCATGGATCTGATGATGACGGAGTTCAAAGGGCTCTCCGCGGATCAATACCGCAAGCACATTGCTGCCGTGAATGCCGCCGGCCACTGGCCCGTTTATGTGATCACCAATCACGACATCGTGCGTTCGTACACACGCTACGCCGATGGAACGCACAACGACGACATCGCCAAGATGATGGCAACGCTGTACCTGACGCTGCGCGGCACGGCGATCATGTATTACGGCGAAGAAATTGGCATGGAGAACAACGACCCGAAAAGCAAAGATGACGTGCAAGACCCGATTGGGAAGCTCGGATGGCCGCTGGAAAAAGGCCGCGACGGGGAACGCACGCCGATGCAATGGAACGAAGGCCAGAACGCCGGGTTCAGCAAGGCCAAGCCGTGGCTGCCGGTTCCGGCGAGTTACAAGGCCCACAACGTCGCGAGCGAAATGAAAGACTCAAATTCCCTGCTCAGCTTTTACCGGCAATTACTTGTGCTGCGCCACAAGGAACCCGCGCTGCTCGAAGGCGATTTCCAGTTGCTGAATGAGAACGACCCGAACGTGCTGACTTATGTGCGGCGCTACAAGGACGAAGCGATCCTTGTAGTACTAAATATGTCGGCTTCGAACCAGAACGTAGGGCTCGATCTTTCCCCGCTTGGGTTTGCCCAGCCGAGGCTCAGCGTTCTGCTGACAAGTTTCCACAAGCCCCTACCCGCGATGGCGGCGGAATTGCCGATGGAGCCTTACTCGGCATTCATCGCAAAGATAACCAAATAGGCGGACTGCCTGCCGGAGTAAGCCAGTTTTGAGGTGGGCTAGACCAAAGTTCCCTGGAGAACTTCGCGAAGGAGCTCCTGCTTCTGCGTGGTGAGCTTCTTGCCTTGCCCGGTGAGGTAGAAGACATCGATAGCCTTGTGACCCTCCGTGTCGATCAGCGCGACTTCGATATTGCATTCCAGGCGCGCCAGCGCCGAGCCAATCTCATGGAGCAATCCCGGATGGTCCTGCGTAACGATTTCCATTAGCGTGCTGTGCGCGGATGAGGCATCGTCGAAGTTGATGCGCGTTTCGACGGTGACCTTCGGCGCCCGTGCGCGGCTGGCGCTTACGCGGCTCTTCAATAGCGGTTCCAGCGGCGCCTTTCCATTCAGGACATCGGCAAGACTCTTCCGGAAGCGCTCGGCCTCGCTGGGGTTCAGCTCCAGCGTGTGGTGCAAATCCGCAAAGTGAAAAGTGTCCAGGATGACGCCCGCGGCGTTGGCGAAAGCGTCCGCCTTGTTGATGTTCATGCCCCATCCGGCCAGTACGCCCGAAATCGTGGCGAAAAGCGCGGGGCGATCCGCCGTCAGCACTGTCAGAGAGAACCCATGGCGCGTGGCGAGGAGCTCCGTTTGCACGGGAACGGTGCCCAGCTTGCGATAAAGCTCGAAGTGCGCCGCAATCTCGGCCGCGGAATGCACGGCCAGATACCGGCGCGGGAATCCTTCGAGGAAGCGCTCGATCTCCTCGATTGTGGCGTCACCCGCTTTGGCTTTAACGCGCTGGAGGAGCGAGCCTTCATCCGGGGCGTGCAAGCGGTCGCGATCCAGCGTGCGGCTAAAGTGGTTGGAAGTGGCAACGAAAAGCTGCCACAGCATTTCTGCTTTCCATGGTGTTAGCGCTTCGGGGTTGACGGAGTGAATGTCCGCATAGGTCAGCAGGCACAATCTTTGCAAGCGCTCAAGCGTGGTGACGGACTGCGCAAACGCGGAAACCGTGGCGGGATCGAAGATATCTCTCCGTTGCACCGTGGCGGACATGTCCAAGTGGTGTTCGATCAGGAAGTGGACTTCTTCCTTTTCTTCCGGCGAAAGTTGCAATCTCTTGGCGGCGCTGTCGAGCGCGGCGAGGCTGCCGGTGACGTGATTCTCCACCGGCATCCCCTTTCCCACGTCGTGCAAGAGCAGCGTCAGGATCAGCAAATCCCGCCGCTCAGCGGTCTTCCAGAGCGGCACGAAATGCGCTCCACGCTCATCCGGTGGCGCCGCCAATTCCTGCAGGTGCTCGATGGTGCGCAGAGAGTGCTCATCGACGGTATAGCGATGATAAAAATCGCGCACCACCAGCGAGTCGATCATCGCGAATTCCGGCAGGACTTCCGTCAGCAACCCCAGCCGCTGCATCGAGCGCAACGCCACTCCCGGATAATCGGAGCCCAGGATTTCGCGCAGAGTGGCCCAGGAAATCTGCGTATTCTTCGGGGGGAGTTCCGGATGGGTAAGGATGTAGCCTATGCTGCGCTCCGCCTCGCGGCTCAGTGGAGTTCCGGTGCGGGCCGCTTCCGCGAAAAGGGAATAAGTGATTGCGCGGTCCGACAACGATGGCAGGTCCACAGCCTCCAGCAGCCCGTCTCGCACGGAGGAATATCTGCCGCCTGCCGGCTCGCTCTTGGCGGAGCGCGCCGCATTGAACAAGCGCTGCCGCAACGATAGCGGCACAGGGGCTTTTTGCTCGAGGTAGCGCAGAAGTTGCCGGTTCAGCGTGCGAGCGTGGCGAAAATATTGGCGCATCCATTCCGCGGGTGCTCGCGCCACGCCGTCACCTATGCCGAGAGCGCGTTCTGCTGCCGCCGCCTGCAGCTCATAAGTGAGCGTGTTATCGTTCCGGGCGTTGCTGTAATGCAGGAAACATCGGATGGCACTGAGAAAATCGACGGCCGCTGCGGAAAGTTCTTCCTCCGCGGCGGTGACGTTTCGAATCCCCCTCTTTTCCTCCACGATCTGACGCAGCCAAATGGTCGCCTGATAATCCCGCATGCCGCCCGGCGATTCCTTCACGTTGGGCTCGAGGTGAAAAATCGTATTTCCGAAGCGGGTCAATCGTTCCCTGGTCAGCAGGTGGATTTGCGCCAGCAGGAAAGGACGTGCCTGCTTTTCCGACGCGGGCAAAACTTTCGCGTCGAGCTTTTCAAAGAGCGCTGCGTCCCCGGCCAGGAACCGGCGATCCAGCAAAGCCAGATGAAACTCGGCGTTGTCCTCTTCGATGCGCTTGCACTCTTCCAGAGTGCGCCCGGCCGAACTGACGCGGAATCCGATGTCCCATAACGTGCGCGAGAATTCGGAGATGAGCGGCCGCAATTCCTGCTCCACTCTTTCGTTGCCCAGCAAAAATAGAATGTCGAGATCGGAGTAAGGGAAGAGCATCCGCCGCCCGTAGCCGCCCAGCGCCAGCAGGCAAAGTCCTTGCGCATCGCGGTTGTGGACGCGCAGCAGTTCTCCAAAAATTTGTTGGACGTTGTGGTCCGCCAGCTCGCACAACGCGCGCAGAGTTTCTCGCGCACTGGTCCCGGCCTCGAATTGTTGACGGATGCGTTGCCGTTCAGCCTCGGCCTGCGGGCCGAGCACGGACAAGGGCGTTGGGGAACCTTGCATGTTCTTTTCGGGTGGGATGCCCGGAGTAAGACTGGGGCGTGCAGCGGTAGTCACGTTGAGCGTCCTGCGGTCAGTAAATCGGCTGCTGGGCGGCCAAGAGTGAATGGCTAGAGCGCGTTTTCACCACGCTCCTCGTTGCGAATCCGGATCGCTTCCTCAACCCTTGATAGGAATATCTTACCGTCACCAATCTTTCCTGTCTTGGCGGTCTTCAGAATTGTGTCCACGGCGCGGTTTACCAGCGCGTCCGGCAGCACCATTTCCAGTTTTATCTTGGGAAGCAGGTCCACTGTGTATTCGCGTCCGCGATACACTTCGGTGTGTCCCTTTTGCCGGCCGTGGCCGCGCACTTCCGTCACCGTCATCCCTTCGATGCCGATTTCGCGCAGCGCATCTTTCACCGATTCGAACCGCGAGGGCTGAATGATTGCCTCGATTTTCATCATGGGTGTTTCCGCTCCGCCCCCTGCCTGACGCTCCCCTGCCGGCCTTGCCTACGATTCAAGGTTATAAGCCTCTTCACCATGTTGCGTAATGTCCAAGCCCTCGATTTCGTGCTCTTCCGGCACGCGCACGCCGGTGATCAAATCCACGATCTTAAGGAGCACCAGCGTTCCCACTAGTGCAAAGACCCAGGCAATCACAACGCCGACAAGTTGGTTGCCGACTTGGCTCCAATGCCCGTCCAAACCGCCGACCGGTTTGTCCGCTCCAAAGATGGGGTTGATCACCTGTTGAGCGAAAACTCCGGTGAGCAAAGCTCCGATCGTCCCGCCCGCGCCGTGTACTCCGAAAGCATCCAGCGCGTCATCATACCCGAAGACGGCCTTCACCTTCGTTACCATCCAATAGCACGCAGCCCCGGCGATAATGCCGATGGCCAGCGCAGGCATTGGACCGACAAATCCGGCTGCCGGAGTAATCGCCACGAGTCCCGCCACCGCGCCGGAAATCGCGCCCAATGCGCTGGCGCGGCCGTTCTTGATCCATTCCGCCGCGCTCCAACTCAGCGCCGCAGCCGCCGCCCCGAAGTGCGTCGCTACAAACGCGCTGCTGGCCAATGAATTTGACGCCAGCGCGCTGCCCGCGTTGAATCCGAACCATCCAACCCACAGCAAGCAGGCGCCGATGAAACTCAGAACCAGACTATGCGGCGGCATCGGTTGCTTGGGATATCCGGTGCGCTTGCCGAGATACAGCGCGCACACCAGCGCGGAAACTCCGGAAGAAATGTGCACGACCGTGCCGCCGGCAAAATCCAGCGTCGGAAATTTTCCTCCAAGCGACGCGTTTAGCAGCCCGCCTTTTCCCCACACCATGTGCGCGAGTGGCGCGTAAACAACCAGGAACCACAGCGTAAGGAACAGGACTGTGCCGCTGAATTTCATCCGCTCCGCGGTTGCGCCCGTTATCAAGGCAGGCGTGATGATGGCGAACATCAGCTGGTAGACCATGAAAGTCAGTTGCGGAATCGTTCCGGAATAATCGGGATTCGGGTCCGCACCCACGCCGCGCAGGAAGGCGTGCTCGAAGCTGCCGATAAAATGTCCGTCGCCGCCAAAGCACAGGCTGTATCCGACCAGCGCCCACATCACGGTGATCAACGCCATCAGCGCGAAGCTCTGCATCATGATCGCCAGAGTGTTTTTCCGCCGCACCAGACCACCGTAGAACAGCGCCAGCCCTGGTCCGGTCATCATCAAAACCAGCGCCGCGCTGACCAGCATCCATGCGTTGTCCGCGGAGGACTGCGCCGCTTTCACATCTTTATCCAGTTGCGCCAGTTTTTCGGAAACAGTTTTGGCGGTTTCCGGTGCGGCAAGGGAGGCCATCATCGTTACTGGAGCGGTGGAAGAGGCGGGCGTTTGTTGCGCGGACAGGGGAATTGCAGTGAATAGGACGGCTCCAAGCCACACGAGAAGGCTGAAACTACACTTCCATCCCACGCACTTCATAGATGTGTCTGCTCCGCTGGCTCTGGATTCTACTACGGGGGACCCGCTACTTTGACGGCTCGCATTATACGCGTGCGCGCACTTCGTCAGAGTTTGAAATTTTCATTGACTAGATTTGTTTTTCTGATACGACAGCTTCTGCAGATTCGGCCGACTTGGCCTGTAACCTTGTGGAACAGTTCCCTTTGTGCAACTTACGCTCCAGCGTATAATGCCGTCCGGCCTGGCGAACCACCGTCGCCGCCCAAGTACGATAGATTGACGCATTCCAATGACTGACCGGCTACCGATGGAAATCAATGTCCGCGAAACCTATGGAGTGCCTGTTCTGGAAGTTCATGGCCGGCTCACCATCGGCGAACCTGCCGAGCAGCTCCACGACGCTCTTGAATCCGTGGTTAAGGGTGGCGCGAAGAGAGTGGTTGTGGTCCTGAACGGCATCCCGCAGATCGACAGCTCCGGCATTTCCACGCTGGTGCGCATCTCCATCAAGCTGGCGCGCGAAGGCGGTGTCCTGCGTCTCGTCTGTGGCCCCGGCCGCGTGCGCGACGCGCTCACCGTCACGCGGCTCATCGAAGCCATCCCCACCTTCGAATCCGAATCCGCCGCCCTGGCAAACTTCGCGTGATTCGTATAGGTGTCAAATGATCTCGACCATTAGGAGCATCATATTCTTCAGGTTGGCAACCCGCCTATTCATTCTGCTGGTCGCTCTGCACCTGCAAGCCGTTGCTCAGGAGAAGGAAAAAGCCACACCTGCTGTTCCACCTAACGCTGCTTCGGGCCCGGTCTGCATCGACTGTCCCCCTGCCCGTTTCCCTCCAGAGGCTCGCAGAGCGAAGATATTGGAAGGAAATGTGCTCCTCGAAATCACGGTCTCGGAAAAAGGTCGCCCAAGCGACATTAAGGTTTTGTCTGACCCAGGGAATGGCTTCGCTAGGGAGGCTGTAGATGCCGTCAAGCGCTGGAAATTCAAGCCTGCAAATGCAAAGGACGGGACGAAAATTTCTACGCGCATCCAGGTAAATGTAGTGTCTCGGCAGATGTGAACCCTGAGCAGACTCCCAACTTGCGCCAGTCCTACCCGCCCTTTTTCAATTCCGCGAGCACCAGCTTGGCGACTTCCTTCAGCGTTTCAAACACACCCACTCCCTGAATCGCCACGCCTTCCAAAACCGGCTCGCCTTTTTTCTGCAAATGCTTCGTCAGGTCCGCAACGGACATGGCATTCGGCAAGTCACGCTTGTTCAGCATCAGCACGTAGGGAATCGTAGTGAAATTCAGGTTGTGCTCTTTCAAATGTTCCTGCAGGTTTTCCATGGTTTCAAAATTCGCGTCCAGGCGTTCTTCCTGCGAATCGGCCACAAACACCACGCCGTCCGCGCCTTTCAGGATCAGCTTCCGGCTAGCCTCATAGAACACCTGTCCGGGCACCGTATATAAATGAAAGCGCGTCTTGAACCCGCGCACCGTTCCTAGGTCCAATGGCAGGAAGTCGAAGAACAGCGTGCGGTCCGTCTCCGTCGCCAGAGACACCATTTTGCCCTTCTGATTCTGTCCCGTGTGGTCGTAGATCCACTGCAGGTTGGCGGTTTTTCCGCCCAGACCTGGACCGTAGTACACCAGCTTGCAGTTGATTTCGCGCGCAGGAAAATTGATGAAAGGCACTTTGTCGTTAACCAGAATTGGCCACAAACTTATAGCATACGCGGCGCAAGCAGGCCACTTTTCCCGCCCCGCGTGTCACGTTGCACGAACTGCATATAGTTTCCGCGATTCCGCGCTGAACTCCACGCCCTATTTTTGGCCATGCCTCCGTTCGGTAACGCCTGATGGGCCCCCAAGTGCCTCCGTTCACATGATTTGACGCGAGAATCCTGCTCTGCTAGCATTCGCCCAATGGCAAAAACGCACAAGTCTCATTCAGGCTCGTCGAGCCGCTCCAAAGGGACGGCCCACAGTCAATCTAAGCTACAGAAAAAGAAGCCTTTAGGCCCGCCACCGCCAGCACAGCGTGGGGGGGTCGAGCTGGTGGACCCGCTCGTCCAGGCACAGCTCAAACTTTACGATGAGGCTCTCTCGCTCTTCCATCAGCAGAAATTCGCGCGCGCCAAGCAGGAACTGGAAAAAGTTCTCGAAGGTCCCAGCAAGGAACTCGCGGATCGCGCGCGCATGCACGTGAAAATCGCCGAGCAGCGCATGAAACCGTCGCACGAGCAGAATCCGCGCACCGCCGAAGAGCACTATCAGCGCGGCGTTGCGATGATGAACATTGGCCGGTGGGACGATGCGCGAGAAAGTCTCGACAAAGCCCGCAAGGCCGCGCCCAAGGCGGACCACATTCATTACGCGCTGGCCGCGCTCGATTGCCTCACCGGTGAAGCCGATTCCGCGCTTGCCAATCTGAAGGTCGCCATCCACTTGCGCCCGGAAAATCGCTATCACGCGCGCAACGACGAAGATTTTGCGTTCCTCCAGGAAGACCCACGTTTCACCGAGCTGCTTTATCCTGAAAAAGACGGCCTCGCCAGCTAGTAGGATAGGCTTTAGCCTGTCCGCTTTTTTTCCGCCAGTTAGTGGGACAGGCGGAACTTGTCCCGACCCGGTCAGGAGCCTGTCCGGCTTATTCTTCTCCGTGCTTCCTGCGTTCTCTGTGTTCGGCGTTTACCCCGATCCCGTCGGGGTGTTAGATTCTTTTCCATGAAGTGAAGCCGCTTCTGCGATCCCAAATATCTTTATGAAAAAGCGTGCCTCCAAATCGAAAACTCTTTCCCCCGGCCTCCGCGTAGTCGCCCTTGGAGGCGGCACCGGGCTTTCCACGCTCCTACGCGGACTCAAGGAACACGTGATTCGCCGCACGGACGACCGTGCCACCGCTGAACGGCCCATCGCCGATCTCGCTGCCATTGTTACCGTCACCGATGACGGTGGCAGTTCCGGCCGCTTGCGCCGCGAGAACCGCATCCTCCCGCCCGGCGACATTCGCAACTGCATGGTCGCTCTCTCGAAGGATGAAGCGCTGCTCGGCCGCCTATTTCAATATCGTTTTCATGCCGGTCACGGCCTCATCGGCCACAATTTCGGCAATCTTTTCCTCGCCGCGCTAACGCACGTGACCGGAGATTTTACGGAAGCGATCCGCGTCAGCAGCAAAGTGCTGGCGATTCGGGGCAGGATTTTTCCCTCGACGCTTTCGAACGTGCATCTCGTCGCCACGCTCGAAAACGGCCGCACCGTCCACGGCGAAACGCGCATCACCGCCAGCCGCGCGCCCATCAAGAGGCTCAAGCTTTCTTCGCGGCGCGTGCGTCCGCTGCCCAGGGCCATCGAGGCCATCAAGGAAGCTGACCTGATCCTGCTCGGTCCGGGCTCGCTCTACACCAGCATTCTTCCGAACCTGATGATTCCGGAAATTGCCAGCGCCATCGCCAAGTCCAAGGCCCCGCGCGTCTATGTCGCCAACCTGATGACCCAGCCCGGCGAAACCGCCGGCTACGCCCTCGCTGATCATCTCCGCGCCATCCAGAAGCACGTCCCGCAGCGTGTCATCGATTTCGTCGTTGCTAATCGCCAGCCCGTGTCGCCCGATGTGGCCCGCCGCTATCGCGCGCAGGGCGCGGAACCGGTGGCCGTCGATCTCCCCGCCCTCCAGGAGCTCGGCTTCCGCGTCATCCTCGACAATCTCCTCGAAGAACACGGCGTCCTTCGCCACAACACCCGCCGCCTCTCCCGCCTCCTCCTCGAAGAATTCCTGCGCCGCTAACTCCTGCGCCAAACCTTCCGATCCCGCCAAGGGAACACTTTTATCGAGTTAAGAAAGGGGACATTTCTAATGAGGTTGACACTACCTAAAGTTTCCTTTGACCTTCCATTATTTCGTGGTAAACTCTGTTTTGTAGAAGACTGTGTCTGGAAAGCGGGAGCTTGCTCCCGCTTTTCTTTTTTCGAGCCGCCTATTTTCAGTTAGCTAGTCCAAAACAACAAAGATCGCGTCCTTTAGATTCAATCAGTTACGAAATGCAAATTTTGTAAACCCTTTCTTTTGACATTCATACAAAATGATGGGGGGGTAGGGGGGTAGCAGGTGCCCCTACCAAGTAGAATCCGGGCGACTATCCAACACTCCAAAAAAGCAAAAAGGCGCCCCGACAGTGTCGGAGCGCCCTCTTGGTGATGGGTTTCGAGCCGCTAAAAGATGATCTTGGCCACGAGCTGGATGTTGCGGGCTTCGCCGGGGCCGATGGCCGGGGCACCGTTGAAGTCGCCGATGGTGTCCGTCACTTGGCCAAAGCCACTGTTTGTGGTGCATATACCGGTTACAGCGGCTGGAGCGCAAACGCCGCCCACGGAGCCAACTCCAGACGCCAGGTTGATGCGGTTGAACAGGTTAAAGAAGTCCGACCGGAGCTGGATTTTGACCCGTTCGGTGATTAGGACGTTCTTAATAAACGACAGGTCCACATCCCCAAAGCCCGGCCCGGTAAATTTGTTTCTTGAGAGGTTTGCCGCGCCTGGACACGCCGTCCCGCCCGGAGAGCAGAACGCCGCGGGATTCCACCATTGCGTTCCAAAGCTTGGGTCGAATTTGTGACTGACTCCGGCATACGGGTTGCCGATTAGAGACAATCCCGAGAGTGTCTCGTCGGAGGGCTGCCCGCGGTGCCAATTCATTACGCTGCTGATTTGCCAGTCGTTGAACGCGCGCTTGGACCAGCCAGAGGTAGCCCAAGGCGCCTTGGGCACATCATAGGTACCACTAATAGTGAAAAGATGTCTTGTGTCGAAATCACCGTTTCCATAGCCCGCCTTAAGGTTGAAAGCATCGTCCAGAACTTGACCGCGGTACTCGCTGACTTCATCAAGAGCGTGCGACCAGGTGTAAGCGAACTGGGTGCTTAGCCCGCGCCAAGCCCTTGTCCGGAAAATCGTCTGCAAGGCATTGTAGTTTGAAGTGCCAATGGTGTTGAGCTGGAGAATGTTGCCCATTGTAGGAAAGATGGTGTGGACCCCAGCAGCATTTGCTGGATTGATGTTGGATACGATATTCAGCTTGCGTCCCTGGCTGCCAACATACCCGATCTGGAATATAGCGGAGTTGCCCAAGCCCTTCTCGACCTGTAGGTTGTAGTTATAAAAATACGGCGTGCGAAAGTTGTGGCTAACGGAATAGGCGGCCAAGCCCTTGGGGTCGGTTAGAGCAGCACACTTGGGATCCACGCAGGCCTGAACTGCAGGGAAGATCGAAGCCCCTCCAGTTTGAGCGGCATCCCAATTGTAACCATCGCGAGAATACGTGGAGACGGGCGTTGCGCCGAATGGGTTGCCCTGAATCCCAGAAGGTGCCGAGACGGGTGGCCGGAAATCCAAGAAGGGGTTTAGGTTGATCTGGTCATAGAAGACGCCGAAACCGCCACGGACAACGAGATCACCCTTCGCAGTGGGTTGATAAGCGAAGCCGAGTCGGGGGCCGAAATGATTCTTACCGGGGTTGAAGAGAGGATGGCTGCCGTCCTGAACCACGAATCCAGTGCCAGAACCATCCAACGCTCCAACAAAGTTGGCGATGTCTTTCTTGTCGCTTTGCATCGGACCAAAGTATTCATAGCGCAAGCCGTAACTAAGGTTGAGCTTCTTGGTGATCTGCCAAGAATCCTGGATGTACGCGTTGAACGCGTTGACGTGCACCCAGCGCTCTGGATCACCGACGGCAATTGTGGAGCCGCACGTAAAGCCATTGTTGACGTGGAGGGCGTCGCTGCACGAAGAGACGTCACCAGCGAGAAAGTCGCCAAGGGCTTCAGCGAGGGGAAGCTGACCGCCGTTGATTAGGGCTTGGCATCCTGAAGGACCAGAAGTACCGGTCGCTCCAGCGCATCCTGTAGCGCCGAACCAAGGTCCAAACGAGCCATCAAAGACGAACTTTCCGGTCCCGCGGCGGTGATAGAACTCATTGAGTTTCCCGTGGCGGAATTCGGCTCCATAGCGGAACTGGTGCTTTCCGACGCTGTAGGAAACGATGTCCGTAAAGTGCAAAGTCAGGTCGCTTCGGCCCTCGGGTGGAGTCAGACCAATTTGTTCAAATCCCCCCGAACCGCCCTTGGAAGGAGGCGCGATGACGATATTGGGAGCGCCGTGGATGGGTTGTCCGTGGGCGGTCGCGTCCGGGCTAAGGAATATTCCCATGGCCTTGGTATCAAAGCCATTGTTGTTGTCGTGGAAGAGCTGATTGAAGTAGCTGGCGCCAAAAAGGAATTGATTGGTCCACCTCGACGACAACGCGGAGTTCAAGACCCCGCCATAGTTTCCGTCGTGGAGCGGCGCCACCTCGAAGTAGTACGCCAAATTGGAGCTGGCCGTTCCCAGCGCTGGGCTGCCGCCCAGCGGTGCAGTCTGGTTACCTTGACCGATGATGGCGTGCAGAGAAAGATGATGTTTGTCAGAAATCTGGTGATCGACCCGAGCTACGCCGTTGTAGCTATATCCAAACTCGGAACTGGGGCTGAAGAAATTGCCGGCAGTAGCTGAGAGGCCTGCGATGCTTGAGCTTCCGCTCCTGGGCCAGAAACCGCTTGTTCCAATTGCGTTTGTTGAAACAGCGCTCCGCGTCACGGGGTTGTAGTTGCCATACTTCCGAGTAGTACAGGTGGCCGTAATGGGTGCGCAAACTGGGTTGTTGAGGAGGTCGGTAGCTAACGTGACCCAGGCATCCGAAGGTTCTGTCGCAATTCCGGAAAGACCAAATACGAAGTCGTTCTTCTCGTAATTGACAAAAACAAACGTTTTGTTCTTGATGATCGGGCCGCCCGCAGAGAATCCGTAGTTTTCGTTGCGCTCTCTTGGCGCCTTGGTGCCAGGTGCGGGAACAAAGAAGGGAGAGGGGGAAGCGAAGTATTCGTTCCGATTATAGTAATAAAGTGAACCATGAATGTCGTTAGTCCCGGACTTCAGGACAATGTTGGCTGTGCCACCTGCGTTGCGCCCGCCTTCGGGTCCCGAGGAGGTCTGCACTGAAAATTCCTCAGTCGCGTCAATCGGTAGGACAGTGCCGGCAATCCCGGAAACGCCGCCCTGATTGATAGCCGGGATGTTGTGCCAGAAGTCGTTGTTGTCCACTCCGTTGATCTGCCAGTTGATCTGGTTAGGCCGCGTGCCATTGAGCGAACCGAAGCCGCCTACGTTGTAGCCGCCGAAGCCCGGTGCAACAGCGATCATTTGCGTAAAGTCGCGGCCGTTGAGAGGAATGTTCTGCACCACGTCGTCGGGAATGGTCATGGTCTGGGTCTGCGTGGTGGTGTCGAGAGTCAGGGCAGCGGCGGATACTTCTACTGTCGTGGTCTGCTGTTGCAGTGAAAGCTTGACGTTTAGCGTATAGATTTGGCCCGCGACGACTTCTACTTTGTCCACGGTATAGACCGGGAATCCCGTAGCTGTCACGGTGAGTTTGTACAGCCCCAATGGAATGTCCTGAAAGGAAAAGGCTCCGTCATTAGTTGTTGTTGTAGTGTGGTCAATCCCCGTGGCACTTTCCGTGGCCTTGACTGTGGCGTTTGGAACCGAACCGCCCGACGGGTCGGTCACTGTCCCGTTGATGGACCCGCGGAACGTTTGCGCGTTCATCCCAACCGCTAGCGTGAGAACAACAAGAACTGCTAAGACTAGGCGCTTCATATGCTCAACACCCCCCTCATCGAGATCGAACTACAACCGGACAGCACTCGCGTCCCCCGACCCGGTCGGGAAAAACATCTTGAAAACGAATCGCACCACGGCCCGCTTTCAGTTTGTGGATAGTGACCTATTTGCAAAATCAAGGACAAGCCCCCCGGACCAGCTCGCCCTTACAAAAAAACAATTCAGCAATACGACCAATATGGCTGAGGTTCCTGAGTTTTAACTCTCTGATGCCCGTCTGTCAAGGAGAATGAATTTCATTCGACGAACCCAAAAATCTCATCGTCTGGGCGCTCCCAGAGCGCGCTTTTTCATTGACTCCTGCCGGGAATTTTGCGCCATTTTGAGCGCATTCCTGCGCGGTGCCATGCCCATCCGCGCAGATTTCCGATCCGCTGCGCCCTTCTCTGCACTATCCACTCCAAGCTGCTTCCTGCTACCTTCTTGGAAGAATTTTATTTCAAGCTAACTTTGGAGCCCATCATGGCCACGTTCGGACTCATCGAATATCAGGATGCCTCGCCAGAAGTCCGCGCCATTTACGACGACATCATGGCCACGCGCAAAACCGATTGGATCAACAATTTCTGGAAGGCTATCGCCCACGATCCCGCTTTGCTCAAGCGCACCTGGGAAAGCATCAAGCAAATTATGGCGCCAGGCACGCTCGATCCTCTAACCAAAGAAATGATTTACATCGCCGTCAGCGTGACCAACAATTGTAACTACTGCATCGCTTCGCACACCGCTTCCGCCTTCGGCAAAGGAATGACTGACGCCATGTTCAAGGAATTGCAAGCCGTCATCGCCATGGCCAACGAAACCAACAAACTTGTAACTGGTTATCAAGTCGAAGTCGACCAGCGTTTTCAGCCTCCTCTTGCGCGATAATCTTTACAAATTCTTTTTTCTCTCTGCCTGTTTCAAGTCACCGCTTGCAATGCCTGTGCACGGCCGTGAAAAATTCTGGCCTGTCCATACGGACAGGTGTTTCTGCCGCACCGTAGTACGCACGTACTATGGTTGGCTCTCTCCAGCAAGGCGGAACATATAGATGTTACCGGGGAGCCCTGTTTCGAGCGGGGCGTGTCCGAAAGTCTAGCTTCGTGAGTGTGCCAGCCATGGCTCCTACCGCAAAAGGGAACGATATTTCAGCCGCAAGGCCAGAGGGATCACGGCCACCCGCGTCAACCGCGCTGCCGCCCAGTGATACGGCCGTCAAGCAGCAGCCCGTCGCGCTGGAAGTTCCTGTCACCGTCAATGGCGCTTGTGTCGCCGAAGGCAGCGACAAGCGCGAGCCTTTCTCCGAGTCCACTAAGACTGTCCTGATTTTCGGCAGCGGCGCCGTCATCCGCCTTTCTTCTTCCGTTGCTCCGGGACAATTGCTTTTTCTCACCAACGAAAAAACAAAAAAAGAAGTTGTCTGCCAGGTCGTCAAGTCCAAGAACTATCGCAACGTCAACGGCTACGTCGAACTTGAATTTACGGAGCCTGTGGTTGGCTTCTGGGGCATGCGTTTTCCGGGCGACCGTATCAGTTCTGCTCCGCAGCAGGCGACGCCCACGCCGCCGCTGAGCGTCACTCCCAGCGTCCTTCCGGCGAAGCCTGTCCTTCCAGTTTCCGCTGTCAAAAACGCCGCCCCACAGCCATCTGAAACGAAAACTGTTATTCCTGCGGTGACCAAGCCAGAGGATTTGCTTCCGCAGAAACCAGTCGCGCTGGTGGCGCCGCTCTCCTCGACATTATCATCGTCCTTCGATCCTGAAGCTCCACTCAGCGCTCGCACGACCCCGCCTCCCCCGCCCGTCGTTCCGGTTGTGCCAGCCGTGCCGGTTTCCCGCGTTCCGGAGCCATCGGTGAATTCCGCGCCCGCGCAACCCAGCGCTCCTGTGCTCATCGATTCGCCCCGCGCTTCGGAAGTGCAAGCCTCCTTTCTGGAGCCAGCCAAGGCCCCGGCCGCTCCGGTAGTGTCAACGGTTACGAATCTGCTCGCGCTCTTCGAAGGCAAACCGGCTGTTCCTGACGTCGATCCTCCTCCCGCGGTCCAGATTTGCGTTGACACGGAAACCGAGACGCTCAAAAAGCACACCGCGCGCCTCCAGGAACAGCTTTCGAACATTACGTTCTCAGGAGAACCTGAGGCGCCTGAAACAGTTTCCGTGCAGATTCCACGTGCATCTCCGGTGGTCATGCAAAAGGAACTTGCGGAAAGCGCCGCAAAAGCATTGGAGCAATCCAAAATTCATGCGCCTGAACCAGCGCCCGCGCATCCCGCACGCGTCGGGCCGGTGAAACTTGAGTCTCAGTCCGCGAAGTCGTTACTCGACGACGAAGAGTTGAAAATCCCGGCCTGGCTCGAGCCTCTTGCTCGTAACGCCGCTGTGCCTTCCTCGACCCAGGAACCGGTCAACAGGGAAAAGGCCAAGCACGTCTCCGAACAGCCTGAGGTGGAAGAAATTGCGGCGGAAGCCGTCGCGCCCGCGGAAGGACTGCATCTCTCCGAGCTGCCGCTTCCCACATTTGGCAGCGCGCTTCCCCTCGACGAAGTTAGGATCACACGTGAAAGCCGGCCCAGGAGTTCGGGGAAGGGGCTCTTATTTGGAGCGATTGCCGCTGGTGTCCTGGCGCTCGCTGGCGGTGGCTGGTGGTATGTGCAACAGCAATCAGGTCGCGTCCAGGCGGGTTCTGAGCCCGTGTCGAACGTGCAGGCCTCCGTCGCCTCCCTTCCTGCCGTGAGCTCGCCGTCACAACTTCACGAGAATGTTCTGCCTCAGGCGAATCCTCCGGCGCAATCAAGTCCGGCGGTCACAAACGCTTCCGCCCAAACCAAATCGAGCTCGAATAGTCTAAGCGTTGTTGCGGCAGTTCAATCGGTGCCGCCAGCGCGCAATTCGCAGCCTATCTCGAATCCGGCAAACTCTGGCGCGAGTGCGGCTGCGCCCGCTTCGGCCCCGCCTCCGGTGGAGGAGCCAAAGAAACCCGTGCTTGGCGAAGTTCACCTCGCGAAACCCAAAGTCCTGGCCGGCAGGCACGCGCAAGCCGTTGGAGAGCCCGACGCTGGCATCAATCTAAACAGTGACGACCAGCCAGACGCGGAAGCGCTCAACACCGGCATCGCCGTCAACAATCAGCCATCGGCGCCAGCGGCCCCACTTCCCGTTGGCGGTGATGTGAAACAGGCGAAGCTGATTTCTTCCGTGCCTCCGGTTTATCCGACGCTTGCCAAGAACCAGCATGTGTCCGGCAACGTCACCGTTGACGCGCTGATCGACGCCAGCGGGCGTGTGACCACAATGAAGGTTGTCTCCGGCCCCACCTTGCTGCAACAGGCAGCCATGGACGCTTTGAAGCAGTGGAAATATCAGCCCGCATCGCTCGACGGCAAGCCCGTCGCCATGCACCTCACGGTCACCGTCCAGTTCCGCTTGCCGTAATGTTTCTCACCCCTAGTCCATTTACACCATTGGTGTGCCTTCGCGTTCGAGTGGCGTTTCTTTCAGCACAGCGTCGCTTGCGGGATGCCGGGCAGGTTCGTATACTGGCGGCCCGGCCAATTGGCGGTTCCTGCGGTGGGGTAGACCGCTGGTGCTCACCTTCCTTGGCCTTTCAATTGCGCCTGTAAGTCTGTAGGCACCGATTACAGGTCGGGCTGCGTTAGGACTGCCGGTCCCGAATAGGTCGAGGTCATCCCTGCGTTGACCACAGGGCGGGCCGGGTCTTCACGCGGGCGCAGTTTTATCCTGACTGCGAACGAAGGATTGCCGCGCCCTATCAAAGGAGAATTTTCGCATGTCGCAAGCTCCCATGCCGGAAGAAATGAACGTCTACCAGAACGCCGAAGCGCGTTTCGAGGTCGCCGCGGAAAAGCTGGGGCTCGAACAAGGGCTATATCGCTATCTCAAGTATCCAAGCAAGGAAATCACGCTCTACATTCCCATCGGCATGGATAACGGAACACTCGAAGTCTTCACGGGATATCGCGTGCTGCATTCCACGGTGCGCGGGCCGGGCAAAGGCGGAATCCGTTTTGCTCCTGATGTTTCCATCGACGAGGTGCGCGCGCTGGCGACCTGGATGACTTGGAAGTGCGCCGTAGTGAATATTCCTTTCGGCGGCGCAAAGGGCGGAGTGATCTGCGATCCAAGGAAAATGTCGCGTGGCGAACTTGAACGGCTTACCCGCCGTTATACCGCCGAACTGGCGAACTGGCTCGGTCCCGAGCGCGACGTTCCGGCGCCTGACGTGGGCACCGGAGAGCAAACCATGGCTTGGGTCATGGACACTTACGCGATGCACGTTGGTCAAGCCACCACCGCCGTCGTCACCGGTAAGCCCATCGAACTGGGCGGCTCACGTGGAAGGCGTGAAGCCACCGGCCGCGGCGTGATGATTTGCTGCGACAAAGCCCTTGCGAAACTAGGCATCAAGAAACAAGGCTGCCGCGTTGTGGTTCAAGGTTTCGGCAATGTCGGCTCCTTGGCTGCGGATCTCATGCAGAAAGCAGGCTACAAAATCATCGGCCTCGCGGACATCGGCGGTGGTCTTTACAACGAAAAAAGTTTTGACGTGCCGAAGGCCATCGATTGGGTGTACACCCAGAAGAAGCCGCTCCAGGAATTCCCCGGCGGTGGAACAAAGATGAGCGCACGCGATATTCTTTTCCAGCCGTGCGAGATCGCTATCCCCGCAGCCATCGAAAATCAGATCACCGAGAAAAACGCCAATCAGGTCAAGGCGAAAATTCTTTGCGAGGGCGCCAACGGCCCCACAACCTGGCAAGCTGACGCGATTATCGACGCCAAAGGAATTTTCACTGTGCCGGATATTCTTGGAAACGCCGGCGGTGTTACCGTCAGCTATTTCGAATGGGTCCAGGACCGCCAGGGTTTCTTCTGGCGCGAAAGCGAAGTGAACGAGCGCCTTCTCGACGTCATGGAAAACGCGTTCGATGAAGTGGTGCGCTTTGCGGAACTGCACAAAGTCAACAACCGCATTGCCGCCTATATGCTGGCCATTGACCGGGTCGCCAGCGCACTCAAGCTCCGCGGTATTTATGCCTAGCTTCTGGAGGCAACTTGTATTAGTTTCTTTTTCGCTCCCGCCGTTCTAATGGGGCCGACGAGAGCCATTCCGTAACTCCGCTACGGAGTGTGCCTGGATCATTACAAACTGAACGGCTCGGAAAGACATTCTGGGCCAGGAAGGAGTACGCCGTGACCCCGGACTCACTCTTGTCAGGCCACGCAAAAAGCGAAGAGCAGCACCGCCGCGACATTTGTATCGCCGGACGATGGATGTACGAGCGCGGACACATCGTCGCCTGCGAAGGAAATATCTCCGTACGGCTCGATGACGGCAGCATTCTCACCACTCCTACCTGCATGAACAAAGGAATGCTCTCTCCCGAAGATCTGGTCATAACCGATTTACAAGGCCGGCAGCTCTCCGGCGACCGGAAGTTTTCCTCCGAACTGGCGATGCACCTTTTGTTTTACCGTATGCGGCCGGATGTGATGGCTATTTGCCACGGGCATCCACCCACGGCCACTGGTTTTGCTGTCGCCGGGCGCGCGCTGAATTATGCCCTGCTTCCCGAAGTCGTCGTTGGGCTTGGACAGATTCCCCTGGTGCAATACGCCACGCCGGGAACTCAGGAGTTGAGCGAGGCCATCGAGCCGTTTGTGCCGCACTATGACGCGCTCCTTCTTGCCAACCATGGCGCCGTAACTTGCGGCCCGGATTTGCTAACCGCGTTCTTTCGAATGGAGACCATCGAGCACAGCGCGAAAATCACGCTGGCCGCGGAAATGGCCGGTGAGCCTGCGTTGCTCTCCAGCCGCGAAGTCGCCAAACTCATGGCCGCGCGTCCACGCTATTTTGTTTCGCCACCGCCGGGCGGCGGAGCGGAATTGCCCATCACCCGCGACAGCGGAGAAAATTCCGGCGATGATGTGACGCTGACGCGCAGCGAACTCGATGCCCTGATCGACGAAGCCGTGCGCAAGGACCGCACTCGCCGCTGAAATGAGCAGCACTGCCAAGTTTTTCCAGTTCATTCAAACCAGGGACACCGCTGCAGCCAAACGAATGCTGGCGGCCGAACCGGAATTGGCAGGCGCCCGCAACGAAAAAGGACAATCGGCTTTGTTGCTGACCGCATACAGCGGCAACAAGGAACTTTGCGATGTCCTGATGGCTTGCGGAGTTCCGCTTGAGCTGCACGAAGCCGCGGCGCTGGGGCGGCTGGAGCGCGTAAAACAGCTCGTTGAAGAAATGCCGGCTGAGGCCAAGACCTACTCGCCCGATGGGTTTCCTGTGTTCGCGCTGGCGGCCGTGTTTGGCCACCTTGAAGTTGCCGAGTACTTGTTTTCGAAGGGCGCGGACATCAACGCGGCAGCGACAAATGGAACAGGCTACAACGCGCTGACCGGAGCCGTAGCCAGCGGCCACACTGCGATTGTTTCGTGGCTCCTGGCCAACGGCGCGGACCCGAATTACCGTTACGGAAACGGCTTCTCCCCGCTTCTTACCGCCGCCGCGAATGGCCATCTGGGAATCGTGAGCATCTTGCTGGCCAGCGGCGCCGATTTGCACGTCAAGACCAATGATGGAAAGACCGCGCTCGGCTTCGCGCAGGAGCGCGGTCAGGCCGAGGTCGCCGAGTTTTTGCGTAGCCATGGAGCCGCGTAAGAGGGTCCGGGAAATGTCAGCGCGCATTAAAGTTGCAGTCCTCATCGTTTTCGTTCTCTGCTTCTTTCTCTGGCCTTCTAGAAAGTTCTTTGCCCAGGAGAAAGGAGGAGCCATGGCATTGCGCATTACAAGTCCGGATTTTTCGGACGGAGAAGTGATCCCCAAGAAATTTACCTGCGATGCGCAGGACGTCTCCCCGAAACTGGAATGGAAAGGGCCGCCTGCAAATACCGAGAGCTTCGCGCTCATCATGGATGATCCCGACGCCCCAGGGGGCACTTGGGTGCACTGGGTTTTATATGACGTTCCCGCGGACGCAAGGGAACTTCCGGAGAAGCTGCCGAGCCAAGAGCAGCTTGCCAGCGGCTCGCGCCAAGGCCGAAATGATTTCGGCAAAATCGGCTACGGCGGGCCGTGTCCGCCGCCGGGTAAGCCACACCGATATTTTTTCAAACTGTATGCGCTCGATACGAAGCTGAACCTCAAACCTGGCGTTACAAAGGCTGACTTGGAACGGACGATGAAGAGCCACATCGTTGCCCAAGCCGAACTCGTTGGCAAATACGGGCGGTGACGTCCGACTTCGCGTTGACGGGCGAAAGAAAAGCGGCAATACTGGCGAGCGATGATTGGCCAGCTCCGCGGACGGCTCGCTGAAAAAAGACCGAATCAGGTGCTCGTCGACGTGGGCGGCGTAGGGTACGTCGTGCAAGTGCCGCTTTCTACGTACGCCGCTCTAGGCGAGCTGCATACTGAAGTGACCCTCCTGATCCACACCCATGTGCGCGAAGATGCGCTGGCGCTGTACGGATTTGTCTCCGCGCGCGAAAAGCATTTTTTTGAGATGCTGCTTTCGGCTTCCGGGGTGGGACCGGCGCTGGCGCTGAAAATTCTGAGCGGGATGAGCGTCGAGGAACTCGTGCCCGCCATCCGCGGAAGCGATTTGGCGCGGCTGACGAGAATTCCCGGCGTGGGCCGCAAGACGGCGGAGCGCATGGTGGTGGAGTTGAAGGACAAGCTGGAGGCCGTGGCCGTGGAGAAGGAGAGACCCGCGGCGTCTTCGCCTGCAGGGATTGAAGCGGATGTCATTTCCGCGCTGGTGAATCTGGGATACGACAGCCGCGCCGCGGAAACCGCCGTCGCGGAAGCGAAGCGCGAAGCCGGTGCCGGAAATTTTGAGAAACTTCTGCGCGGTGCATTGCACTCGTTGAGCGCGCCAAAGGGGCGAGCGGCACGAATATAGCAAGAAAGATTTAGCACAGAGAGCACAGAGAAAAGATGTCAGATGGAACGGCAAAACGGATGATGCATCAGCGGCAGCCCGAGCGGATTTTGTCCGGACAGGCGTTTGACGAAGACGCGCGCATCGACGTGAGCGTGCGGCCGAAACGCCTAGACGAATATATCGGGCAGAAACGCGTCAAAGAAAATATTCAGATTGCCATCGACGCCGCGCGAAGCCGCGGCGAAGCACTGGACCACGTGCTGCTCTACGGACCGCCAGGTCTTGGAAAAACCACGCTGGCGCAAATCATCGCCAATGAACTGAACGTGCCGATCAAAACCAGCGCCGGCCCGTTGCTGGAGCGCAAAGGCGACTTGACCGCGATATTGACCGCGCTCGAAAAAAAAGAAGTCTTCTTCCTGGATGAAATTCACCGTTTGCAGCCTGCGGTGGAAGAAGTGTTGTACCCGGCGATGGAAGATTTTCGCGTGGACCTGATTATCGGCCAGGGTCCGGGCGCGCGGATTCATCCCTTTCCATTGGGACATTTTACTTTGATCGGCGCGACGACTCGGGCGGGTTTGATTACCGCGCCGCTGCGCTCGCGCTTCGGCATCGTGCACCGGCTCGATTTTTATGAGCCGGCGGATTTGCTGATCATCATTCACCGCTCGGCGAAAATCCTGAACATCCAGATGGATGAAGGTGGCGCGGAAGAAATCGCCGGCCGTTGCCGCGGCACACCGCGGATCGCCAACCGTTTGCTGCGGCGCGCGCGCGATTTTGCGGAAGTGCGCGCTGCGGGCCGCATCACGCGAGCCGTTGCGCAGGAAGCGCTGCAAATGCTGGGCGTGGACGAACGCGGCCTCGATGAAGTGGACCGCAACTTGATGATCGCTCTTCTCGATAAGTATGGGGGCGGCCCCGTAGGCCTCGGCACGCTTGCTGCCGCGCTCTCCGAAGAAGAAGACGCTATCGAAGAGATGTACGAGCCCTACCTGATGCAAATCGGCATGATCGACCGCACGCCGCGCGGCCGTGTGGCCACGCAAAGCGCGTACGAATATTTCGGCCGCGAAGTGCCCCGCCGCCAACCGCGACTCTTCTGAAAAAAGTCGGCGGTTGACAGTCTCCCAGGCCGGGACCTTCGTTCGTTTTCAGTCTTGAATTTCTACTAACGGTTGGACGTCGCGCGCAACCTTCGCGGCGATCTCGTCCTGGGCAACTTCCAGGTCGTAACGTGTTTGGAGATTCATCCAGAAAGTCGGGCTGTTATTGAAGTATCTGGCAAAGCGTAGCGCCGTGTCCGCCGTTATGCCGCGGCGTTCGTTCACGATATCCGCGATTCGCGTCACGGGCACGCGCAAGGCCATGGCCAACTTGTTCATGCTCAGTCCGAGAGGACCCATGAACTCCTCGCGCAGAATCTCTCCCGGATGCACCGGTTTCAGTTTCTTTGCCATTCGCTTCCTCTAGTGATAGTCCATTATCTCGACTTCAACTCATTTGCGCCTGGGTTTTTTGCGGGTGCGGGCGTACTTGAGGGCGATCAAGCCCTTCGAGAAAGTTTTATTTTCGATGAGAGTAAATTCGCGTTGCGGAAAGCCGCTCGGAAAAAGCGGGCGGCCTTCGCCAATCAAGACGGGAACGATTCCGATATAAAGTTCGTCGACTACGTCGTCTTTGAGGAAGTCGCGCGCGAGTTCGCCGCCGCCCATCAACCAGATATTTTTTCCAGGGCGCTTCCGGAGGTTCTCGACGAAAGTTTTCGGGGATTCGTTGACGAAGGTGACGCCGCCGCGCTCACCGGGCGGTTGCGAATGGGAGAAGACGTAATTCTTCATCTTTGAGCCGCTGAAGCCGCCTCCGCCCATTTTGAGTGCATCGTCGTAGGTTTTGCGCCCCAGGACGGCCGTATCGATGGTGGCGAAGAATGGGCCCATCGAATAGTCTTTGGGCATGAAGAGAAAGTCGACCGCTCCATCGGGGCGAGCGATATAGCCATCGAGGCTGATGCCTAGGCCGAGGACCACCTTGCGCATGGGCGGGATTCTAAACCTGAAATCCGAAGTTGCAGAGAGATTTCTCCGTTCCGGGACGGCAAGAACCGCCGTCCCTCCGGTTGATTTCATAACGAGGTCGGCTCCTTGGACCCGGGTAGACTTGGCGTGATGAGCGACCAAGGCTCGGGAGGAAGGAGCCGAACGATGAAGATTATAGGCTGTGATTTTCATCCGGGCTATCAGCAG